>JAAUYD010055390.1_pt1 | contig 106458 bp, 96 predicted proteins | sample 7278101 | NCBI WGS metagenome assembly JAAUYD01 (sample SAMN14350128, study PRJNA611818) | marine sediment metagenome | isolation source: surface marine sediment (0.6m) | place: French Polynesia: Moorea | collected 2018-08
GAGCAGGTTTACCTATCCCATCGTTCATGTGTCAAGCGTATTCAAACAGCGACATGGGCGCAAGCTCGCCCCCTCCTGATCCATAAGCTGTTCTTGGCTTGGCAGAGGCACAAAGGCGGGTGGCCGACCCCATCTTCACCTGCAGGGCAGTGCCGACGAACCCGCCGGTGATCTTCAGCAAGGCCTGCCGGCCAGGTCGGCGGTCGGTAACACCGCCTTTACCGCGGGCAACTAGGGGCGTTTGCAGGTAGTCGCGCACCGGTCCCATGCCGACACGTCAATGGCACAACCCACAATCATCATATGATTCAATTATTTCTGTGATGACGACCGAATCACGACTTTACTTTAGGCGGCAATTAAGGTAGGAAAATTGCTGATGGGCCTATAAATTCAGGCACCTGTTCCCACCTACCCGGCCGCTTCCGGCTGCGGAAGGTCACTGGAAGAAGCGGCCCGAGTGCCATTGCCGGCCGCCTGTTGTCGACGCACTAAATCACAATTTAGGAGGAGTGGAGATGAAAAAAGGTTTCGTATTGGCAGTTGCCCTCGTGTTCGCAGTGATATTTGGTGTTTCCGCAACCGCCATGGCAGACGATATCGAGCTTGCCAAAAAGTCCACCCTGGAGGAGATTCGCAAGCGCGGTGAGCTGCGGGTGGGGTTTGAAGCCGGTTACCTGCCATTCGAGATGGCCGACAAGAAAGGTCGCTTCATCGGATTTGACATCGACATGACCAAAGAGATGGCCAAGGCCATGGGCGTCAAATGGGTGCCCGTGAATACCGCCTGGGATGGTATCATCCCCGCCCTGATCACCAAGAAGTTCGACATCATCGCCAGCGGCATGACCGTCACCCAGGAGCGCAATCTGCAGATCAACTTCGCGGATCCCTACATCATCGTCGGACAGACCATCCTTCTGAACAAGAAGCACGAAGGCAAGGTCACCTCCTACAAAGACCTCAACGACCCCAGCTTCACCCTCACCTCCAAACTGGGCACAACCGGAGAGCAGGCCATTAAGCGGCTGATCCCGAAAGCCAAGTACAAAAGCTTTGAGGTGGAGACGGAAGCGGCCCTAGAGGTTCTCAACGGCAAAGCCGACGCCACTGTCTACGATCTGCCCTTCTGCGCCACCTTCATGGCCCAGCAGGGAGAGGGCAAATTGATCTTCCTGGACAAGCCGTTCACCTACGAGCCGCTGGCCTGGGCCGTGCGCAAGGGCGATCCGGACTTCCTGAACTGGCTCAACAACTTCCTGCGCCAGATCAAGAACGACGGCCGGTACGACGTGATCTACAACCGCTGGATCACGAGCACCGACTGGATCAAAGAGATCGAGTAAAATCGGCGGTCTGATCGAATCAGCAGATCGTGGCCGGCATGGCGGGCGTTCCGCCGTGCCGGCCCTTCACTGTGCAACGGCGACCTGCCGACCGCCGCCTTCATGGTCGGTGCCCGCCCCCGATCCCCCCTAAAAAAGAGTACCGATGCAAGCTTCCGGATTAGATCGCAACCGCAGTCCGCTCAATTACTACACCTGGGTAGGCGTCTTCTTCCTGGTCTTCACCCTGATCATCGGCGCCCTCTACGTCGCTACCATCAAGATCGATTACGTATGGCGCTGGTACCGTATGCCCAGCTATTTCGTCAATCTGGAGCAGGTACCCATTATCAGCGACCATGCCGGTTCGGTTGCGACCGTCACCAAAAGCGGCGAGGATGCCACTGTCGTGGTTCAGGGAGATGACGGCACCGCCAACCCGTATGAGATCCCGGGCGCCGACGTCTGGGTGGACGAAGGCGACACCATCTATGCCGGCGACACCCTCGGCGCCTTCAAGGAGTGGCGGCCGGGCATTCTGGCCCAGGGGATGTGGGTCACCCTCAAGGTCAGCCTCTATTCGATCATCTTCGGCATCTTGATCGGCCTCATCGGCGGTGTCGCCCGCATCTCCACCAACCCGGCCCTGAAATGGTCCGCCATCACCTATGTGGAGATCATTCGCGGCTCCCCGCTCCTGGTCCAGATCTTCATCTGGTATTTCGTGCTGGCCACCTTGATCAACAACCTGCTGCTGAAATACGGCCTGCGCGAGATCGATGCCATCTGGTACGGCGTGGCGGCCCTGGCGACCTTCACCGGGGCCTATGTGACCGAGATCGTCCGGGCCGGTATTCAGAGCATCCACCGCGGTCAGATCGAAGCGGCCCGCTCGCTGGGCATGTCGGGTCCCCAGAGCCTGCGCTACATCATTCTGCCCCAAGCCATGCGGCGCATTCTCCCCCCGCTGGCCGGCCAATTTATCAGCCTCATCAAGGACTCCTCGCTCCTGGGAATGATCGCCGTTCGCGAGTTGACCAAAGCCACCCGTGAGGGGATCACCACCAGCCTGCAGCCGTACGAGTTCTGGTTTGTGTGCGCCATCCTGTATCTGGTGCTCACCTTTACCTTGTCCATGTTTGTCCAGTACTTAGAGAAGAGGATGGCAATCCAGTGATCGAGGTCAGGAATATCTATAAGACGTTCTACGTGCCCCATAAAGTTCAGGCCCTGGTGGATGTATCGGTGGAGATCACAGCGGGCGAAGTAGTGGTCGTCATCGGCCCTTCGGGTTCGGGCAAGAGCACCTTTCTGCGCTGCCTCAACCACCTGGAAACGGCCAACAAAGGCCATATCCTCATCGACGGCATCGACATTCTCGACTCGCGCACCAACATCAACAAGGTGCGGGCCGAGGTGGGGATGGTCTTCCAGTCGTTCAACCTCTTCCCCCACAAGACCGTTTTGGAGAATATCACCCTGGCCCAGGAGGTGGTGCGCAAGCGTCCCAAAAAGGAGGCCCACGAAAAGGCGATGGGGCTTCTCGACAAGGTGGGAATCCAGGAAAAGGCCGGCGTTTATCCCGACCAGCTCTCCGGCGGTCAGCAGCAGCGCGTGGCCATCGCCCGGGCCCTGGCCATGGACCCCAAGATCATGCTCTTCGATGAACCCACCAGTGCGCTCGATCCTGAAATGATCGGCGAGGTTCTGGACGTCATGAAAAACCTGGCCCGCGAAGGCATGACCATGGTGGTGGTGACCCATGAGATGGGCTTCGCCCGCGAGGTGGCCGACCGGGTGCTCTTCATGGATGGCGGCAAAATCGTCGAGGTCGGATCGCCGGAGCATTTCTTTACCAACCCCACCCACGACCGCACCAAATTGTTTCTCAGCCAGATTCTCTAACCCACGTCGGCGGCGGGGTTCAGTGGCCAGGCGTGCCGCCGGGTCGCAATCGCTCTGAGCGTCACCCCGCCGCTGATACGCGCGGCGCCGCATCCCAAACGCCCCCGTTAAGTGCGCCGGCACGGATGGATGGGCGACAGGCTCCGTCGACCGGGCCAAATGGAGGAGGCCCACCATATGTTGTGGAAACCGACATTGACGAGCACCCTCTGTTGTGTTTTTCCTTTACAAACCCCAGGACGCCTGGTATGAAGGTGGCGACGTGAGAAAACCCACTTGGCCACCAATAACCCCCCTATTCAAGGGTAGCACCAAACATTGTCGATCGTGAATCCACCCGCCGCTCGGTGCGGCGGTATGCCAACCATCGCCAGCCCGTATTCATCCGATTCAATGGTTCCGCGCTCCGATTCACGCGCCGCCAGTCCCGCCACCATCATCCCCTGTGTCAGGGCATCCGTATCACCCAATGGTTTCTCGCCGCCAACCGATACTAAGGAGTGGGCAGCATGAAACTTAAAAAGCTGGAGTTGGTCGGATTCAAATCCTTTCCTGAGAAAGCCATCATCAGCTTTCCCGAGGGGATCTCCGCTGTGGTGGGCCCCAACGGCTGCGGCAAGAGCAACATCGTCGATGCCCTGCGCTGGGTCATGGGGGAGCAGAGCATCAAACAGCTGCGCGGAAAGGACAAAGAGGACATCATCTTCTCCGGCAGCAACGGCCGGGCACCCACCAACCTGGCCGAGGTATCCGTCACGCTGGCCAACGACAACGGCCACGCACCGGAGGCGTTTCGCGATTATAGCGAAATTATGATCACCCGGCGCCTCTTTCGCTCAGGAGAGACCGGATACCTGATCAACAAGCAACCCTGCCGGCTCAAGGATATTCACAATATCTTCATGGGCAGTGGCATGGGGGCCCGCACCTACTCCGTCATCCAGCAAGGCAACATCGGCGCCATCACCGATGCCGGGCCCGACGAACGGCGGCACTTTCTGGAGGAAGCCGCCGGTGTTACCCGCTACAAGGCCCGCAAGGTCGAAACCCTCCGCAAGATCAAGGCCACCAACCAAAACCTGCTGCGCGTGAGCGACATCGTCAGCGAGGTCCAACGCCAGATGGGGGGTCTCAAACGCCAAGCCAACAAGGCGGAACGCTTCAAGGCGCTCCAGAAGCAGATCGCCAGACTCGACACCCAGCTGCTGCTCCACCAATTCGACCGCCTGACCAGCGACATTGAAAAGGCCCGGGCGCTGCTCAAAGCCCTCAGGGATACCGACCTCGCCCATACCACGCGTCTCAACAAGATCGACGCCGCCGTCGAGGAGATCAAGCTCAGACGCTGGCAGAAAAACCAAGAGATCGCCCAACAGAAAACCCGTCAGCACGAAGTCCAGCGCCAATTGGACCGCACCGAAAGCGAGCTGCGCCATGCCCGCACCGAGGTGGATCGCTTGGGGGAGGAGATCCACGAACTGGAAAAGGCCCACCAGGAGCTGGGGTCCAAGGAGGCCCAGATCCAGGGGGAGATCACCCAGGTCGAGACCCGCACCGCTGAGCTGAGAACCCGGATCCTCAGCCTGCGAGAACGTATCGACCAGGAACGGACCGGATCCAAGGCCTTGCGCAGCGAACTGGAAGCCCAAAGCAGTATCCAGGAGAAGGGCAAGGCAGAGGTGATGCAGTTGGTGGCCGACGAGGCGCGCTACCGAAACATTTACCAGACTGCCACCAGCAATCGCGAGAACCTGCGTCGACGTCTCAAGCGAATCGACGAGGAGGAGGCCCTGGCGGCCCAAAAAGTACGCCTGGCGGAAGAAGATGTTGCCGCACGCACCGCCGAGTTGGAGGAGATCCGCACCGACATCGTCGCGCTTGAAGAACGCATTCAGGCGTGTCGGACCAAACTCGACGTGGAGGCGCGTCGACTGGGCGCCCAGGTCAAGAAAACCCAACAGCTGGAGTATGACCGCACCAAAGCGCGATCCCGTCTGACGGCCCTCAAAAAGATGGCCGAAAGCCTGGAGTGGTACAGAGGTGGCGCGCGCGCCATCCTACAATTGCGCCAAGCCGAGGATCAACCGGCCGGTGGACAGACGGATCAGCTGCCGGCGGCGGATGTCCCGACCCATTTGCGGGAGGGGATCTTGGGCTTGGTGGCCGACGGCCTGGAGCCAACGCCGGCGTACACCACCGCCGTTGAGGCCGCGCTGGGAGAGGCGCTGCAGTACATCGCCGTCAAAAACACCCGGGTTGGCGCGGCTGGCCTGACCTACCTGCAGGAGCATCGTGCCGGCCGAAGCGGCTTCATCCCGGTGACAGATCTCACCCCGCTGCCGCTATGCGCCGAGGCGACCGCCCCCAAACCGGCCCGCCTGCTGGATCATGTCCGGGTACACCCCGGTTTCGAGAAGATTGCGGAAATCCTCCTGGGTCATGTGGTGGTGGCCGACGATCTGACAACGGCCCAGGCGCTGGCGGCCAAGGGGAAGGGGGCTTACCAGGCCATCGTCACCCGCGACGGCGACATGATCGCCCCCAGCGGCATTCTCATTGGGGGCAGTACCGAGAACATGGCCGGTATCCTGACGAAAAAGCAGGAGCTGCGCGATCTGGAAGCGCTTTGCGCCGAATTCGACAACCAAGTGGCCAGGGCCCATACCGATCAAGCGGCCTTTGAAGCGGCCGTGCGGGATTGCGAAATCGAACTCCAGCAGACCATCGAACGCAAGAACCACGCAACCGAAGCGGCCACGGAGGCGGAGAAGTCCCTTTACCGGGCGGGCGAGAACCACAAGCAGGCCTGCCGCCACTTGGAGATCACCCGCCTGGAGCAGGAGCAGCTTCTGGGCGAAGAGAGCGATATCGACGCCGAAATGGAGAAGTATCATCGTGCCTTGGCCGGTATCGAAGCAGAAGTGACGGCCGCCAAACAGGCGATGGAAAGCTCCGCCCGGCGCGCCAGCGAGCTATCGGCCCAATTGGAAGCCCACAACGCACTTGTCGTGGACCTGCAGCTCAAGCTCACCCAAAGCACGGCCGAGCTGGAGAACAGCACCGCCACCTTGAAACGGCTGCAATCCTTTCAGTTGGACGGTGTTCAGCGTCGTGAGCAGACCGCACGGGAGATTGGGCAGAAGCGTGAGAAGCGGGCGCATCAGCAGCGCCAAATCGGCGAATATGAACGCCTGCTGGCCGAATTAATCCAGCAAATCCGCGCCCTCCAAGACCGCCTCGAAGACGACGAGAACCATTACGCCGAGATCGACCAGCGTCTGCAAAGCAGCGATCGCAAGATCTCCGAGATCCGCGACGAGCGCGAACAAAACCTCCAGCAGCTGCGGGTGGTGGAGCTTGAGCTTTCCGAAAAACAGATCAAACGCGAGAGCGTGGAGAACCGCAGCCAGGAGCGCTACCACTGCAGCATCGCCGTACTGCGGGGCCGTGCGGTGGCGACGGATGCCGATAAGGACCAGTCGCCCGAAGAGATGGCGGAGACCTTGGCGGATTATCGCAACCGTCTGGCCCGCATCGGCGACGTCAACCTCGGCGCCATCGAGGAGTTCAAGCACCTGAAAGAACGCTTCGACTTTCTTTCGGAACAGCGCGAAGATCTTGAGCAGGCCATCGCCGATCTTCACAAGGTCATCCAGCGAATCAACAAAATTACCCAGGAGAAGTTCATGGCCACTTTCGAGGCTGTGAATGAAAAACTCAAGGAGGTCTTCCCCAAACTCTTCACGGGTGGCCGCGCCTGGCTGGCGCTGACCGACCCCAACGACCTGCTGGAGAGCGGGGTGGAGTATATGGTGCATCCCGCCGGGAAAAAGCTCACCCGCATGAGCCTGATGTCGGGCGGCGAGAAGGCGCTCTCGGCCATCGCCTTCATCTTCTCCATTTTTCTACTGCGCCCGACCAGCTTTTGTCTCCTGGACGAAATCGATGCGCCCCTGGATGATGCCAATGTGCAGCGCTTCAACGACCTCCTCAAACTCATCGGCAAAAAAACCCAGATCATCATGATCACCCACAATAAAAACAGCATGGAGTTCGCGGACATGCTGTTCGGCATCACCATGGAAACCAAGGGCGTCTCCAAAGTGGTGTCCGTGGACCTGCAGCGGGCCAGTTGACCCGAACCACGACGGTGATGAACCACAGGACATGGCATGGCATTAAAATGGTTTCAGCGGAAGCGAAAAGATCCAGGCCCGGGCGAGGAAGCGGACCGTAACGAAGGAGCAGCGGAGGGAGCGGATCTACCCCAGCCGGCGGCGGATGACCCGCCGTCAGACCCGGGCGGAGATGCGCTCGCACGGCCCTCGGCGACGGCTTCAGTGGCAGCGCCGGACGCAGACACGCTGGAACAGGTGCCTCGCGATACCGCAGCAGATCTGCCTGCGCCGGCATCCGGCGGCTTTTTCAACCGCCTGAAGCGCGGGCTGGCCAAGACCCGCGAGATTCTCACCACGGATATCGAAGATCTCTTCCAAAGCGGCGAGGGGGTCACCGACGAGATGCTCGAAGAGCTCGAGGAGTTGCTGATCACCGCCGACCTGGGTGTTCAAACCTCACTGGACTTGGTGGCCAGCATCACCAAGCGGGCCCACAAGATCGACGGTCCCAGAGCCCTCAAGGAGACCATCCGCGACGAGCTGGTCGCGCTGTTGGCGCAAGCCCCCGAGGCCCCGACGGACACCACCGCCGTGGCCGCACCCAGGGTCGTCATGGTGGTGGGTGTCAATGGCGTGGGCAAGACCACCACGATCGGTAAGATCGCTGCCAAGGCGACCCGCAAGGGTGAACGCGTCATCATCGCCGCGGCGGACACTTTTCGGGCCGCCGCCGCCGAGCAGCTCAACATCTGGTCGGAACGGGCCGGAGCTCAAATCGTTCGCCACAAGGACAACGCCGATCCCGCCGCCGTGGCCTTCGACGCGGTGGAGGCCGCCATCGCCCGGAAGGCCGATCTGCTGCTCATCGATACGGCCGGGCGCCTACACACGAAAGTGAACCTCATGGAGGAGTTGAAGAAGATTCACCGGACGGTGGCCAAGCGCATGCCGGGTGCCCCCCACGAAGTTCTTCTGATCCTGGATGCCACCACTGGCCAGAATGCCCTCTCACAGGCCAAACTCTTCAACGAGGCCATGGGCGTGACCGGTCTGGCCCTCACCAAACTCGACGGGACTGCGAAGGGCGGCATCGTGGTGAGCATTTGCGGTGAGCTTCAGCTGCCGCTGAAGTATATCGGGGTGGGGGAAGGGATCGATGATCTGCAGACCTTTGATCCGCAAGCCTTCGTCAAGGCGTTGTTCTGAGCGCCCGCTCCGGGCGCTGGTCAATATCGGATGGCGAAGTCCGAGAAGCCCCTTTCGGGGGTGCACCACGTTACCTCCACATGGGTGACGCGGGCCACCGCCGGCCCCTGCCAGCACCAATTGAGGGTAGCGTCAACGGCCTCGCGACGTCCCTCGACATGGGCCGCTACCGTCCCGTCGGGTTGATTGCGCACCCAGCCGGTGACCCCTCGGCGCACGGCTTCATTCTGCATGGACCAGCGATAGGCCACGCCCTGGACACGACCGGCGATCACGAGCCGGGCGGCGATCAGCTCCCCTGGATCATTAACAGTATCCATCATCGCGTTTATTTTCTCCCTGGGCGACGGCCACTCGCGGCGTGTCATGGGATAGCGCCATCCGCCACTGCATGAGCAGAATCTCCCGGTTCGCCCACACCCACTCCTCGCCGTTTCTGGCGGCCAGTTCCGCGACCCGTTTGGCGAGTCGCGCCAACGCTTCCGGCTCGCCGGGAATGTCGCGGGTCCCGAAATAAGCGTACAACTGGTCGAGCATTTTCACCTCCGTACCCTACGGATGGGAACAGGGATCGGGTGGTCCGCTGGATCAACCCGACGGCGGGTTATCGACCACGAGAGAAGGATCCATTGCACGGCGCCAGTCTGGAGGATTGAGGAGTTGGTGGGCTGAACGCGAGAGGGCCCGTGGTCGCGATCTATTGTAGGAGCGTGGCGGCAACTGTGTCAACCATGCAACCACGCAACCACGCAACCACGCAAACATTGCAACCACGGTTTGGCGCCGTGCGGCGAGACCACGGCCGCCCGCATAATCAGGTCCGAAAACGTCTTGCGTCTGTCGCCTGGTTACATACAATGGCGGCGTGATAGGCGACCACCGACCAGCGGCGTTTGCCCTGGGCACCTCGGAAGCACAATGCGGAGGAACTGCAGTGGAACTGGACGTACGCATTTGTGAGCGGGCCCGTCTGGCGCGGGATCCGCGCTTCGACGGTCTGTTTTTTATCGGCGTCCACAGCACCGGCATTTTTTGCCGCCCCATCTGCCCGGCGCCCGCCCCAAAACCGAAAAACATCGTCTACTATCCAACGGCGGCTGCCGCAGCGGCGGCGGGCCTGCGCCCCTGCCGAAGATGCCGGCCCGAGACGGCGCCCGGCAGCCCGGCCTGGAACGGCACGTCGGCGATTGTGTCGCGGGCGTTGCTCATGTTGCGTCGGGAAGCATGCAACGACGTCGGCCTTGCGGCGTTGGCGGATCGGCTGGGGGTGGGCAGCCGTCATTTACGGCGCCTATTTCAGCGGCATGTGGGGGCATCCCCGAAAGCGTTGATCACCACGCAGCGGGTATTGTTCGCGAAAAAACTGCTTAACGAAACCGACCTGCCCATCTCTCAGATCGCGTTCGCATCGGGGTTCGGCAGCATTCGTCGCTTCAATGCGGCCTTTCAGAAATTGGTGCAGCGAACGCCTTCGGCGTTTCGACGCCCGCAAAAGGGTGCGCACACCGGTGGCGACGCAATGACGCGGTGTCGCCTGACCCTTCCCTACCGGCCCCCCTTTGATTGGCGGCGGATGCTGTCGTTTTTTCAAACCCGCGCGATTCCCGGTGTGGAGTGGGTTGCGGACGACGTCTATCGGCGAACCGTGGAATTTGGAACGTCCAGAGGCACCATCGCCGTCACGCGGGCGGCGGCGGGCGATGCCCTTCTGCTCGAGACACGGCTGACCGGCAGCCAGGATCTGATGACGCTTGTGGAGCGGGTGCGACGCATGTTCGATCTGGATGCGAACATGGGGGCCATCCATGCGGTCCTGGCGGCGGATCCCACCCTGGCGGCGGCGATCGAACGCCATCCCGGTCTGCGATTGCCGGGGGCGTGGGACCCGTTCGAGACCGCTGTACGGGCAGTGGTGGGTCAGCAGGTCTCCGTCAAGGGCGCCCGCACCTTGATCGGCCGCATCGTCGTGAGAACCGGCGAGGCCTTGGCCGTCCCCGGGATCCCGCACTTGACCCACCTCTTCCCATCCCCGCCAGCGCTGCGCTCCGCCGCATTGACCGCCATCGGCATGCCGGCCAGACGCGTGGCGACCGTCGCCGCACTGGCACGGGCTGTGGCAGATGGAACGGTTTCCTTGAAAGTACAGAGCGATCTGGACACCTTCGTCGCGGCGCTGACGCGTATCCCGGGCATCGGTGACTGGACGGCCCACTATGTCGCCATGCGGGCGTTGGCCGAACCAGATGCGTTTCCGGCTGCCGATCTGGGTATTCTCAGAGCGCTCACGCGGGGCGCGCAACGCCCAACGGCAAAACAGGCCCGCGCAATGGCGGAGCGCTGGCGTCCATGGCGGGCCTATGCAGCCATCTACCTATGGCACGCCTGAAGGAGGGCGAGATGTACTACGACTATTTCGACACCGGTCTTATCGGCACGCTGACTTTGGTGGGCGACGCGTCCGGCCTGCGGCGCATCGAATTCGAGAAGCAGCAGCGCAGCGTCAGCCCACAAAGCGATTGGCGGAAGGATCCGGATCTCTTCGGGCCCGTGAAAGCACAGCTGGCAGCCTATTTCAAGGGGGAACTGCGGACCTTTGATCTGCCGTTGGCACCGGAGGGGACCGCCTTTCAGCTGCGGGTGTGGGACGCATTGCAAGCGATCCCCTACGGTGAACTGAGGAGCTATGGGGCCATTGCCGCCGCCATCGACAATCCAAAGGCGGTACGTGCTGTGGGGGGTGCCAACGCCCGCAATCCCATTCCCATCGTGATTCCCTGCCACCGGGTGATCGGCAGCGATGGGCGCTTAACCGGATTCGGCGGGGGGCTTACCACCAAGCGGCGCCTCATCGAATTGGAAAGCGCGTGGCGTGCGACGGCGCCTGCACCGTCAGCGGGTGCGGATTAGGTGACCCGTGAGATAGGTGGCCACGGCATGGAGCGACCGCAGTCCCAAATAGTCCGGGGCGTCTTTTTGGAATAAAAGCACCGCCTCGGCGGGAAATGGCGCCTCGGCAGCATTGAAACGCAAATGCGCGGGTACTTTGGGCAGGGCCTGAAAGCGAGCAGTGAGATCGTATCCCGGACTGGTGGACTTGGTCCGGCCCGCCAAGCGTCGGCAGGCATCCGCCAGCCGCATCGGGTCATCGCCGAAGCTGCGGGAGATGGTCTTGTGGGTATTGTTGGCGAAGGCCACCGCCAGAGGTCCGGCACCAGCAAGCTCGCGGAAGGTGACGAGGGCCGTTTCACCCGTACTCGCCGCTGGCCGGCGGTGGATGTAATCCAACAGGATATCGACGACAGTGTCGCTGATGGGAGGTCCTTGCAGGGGGCGCACCCTTTCCGGCAGTACCAGCAGCGGCTGACCAAAAAAGGTGACCCGAAGCCCGTCCCCATGAGGTTCGCCCCCCAAATCCAGCGCCCGCAGATGCAGTTCGGCCGTGGTAAGAGGCGTTTCAGGCCGCTCACCACCACTGTTCCGCTGAGGCCTCATCCGCTGAGGCCTCAATGGTCCTCACCCAACTCCCGCAGCTGCTGAAGCAATCGCTCGCGCGCCTCCTCCAGCGCGAATAGCTCCAGCATAATGGGCGGCTTGACCGAGTGGGCCGGGAGACGCTCCTCCACGGCCCGTATCTGGGCGTCGATATCGGAGATGCGCATGCGCAGCGCTTCCGCAGTGACCATGATGTCTCCTTTGCGGCGGGGATGGCGCTTGGATGGGTGATGCCGGTCTATGCTCAGGGGAGGATAGCGGACAGCTTGGCTGAGCGCATTGACCTAAGTCAATTCAGCAACCCGACCGCAAGGATCGTCGACGGGGCGTCCGCGCAAGGGGTCAGGCAACGCGAATAAGGTCGAGATAGGCCGCTTCGGTCAGTGTCTGGACCCCCAATGCTTCCGCCTTGGCGATCTTTTTGGCGCCCACCTTTTCGCCACAGACCAAGTAATCAGTGCTTTTCGCCACGGCGGTCTGGACGCGGGCGCCCAGTTCCCTGGCCTGGGCTTGCAGATCGCTGCGGCTACCGCTGCGCAGCTTGCCAGTGAAGACAATCCCCTTACCGGCAATGGGACTTTCGATCACCGGCGATTCGGCCGCCAACGGCGTACGCTGGAGATTGAAACCGAGGGCCAGCATGTGGTCCATGAGGGGCGCCAGCTGTGCCAGGTCTGCGATGATATTGGCGCTTTTGGTGTCACCGAAGCCCTTAATCGCTTTTATTTGGTCATGGTCTAAGGTCCGAAGAGCTTCGAAGGCGCAGTGGGCCAGCAGCTTGCGGCTATCCCCCAATCCCAGATTGGAGATGCCGAAGGCGGCCAGGAAGCGCCAGTCCTCTATGGGCTCGGTGCGGCTGATGGAGAGGGCCTGGACCAGGTTTTCCGACTGCACCGGTCCGAAGCCCATCGCCACGAAGTCCTCCTGCGTCTGGGTGTAGAGTTTCTCAAGGCTGTCGACGCCGGAGGCCACGAGTCTCTCAATGGTTTTGACGCCGTACCAGTCGGCTGTGCCCAGCGTTCGGAACCAGTGGCGCAACCGCTCCTTGAGCTGGGCTCCGCAGGCGAAGTTGCCGCATACCAGGAAGACATCCTTGCCGGTTTGGGGACTTTTGGCCCAGTGCAGGCGCTCGCCGCACACCGGGCAGTCCTCCGGCAGGTCGACACGGTCGGCGGGTGCCAGAACGGCCTCCAGCTTGGGAATCACCTCGCCGCTGCGGATCACCTCGATGCGCGCTCCGGGGCCGATGCCCTCCTCGCGCACTTTGGCGGCGTTGTGGGCGGTGACCCGCCGGATGGTGGCACCCGAGAGGGGCAGCGGATCCACCGCCATCACCGGCGTGAGCTTGCCGGTGCGCCCCACCTGCCACTGGACCTCGCGCACCGTGGTTTTACCGGTCTCGCCCTTGGACTTGACGGCGATCTGCCATCGGTAGTGGTGGGTGGTGGCGCCCATGTGGGCCTTGAGGGCCGGGTCCACCGCTTCGGCCACGGCCCCGTCCAGGGGATAGTCGACTTCAGCGGCCAGGTCGGCGCTCAGATGCCAGGCATTGGCCTGTAAGGTGCCGCCATCGATCTCGCGGCAAGGCAGCTGTCCATAGGGCACGAAGTGGACCATGCCGGCGTCCAGGGCCCTGGCGGCATTCTCGTTGAGGGCATCCCTTTCCGCGGAGACGATGCCCACCACCATATTACGGGGGTGGTCGAAATGGTCGGCCAACTCGGCGTCGAAGTAGCTCTTCACCGCCACAATCTCCCCCACCCCCTTGCCGCGGCCCCCGACGGGAACCACCCCCTTCTCGAACGCGCTGGTAATGTCATACCCCATGAGGCCGTTGCCCCGGCTGGCGAACACTCGCCCATCGTCCCGGCCCGCCAGTCCGTCCAGCTTTGGGGTAATCCGGTAGCGGACCTGCTCCGCCACCAGTCCGATCTCGACGGCGGCCTTGGCGACCCGTTCGACAAAGCGTTCCAGCTGCTTCGGCTCATATGCTTTCTGTGTGGAGAGCATGGGTTCCGGATGGCGCACGGGACGCTTGCCGCTGAAGCGCTCCGGCTCGACCTGGTGCAGAAAAGGATGGCTTGGGTCCAGGCGGCGCAGCCGCTCCACCAAGCGGTCATAGTGGTTGTCGTCGATAAGGGGGGTTCCGGAGCGATAGGCCGAGTTGTAGCGCTCCAGGTCGGCCACCAGCGCCGTGATGGAATCCTCTGCAGATGGCGATGCGAGGGTCATGGATCCTCCTCGAGACAGATTCTGAGGGCGGCCTCACAGTGTCGTCGGCGGTTGGTTTGGAAGATCTCCGTCTTGAAGCCCGGCTGCCAGATGTTGTCGACAACGCGATCCGAAACGGTGAGGAGGGCCAAACAGGAAATTTCATGGAATTCGGCGGCCGCGTACAAGGCGGACACCTCCATCTCAACGGCCAATGCACCGGCCGCCCGGAAACGCTTCACCTTGGCCGGCGTTTCGCGAAAAATGGCGTCCGTGGTCCACACAGCGCCCTTCAGCGCAGGGAGGCCATCGTCCCGCAACACGCGGTCTGCCCGATGGCCCAGACCATGAGCGGGCGCCCTTACCCGACCCTGCCAGCGTTGGCCGTAGCTGGGGGAGGTCCCCTCATCGATGTGGGCCTCGGTAACCCACAGCAGGTCACCTACGGCGATCTCCCGCTGGATGGCACCGCACCACCCCAGGAAGCAAAATTCCCGTGCTCCCCAGGCAACTAGCGTCTCCATGAGCATGACGGCATATGGCGCCCCCATGAGGGGGCCCACCACGGAGAGGGTCCCCCGTTCGGAGGCGGTCTGGATCAAACGGCTGGTGTAGAGCTGGCGGGAGTGGGTCACATGGGGGGCAACCCGTTGGGCCAGATACGCTGCATCGGCCTGGGCGGCCGCCAGCAGCACCCGGCGCTGCAGCACCGGTGTCTTGGCGGAACGGACCGGCTGGACAATCCCCATCTCCGCCGGGATACCGTCCTGCGCGGTCACCGGGGTATCCTATTCCGGCTCGGCGAGATCGCCCATCTCGTCCTTGATTTCGTCAATCATATCGTAGAGCCAGTCCACATCTTCATAGGAGAGGCGGCCGGCACGGACCGGCGCACGGTCGGATCCATCTTTTTTCTTGAGAATGCGGGGGCCGATCTGCAGTTTGGCTTCGCCACCGGCGTAGCGATTGATGGAGATGACGAGGCCGGTCTGCTCACATCGCCACTGCTTCAAAATCTCATCTTTGCTGGGATCAAAGGGCATGTTCGGACTTTCCCTGTGGTATACAATTACGATTGTGTTTAGACTTCGCTTCGGTCTTAAGACGAATGCACATACCAGTTTGGTCGGCAGACGCCGTCCGCGGCATCCGGGTGAATGGGCCACTGCACGCCCACACGCCTATATGGCGTCCGTGAACCCCGCGCCGGTCAAAGGGGCGCAGCGCGTCTTACATCATCAGGCGCTGATCTTGCCGAAATCGGCGAAATCGCTATATAGGCCGGCGATGGCAGCGAGCAACGCCAGACGGTTGGTCCTTACCTTTGCATCATCGACCATCACCATCACATCGTCGAAGAAACGGTCCACAGCTCCCCGCAAGGAGGCGATGGAGGCCAGCGCGGCGTCCAATTGGCCGGCCGCCACCTGCTGGCTCACCTGGAAACGGACCCTGCCGTAGTCATCGAAAAGCGCGCGTTCGGCCGGATCCCGCAGTAAATCTGAATCCACAGGCGGCAGATTCTCGGCGTCGGCCTTTTTGATGATGTTGCCCACCCGTTTAAACGCCGCTGCAAGTGGTTCGAAGTCTTCTTCCTGGCGCAGCCTGGTGAGGGCGCGCACCCGATTCCAGACGGCGGGCACTTCGTCCACGCTGACACTCACGACGGCAGCCACCAACTCTTTGTCATTGCCCGCCTCTACCATGAGCCGTGCGATGCGGTTGGCGAGAAAGGTGTATACGTCGGCGGCAACGGCCCCCTCGGAGCTCTGGTACTGGTCGGCGAACTGGGCCACACTTTCGCCGATAAGGTCCTGCAGGGAGACGGTGTAGTTTTTATCGGCCAAAATCTGCGCGATGCCGATCCCCTGGCGGCGCAGGGCGTAGGGATCCGATGCGCCCGTCGGTTTGAGTCCGATGGCGAAGATGCCACAGATGCTGTCGATCTTGTCGGCAACGGCCAGTATGGCGCCGAGATCGCTTGCGGGCAAGCGCGCACCCGAGGCAATGGGGCGATAATGCTCCTCGATAGCCGTCGGAATATCGCCGCGTTCGCCAGCTTTTTGGGCGTAAACCCGTCCCATGACGCCCTGCAGCTTGGGAAATTCCACCACTACCTGGCTGACCAGGTCGGCCTTGCAGAGTTTGGCGGCGCGGGCAGCATCTTCGGCCAATTCGGGTCGCACCTGGTTGGCCAGCCACGTCGCCAGGTGGGACACCCGCTGAACCTTGGCCTGCATGGAGCCCAGTTTGGCCTGGAAGAGCACGCCGCTGAGCTTTTCGACCCACGCATCCATCGGGACCTGCAGATCCGCCTGGAAGAAGAAGCGTGCGTCGGAGAGGCGGGCCCGCAGTACGCGCTGATGACCATTGGCCACCAATTGGGGATCTCGCGTACGGGTGTTGTTGACGGCCACGAATGCCGGCAGGAGTCGGCCGTCTCCATCTTCCACGGCAAAGTACTTCTGATGCTCGCGCATGGAAGTGATCAGGATCTCACGGGGCAGTTCGAGGAAGATCTCATCGAAGCGGCCGGCACTGGCGATGGGCGTCTCCACCAGATTGGTGACGATATCGGTAAGCTCCGCGTCCGCTAGCGCGGTTCCCCCCAGCTTGCGTGCTGCGGCATCCACTTCGGCCTGGACGGCGGTGCGACGCGCGTCGATATCCACGACAACATCCACCTCTGCCAACCGATCCGCGTAGTCGTCTGCATGGGCCAGCTTCAGCTTCTTGGGGTGCATGAACATGTGCCCCTGGGTGGTGCGCCCGCTCTTGAGATGGCCGTTCAAGGTAAAGGAGACCAGCTTCGCGCCCCAAAGGGCCATAACGCTCTGGATGGGGCGGGCGAAGGAGATGCCCCAGTCGGCCCAGCGCATGGTCTTGGGAAAGGGCGTCGCCAGGATCACTTCCGGCAGGATCTCTTTCAGAATTTGAAGACTGGACTTGCCGCGCTGCGTGCGTCTGGCGGCCAGATAGCGCCCCTTGTCGGTCTCTTCGACAAAGAGCTTCTTGATGCTCACGCCGGCTTTTTCAGCGAACTTGCGCGCCGCCATGGTCGGTTGCCCCTGATCGTCGAAGCCGACCTTTTCGGGAGGACCCACCAGCAGTTCACTGACGGTCTCCTGGCGGGCCGCTACCTCGCGCACGGTTACGGCGAGACGCCGGGGCGTGCCGAAAGTCGCCACCCGTCCAAATGTGATGCGGCGGTGGGTCAACTGCTGTTGCAGGTGGGTGGAAAGGGCTTTTAGAGCAGGTGCGATGTAGCCGGCCGGTATCTCTTCCGTACCGATCTCCAACAATAAAGTTTCCATATATCACCTCGGGCAAGGGCGTCGTGGGTTGGGTTCAGAGGTGCCTTGCTGCGACCCGACTGTCGCTGTGGACTACTTCTTGATCAGCGGGAAGCCCATCTCTTCGCGCTGTGCGACATAGGCCTCGGCCACCCGGCGTACCATGTTGCGGATGCGGGCGATATACCCCGTCCGCTCGGTCACACTGATGGCGCCGCGGGCGTCCAGCAGATTGAAGGTGTGGGAACACTTGAGGCAGTATTCATATGCCGGCAGCACCAAGCCGGCCTGGACGATGCGCTCGGCTTCGCTTTCATATTTGCCAAAGAGCTCCAGCAGCATCGTGACATCGGCCACTTCGAAGTTGTAGGTGGATTGTTCCACTTCCTGTTGGTGGTGGACATCCCCGTAGGTGAGGTGATCGTTCCACTGAAGGTCGTAGACATTGTCTACCCCCTGGAGATACATGGCGATGCGTTCCAGGCCATAGGTGAGCTCCACCGGAATCGGGTTCAATTCAATGCTGCCGGCATGTTGGAAATAGGTGAACTGGGTGATCTCCATGCCGTCAAGCCACACCTCCCAGCCGAGCCCGGAAGCCCCTAACGTGGGCGATTCCCAATCATCCTCCACGAAGCGGATATCGTGCTCGAGCGGATCCACCCCCAGCACCTTCATGCTCTGCAGGTAGAGCTGTTGGATGTCCATGGGGGAGGGTTTGAGGATTACCTGGTACTGATAGTAATGCTGCAGGCGGTTGGGGTTGTCGCCGTAGCGACCATCGGTGGGGCGCCGGGAGGGCTGGACATAGGCCACGTTCCACGGCTCGGGTCCCAGGGCCTTGAGCAACGTGTGATGGTGGAAGGTTCCGGCTCCGACTTCCAGATCGTAGGGCTGAACCACAATACAACCTTTACGGGCCCAGAACCGATCGAGGGCATGAATCACATCCTGAAAATACATATCCGCATTCCTTCTCTTCGCTGACGTCCATGGAACCGTGAGGGGGGTGAATTTGGGCCGCCATCCGCTGGGTGCCGCGGCCCAAACAGTCTTCATAGCATAGATGCTGCGCCCACCTCAAGTAAGTGGTCCGCTCGGACCGTTTCCGCGAACGGATCGCTATAAGACGCCTTGGCTGTCGATGGCGAAAGGTAAAAGGCTGGCCGCGGGCCGCGCCGACAAAAGGTCGGCCCAAATTCGGGCCAACTGCTCGAGGGTGTGCGCTTCTCCCAGCGCCCAGATGCAGCCGCCACCGCCGGCGCCGGTGAAGCGCACGCCGCAGCCGTGCTGCATGGCGGCCGACGCCAGAACCGTACCCATGTCGTCCAGCACTTCGGGCGTCATCTCCTGGCGCAGCCGCGTCTCGGCGTTGAGGGCACAGCAGGCGCCCTCAATCTCGCCTTCCGCAAGACAGAAGGCAAACTGCTGGGTCAATCGAATGATCTCCTCCCAGTGGCAGCGAAAGTTCCCGGCCATAAATTGCCGCACCCATGTAGAGTTGACATCGGCGGAGTCGTGCGGTGCGCCGCAATAGGCCAGCAGGAAGTGCCGCTGCATGCGCTTGATGTCCGATTTTTTCAGGATCTTCTTTTTGCGATAGACGCTGCCATAGGCTTCCCCCGGCCAGTACCACAAGTGGGCGCCACCGAAGGTGGCGGCGAGTTGGTCCTGCATGCCGCAGGGCAGCCCGGCCACGCTTTGCTCCAGGGCATGCGCCAGGAGGGCCACTTTGTGGCGGGTGAGAATGGGAATACCGGCTTTTTCAAGCGCTCGCGAAAACGCGGTAATCAGGGCAACAACTGCTGCAGAGGAGCCGCCCAGCGCGCTGCGCGGCGGCGAGCTTGAGTTGATTTCGATGTGGACCCCAGAGGCCCGAAAGTAGGCCGCCGTCGCAAAGATGAGGCCCATCGGATGTCGGAAGGGCATGGCGTCCGCGGGAAATTCGGCCGATTCAAAACCGCGCGAACTGACCTTGACCCAGCCCTCCCGATGGGGCCGCAGTCGGATCCGGGTTCGCAGGTCCAGGGCGATGTTGAAGGTGCACGGGGAGAGGTGCCGCAGGGGAAAGAAAAAGGTACTCAAGTCCAAGGTGCCGCCCATGTCCAAACGGCAGGGCGCCGAGGTTTCGATGGGTTCTGCTTCAAGGATCTGGCGCAGATTTACTTCCATGTCGAGGTATCCTTAAATGTCAGAAACTGCCGTTAGTGATGCGCCTCCGAAGGGGCCGCAAGGCCACCGAAAGCGCTGGCCACTTTCGACCGACCCCGTCCTGCAGATCAGCGCCGGTCACCGTCTCCATGACGCCGCGCATGGTCTGCGGCATTCCGCCGTGGATCGTGTCCCGAGCGGTGTTGCCGCGGACTGCCGGGCGAGAGGCGCGTGTCATGCGTTACCGCTGGCCACTTGCCATGAGCCGCCGCAGGTGCTGCAGAAAGCGCAGGCTGCGCGGTTCGCGTCCCAGGTGGTAGGGCACGAAGGCTTCCAAAAAGGCCTGGCCCTCTGCCAGCGTCTGGGGAGAAAACTTGAGTCGTCTTGCCCGGGCAGGATCCCCTCGCTCCAGCCACCGCAACTGCTTGACGCTGCCCTTGGAAAGCCGCCATGTTTTCAGGTGATCGTGGGCGCATTCGCAGCAAATGATGCCGCCCTTGCGCAAACTGGCGTATACGTGGCTCTCCATCTGGCAACTCGGGTCACACCGGCACAGACTGCACTGCTCCAGGTCCGGCCGGAAGCCGGCCATGCCCATCAGCCGCAGTTGAAAGAGCAGGCTGAGAACCGCTGGCGACGTATGCCCGGCATCGAGTTCGGCCAATACAAAGGCGAGCAAGTCGTATAGTTCGGGCTGCGGCTGATCCGCTTCAAGCCACAAGTTGAGCATTTCCGACCAGTAGCTGGCATAGGCCGTTTTCAGAATACTCTCCCGAATGTGGAAATAGGCCGCGGTCAGGCTCGCCTCCTGGAGCACGGCCAGCCCATTTTTGCGGCGGCCCCGGCTGAGTACCACATCCAGTTGGGCAAACAGCTCCAGAATGCCCGGAAATCGCTTCGTGCTTTTCTTGGCCGACTTGGCGATGACCGACACCTTGCCCTGATCGGGCGTAAGCAGGGTGACGATCAGATCGTAATCGCCATACTCCACCCGACGTAGGACGATGGCAGTAGTCGCTTCGGGGGGCATCGGACTCAAATGCCCAGCAGGGCCGTTGCGATCATGAAGTAAAAAAAGACGCTGATGATATCGATCGCCGTGGTCACGAAGGGGCCCGTAGCGATGGCGGGATCGATATTGATTCGCGCAAACAGCATGGGCACCAGCGACCCAACCAGGGCTGCCACCGACATGGAGCAGAGCACAGCAGCACACACCGCCACGGCCAGCATGATCGTGTTGAAGCTCATCTGGGCGACCGCGCCGATGAAGATTCCATAAATTAGCCCGAGAATTATCCCGATGGCCAGCTCTTTTAGAACCACCTGATGGAGATCGCTGACATTGAGTCGACCGGTGGCCAGGCCCCGCACGACGATGGTGGAGGATTGCGTCCCGATATTGCCCCCCATTCCCATGATGACGGGGATGAAGGCGGCCAGGTAAGTCACTTGTTTGAGGCTCTCCTCGAAACCACCGATGATGAAAAAGGCCAGAATCCCACCGATACAGCTGGCGAAGAGCCAGGGCAGTCTTAGCCGGGTGCTCTTGAGAACCGATTTGGTCTCAACGAACTCCTCGCCGACACCGGCCATCTTGAGAATATCCTCCGTCGCCTCGCGTCGGAAAATGTCGATGACATCGTCCACCGTGACGATGCCCACCAGGCAATGGCGCTCGTCCACCACTGGAACGGCGAGTATGTCGTAGCGCGCCACGATCTTGGCCACCTCCTCCTGATCCATGTCGGTGGAGACCGAGAAAACGTCCTGGGTCATAATGGCGCGCAATTCCCTTGCCGGGGGGACCAGCACCAACTGGCGCAAAGAGCTGACGCCCACCAGCTTGCCATACTCGTCGATGAGGTAGAGGTAGAACGGCATCTCCACTTCGGAAAACTCGTTCTGAATGGCGGCGATCGCTTCACCAACCGTAAGATCTTGGTTGAGGGCGATATAATCCGTGGTCATGATGCGGCCAGCGGTGTCGTCCTCGAACCGCAACTGGTCCTCGACCTCGTCCGATTCCTCGTGGGCCATTTGCTGCAGAATCAGATCGGCCCGCTCGTCCGGGAGCGCATCTATGATGGCGGCGGTGTCGTCGGACGGCATCTCCTCGAGCACCGGAACGATCTTATTGACAGGCAGTTCGTCGAGCAGATCGACGAGGGTGTCCTTGTCCAGTTCGCTGAACAGGGTCCCTTTCTTCTCCACATCCGCGATCATGTCGAAGAGCTGACACTGATCGCTCACCGAGAGGGAGTGAAACACGATGGAGAGGTCAGCGGCGTGCGTTTTGGCGACGATGTTGCGCAGGTGGGGTAAGGCCCCTCGACGCAGCAGGCGTTTGATGCTCTGGATCAAGATGGTCGTGGGGTCGTGGCTCATGGGCGCATGCCGCTCCAGGCGTTGGCGAGCGCTGGCGAAACGCCAGTCTCAGGTAAAATAGCGCTTACATCAGGGCAGCTGAAGGGTGACTTGTTGGCCCTCCCGCCCATGGACCGCCACGGGCTGTCCGTTCAGATAAAAGGTGACGGCTCTGGCGTCATCCAGCAAGATATTGAACTCCCGCTGGGCTTCAATCTCCAAGCGGGTGTCCGCCTCGAGCTTGTAGACCTTGGGCCGTTTGCCATCCACGATGACCTTGAGTGTAGCCGCTTTGAGACCGACGGCGGTCAACATATGCCGTTGCGGATCGACCGTGCCCACCTCGGCCTTCTGGGGGGCGACCCCGGCGACGGTTTCCCCGCCTGCCGCCGGCAGCTGTGCGGCCGCGCCCACCTCGGCGGGCGTGGATTCTCCGGCAGCGGTGGGGCCCGGCGCCTCGGTCGGCGAAGGTCCTCGCGGCAGTAGACTGAACCCAGCGAGGGCCAGCCCTCCGGCCAAGACAACCAGCAAGAGGAGACGGCCCACCAACCGCCGCCGCCCCCTGAACTGGCGGGCCGTCAGCGCCTGGCGATAGGCGGCGTCTTGGCGCTCATAGCGCAGGACGGCCTCTCGAGGATCGGCGCCGATGGCCTCGGCATAAGCCCTGACGAAACCCTTGATATACACTGGTTCGGGCAGTTGATCGAGGCGTTCGGTTTCGATCTGGACCAGTATCTCCGGCTGGATGTTGGTGCGGGCGGCCACCATCTGCAGGGAGATCCCGCTGGCCTCGCGCTGCGCTTTCAAGAAGGCGCCGAAACTGCCCCCATCACCGGCACCGTCGTTGCTGGTCGACCTGTCCACTGCCGTCATTTAATTATCTTTATGTGGGCCCGGCTGCGCAGACTCTCCAGCCAGGTGTTGAACTTCTGGTCTACAATCTGTTTGAACAAGGTGTCCTCGATCTCCGCCGAGGCCTCTGCCAGGTCACGCCCAGTGGCGGTAGACAAGGACTCCACGTAGAAGATCTGCAAGCCCTGGTCGGTGACCAAGATCTCCGTGAAGTCGCCTGCGGCGAGTCCGTCCAAGGCAGCGCGGATCTCATCCGAGAGGGTACTTAGACTGATACGTCCCAGGTCACCGCCCTCCTCCGCCAGCACCGATTCGGAGTATTGACGCGCCGCTTCGGCAAATGAAAGACCGGCTTCGATTTCAGCGACGATGGCCTCCATCTTCCGGCGCACTGCCGGTGCCGCGGCAGCATCGGGGATGATGAGGATAATATTGCGGAGATGATAGACCTGCTCCCCGGCGTAACGCTCCGCGTTGGCCTCGTAGTAGGCCTTTATGTCCGCCTCGGTAACGACGATCTTGGACCTGACCTCGAGGTTGACCAGCTTGGTGCGCAACAGCTGCGTTTTGAGATCCTCGCGGTAATCCGCCAGGGTTGTCCCCTCGCGTTGGAGGGCGGCCCGCAGCTCCTCATCGGTGAGGTAATTGACCTCCTTGATCCGCTCCAGCATGCTGTCAATCTCGCTGGAACTGGCCGTGAGCCCCAGGCGCTTAATCTCCTGAGCCGTGAGGGTATCGTCCACCAATTGGCCCAACACCTCTTCACGCGTTTTGAAGCGCAGTCGCCGGGCCTGCTCCTCGGTATAACCGGCCGCTGCGATCTTCTGATAGTAGGGCGCCAGCGCCTCATTCAGCTCCGACAACAGCACGATGTCGTCGTTGACAACAGCGACAATTCGATCGACCACCGCCCCCTGTGCCAGGGCGGCGAGGGACAAGTTCATCACAACGATCAGCATGGCCAGCGACCCAATGCCACGGCCTTTGGATTGCAGCGAAAATAACACTCTGAACATGGGATCACCCTGAAGCGATTGTGGCTTCCAGCGAAGCGAGCGCTCCGCAGCCCAGCGAGCGGCGTCGTCTGACGTGCATCCCCGAGCGGCTATGGCGACTCCGGAGGATTTACCAGACGCATCCCCTCGCCCGCGCCATGGGATTCGGCCGGGGTCAGTTTATCCGTCAGCTGGTGCCACCTCTCCCAGTCTACCGTCAGCCCATAGCGGGTCTGCAGATCTTGGATCCAAGCCGGATATTGCGCCTGGGCCTTGGAGCGACGCAGATGGGTGACGATCGCGGCATTGATGGATTCCGCCGTCATGGGCGCGCCCGTCTCGGTTGTGGTTCGATCGGCGTAATGTTCGGCGTAGTAGGCGGCCACATCTTCCGGTGCGATCTCCACCTGCTCTTCCAACTCCTGTCGAACCACTTTCTCCAGGAGCAGCCGTCGACGGAGTTGGTCGCGCCACTGGTTGAAGGAGACGGCGCTCTCCAGCAGCGTCTCTTCAAAGGTATCATCCGGATAATCGGCGCGTACCCGCTCCACTGCGGCGTCCAGAACGGCGTCCTCGATGACGATGTCGAGTTCTGCAGCGCGGGTGAGGAGGAGGCGTTCCTCGATTACCTGGTTAAGGAAGGTGAGCACCGCCTCGATGTCGCCGTCACCTTGCTCCGAGAGGGCATTGGGCTGTTCCAGTTCGAGGGCGTGTCGGAACTCAGCAACTGACACACCCTCCTCGCCGATCTTGAACAGGTAGGCACTTTCATCGCCTTTGTGCAAGTTGCAGGCCTCGAAGAGCAAGCAGGCGATCGCCAGAACGAAGGCCAAAAGGGCCATGTGGGCGGCATTCCTTGCACGCGTCATCCGGCGGGGCTTCCTCAAGGGTCTGGGCGATACGCGTTCACGAATCGTGGTTCAAAAAAAAGGCCTCGCTGGAGCCTGGCTCCACGAGGCCACAAGCAGTCAATCGTTAACATGACGGGCGATCTCAAGCAAGATGTTTTTAGTCTGGGCCAAGAGCCCGCGCGGGTTTTGGGGCGTCAGGCGAGCTTTGAAGAGATGATCTGGGGTGATCCGATAACGGCCCTTGGCGCTGGAGATGAGGTCCACAATGCCATAGGGGCGCACCTGATGATCGCTGGAGAAGGAGAGGGACAGACGGTTGCCCAGCAGGTCGAGTTTCTTAACCCCCGCGCGGGCCGCTACGACCTTCAGCATGATTTTGAGGAGCAGGTTTTCGACCTCTTCAGGCGGCGGGCCGAAACGATCGGTCAGCTCGGCCTTGATGGCCGCGATCCCCTTGAGGCCATCCAGTTTGGCGAGGCGCCGGTAGATGGTCAAGCGCTGGTCGATGTCGTTAATATAGGACTCCGCCAGGAAGGCCGACATGGGGAGGTTGATCTCCGGCTCCAGCTCCTCACGGAGCGGCTCGCCCTTGAGTTCCGCCACCGAATCCTCCATGAGTTTGAGGAACATGTCGTATCCCACCGCGGCAATGTGGCCCGATTGGGAGGCGCCCAGGATGGTGCCGCCGCCGCGAATCTTGAGATCGCTCATGGCGATTTGGAAGCCAGACCCCAGATCGCTGTGCTCCATCAGCACCTTGAGGCGCTTTTGGGCATCCTGGGTGAGGGTGGATTCGTGCGGAATGAAAAGGTAGGCAAAGGCCTGTTCGTCGGAGCGCCCCACCCTGCCCCGCAGTTGGTAGATCTGGGAGAGGCCGAAGCGATCGGCGCGGTTGATGAGGATCGTATTGGCGGAGGAGATGTCCAGCCCCGACTCGATAATGGTGGTGCACACCAGTAGATCGACCTCCTTGCGGATGAAGGCCATCATCGCTTTTTCCAGTTCATCCTCCGCCATCTGTCCATGGGCCACCGCCAGACGGGCCTCGGGCACCAGCGCCTGGAGATGGTCGGCCATGCGCTGAATACTGGCCACATGATTGTGAACGAAGAAGATCTGTCCTCCGCGCTGGAGCTCGCGCCGGACAGCGTCGGCCGTCACCTGGTCGTCGTATTCGCAGACGTAGGTTCGAATGGCCATGCGCTCCTCGGGCGGTGTGGCGATGACGCTGATGTCGCGAATCCCCATCAGGGACAAGTGCAGGGTGCGCGGGATGGGCGTGGCAGTGAGGGTCAATACATCCACCGTTTCCCGCAGTCGCTTGAGCTTCTCCTTATGTTTGACGCCGAAGCGCTGCTCCTCGTCCAAAATCAGGATGCCCAGATCCTGGAACGCCACATCTTTTTGCAGGAGGCGGTGCGTGCCCACGACGATATCGATATTTCCGTTTTTGAGATTCTCGAGAATATCGCGCTGTTCCCGGGCCGTCCGAAAACGGCTCAGGCAAGCCACCGTGATCGGATCGCGTTGAAAGCGGGCCGAGAAGGTGGCGTAGTGCTGTTCGGCCAGAACCGTCGTGGGCACCAGTACGGCGGCCTGCTTGGCCTCGCTGACGCAGAGAAACGCGGCCCGCAAGGCGACTTCGGTCTTTCCATAGCCCACATCCCCGCACACCAGGCGATCCATGGGGGTCTCGGCGCGCATATCGGCGAGGACATTCTCGATCGCCTTGTCCTGATCCCGGGTGGCTTCGTAGGGAAATCCGGTGACGAACTCTCCATAGCTGCTGTCAGGCTCGTTGAAGCTGTACCCCTTCTTGGCACGCCGGGCGGCGTAAAGCTTGAGCAGTTCCCCGGCGATCTTTTCGGTGGAGCGCTTCACCTTGCGCTTGACCTTCTCCCAGGATTTGCCCCCCATTTTGTCCAACGGTGGTGGTGCCCCATCCACCCCCATATACTTCTCGATGAGGGCCATGCGCTCCACCGGCAGGTAAAGCTTGTCGTCGTCCCGGAAGCGGATCTCGATATAATCGTTGACCGTTCCATTGTGCTTGATCTTGATCAAACCGACATAACGCCCAATTCCGTGTTCGTCATGAACGACGATATCACCCCGCTTCAGCTCGGCGACGGTCAGAAGCTCCGCACGGCTGCTGCTCTTCGGCGTTTTCCGGTGGCGGAAACCGGCCCCGAATATTTCATTGTCCGTAATGAGGGCCACCCCCCGCTGTGGCCACACGAAACCGGCGGACACCTCCCCTACCACCGTATACACCAGACCGGCATTGTGCTCGCCGGAGGGGATCCCATCGGCCACGGCAGTGCGGATGTGGTAGTTGGACAGCAGGGCGGCGAGGCGATCTGCCTGGGCCGCCGTATGACAGGCGCAGATGGTGATCCGGCCCGCTTGCTGCTGCACCCGGATCCACTCTATGAGCGGCTCGAACGGGGTTTCACGGCGCAGCTGTGTCTTGAGCTGCTGGGCCACTTCGACCGTATCCTGGAGGTCGAGCCGACAAGCGGCCGGCATTCGGTCGGTCGACGACCGATGGTGAACCGGCAGCGCCCTGAAGTGGATGTGACTGCCGGCGGCCAACCGTCGCTCCATCTCTTCGGCGGAGAGATAGATCGCTTCGGGGGCCACACACAACCGGCGGCCCTCGCGCGCCTGATCAAAACCCTCCTTCGCCTTCTCCCGCAGCGCATGGGCCGCGACATCGATCTGGGCGGGTTCCACCAGCACCACGGCGGCGTCCGCCGGAAAATAGTCGATGAGGGTGTCTGTCTTCGTGTACATGAGGGGCATGAGACCATCGATCCCCGGGAAAAGTCCCTCCTCCTTGATCCGGGCGACCACTTGGCGCACCTGGGTAACGGGTACTGTCAGCTCGGACGCCTGCGCGCGGATACGCGCCAAGGTCTGCTCCAGCGTCTCGATCTTGATGAGGGTCTCCCGCGCCGGCAGGATGACGACATCGTCCACCTGGGTAAGCGTCCGTTGCGTGGTGGCGGAGAAAAAGCGCAGCGACTCGACCATGTCGCCGAAGAATTCGATCCGCAGGGGATCGTCGTAGAGGGGACAAAAGATGTCCAGGATCCCGCCCCGCATGCAGAAATCGCCCGTCTCCTCCACCAGGGTGGCCCTCGAGTAGCCGCCCATGGTAAGCTTCTGAAGAAGGGCGGCGGGATCGATCTCCTCACCGGCGATGAGCAGTTCATTAAAGGCGCCCAGCTCATCCTTGGGAATCAACCGTTGCATCACCCCGGCAACGGTGGTCACCACCAAGGGGGGTCGCGACGCCTCCAAGAGCTGGTAGAGGGCTTTGATACGGCCGGCGGCGATCTCGTTGTGGTAGGAGATAAACTTGTAGGGCAGCAAATCGTAGGGTGGAAAGTAGATCAGCGGCAGTTCCAATCGCTGGCTGAAGAAGCGCAGGTCCTGGAGCAGGATCTGGGCCTGTTTGCTGTCCGGCAACACCACCAGAAAGGGGATCCGACGGGCTTCATAGAGTTGGGCCAGCAACGCTGCCCGAGCGCTCCCCGACACGCCACTGACATCCACCGCAGATGCCCTCGGGCCGGTCTCCCGGAGCAACTCGGAATACGAAATTTTTGCTTGCTTTTGGTCCATAAACCTTATACGTCAACCACTCGTAACGGCCGCTCTGAAAGGGCGCGAACACACCGCCGCCGCCGGACAATAAATTCGCCACTGTAGCTCAGCTGGTAGAGCAACGCACTCGTAATGCGTAGGTCTGCGGTTCGACTCCGCACAGTGGCTCCATAAACATGAAAGCCCCTCTGATGAGGGGCTTTGTTATTTTAGGGCCATCTGCAGTTAAAGCAATCTTTTTTTCGTTGCGGCGAGCGCGTCCATATCCGGTCGGGGCCCGCCTCCAGAGGCGCTTACTGACGAGATCCGCTTTGTGGCTTGACAAGCAGATCGATTCCGTATATTTTTAGTAGCTAATCGATTTTATTCATAAAAAGTGAGGTCGGGGTGATTTCGGCAAGTGGGTTGCATGAGGCCCCGGCGGTTCGTAACCATCCCTGGCGGTGACTGTGCTTGCCCGCCGAAGGGGGCCATCTATGAAATGCATCGACGCCATCGAGGGTACCGTGAAGTGTATCCTCAACCGCATCCATCAAGTCTCTCTCGAAGACCGCATGGATGACTCCGAGTATGTCCGTAGCGTGAAGGCCGTCATCGACGCCACCGACAACTTCGTGGAGGGCAATCAGGAGATCGTGCCGGATCGGGATCTCCTAAAGGATGTGCTCTACAGCTATTCGAAAGATCTTTGGCGCAGCGCCGCCCCCGCTAAACAACCGGCCAAGGAGGCCGCGCTTCCCACAGCGTCGACCCCCGGTGCGAGCAGCACACCGTTCAGCGGCGTCTTCGTCGATGAGACGGATCCCGAAAATGACGGTTACCGGGACTACTATTTCGATTACCTCTATCGCCACGGCGTCTATCCCCGCTGACCGTCGGATAGAGCTGCGCACAATACTGGTGGAGATCCCATGAGAGACCTGGATGACGCCCAGTTGAAGGCGGATGTGGATGAGATCATGAAGCGCGTCAAGACCATTATGGAGAAGGTCGAGTCGCTGGATCCTGGACGCTGCGAGGAGGATCAGTCAGGTGACGAGTCCGCTTAGCCGCTAGTACCCGCTGGAAATCAACCAACGCGCTGATATCAAAAAAAAAGTTAAAAAAGAAGCTTCACCCCGCCAAAGAACGGTGTTATAGTACAGTTGGACTTAAATTGACAAGGGTACTAATGGGTTAGGAGACACTATGGCACTCACCAAGAGCGACATCGTGGCCAAGGTCCACGAACTCGGTTTTACCAAGAAAAAATCCGTCGAAGTGATCGAGTCCCTGCTCGAAATCATCAAGTCCACCCTTGAATCCGGTGATGATGTGCTGGTCTCCGGTTTCGGCAAATTTTGCGTCAAGAACAAACAGCAACGCCGCGGACGCAATCCAGCCACTGGCTCTGACCTGATCTTACGGGAGCGCAAGGTGGTCACCTTCAAGTGTTCCGGTAAGTTGCGCTCCCGTATAAACGGTGAAACTTGAGGTCTCTCGAAACGCTCGCATCCTCCTCGAGCACTGCCTGTTGCTGCCTATCCACCTCCCCAGCAGGGACCACACCGAGATTCCCTCATCGATTTGTCAGCCACACTTTGTCAGCCACACTGTCTGATACGGCAGCAGTCCAATCCGCTCAGACGCAAACTCCCCGCCAGATAGCAGGTCCGTAAGCGGTGGGGGCCAATTGATATGCCCCAGAGAGGCGCTTTGCGCCGCTCCCGTAACGTTTACCAGGGTTAGGATCCGCTGTTGCGCGCAGCTGCGCTCCAGGCCGAAGATACACTTTCCCAAGTCCAGTACCTGCATGTCGGCGTCCGGATTGAAGGCCGGCTGAAGACGCCTCACCCGCATCAGACGACGATATCCCTGGTAGACTTGTCGGCGAAAACTGCCCGCCATTTCCAATTCCGCCATAGTCGTGTCCAGATCCAGCCGCTCGCGGTTGATGGAGCGAAATCGTCCCGACCGCAGCACCCCCCCCTGCCAATTTCGAGAACCCAGCAGGCTGTGAATATAGATGCCCGGAATTCCGGGCAGGCTGAGCGCGATAGCTTGAGAGGCGAGGAAGCGGGCAACGTGAAGGGGATCCAACTGCCGTCGCGGATCCTTGAGGGCGTCCACATAGGTGATATTGAGCTCATAAGGGCTGCGGCTGCCGTCGCTGTTTTGCTTGCTGGAGACACGCCCGCCGTTGGCCCGGACGGCCTCGATGAGAATTTGAAGGTCTTTGCGCGGCAACCATCCCTCCAGGGGGCGCACGCCGATACCGTCGTGGGAGGCGGTAAAATTGAAAAACGCATTGCCGGCCGGCAGTGTTTCCAGTCCGGTGGCCCAATCTGAGAGCAGACGGGCGTCGCCGCTGACAAAGGTATGCAGCAGGAGGGGTGGCAGAGAGAAATTGTAGACCATCTGGGCCTCGTCCCCATCCGTGCCGAAGTAAAGAATATTCTCGTGGTGCGGCACATTGGTTTCGGTAATGATGACACTACCGGGAGCCGCCGCTTCGAGTATCGCCCTGAGGAGGCGCACCATCTGGTGGGTTTCGGGCAGATGAATGCATTCGGTACCGATCTGTTTCCACAAATAGGCCACGGCATCCATGCGCAGGATGCGGGCGCCATGGGCAGCGTAATCCAGGAGCACTTCCACCATTTTAAGGAGTACGGTTGGGCTACGGTAGTTGAGATCCACTTGATCGGCACTGAAGGTGGTCCATAAATGGACCGTTTCACCGTCGGATTTCTCAAATGGCGTCAAAAGGGGCGTGGTTCGTGGACGGGTTACGGCAGAGAGATCGGTGTCGGGTGCCACGGCGATGGCCAGCTCCTCGAAGCCGGCCTGATCATCCAGGTAGGCCCGCATCCAACGGCTGCCGGCGGAAATATGGTTGAGAACAAAGTCCAGCATCAGGACATAGTCCCGCCCGAAGCCCTCCACCAACTGCCAGCTGCCCACTGCGGGATCGACGCGGTGGAAATCGAGCACGGAGAAGCCATCGTCCGATGAATAGGGGAAGAAGGGCAAAAAGTGGATGGCCGAGAAAAGGTCGGCCAAATATCGATCGGCAAAGGTTCGCAGCGCCGCCATAGGCAAGGTCGCAGACGGCTGTCGGGCTTGTGGTGTCACGGTCGGGGGATGGGAGGATGCACGAATGGTGTCTGCGTAGGTGATCAAAACGGCGTCGCCTGCATCAAAGGCGAGCTGTTTGGCCGCGATACGGGGCGCGTATTCGGTCAATTGATTGACGATTTGGGCGTGCAGATAGGCGCCCGTCTGGGCACCATAGAGTTGGTCGAGCAAGTTCCGGATCTTTGATTGATCTGCCATACTGCCTCCTTTGGTGCCGCACCGAGGCTTGCGCAGGCGTCGCGGCAGCGGGAGCGCTCACGCCGCCAAGATGCGGGGGGACATTCACCGCCAACACAGCTCAAGGGGTCCATTCAAAGGCACCGGCGTCCGGAATGCCGTCGGTCGATCGTTGTCGACGCGATTGGGGGGATCGATACTCCCAGATAACCTCACCCTCTGCATTGAGGGCCGCTTCGGCGATATTACCACCGCAGTCGGTCGCCGCCGCAGTGGGCGCCAGTCCAACGTCACCGCCGATCAGATCGAGAATACCGGGATCATCGCCTTGGACATTTAGCTCTGCCACAACAACGGCGCCCGGATCGAGCGCCGCTTCGTGGGTCTCCCGCCATCCGGTCGGCAGCCAGTTGTGCTGCAATTGAATCTGGCCGCGGCCGCTGGAGATCGCCAGGGAGCTACCGCCGGACGATGCGTATAGCAGGTTGTTGCGGAGGTCCGCGCTGGCGTTGTTGGTGGAGAGGCGCAGGAGGGTGGTGTTGCCGCTGCGGGTTGAGATGACCGTATTGTGGTAGAAGTAAAGGGTGCCTTCACGGAAGAAGCCGCCCCCATCTCCGCCGTAGTGCATCACCTGGCTGTTGCCGGCACCTTCGGGCTCCACCAGAATGTTACCATAGACGAAGGATTCCGCATAGGCCGGGTCGCCGGCGATCTCCGCGTGGTCCGTCTCCACCAGGTCCAACTGGCGGTTTCCGCCTTCGATCCAGTTGTAGCGAATTACTGTTCCGGCGGAACGGTCCTTGAGATTGTTGCCCAGCGCCCCTTCGCGCAGGGGACCAAAATGGTTGTAATCGAAAATGATGCCAGCGCTCTCCGTGTAGGCGTTGTGATGATAGATACTGCCCTCAATACCGTTGTCGTAGAGGTGACACGCGCGAATAAGCAGATCGTAGGTCCCGTGTCCGCTGAAGAGACCATTGCCGGCATCATGCAGAACGCAGTCGATAACCTGGATCGTCTGGCCGCGCTCCACATGGATAGCCGCAGCGTTCTCGGCATACACCGCCATCTCTCCCTGGTCGTCAGTAAAGTGGTAAGCCGGGCGGGCCGAGCGGATTTCGAGCCCCTGAATGACGACGTGGGCCGGGACCAGGTTGTCGGATGGCAGATTCGATCCGCCCACTTTGATCACCGAGCGGTTCTCGTTCCAATAGTTGAGCTCTCGGCGCGTTTCGGCCGCTGCGCCACTGATGACGGGGCGGCGGCCTTGGCTGGCGATCCCCATCACCACCAGCGGTTTATCCGCTGTGGCAACCGTGTTGATGACCCATTTGGACCGATAGGGCTCCGCTCGCCAGTGGATCAGTACCAGGGTACCACCCGTCAATGCCTCCCAGGGAACCTCGCCGGGATCAGCGTAGGCGGCGTCCGGTCCGACCGTATAAACGGTGTCGAAATCGTTGGGATCCCAGCGGGGTGCCAGTCGGTCCGCCGTATCGCCGTCAGACTCGGGGAGAGCGTCGCCGCCACCATCGTTGGCGGGGGTGTCCGTTTCAGCCCCTTCCGATACTGCGGCCGACCCACCGCCCTCACCACACCCCCCCACGCAGAGGAGGAGCAGGGCAGCTAGGATTGTTGCAAGGCAAACGGATTTCTGTGGCAACCGCATTGAGGCCTCCTCGACGGGACAGATTAATGGGGTCTGCGCCTGTTCGCGCTGGTCTGCTTGTGCTACACAAAACCGATATGCAAAATCCACACACCGCCGTCGAATTCGAAGTTAAATATTATCTCACCGCGCCGGATCGCCTCCGAAAGCGAATTCTCGCTCTGGGCGCCGAGAGCAGTGGACGATTCTTCGAACGAAACCTCTGTTTTGACACATCCGACGACGCCCTGCGGAGATCTGGCCGCCTCCTCAGGTTGCGCCAGAATCAGAGCGCTCGGCTGACCTACAAAGCGCCATCCGCCCAAGCACTGCTGGAGGTCAAGACGTATCACGAAACGGAGGTGGGGGTGGACGACGCCGGCGCCCTGGCAGAGATATTCAGGGCGTTGGATTTTCGGGTGGCGCAGACCTACGAGAAGTGGCGGGAGAGCTTCGTTCTACAGGAGGCCCAGTTATGCCTGGACGAGATGCCGTTCGGTCACTTTTTGGAGATTGAGGGACCGCCGAATGCTATCCGGCATCTGGCGGTGCAGTTGGGGTTGAAGTGGTCGGAGCGCATTTTGAAGGACTACCTGGCCATCTTTGAGGCTGTGCGTGCTTCGACGGCCGGCGCCTGTTCTGCACCGACCTTCGCGGCCTGCTCGGACATGGGTCCCTTACCAGCCGCGTTCTGGCGAGAGATGCAGGCCGGTTGACCGATCCCGCTTCAGACGGGGCCAGGCGTGTTTAGCTGGGTCACCTTGGCATTGAGTGCGCCGCCGGCCTCCACCACCAGCTCCTTGCAGGTGATATCCCCACTGCAACTGCCCGTGCTGAGGATGGTGAGCGACTCGGTCGCTTCCAACTGGCCTTCGAAACGGCCGCCGATGGTGATCCGCTTTGCCCTGGTTTCAGCATCGACGGCGCCCTCCTCGGCGATCACCACCTCTTCACCTTCGAGCCGCCCCTTGACGGTGCCTTTGACGACGAGCTGGCCTTGGCCCGACACAGTTCCTTCCACCGTCAGCCCATGATCGATGATGGAGAATTTCTTCGTTTTAGCTGCCAATCTGCATACTCCCTCTCTTGTGGGTGGCGGCGCGGATCCCCCCAAACCACTGCGCCGGGATCGGACCAGCGGTGACCATCGGCCGCGTATATGTGAACGGCTTCGCACGTTGGGCACCTGAAAGGCCTGCCCTCGGATGCCCTAATGGCAGCCACCGGCGACAGCGCCTTTCACGGTCAACGGGCATCCTCCGCGCCGGGGGTGGACGCCTCAGAGGTTGGCGGCGGTGCACTCTCTGGTAGCAATGACGGATCGGTACCCGTATCTACGTCGGGTGTCGACGGAGGTTCCGACGTGTCGGTGCCCGGCGTCGAGGGCGTTGTGGGGCTGCGCTCGACGGGCGGCGGTATTGGGGGTGCAGCCGAATTATCAGCAGGCGCGCTCTTGGTCGGAATCGTGCCGGAGGCCGGGGGCCGATCGGCAGATTGCGCGCCGGACGGCTGGCCAGCGGTCGCCGATGGTCTTTGCGATGGGGGCGCGCTCTGTGGCACCGTCTCGGCCGGCGCCTCAGGCGGACGCTGCACCTGGGGTGCCGCTGCCGGTGGAGACGGCTTCGGTGCCGGTTTGCGATAGCTCAGCTGGACCGGCACCTCCTTCTCGAGGAGTTGATTCCCCCCTTCATCATACACATAGAGCGTACCGGTATCGAAAGCAAAATTGTCGGGCAAGCGGTTCGTCTGCATCTTGAGCGTCATATAGTTGGCGATCCGAAAGTTACGGCCTTGTTTGCCATTCGGGCGTCCGCTGATCAGGCTCACATGGGGAACAGAGACCCAAGGCGTGTCACTTTCGGCCTCGTTCTTCATTACCAGCACACAGCGCCCGGCGATCTTTCGTCCCCTGGCACCGGTGTTCTTGATCTGAAAACGGGCCGCTAGGATGTTGCGCCGGGGGCTGTGATCGGCAATGAACGCATTCACACTGACCAGGGGTGGCGGTGATGACGGCGCCTTCGCGCGCGCCGGCGGCGGTGTGGGCGGAGCCGTCTCCTCGGCGCGGGCGGCCGAAGCCGTCGTTGGGGCGGCGGCGGCCGAAGCGGCCTGGCTTTCGGTCGGTGCCGGTATCTGCGCTCGGGTCGTCTCGGCAGCCGGTTTTTCGTCGGGTGGCGCCGTCGCGCCCCTTGGGCGATCACGGTTCGCCTTCGCGGCGGCAGTGGGTTGCCGTGTTTGGCTCTCGAGGATGACGACCTTGGCCATGAGGAGGTCTTTCTCATCTTTGAGCTTGCGTACGACTTCTCGGGAGGCCGCCAAATCGGATTGCAAGCCCGCGTTTTGCACCCGCAGCCAACCGCCCCACAGCCCCAGCCCCACTGCGGCGAGAACGGCCAGCGTGGCCACCGTGATCAGGGCGATGGCGATCCCCTTGACACGCCGGAACGGGATGATCTGGCCGTGGTCGCCGACCATTAAAAGACTCCATGAGCGGTCCCTCTTGGCCGTTTGACGGCGGCTGCTTGTGGCGGTTGGCTGATGTTCGTTCGGTGTCATTTCGATGCAAGGTCCGTGAAACGTCTGGCGTTAATCGTCAATGGGCGAAGGCGCTGGCTTCCACTCCAACCGCACCGGATCCCCTCTGGATGCGCCAAAAAAGTGCCGCGCATTGCCCTGATTCACCGCGATCTCCAGCAACCCGCGACTGCCGACAAGGGCCAAGGGCGCGCCAGCAGGTGCATCGGCGTAACAGGTTGAGAGACCCGACAGTGTCTGGTTTCCGAGGCGGATCGTCACGGCACCCCCCGCTGATTGGGTCTGCGCTTCGCGCAACAGCCGATGGTCTATGTTGGTGGTCAGATTGCCGAAATGGTCCACCTGCACCAAATTTCCCGAAAGGAAACCGGACCCGAACTGTGGCGCTGGCGGCGCCTGCAGCGGATGCAACTGCGCTGGGTCCACTGGCGTCCCCAACACGTCCAAGGATTTGCCCAATGCCAGTTGAGCGGCCACCGGCGCAAAGATGTCACGGCCGTGGAAGGTCTGGCTCACCTGCGGCAGGTGGAACTCTGCCCGATCGATCGCTACCAGCACTTCAGGGGTGCGGCCGTCGAGGATCAGGTGGCATATACCGTTGTCCGGCGCCATGAAGAAGTGACCGTCGAACTGCATCGCCACAATACGACGCTGGCTACCCACACCAGGATCAACCACCACCACGTGAATGCTGGCGGCTTCAAAATAGGGATAGGCGGCCTTGACGAGAAACGCCGCTTGATGGCGGTCCTGGGGTCCCACCTGATGGCTGATGTCGACAATATTGAGCGCCGGGGCGATGGACAAAATAACGGCCTTCATCACACCGACGTATTCGTCCCGGGTACCGAAATCGGTTGTCAGGGAGATCAGCACCACAATTCCCCTTAAAACAGCTTCTCCTGAGTGGGATACCCCAGGTGCTGGTGCGCCGCCGCGGAGGCGCGCCGGCCGGCCGAGGTGCGCAATATCATGCCGATCTTGAGTAGATACGGCTCCACAACGTCGACGAGGGTGTCGGACTCCTCCTGCAGCGTGGCGGCAATCGCTTCGATCCCAACGGGTCCGCCACCATAGAAATCGATGATGGTCTTCAGGTAGCGCCGGTCCAGATCGGTGAGGCCTTTGTCATCCACACCCTCTAATGCGAGGGCGGCCGAAACGGTTTCACGATCGATGCGACCACCGGCGCGCACCTGTGCGTAGTCCCGTACCCGCTTGAGGAGGCGGTTCGCGATGCGGGGCGTGCCGCGGGAGCGCCGCGACAACTCTTCGGCGCCCCCGTCATCCATGTCGATCTCGAGTAGAAGGGCTGAGCGGCGGACAATGCGATGAAGGTCGGCCAATGTGTAGAAGTCCAGGCTTCTGAAGATGCCGAAACGGTCGCGCAAAGGAGCGGAGAGCAAGCCCACGCGGGTTGTGGCGCCGACCAGGGTAAATCGTTTGAGCTGAAAGCGGTGGCTGCGGGCGTGGATACCCTTGTCGAGGACGAAATCGACCGCAAAGTCCTCCATGGCGGGATAGAGAAACTCCTCTACAGTCTTGGGCGTGCGATGAATTTCGTCGATGAATAGAACGTCGCCGGTTGCCAGATGGGTCAGAATGCCAATGAGATCTCCTCCCTTTTCCAGTGCCGGCCCGGAAGTGACGGTAAGCGTTCCGCCCATTTCGGCGGCGATGATATGGGAGAGCGTTGTTTTGCCGAGGCCTGGCGGCCCGTGAAAAAGGACATGCTCCAATGGCTCCTGGCGAATTTTGGCCGCAGCGATGGCAATTTCGAGGGTTTCAACGACTTCGGCCTGACCCACATACTCCCCCAGACGTTCGGGGCGCAGGGAAAGCATTTCGCTCTCCGCGTCGACCGTCTGCCGTCCGGCGTGGACTAAACCGCCGACCTGACCCGCATGGGTAAACACCTTATCGCTCATGATATCGCATCGTCGAGTGGCTTACGGAGACCTTCGGGACGATCACCTGCTGCGCAGCACGGCGTCCAGGAGGGCTTCGGCGGTGGTGATCTCGGAATGCCCGTCGAGGGCGGCATCCACCAGTTGGCGCGCCTCATTCAATTTGTACCCCAGCTGTGAGGTGAGCACTTCGATCACCTGGGGTCGAATGCCGGTGGCCCCATCAACCACACGGACATCGCTTGAAGAGGCTGCTGGGCGGCGACCGTCGTGAACGAACCGGTCCATTTTGCCGCCCAGCGTGGCGATGATCTTCTGGGCAGTTCGTGCCCCTATGCCCTTCAATTGTTTTAACAGATTCAGGTCGTTGTTTTCAATGGCAGCGGCGATCTCGGTCACGGGTCGATCCAGGGCCTTGACAGCCTTCAGGGGCCCGATGGCTTCCACCGACAGGAAGCTCTGGAAGAAGGACTTCTCCGCTTCGCTGGTGAACCCGATGAGGATCGGTCTGGGCTGACGCTCGGTCTGGTGATAATAAATGAAGAGCGCCAGCGGATCCCCTTCCGCCAGATCGCCGATGCGGTTTCGCACGAAGGTGGGCAGCAGGATCTCGTAACCCACCTGCTGAGCCAACAGCAGTAGGCGCTCTTCTTCGAGTCTGAAGAGGGTCCCCTCGAGGTAACCGATCATGAAGGATCTCCCTCCTCTGCGAGCCAGCCTCGAGTCGGAGCGGCGGCGGCCAGGTGAGCGTATCGAAACAGGCCGATGAGGGCCAAGCCCAAGGCATCGGCAGCGTGGGTGGGTCGAATGGGGTCACCGCAACCAAGGGTGTGCCGCACCGCCACCTCCAATTGCGCTTTGGAAGCATTCCCGTTTCCGGTTAGGATCTGTTTGGCCTCCCGGACGGGAATTTGGAGGGTGGGGACGCCGCAACGCTGCCCGGCAAGCAGCACTACCCCGGTCACCTTGCCGAGAAGAATTCCCGATTTTGGATAGCGCTTGAGAGAGAATACATCCTCCACCACGATCAGCCCAGGCGCGCTCTCCGCAATCGTATCACGGAGCCGTCGGTAGATTCGTTCCAGCCGCTCGCCCAGGGGTCTCCGCTTGTCGGTATGGATCGATCCGTAGGCAAAATGACGAACCTGCTGTCCCTCGCCCGTGATCAGACCAACCCCGGTATCGGCCAGTCCGGGGTCGATCCCCAGAATGGTGCGGCGGCCGGCAGCCGGCGTATCGGGTGGCCCGAGCGGCAATTTAGAGTTCTTTTATCTTCTGGGCGGCAATACGCCCCTCGTTGGTCTGAGGGTGCTTGTCGAGCAGCTCCTGCAGAATCAGCTTGGCGTTTGCCTTGTCGCCGATCTTGAGGAAGGCCAATCCCTGCTTCAGGAGCGCTGCCGGCAGTTTATTGCCCTTGGGATAGTTCTCGATCACTTTTTGGTATTCGAGGATGGCCTTCTCATACCATTTTTCACGGTAGTATATCTCGCCGAGCCAGAATTGGGCGTTGTCCGCTTGTCCGGACTTGGGAAACTTCTTCACGACGGTATCAAACCCGTTGCGGGCCTGGTCTAGCTTGCCGGCGTCGAAAGCCTTCTTGGCAGCGGCGTAAATATCCGCAGCGTTGTCGGGTTTGGCAGCCGGCGCGGCCGCTGCCGCGGCTTGTGGCTTGGCGCCGCCCTTCTCCATATTGAGGTATTGTTCCACCACATCGAGACGCTGTCGGGTCTTGGCCAGATCTTCGGCCATGAGATTTTGTTTCTGCCGAAACGCTTCCTCGAGGGAGCCGGTGGCGGACTGTTGTTTCTGGATGTAGAATTCGGTCTCTTCCAAGCGACCGGACAGTGCGGAGATCTCTTCCCGCAACGTGTCAATATTGGCGTTGATGCCAGCATACTGGCCCCGCAGCTCCTGGTCACCACTGGCTTTCCTTTTTCCCAGATTCTCCAGGTTGCTGGCGAGTCCTTGACGTTCCCGATCGAGGACTTCAATCTGCTTGTTGAGGTCGCGATTTCTTTTTTCCAATGTCAGGAGGCGCTCCTCAAGCATGTATACATCGCGCTGCAGGGCACAACCAGACATCATCAGCATCGCCAACAAAGCGGTCCACACTATAAAATACGGTTTCGTATTCACAGGCATCCCCCTTTCTATCCGAGCGTATGCGGCGGCGTTCATTCGCCCCGCCCCCCGACAAACTCGACGATGGCGCAGAGCACCGCCGCATCCTGTGGACTGAGTCCGCCGCACCGAATCGGACGGAAACTGGATCATCCGACGCTCCAAAGCGAAAATGCAGCAGCGGCTGCTCCAGCCGACTGCTGCATTTTTTCATCCGATAGGCGGGGCGTTACTCGACGACGAAGTGCGCCCGACGGTTCTTGGCCCAGGCTTCCTCGTTCTTGCCCGGATCAACCGGTTTCTCTTCGCCGTAACTGATGGTCGTGATGCGGTCGGCGGCGATGCCCAGGTTGACCATAAAATCCTTGGCGGCGTCGGCTCGGCGTTCGCCCAAAGCGAGGTTGTAGGCGGCGGTGCCGCGTTCATCGCAGTGGCCCTCGATGATGACCGTGGCATCCATGTTTTCATTCATCCAGTCCGCCTTGCGCTGCAGCACCTCTTGGCTCATGGGCGACAAGACCGCACTGTCGAAATCAAAGTAAAGGTCTTCGCTCTGAAACATGTTCAGGGCCATCATGGCGACGCGTTTGGCCTCCTCTTCGGCGAGACGCTCGGCTTCAAGCGCTCTTTGACGCTCGAGCTCCGCTTGTCGGGCAGCCTCGTCCTCTTCCGACGTATCTTCCACTACCTCTTCAACAGCTTCTTCGACAGCGGTTTCGGTCTGCACCTGTTTTTTGGCGCAGGATGTGGTTAACAGCAGGCCGGGTATGAGCAGCAGCATGGCCAAGACAACCCAGATGTTTCTCCTCATGTTCTCCTCCTTTTTCTCACACCAATGATCATTGGTAGTTGAGCCCGCCAGGCGACCACCGGGGATTTGTCTGTTCGCCGGGCAAACGCAACAATCGACGCTGGTCGGTACCGTGAGCGGTCATGACAAATAATCGGGATGGACCCTCTCGGGTCGAGCTGAAGGCGATCAGGCTACCGTCTGGGGACCAACAGGGTGCCTCGTTGTCCCCAGAACCATCCGTTAGTTGCATGGACAAATTGCCGTCAAGGTCGGTAACGTAAATATTGATCCGGCCCTCTCGCAGGCCAGAGTAGGCAAGCTTATCACCTTTGGGGGACCAGCTCGGCTGGGTGTTGTAGCGGCCTTCGTAGGTGATCCGTCGCACCCGGCCGCTGGAGGCGTCCTGGACGTAGATCTGTGGGGTGCCGGAACGTCTGGAGACGAAAGCGAACCGCTTTCCGTCTGGCGCCCAGCTTGGGGCGACGTCTATCCCCCTGCTTTTCGTCAGCCTTTTAATAATTTTCCCGGTTCCGGTCAACAGATAAATTTCCTGGTCTCCGCCGAAACTCATGGTGGCAGCCAGTTCGAAACGCCCCGGAACCCAGGCGGGAGTAATCTGAATGCCCTCCTCGGCGACGATCCGTACCTTCTGGTTGCCCAGGTGCCGCAAGTACAGGTCAGGCTTGCCTTTGGCGTAGGAGGTATAGGCCATCCACTCGCCGTCGGAAGACCAGGCGGGAAATAGGGTGATGCTCTTGTGATTCGTAAACCGCTTGACGTTGCGGCCGTCGAAATCGCAGGTGTAAATCTCCTTGTGCCCGGTACCATTGGAAATGAAGGCGAGCCGGCTATCAAAGACTCCCCGATGGCCCGTCAACTGGTAGATAACTTCACTGCAAAAACGCAGCACCATGCGCCGCTGATCGCGCTGAAAGCCCTTGTATTTCTTACCCACAAGGAGCTTTTCCTTGAAGGTGTCGAACAGCCGCAGCTCCATCTCCAGCAGATCCCCGTTGTAACTGAGGCCGCCGGTGATCAGCAGTTCAGCGCCCACTGCGGTCCAGTTTCGAAAACCGATTTGCGGCCCGACAAGGCCGGAGACGCGAACGTCTTCCAGATAAGCGCCGCGGTCGATCAGCTTGAAGAGGCCGGTGAAGGTCAAGGCGTCGACCATCATATCGGCGCTGGAAACGGCCAGTTCCTCAGCCGGTCCCGCACCGGAAGTGTTTTTAAACAGGGGAACCGCCAGCGGGATCTTGCGCAGAAAGGGGTTGCTGATATCGATGAAGGAATAGTCGGCGCAGGTGGCCGCTTGGGTCGAAAACAGCAGCAGACAAAGCGTGGCAGCGCGCAGCAGGCGCATGGAAAGTCGTCGCATGTAGGGTTCCTGATTGGGTTGTCCAGGCGCGCCACCCCGGTCAGTGCGTGCGGTCAAGTCAGTCGCTCCATTCAGCTGAGGATCATCCGAGGTCGCAGCAGGGCCGTCGGTCCACCATTAGCGCACTCCCTCAGGGGTGAAATTCAGCCCGACCATGACATAGGGTTCTATGATACCTTTGGGATGCGGGTCAACCGGGTTGGCCTTGACGATGGCCTTGTAGGCCGATTCGTCTAAGAAAGCGTTTCCGGACCGGTCCACGTAAAAAATATCGATAATCTCACCGCTGGGGAGCACCTTGAAGACAATGCTGGCCCTGATTTTGCCGGTATTACCGGCCAATTGCTCCGAGAATGCCCAGTGTTCCTGCACCCGGTAAGCGATTTCGATGCGATACATATCTATCAGTTCCGCACGCCGTCTGCCGGTGGCGCCCTCTTTGCCACCGCCGGTGCTCCTCGCCGCCGCGGCGCCGGCGGTTGGCGCGGTCGCCCGACTGGTCTCATCTTTCTTTACCTGTTTACGCAAGCGTTCCAGGGCTTTGGATTTGGCGTCGGCGTTGCTCTTGGCCACATTTTTCTCGATCTTCTTAATGGCCCGCTTGACCACCTTGTTGGGCTTAAAGGTTTTGCGCTTCAAAGAGGCTTTGCGTTTGGCCGGTTTGGGTGTCGGTTTGGCGGTGGACACCTTGGGCTCCGGCTTGGGCTCCGGCGGCACTGGCACCTTGGGCGCGGTGGCTTCGGTCTTTTTTTCAGTCGGTTTGGCGACCGGCGCCTTTTCAGGTGCCTTTGACTCTGGGGCAGCCTTTTCGGCGGGACTGGCCGTCTTGAGGGTCACCATGCTCACGTCGATCACCGCTGGCATGAAGTCTCGCTTGGGCGCCAGATCTGGACTGAAGACCACCCCGAAAAAGAGCAGCACATGGCCGATAAAAGAGACCATGAAGGGAAGCCAGTATGTGCGGGCACCAGTGTCCATGAGCGCTTCGGGCCGCCTAAGATGATTCCTCGTCGGTACCGCTGGGAGGGGCGGTGATCATGCCCAGCTTCTCGATGCCGGCGCCTTTGATTTCCGCCATCACCTGGACGACAATCCCATAGGCGACATCTTTGTCGGCCTTGAAAAAGACCTCTTTGTTTTTACGCCCTTCGAGAATCTTACGCAGTTTCTCCTGGAGATAATTGACCTCAACCTTGAGTTCGCTGATGAAAACAGCGCCACTCTTGTCGATGGTCACCACCAGAGGCTCTTTATCTGAAGAGAGGGGATCGGTGGAAGCTTCGGGGAGATCCACGTCCACTCCCTGGGACATCATGGGGGCTGTCACCATAAAGATGATGAGCAGTACGAGCATAACGTCCACAAACGGGGTTACGTTGATCTCGGACATCAAACCCTCACTGCCGCCGCTACTGAATGCCATGGTGATCGTCTCCTGCGTTTGTGGCAGGGTCCACAAACGGCGTTACGTTGATCTCGGACATCAAACCCTCACTTCCGCAACTCGCCGTCAATATGGTTAGCGGCCGCGCCCCTGGAGAATGTCACGTTCCAGGATATTAAGGAAATCGGCCGAAAAACTGTTGAGTTCCGATTCTATGAAACGGATCTTTTGCATGAAATAGTTAAACGCGATAACGGCCGGTATCGCCACGGCCAAACCGGCAGCGGTGGCGATAAGGGCTTCGGAGATACCGGGTGCCACGACGGCCAGGCTGGCGCTCCCACGCAAGCCGATCCCATGAAAGGAGTTCATGATTCCCCAGACGGTTCCGAAGAGGCCGATAAATGGCGTGGTGTTTCCGGTGGTTGCCAAAAAGGGCACCATCTGCACCATTCGGGTGGTCTCGGAATTGATTGCCCGTCGCAAGGCGCGCTTGACGTTGGTGGAACCGCCAAATCCCCGCATCAACGTCGCACCGCCCTCACCGCTCGCCTCCTGTGCGTGGGCGGCGCCGGACTGGCTGATCTTTTTCAACTCCAGGTAACCGATGCGGAATACGCGAGCGATGGGGCTGCCTTGAAGCAGTTTGGCCTTGGCAAAGGCGCCCGCAAGGTCGCGGCTTTTCCAAAAATAGTCGATGAATTGATCCGACTCCTTGAATGCCCGGCGCAGGTACCGGAACTTGACGATGATGATGGCCCAGGAGGTGACTGAAAAAAAGAGCAACAGCAGGAGAACGAACTGGACCATCAATCCGGCTCCGCTAATCATCTTTATGACATCAATCTCGTAGGTTCCCATACCTGGTTCTCCACATATTGGCGGTGATTGTGGGTCGTGCCGATCCGGCAAAGGCTATTCGAAGGGAAAAGGCAAGTTTTAAATGAATTTCCGAAGGTTTATCTTTCTTTTGGGAGTCCTTACCTTATATCCCCCACCCCATAGTGTCAAGGAATTAGCGTTTCACACGGTCCGCGACGGATTAGCGTTGCAATCCCTAGTGTGAAGGACTAAGCAAGTGGATCGTTCGGGGAACGAAGGACAACTTCAATGCAAATCTCATACCCGATTTATGAGTAATGCCCGATGCTGCACGGCGAGGCGGAAAAAGCGCACTGCCACCGGGAGGATCACTGCACAGCGGACAGGGTTACCATAATTGCCGTCACCGTGTACCCCTACCGTAACCCTCATCGCAAGGAGCGGAACTCATGGAACGCATCGTCGAACTGCTTTTCCAGGCCTATCAGCTGAAACATACCCAGCGCACGGGCTATCAATTTCTGGGCATTGGCCGTGAATCGGTGGCCGAACACTCCTTCGCTACCGCCTTTATCGCTTATGTATTGTCTCAGCTGGAACCAGCGGCGGACCGTCAGCGCCTGCTGGCCATGTGCCTGGTACACGACCTCCCCGAAGCGCGAACCGGTGACCTTAACTACGTGCAAAAGATGTACGTCCAAGCGGATAGCGAAAAAGCCGTCGCCGATACAATCGCCGAACTTCCCTTCGGTGACGAGTTGGCCGGCCTGATCGCGGAGTTCGAGACCGGTCGTACCCTGGAATCCCAGTTGGCCCATGATGCCGACCAGCTCTCCTTCATCATTGAATTGAAGGCCCTGGCCGACAAGGGCTATGCACCGCCCGAGAGCTGGCTGCCCAACGTGGTGGCACGGTTGAAAACCCTCCCTGGGAGGCAGCTCGGCAGCACCTTGCTCGCCATGCCTGCGGATCATTGGTGGCGAAAATTTTTCGTTGACAGGTCGGATGGAACACAATAGTACTGACCCCTTGGCTCAAAATTTGTTCCATTAACCTGTGACCATTCCTTTATGGCCGGCAACCCACCCAAACCCCACCACCACATCCCGGTAGAGGCGCGTCCGCAGACGGAAGCGTACAGCAAGCGACAAGCGCAGTGTTGTGTGAATCTTCCTGGATCTTCGGGTCCGGCGGGGACCTGGGGTACGGTGTTGCCGAATGGAGGATGGACTCACGAGAGCAGGGTGTGGAGGGCAGCATGGGTTGGATAACGGCGTTTTGGGGGTCTTCAATCGGCAAGAAGCTGATGATGGCCATTACGGGTCTGAGTTTCTGCGGCTTTCTGGCAATGCATTTGGGGGGCAACCTCTCCATCTACGGCGGTCCGGATGCCTTTAACAGCTATGCCGAGCATCTGCACGCGCTGGGACCACTGGTGACCCTAGCGGAACTGGGACTGCTCACACTGGCCCTAATCCACATCACCACCGGCCTGATTCTCTTCCTTCAAAACCTCAAGGCGCGCCCCCAACGCTATAAGGTCAACACCAGCGGCGGTGGTCGCACCATCGGCTCTCGCACCATGCCGTATACCGGCATCCTATTGTTGGGCATCATCATTTTTCACCTGGAGAACTTCCATTACGTTGACAAGACCAATACCACCATCTGGGCCATCGTTTCCCAGGCATTTCAGCAGCCGCTCTACGTTCTCATCTACATCGCCTTTGTGGTGGTGACGGCGGTCCATGTGAGCCACGGCTTGTGGAGCGCTTTTCAGACCTTGGGCGCCAACCACCCAAAATACACGCCCATCATTCGCGGCGGCAGTCTGCTTTTCGCCGTTGTTGTGGGCGCCGGATTCGGTTTCCTGCCGATTTTCCTCGCCATTGCCGTTTAACGATGCGGGAGGCCAGCCCATCGTCTGAGGCACAGGGATCAGATCGCTTTCACCGCCCCTGCAGCCTGCCCACCGCGGCGGCTGCAATGAAGGGCGAATATTAGAAAGGAAACGGTTTATGAAGCTAGATGCGAAAATTCCGGGGGGCCCGATTACCGAAAAGTGGGACAAGCACCGCTTTGATCTCAAACTGGTCAATCCCGCCAACAAACGAAAGTACAAGGTGATCGTCGTGGGCACCGGCCTGGCAGGCGGCAGTGCTTCCGCCACCCTGGCAGAGTTGGGCTACGAGGTCAAAACCTTCTGTATTCAGGACAGCCCCCGCCGAGCCCACAGCATCGCGGCCCAGGGCGGCATCAACGCCGCCAAGAACTATCCCAATGATGGGGACAGCATTTGGCGCCTCTTTTACGACACGGTAAAAGGTGGCGATTTCCGGGCCCGCGAGGCCAACGTCTACCGTCTGGCGCAGATCAGCAACCACATCATCGACCACTGTGTGGCCCAAGGGATTCCATTTGCACGCGACTACGGCGGCCTTCTGGCCAATCGATCCTTCGGGGGCGCACAGGTATCGCGCACCTTCTACGCCCGCGGACAAACCGGGCAACAGCTTCTCATCGGCGCCTACCAGGCCCTCATGCGCCAGGTCGCCACCGGTAAGGTGAGCCTCTTTCCGCGGCGGGAGATGCTCGACCTGGTCGTGGTAGACGGCCACGCTAAGGGCATCATCGCGCGCAACCTGATCACCGGGGCCATTGAGCGACATGCCGCCGATGCAGTCGTCCTGGCCACCGGCGGCTATGGCAACGTCTATTTCCTCTCCACCAACGCCATGGCCTCCAACGTCACCGCCGCCTACCGCGCCTATAAGAAAGGTGCCTGCTTCGCCAACCCGTGCTTCACCCAGATTCACCCGACCTGCATCCCTGTCCATGGCACCTACCAATCCAAACTGACCCTCATGAGTGAAAGCTTGCGCAACGATGGTCGTGTTTGGGTTCCCAAGAGGGCTGATGATCGGCGGCCGCCCCATGAGATCCCCGATTCGGAGCGGGATTATTACCTGGAGAACAAATACCCCAGCTTCGGTAACCTGGTGCCGCGCGACGTGGCGTCGCGCAACGCCAAAGAGCAGTGCGATGCGGGCAAGGGCGTCGGCGAGACTCAGCTGGCGGTTTATCTTGACTTCGCGGACGCCATCAAACGCGACGGCCGCGATGTGATCGAGAAAAAATACGGGAACCTCTTCCAGATGTACGAAAAGATTACGGCCGACGACCCCTACACGACGCCGATGATGATCTACCCGGCAGTACACTACACCATGGGCGGTCTCTGGGTGGACTACAACCTCATGAGCAACGTGCCCGGGCTCTTCGTTTTAGGGGAGGCCAATTTTTCCGACCATGGCGCCAATCGTCTGGGGGCCAGTGCTCTGATGCAGGGGCTGGCAGACGGCTACTTCGTCCTGCCCTATACCATCGGCGGCTATCTCAACGCGGGCGCCCAGGGAGAGCGGATCACGGCCGAGAACGATGCCTTCACCGCGTCGGAAACCGCGGTCAAGGAGCGATCGGCCAAACTGCTCTCTGTCCAGGGCAAACGCACCGTAGACGACTTCCACCGTGAGTTGGGCCTTATCATGTGGGACTACTGCGGCATGGCTCGCAACAACGATGGCCTCGACAAGGCCCGCGGGCTGATTCAGAATCTGCGCGCCGAGTTCTGGGATAACGTCCTCATTCCTGGCCAACACGATGAACTCAATCAGAGTTTGGAACGGGCCGGTCGCGTCGCCGATTTCCTGGAATTCGCCGAGCTGATGATCATCGATGCCCGCGCCCGCCAGGAGTCTTGTGGGGGCCACTTTAACGAGGACTTCCAGACGGAGGAAAACGAAGCCCTGCGCGACGACGAGAACTTCTGTCATGTGGCGGCCTGGGAATACCAGGGCGAGAATCAGGATCCGGCCTTTCACAAGGAGTCCCTCGAGTTTGAACATGTCAAACTGACGCAAAGGAGCTACAAGTGATGAAAAATATCGATATCACCCTGAAAGTTTGGCGTCAGGACGGTCCCAGGGATAGAGGCCGCTTCGAAACCTACGAAGCGCGCAACATCTCCACCGATATGAGTTTTTTAGAGATGCTGGATGTCGTCAACGAAGAGCTGACCCTTAAAGGAGAGGCGCCCATCGCTTTTGACCACGACTGTCGCGAGGGAATCTGCGGCATGTGTGGAGCGGTGGTCAACGGTCGGCCCCACGGCCCCGAGCGGGGCACCACACTCTGCCAACTCCACATGCGCCATTTCAGAAGTGGCGATACCATCGCCATCGAACCTTTCCGTGCCATGGCGTTCAAGGTGATCAAAGACCTGGCCGTGGACCGCAGCCCCCTGGACAACCTCATCGCCGCGGGCGGCTATATCTCCGTCAACACCGGCGGCGCCCAAGACGCAAACGCCCTCCCGGTACCACAGGAAAACGCCAACCTGGCGATGGACGCAGCCCAATGCATCGGTTGCGGCGCCTGTGTCGCGGCTTGCCCTAACGCCTCGGCCATGCTGTTCGTGGGCGCCAAGGTCTCACACCTGGCCCTCCTGCCGCAAGGTCGGCCAGAAGCCGCTCAGAGAGCCATCAACATGGTCAAATGCATGGATGAGCTGGGATTCGGCAATTGTACGAATGAAACCGAGTGTGAAGTGGAGTGTCCCAAGGAGATCTCCATCACCAATATCGCCCGTTTGAACCGCGAGTACCTCAAGGCGAGCCTGCTCTCGCCCTTCAAATAGAACCCTCCCCGCCGCCGGGATGCCCCGTCCCTGGCGGCGGTTTTGCACGCCACACCATTCCGCCCCGCAGCTGTTCGGCAGTGCGCTTGACGGCTCCCTTCAACGGGCGTTTCACCGCGCTTCAAGCCGCTCTAAAGCGCCCGAATCACCCCTAAAGTTTTATTGGTCCAAGCAGATATATACTCCAAGGCAGCCGCCGAGCCCCTTATCTATTTGGTAATGCTTGTGGGGACTGTCGCTGAGCGGCCAGGGCAGACCGATACTGGCGTCGATGATGTCCCTTTTCGCGAAAATTCACCTTCACTCCCTATCCCGCAGGACAGCGGGATGGGGAGCATTGCAGATTGACCTGTTACAAGGAGTGCGATCATGACGATCCAGGATGACGAAACCTTACAGATGTACCTCGAAGAATCCCTTGAGCACCTGGCAGACATTGAAAATGACTTTCTGGCCATCGAAGAAAACGGGGCCAACATCGATGAGGACCTGGTCAACAAGGTGTATCGTGCTGCGCACTCCATCAAAGGTGGCGCCGGATTCATGGGCCTCAACAACATCAAGGAGCTGACCCATGAGATGGAAAACATTCTGGGAAAGATCCGTGCCGGAGAGATGGTGCCGACGCCCGATATCGTCAACGTGCTGCTAGACGCTTCCGATCAGCTCAAGGCGCTGATGAACGATGTCCTCAACAGCAATGATGTCGATATTTCAATCCATGTCAAAGCCCTCCAAGAGGTGCTGGCGGGTAGGACGCCCCCCGCGGAGGAGGCGCCCACCACCGAAACCACGGCGAGCGCGGCAGCGGAAACCACCGATTCGCCGGTTGCGGCTGAGGGGAAAACGGTTGAGGTCGAGACACCCGACGGTCATTCGATATTGACCCCATCGGCGGAAGCGTTGGCAGAGGCCCATGCCGATGGCAAATGTGTGTACCTGGTCCATCTGGACATGGCGGCGGATATTACTGCCCAAAACCGCTCTTTGGCCGAGCTCCTTACGGAGATGGATCAAACCGGGTCCATTCTGGCGAGCAGTGTGACGCTGCCGCCCATCGCCACCATTGACGCCCAATGGTCCTGCGGTGGCGATACCCTCGCGCTTCTGTTTGCCACCATCCTCAAACCCGGGGATATCAACGTCCTTTTCGGAATCAATCCCGCCAACATCCTTCAACTGACACCCAACCAGCAGCTGTTAACCTTGGAGGGCGCCCCTGCCGGCGGGGAACCGACGATGGCCGCAGCGACGGAATCCGTCGAGGATACGAGTGCGGCAACGTCGGCGGCGTCCGCTGTCCCTGAAACGGCCAGCGAGCCGGTTCCCGAGGAGGTTCGACAGCCAGAGCCGACGATACCGGAATCAGCGATGGCAACACCGCAAAAAAACATGTCTGGAACCAAACCGGTAATGGCAGAGCAGGAAACCAGCCTTCGGGTGCACGTCAGTTTGCTGGATCAACTCATGACCCTCGCGGGAGAGTTGGTTCTGTCCCGGAATCAGTTACTGCAATCCATGACCTCCGACGACCATCGCGCCTCGGAGATTGCGGGTCAGCGGATCGACCTGATCACCTCGGAATTGCAAGAGGCCATCATGCTGACCCGCATGCAGAGTATTGGGAACGTTTTCAATAAATTTCCCCGCGTGGTGCGCGATTTGGCCCGCAGTCTGGGCAAAAAAGTCGAGCTGACCCTCGAGGGCAAGGATGTGGAGCTTGACAAGACCATCATTGAAGCGATCGGTGACCCCCTCACCCATCTCGTGCGCAACGCCGTCGACCATGGCATAGAATCGCCTGAGACCCGGCGCAAAAACCGCAAGCCGGAAGTTGGTCAGATCTACCTAAAGGCCTACCATGAGGCGGGTCAAGTGAACATCGAGATTGCAGATGACGGCAAGGGTCTCGATGGCGAACTTATCGCCCAAAAGGCGATCGAAAAGGGCCTCATCACGGAGGATCAGGCCAAGGTGTTGTCCGACAAGGACCAGGTGAACCTCATTTTTCTTCCCGGTTTTTCAACTGCCGAAAAGGTCACCGATGTCTCCGGTCGCGGCGTTGGCATGGATGTGGTCAAAACCAACCTGGACAAACTGGGCGGCCTCATCGACATCGAGTCGGAAGCCGGTAAAGGCTCCACCATTCGCATCAAACTGCCCCTGACACTGGCCATCATTCCCTGCCAGGTGGTGTACACGGGTGGTGAGCGTTACGCCATTCCACAGGTCAACCTTGAAGAGTTGCTGCGAATCCCCGCCGACCAGGTTCGCGACCGCATCGAACGCGTTGGCGACGCCGAAGTTGTGCGGTTGCGCGGTGATCTTCTACCATTGGTTAAATTGGCCGATATCATCGGCGTCAAACCGCTGTACCACGACCCCAAGACCAACACCTATCGTCCCGATCGTCGCCAAAGTATTACAGATGCGCGCGAGACCAAGACCGCCCTTTTCACAGATGAGAACGAGACGGTGCCGGCCACAGATGTCGAACCGGCATCGGCGGAGGTCAACCCGTCCGAGACCGCCGCGGAAAGACGCTTTAGGGCCGCCAGCGCATTGAACATCGTGGTGGTCTCCACCGGCACCATGAAATACGGTTTGGTCGTGGACGAATTGCATGACTCGGAAGAGATCGTGGTAAAACCGCTGGGACGCGATCTAAAGAAATGCCGTGGCTACGCCGGCGCCACCATTATGGGGGACGGCCGTGTCGCCCTCATACTCGACGTGAGCAACCTGGCGCGGATGGCTGGCCTGACATCGGTGGAGAGCAGCATCAAAGCCAGAGAACTCCAGGCGGCCGAATCGATCCTCAGACAGAAATCCGACCGGCAATCACTGCTCATTTTCCGTAGCGCCGAAGAGGAGCAATTCGCCGCACCTCTCAACCTTGTCGAGCGCATCGAGAAGATCAAGGCCAGCGATATTGAAGAGGTGGGCGGCAAACGGGTGATGCAGTACCGTGGCGGCAGCCTGCCGCTTTTCTCCATTGACGAAGCCGCCATGGTCAAACCCCTGGCGCCGAGCGACAATCTCCTGGTGATTGTCTTCATAGTGGCCGGACGCGAGGTGGGACTCTTGGCCATCGGACCAGTGGACGCCATGGAAACCGGCCTGGACGTTGATGGCACGACGTTGAAGCAGACCGGCATCATGGGATCGGCCATTATCAACGACCATACCACTTTGCTCATTGACATGTATGAGATCGTTCAGACACTCAACCCAGAATGGTTCGAGGAGCAGTCCCTGCCACAGGAGGAGGGCGTCGGCAGCTACTCCATTCTCTTTGCCGAGGACTCCAACTTCTTTCGGAACCAAGTCAAGGGCTCCATGGAAGAGGAGGGGTACAACGTCATCGAGGCGGAGGACGGCGCCGAGGCCTGGGATCTGTTGCAGCAAAATGGCGACGAAATTGGCCTGGTGGTCACCGATATCGAGATGCCCAACATGAACGGCTTCGATCTGACCCGGCGCATTAAAGGGCATCCGGCCTTCGGTCATCTGCCCGTTATCGCCCTGACCACGCTGGCCGGTGAAGAGGATGTGGCGCGGGGCAAGGAGGTTGGTATCGATGACTACCAAATCAAGCTCGACCGGGAGAAACTGCTCAAGAGCATCTACGAACACCTACAAGCCGTAATGGCGTAACATCGGCGAGCCACAGCCAGATAGTACAAAGCAGATGGAGGCAAGTTTCCATGGAACAGGATAAGGGCACCGCAAACGAGACTGGTATGGTCGAACTGGCCACCTTCTATGTGGGTGAAGCGCTTTGCGGCATGGACATTCTGAAGGTTCAGGAGATTAATAAGTTGATGGAGATGACCTCCGTCCCCCAGGCCCCAGAATATGTGATGGGGATCCTCAACCTGCGCGGGCAGATCGTCACCATTATCGATCTGGGGAAAAAACTAGGCCTTGAAACGACGGAGGTGACCGAGAGCTGCCGTAACATCATCGTCAACTCCAAAGGAGAATATGTGGGTCTGTTGGTCACCCGCATTAGCGACGTGGTGGATGCCAATTGGGACAAGGTCGAACCACCGCCAGCCAACATCGGCGGGGTTCAGGGACGGTATTTCAAAGGGGTCTTCAAAACCGACAGCCGCCTGGTGGGCATCCTGGACGTTGAAAAAGTATTGTTGGAGGAGAGCTAATTCATCGCTATGGTCGGACGAACTCCCCTGCGCGTCCTAGTCGTGGACGACACGGTATTCTACCGAAAAATTGTCAGTGACGTCCTTGCGGAAATTCCGGGCGTCGAGGTGGTCGGCAGCGCCCATAACGGGAAAGCCGCCCTGATGAAAATCAGGACGCTTAAACCGGATCTGCTCACCCTGGACATCGAAATGCCGGAAATGACGGGACTCGAGGTCTTACAGCACCTGCGGAAGGCGTCCTCCCGTGTGGGCGCCATCATGCTGAGCACCCTCACCCAAGAGGGCGGCGCCATGACCATGCGGGCCCTCGAATTGGGTGCCTTCGATTTCATTCCCAAGCCCCAATCGGGCAACATGGCGAGCAATAAAACCGCGATCAAGGAGGCCTTGGAACCGATGGTCACGGCCTTCGCGCGCAGTGCAAGTAGAACACCAGTGCGGCCAGTCGGTCGGCCGCCGACACCGGCCAGATCCATGGCTGGGAGACCGGCCAAACCCGTCCCGTCAAGGGCACGCACGATCACCGGCGGTCGCCGCAATCGCAGCGAAATCGTCGCCATCGGCATCTCCACCGGCGGTCCCAACGCTCTGGCCCAGGTCCTGCCGAGCCTACCCGCCGACATTGGGGTTCCCATCGTCATCGTTCAGCATATGCCACCTGTTTTTACCCAATCCCTGGCGAACAGTTTGGATAAGAAGTGCGCCCTCAGCGTCCGCGAAGCCTCCAATGGAGACCCGCTCAAGGCCAACACCGTCTACATTGCTCCGGGCGGAAAGCAGATGAAAATTGTGGCCGGCGGGGACGGTCGCACGCGACTGCTTAAAATTACGAACGATCCTCCCGAAAACAGCTGTAGGCCTTCAGTGGACTACCTATTCCGTTCAGTGGCGGACCACTACGTGGGGCGCGCCACCGGTGTCATTATGACAGGGATGGGTTCGGACGGCACCAAGGGGCTTGCCCAGATGAAACGCAACGGCGCATTTGTGATCGCCCAAGATCAGCCCAGCTGCGTGGTCTATGGCATGCCCAAAGAACCCACCGAGAGCGGCCTCGCCGACATCGTCGCCCCCCTCACGAAAATCGCCAGCGAAATCGGCAAGACGCTGAAGTAATTCACGGTGCCTCATCTACCGATGCGTTCCGCAGAGACCCTACGCTATTCACCGTCGCAGACAGATGTTCTCAGGAAGCAGGTACAGGTTACATGATCAAGATCAAACCAGATGAGATTGCGCTGCTGTCAAAATATATTTATGGCATCTCGGGCATCTCCATCGACAAATCCAAAGCCTACCTGCTCGAAACCCGTTTCAGTAAAATCCTTGAAGAAGAGGGCTGCAGCTCCTATACCGACCTCTATCACAAAGCCAAAGGCGACCCCCGCAAACGCATTGAACACAAAATTATCGATGCCATCACCACCAATGAAACCCTTTTCTTCCGGGATGGCGGACCGTTCGAGCTGATGCGTCACAAAATTCTACCGGAACTTATAGACGCGCGCGCGGCCAAGTCGGCCGGCAGTCCCAACCTGCGCATATGGAGCGCAGCCGCATCGACAGGCCAGGAAGTTTATAGTATCGCCATCATCATCAGGGAACTGCTGGGGCCATCGAAAGACTATCGACTGAAACTGCTGGGAACCGACATCTCGGATGCCGCCATCTCTCAAGCCAGTTATGCGACCTACAACAAATTCGAGATCGAGCGGGGACTTGAACGGTCCAAATTGACCAAGTATTTCACATCGGCGGGCGCCAATTGGAAGATCAACGATGAAATCCGTGCCATGGCCTCTTTCCGCAAGCTCAACCTCATGGCACCCTTCACCGCTTTGGGCAAATGGGACATTATCTTCTGCCGCAACGTTGCGATCTACTTCACGCTCGAAGATCGCAAGAAGCTGTTCAACCGCCTGGCGGATGTGCTGGAGCCCGACGGCTATTTGGTCATCGGATCGACCGAGTCTCTCACAGGGATCTGCCCGCGCTTCGTCCCTAAAAGACATTTGAAATCCATTTTCTACCAACTTAAGTAGTACCGCTGAGGCAAATAGGAGCCAGTTATGCATAGTTTGACTATTTTGGTTGTAGATGACGATCCAGTCACCCGCAATCTACTCCAAAAGAGGCTCGTTAAAGAGAACTATGAAATCGACCTTGCGGAAAATGGGGTAGCGGCGGTACGGCAGCTTCAGAAAAAGCGCTACGATATCGTGCTCACCGACCTGAAAATGCCGGGGGGCGTCGACGGCATCGGCGTTCTGGAGACCGCGAAGGAAGCGGATATAAAGACGGAAGTGATTCTCATCACGGCCCACGCCTCGGTGGGCAATGCCATAGAAGCGATGAAGAAAGGCGCCAGTGATTACCTGGAAAAGCCCATCAACTTCGATGAACTCCTCATGCGCCTGCAGAAGGTGCGCAACACCAAAGCGCTCATCAAAAACGCCAGCGATCTGCGTGAAGCCATGAACGTGACCGAACAGACCTCGGCTGAAACGATTCAGCACTTGGAGCTGCTCTGCGCCGACTTTCAAGCACGGTTGGAACGGATCCAGTCCATCCTCAACGACACGGCGCTCGCGCCGCTGGAGCGGGTGACACGCGCCCTGGAGATCTGAAGCGGTCGTGGTACCATTCGGATGGCGCCGATCGGCGCCAGGATAGCAATGATACCCCCCAATAGGAAGTGTTGGATCGGACGCCGCTAGCCCCGCCCACAATTGCGCCCAAGCAAAGGGCCGCAGAAAGCGTCTCTGCACCCCGCGGCTACCAATCTTCACCGTCCCACCGAAAAAGCCCTTGATCCGGTTCGGGGTATCTGCTTTTGATAGGTCACGACGGAATGATAGATCCTTCCGTCTTACATGTACCTGCCATAGGAGCTATGTAATGCCGTATTGGAACGCCATTCTGGATTTCTTTACCGCCCCAGGCGGCAAGGAGATGCCCTTTCTCATCCTCATTTACAAGGCCGGTGGCACCCTTTTGATGACCGGCCTGTGCTGGCTCATCGTCAAGAAACTCCTCTCCACGTTGGAGAAGCGGCGCGAAGCGGTCCGCATCTTCACCATCACCACGGAGATGATCGAGTTGGTGCGCAAGGCGCTTTTTTACCTGCTCCTTCTGGTGACGCTGAATATTCTGATTCGCCTCCTGCAGTTGAAGGCCGTTGAGCCCCCCCTATATGCCATCTTCATCATTCTTCTGGCCGGGCCGGTAAAGAGTGCCCTCATCATCCTTCTCAGCGCCTTGGAAAGGCACCTGGCCAGTCGCACTGAAACCAAGGCCGATGACATCCTTTTCGACCTGCTCAACAAGTTCGCCGGCGTCATCCTTTATTCCATCGCCATCGTTCTTTCCTTGGATATGCTGGGAATCAACGTCATGCCGTTTGTGGCAGGCGCCGGTGTTCTCGGCGTTGCCGTTGGTTTTGCCGCCAAGGACACCCTTTCAAACCTCATCGCCGGCATTCTGCTGATTATCGACCGCCCCTTTGAGGTAGGCGATCGCATCGAGGTCTGGAGCGCGCCAACGGGAAGTGCCACCTGGGGCGACGTGATCGACGTTGGCCTGCGGGCCACCCGCATCAAGACCACCGACAACATTGTGATCATCATACCCAATAATCAGATTATGATGCGCGACATCGTCAACTACACCACCATCACTACCACCATTCGGGTCCGCATCAACATCGGAGTGGGCTACGGCACCGACATTGAGCACGCCAAACAATTGATCACCGATGTGGCCATGGAGGCCGACTGGGTGTTAAGGGATCCGGCACCGAAAGTTGTGGTCCGCAATTTTGGCGAATCTTCGGTGGATCTCCAGTTGCGCGTCTGGATCGCCAACGCCCGCCGTCGAATGGATACCATCTCCCACGTGACCGACAGGGTCCATTCGGTCTTCACCCGCGAAGGAATCGAAATTCCCTATCCAAAGCGCGACATTCAGGTAGTGACCTCGGCAGCCCAGCCACCGGACCAGCGAGCGGAACCCCCGATGAATTAAAATTTCGCTTGCACCACAGCCGAATCCCAGTTAGCTTTTGCAGTTTACGGTTTAATTTTCATTGGTGCGGAAGACCGGAGGGTCATGAAGCTGTCCATCCAACAAGTCGCCGACGCATTGGATTTGCCGGTCGAAACGGTTGAACGTTGGGTACGCCAGGGACGCATCCCCTTCCAGCGCCAGCAGGACGAGATCCACTTTCGCCTGGGGGTGCTGGAAAGGTGGGCTGTCCAGCATAAGCTCCCGTTTCACCTGACCAGTGAGCGCCCTGATCCCAAAGAGATATGCCAGCCGGGGAGCATCCATGAGGCACTGCAACGTGGAGGGTTCTATTACGACATCGAGGGGTCGGACACCGAATCGGTACTCCAGAGCGCGGTGCGCCGGTTGAGGGATCTTGAACTGAGTACGCAAAATCGCACGCTCCTTCTCGCCCGCCTGTTGGAACGGGAGGCCATGGCCTCCACCGGTGTCGGCAAAGGAGTGGCCATTCCCCATCCGCGCATCCCGCTCGAGAAGGCGGTCCCCTGCCCCACCATCTGCACCTTTTTTCTGAAGCACGCCGCGCCCTATCAGGCCATCGACGACAAGCCCGTTTTCATCCTTTTCCTGCTACTGAGCCCTAGCACCAGCGCACATCTGCACTGTCTCTCGCGCTTGGCTTTCTGTGTGCGTGACGATGCGTTTGTCTCCTTTTTACGATCCCGCCCTGCGCCGGAAACCCTCCTGGCGCGCGTGGCCGCCTTCGAAGAGCAATTGGACGCTCCCAACTAACAGCGACGCTGCCCATGAAACTCTGGCGCTACCCGGCAAACTGGCACCTCTTTCGCTATGACGACCGCTTGCTGCTCATCTGCATGGCCGTCGTGGTGGGAATCTGTGCCGGCCTGGCGGCCATTGCCCTGAACCGTGCGCTGGTGAGCGTTCTCGGCCTTTTACACCACTATCGCCATCTCTGGTGGGCCTTCATCATGCCAGCGGCAGGTGCCGCTCTCTCCTCCCTATTTTTGGAGAAAATCGTCAATGAGGGCGCAGGCCACGGTGTACCGGAAGTGATCTACAGCGTCTCGCGCTACGGCGGCCTTATCCGTTTGCGGTCAAGCTTCTCACGCTTGATCTCCAGTTGTCTCACCATTGGCAGCGGCGGCTCCGCCGGTCCGGAAGCGCCGGTGGTGATGAGTGGCTCGGCCATCGGCTCCAACATCGCCAGGCTATTCAATCTGAACGACCGCCAGCGGGTAACCCTGGTGGGATGCGGTACCGCCGGTGCCATCGGGGCAATTTTCAATGCCCCCATCGCAGGCATGGTCTTCACCATGGAGGTTATTCTCGGTGAATGGTCGGCCGTCAACATCATCCCCATCGCCATCGCTGCCGTCACCGGCACCAAGGTCAGCCGACTGCTCCAGGGAAACAACATCGCCTTCAGTCACCGCGAATTCCAGATCGCCTTGGGGGATATTGCCGCCTGTGTGGGGTTGGCCATCTGTTGTGCGGCAGTGTCCATCATACTGACCCGTTCTCTGCGGGGCATGAGTCGTCGAGTGGCAGTGTTACGACTTCCCCTCTGGCTCAAGGCAGCGATGGGCGGCGCCATCGTCGGCCTTATTGGGATCGGTTTGCCCGATGTTCTCGGCGAAGGCTATCACACCATCCAGCACGCGATCACCGGCGACTTTCGCGCCGGCCTCCTCGTCGCCACCACCGTGTTGGCCATGAAAATCGTCGCCACGGCTTTTACTTTGGGTTGGGGCGGCTCTGGCGGCATTTTCGCCCCGAGTCTGTTCATCGGCAGTTTTGTGGGCTTAGCATACCAACGTGCCCTTACCCACCTCTGGCCAACCGTGGGCTGGGTGGAGGAAGGCTGCTTTGCCTTGCTGGGCATGGCGGGCATCATCAGCGGCATCCTGCAGGCCCCCTTGACCGGTATCTTTCTCATTGTGGAGATAACCGGTGGCTACGACGTCATCGTACCGCTGACCATCGTCGCCGCAGTGTCCAGTACGGCCTGTCAATATGTGGAGCCGGCTTCCTTCTACCTCAAGGATCTTGTCGACAAGGGGCAGCTCTTGCGGCCTGGCACAGACGCGCGTGTTTTGGCCGATATTCGGATGGGAGAGCTTCTCGAGACCGATTGCATCCCCGTATCACCCGGTATGCGTCTGGGTGAATTCATTCCAATATTGGAGCGATCCCATCGCAACCTATTCCCAGTGGAGGATGGCAAGAACGGCCGCTTCCTGGGGATAGTGCATCTGGATGATGTGCGACCTTACCTGTTCAAAACGCCCCTCTATGATGCCGTAGTGCTGGGCCAGCTGATGCAGACCCAGGTTGAAACCGTCGGCCCTGATGACGACCTGATAGATGTGTTGGATAAAATGGATGCCCTGAAAAAATTCAGTTTACCCGTCGTCGCCAACCAACGCTTCGTGGGTATGATCTCCAAGGCCACCCTGCTCGATAGGTACCGGCGCGAATTGATGGTACAGACGCGCACCACATAAGATCCAAAGGTCCAGATGCCGCGTGGGGCGTGTCAGGGATCCTGGCCATCGGACTGCCCCGCACCGGCGCATCATCTGTTGACAGGAAGTCTGAACGGCACACAGTTCGCTTGAAGCCGAAGAACGCCTATAAACGCCTATAGTTGAACGCCCCTATTAACCGGGTGCTCTTACCTATCAAGTAAGGAGGCAAGCGTGACCCCCAAATTGTTTCACATCTTCCGCAACACGCCACTGGGACGGGAAACCCTCCTGCAGTCATTGTATTTCTGCCGATCGATAGGCTGTCTGCCGGAGATCTATATCCCCGAGTCGACCCGTTTCCTAATGTACTTTGAAAATGATGTCACCCAGGTGGATCTGGACGGTTCTTACCTCACTGCGCCCAGCACCAGCCGTGGACATGCCGAAGCGCTGGTGTTGGAGAGCGGGCTGAAAGCCACCTACCTCACCCCCAAAAACTATACAGCCCATGGTCTACCCGATATTCCGACCCATTATGACTACATGTGCTGTCCGCGCAGCATCAGCGATCTGTCGTCGAAGATCGGTCTGGGGCACATCGGCCCGCGCGTTCGCCGCATCGTTCAGGCGGCCCGTTTCCCTGTCCTCATCACCAGTCCGGTCTTCAAAGCCTGGAACAGCATTACGATCTTTTTTGGCGGTTCGCAGAACGCTCTCAATGCCTTGCGTTTGGGGCTGCGCATCGCTCGCCAGAGCGGTAAACCGTTGAACATGTTCACCCAGATTGAGAAGGGAGACGCCGAGACTTATCGCAAAGCAGTGGCCGATGCCGATCTGCTGTCAGATTGGGAGCGCTATGGCGCTGAATGGCAATTCTTCGAGAAGGGCAGTCTGGAGGAGAACCTCTACGCGGTTGCCCACGATGCCCTATTGGTTCTGGGCGCCTATGGTCATGGGCTGATCAAAGACATCATGTTCGGCAGCAAGATGGAACGGATTCAGAGCACCCTGCCCAATAACTTGCTCATTGCCGGCCCGAAATACACCGCCGTAAAAGGGTAACCGATAACTTTCAGGGTTCTGCGGGGAGGACGGTCAAGCGACGATTGAGCACCTTGCAGGCGATGGCCTGGAACTGGGGCGTAACATCGGAAATGAAGAAGCTGCTGCGCCCGTCTCGGGACAAGGTGGTCTCCAATTCCGGTGTGTGGGCCAAGTGGGTCTTCAACTGGTTGGCGACCGTCATGGCGGAATCCACCAGGCGGATGTGCGCACCGGCTTTCGCCTGGATCAGGTCGGCCAAAACGGGGTAGTGGGTGCATCCCAGAATGATGGTATCGATTTGACGTTGCTTGAGGGGACGCAGGTATTTTTTCACAATCATGGCGGTTTCACGTCGACGGATCCATCCCTCCTCCACCAGCGGTACCAGGAGTGGACATGGTTGGGAGATCACCTCGGCATTGGGACGAAACGCAAGAATCCGCCTCTCGTAGGCGCCGCTGGCGATGGTGCTACGCGTGCCGATGACGCCAATGCGGCCGGTACGGCTGAGGCGGGCAGCCTGAGCCGCTCCTGGGGTGATGACTTCAAAAATGGGGGTGGGATAGGCGTTGCTCAGCAGATCGGTGGCGGCGCTGGCGGCCGTGTTACAGGCGATAATAATCACCTGGGCGCCTTTTGAGATGAGGAAATCGGCGCAGCGCCGGGCATAGTGCTGGACGGTCAGCGCGCTTTTATTTCCATAAGGGGTGCGCGCGGTATCGCCGAAATACACCAGATCGTAATCCGGCAGTTGCTCAAGAATGGCCCGGGCGACGGTCAATCCGCCAATACCAGAATCGAAAATACCAATCATTGTCCAGAATCACTTCCTGCAGCGTTCTCGTGGGAGGGGATAAAGATGTCAAAAGAATTAGGAGGGTGTCATGGAGTCTTCACATCGTCCTCCCACCCGGGAGCAGCAGATCTTTAAAATGGGCTTGGCGGTGGAGGCGGTGTCGCTCTACCTGCTGTGCTGTGGACTGGCGGATGCCGGGCAACCCCTATCACTGAAGACCATCTTACCGACTTGGAACTTGGACCGATCAGCACTGATAACACACCTTGACACTCTTCTTCATCACGGCATACTCACCGCCGATGGGGCGGTGAATGACGAAGCGACGCAGTTTCATCTGCAACCCACTAATCGCTGGACGTCTCCGGATACTCGTCCGCTAGGCGAGCGATAGCCCTCTTCACGCAGTCTCGGATCTTCTTCGGGGGATGACCGGTTTTGATACCTGGGCAGGAGGCCGCCATGGCGTCCCAATTGGCAACGTCGGCCAGCACGCCCTCGATGAAGGGCCAGGCACGGCACATGCGCGGCTTAACCGGATGGATACCGCAGCGGTTATCCGTGCAGAAAATACAATAGCCATCCTCCCCCTGTACAAGGACAAGGCGGTCGCCGGAGGGCGCACAATAGGCGTTGCGCACCGCTTCGACCGTGACCTTTAAGTATGCCGCCAGCGCCGCTATGTCAGCAGCGCTCACATATGTCCCACCAAATCCTTTGCAGCAATCACCGCACTGGATACACTCGAACAGCGCTTCACAACTCATGGAACGTCGATCTTTCGTCTGCTTTCCATCGCCCGTTTGAGGGTCACCTGATCCACGTACTTAAGGTCCCCGCCGATGGGGACACCCGAAGCGATGCGGGTGACCTGAACCGGAAAGCGGCGTAGCCGCTCCCGGATATAGGCGGCTGTAGACTCACCCTCCACACTGGTGCTGGTGGCCAGCACCACTTCGGCGACCGCCCCCCCCCTTACCCGCTGGACGAGGGGATCGATGCGGATCTCGTCCGGTCCGATGCCATCCATGGGCGATAGCACACCACCCAATATGTGATAGAGGCCGTTGAAGGCGCCAGACCTTTCCAAGGAGGCCATGTCGGCCGGCTGCTCCACGACGCACAGAAGCCCATCGTCGCGCTGCGGATTTCGGCAGAGACGGCAAATATCGCCATCGCTGAGGCTAAAACAGCGCTTGCAAAGCCGCACCGTCTGCTTCATGGCCGTTATGCTTTCAGCCAGGGCCGTCGTCTCACTAGCCTTTGCTTGCAGCAGATGCATGGCGAGTCGTTCGGCCGTCTTCTGACCGATACCCGGCAGCCGGGACAGCTCTCTGATGAGGTTGAGGACCGATTGGGGATAATGATTCACTAAAATAATCCAGGAATATTCATTCCGGGCGCTAGCTTACCCATCTCTTGGCTGACCATCTCCTGGGATTTATTGAGGGCGTCGTTGACGGCCGCCATCACCAAGTCTTGAAGCATATCCACATCTTCAGGGTCGACCACTTCGGGATCGATGACGATACCCGTTATCTGCTGGCGGCCGTTGGCAGTTACCTCAATCATGCCCCCGCCCGCAGAGGCCGTCACGGTCCGCTCTGCCAGTTCATCCTGCAGTTTTATCATTTTGGCCTGCAGCTTTTGGGCCTGCTTCATCATATTGCCCATGCCTTTCATGACAGCTCCTTCCTCTCAGCGCTTCCCCACCATCGATGAGGTGTTCTATAGAAGTTTGACCTCGACTACTTCGCCCTGAAATCGTTCGACCACTTCACCGACCAGGGGATGATCCAAGGCCCTGTTTTTAAGTGCTTCCGCTTCTTTTTTTTTTTCACGCATTGCCTCCTGATCGGAGGCGATCGCCTGATCAATCTTCAGTACGGCGGTGGTCCCCATGAGTACGGACAAGCGTCGCTGAAGCTTTCCCAAATTTTTCTGGACCTTGTTGACGGCAAATTGATTGCCCGCCACGCTCACTGTATAGCCTCCCGTCGCCGTTTGCGTCAATTGACAAGCGGCCAGCGTATTGGCAAGGGCTGGTTGACTGGTTTCGTATGCTTTCGTCAGGGCCTGCCAGGCTGATTGGGGATCTTTGTGAATGGCATCCGGTGATTGTGCATCGGCCGGGTCGGCATCGATGGCATCCGGAGCTGCCGTCTGCTGATGCGCGTCGGCGCCGGCGGGCTGCGGCTGCGAAGCGGGGGCCGTTATGGAATCGCCCGATGGCTGCTGCCGCGGCGGTGACCCCTCGCTCGGGTCGACCGGAAATCCCTGCTGAAGCGCATCGATTTTCTCGATCAGGGTGTCGATGGCCAAAGCCGGCCGCGCCTGAAGCAGCCGGATGAATAGCATCTCCAGGGTCAAGCGCGGCTGAGTGGCGTATCGGATCTGAGCCTCGGCCTGAAAAAGGAGTTCCAGCAATTGACCGAGGGCCGCGGGCGGCTGATTTTCGCTCTGCCGTCGCATCAGTTTGAGTTCTTGTTCCGGTAATTCCACCAGCCGTCCAGGCGCATGGGTCGTCTTCAACACGACCAGATGCCGAAAGTGCTCCACCAGGTCAGCGTAAAGTTTGCGCATGTCCTGCCCACGTTGGTACACACTTTCGAGGATCTCAAGGATGGTGACGAGCTTTTTAGCCAAAATGGCATCGACCAGTTCAAAGAGTACTTTCCGGTCGATTAGCCCAAGTAATTCAAGCATCTCGGCGTCCGTCACCGTCCCGTCAGCTCCAGAAAGGACCTGATCCAACAAGCTGAGAGCGTCGCGCACACTGCCGTCGGCTTCCCGTGCGATCAGCCAGAGGCTGTCGGCCGACAGCTCGAATCCCTCCTCTTGGCAAAGGCTGAGCAGATGCTGGGTAAGCGCTTCATACCCCACCCGACGCAAATCATGGCGTTGGCAGCGCGACAGAATCGTTATGGGTATTTTCTGGGGCTCGGTGGTGGCAAAAACGAACAGTACGTGGGGCGGCGGCTCCTCGAGGGTTTTCAGCAAGGCGTTGAAGGCCGCCAGGCTGAGCATGTGGACCTCATCGATGATGAAGATCTTGTAACGACTTTGGATCGGCAGGAATTGTAAGTTCTCGCGCAGTTCGCGCACCTGGTCGACACTGTTGTTGGAGGCCCCGTCGATCTCAAAAACATCGGTGGCATGGCCAGCGGTGATATCAGAGCAGGATTGGCAGCTATTACAGGGCTGGGGCTGCGGCCCGGCTTCACAATTCATCGCCTTAGCGAGAATGCGGGCGATCGTTGTCTTGCCGGTCCCCCGGGGACCCGTCAATAGGATAGCGTGGGCCAACCGATCGGCAACTATGGCGTTGCTCAACGTTTGGGTGACATGGGTCTGCCCGATGACCGCCGCAAAGGTTTGCGGCCGGTGCTTACGTGCGAGGACGAGATAAGACATGGAGAACACGCTCAGAGCAGGATGCCTTGCCTGCCCTGCCACTGTAGTGAGGATACGGTTTACCAGCGATGGGCATTTGGCTCAAATACGAAACCCCCAGCTCGTCCTTTCCGTTGGGGCAACGCTGCCTGCCGGCGGGAAATGGGCATTAGCTCAGGGGGTCTGTCGCAAATAGGTGGCGGAGAGAGAGGGATTCGAACCCTCGGTGCCGCTTGTGACAGCACACACGATTTCCAGTCGTGCACCTTCAGCCAGCTCGGTCATCTCTCCATTTTGGGTACACCGTTGTTCTCTCAGCCTGATAGAGTACCGCGTGGCGAGAACTCAAGCTACTTGGCGGTGTGGCGGTGGGTGTGCGATTCGAACGCACGGACGACTGGAAGCCGTCAACAGCTTTCGAGGCTGCCGCAATCAACCACTCTGCCAACCCACCGTTTGGTCAATGACTACCATCGGGGTACCGTGGTAATTGGATGAAGCACCACCGGGACCGCGCTGAGATGGATAGCCTCAATATCCTGTTTGCCCAACGGTGTCAATGCCGAATGAAGGTTTGGAGCGGCTCCGGCGCCGAATACCAAGTGGTTACACGTCCGAAGAAACTGTATCTTGAATTGATCGAGCGGCTATAGTATCAGAAGGCACGCCCTCACGATTTCACGAACACTGCGGTAATCATCCACACAGGTAAGCAGCAACCACCGCCATTACCACCACCGCCTAGCTTCACCACCCAAAACGGTGCCACCCCCTCAGATAATAATAAGGATCGTTCCATGGCCGACGTCATCCCCTTCAAAGGCATTCTTTACAATCCAAATGCCATTACCCCGATGGCCGATGTCACCGCGCCGCCCTTCGACGTGATCTCACCGGCGTATCAAAAGACCCTGTATGAACGTCATCCCAACAATGTCGTTCGACTGATTCTCACCAGTGGACGACCCGATGATCGAGGAGATTCGGACCGCCACCGACGGGCTGGCCAAACCTACAAGCAATGGCTGTCGGAAGGCCTCCTACGCAGAGATAACCAGGCAGCGTTCTATCTTCAAGAAACCCGTTTCAATCAGGACGGCAACCACTTAAACCGCTTCGGGCTGATTGCGTGTGTGAGACTCGAGGCTTTCGAAAAAGGCATCATTCTGCCGCACGAGAAGACCTTTTCAAAGGTAAAGTCGGAACGTCTGGGCCTCATGCGCCATTGCCATGCGAACTTCAGCCCGATCTTTTCGCTCTATGCCGACAATGGTGCCATCATTGATTCATTGAAAACCGCTATCCCGAAATCGACGGCGCTTATTGACATGACCGACGATCAGAACAACCGGCATCGGCTATACCGTCTGACCGCCCCCCATATTCAAGAAAGGATAACGGCGGCGTTCACCCATGAGCGTCTCTACATTGCAGACGGTCACCATCGGTACGAAACTGCACTGCATTATCGACAATGGGTGGCCGCGCGCACACCCCATTTCTCAGCGTCACATCCAGCCAATTTCGTGATGATGTATCTGGCCAGTATGCAGGATCCCGGCATGATCATCCTTCCGGCCCATCGTTTACTCCACCAGGTATCTGAAAAGGCGTTAGACGAGATGTTGGCGCTTGCCGAAAGCTACTTTGATGTAGAACACTTCACTGACACCAATGGCGACTCGGATTCGCTCGCCAGTGAATTTCTGGATCGCCTTCGCGCCTTGTCCAACGAAAATGCCATCGGATTGGCCCGGAAGGGTCGTCCGGAATTGACCCTCTTACGATTGAAACCTCGGGTGATGTCTGAACGCTACGGCCAGGAGATGGCGGCAGAATTACAAGACCTGGATGTCAGCGTACTTACCCGTCTGATTTTTATGGATCTTTTAGGTTTCGACCAGACACGCTTGGACAACAATGAGCTTATCGGTTACAGCAGCAGCGCTCGCGCGGCGGTGGCAGCCGCCCAGAATGAAACCTACGATGTGGCCTTTATCCTCAATCCCACACGCATGTCTCAAGTTCGTCGGGTCAGTGAAGCGGGTCTCGTGATGCCGCGGAAATCGACCTATTTTTTTCCGAAAGTGCTGTCGGGCCTTGTCATGAATTCACTCCTCGAGGATGAGGACCTGCAGCAGGGTGCTGCGGCAGGGTCATTGGACAGCAAAAAGGGGGGAAGTAGCTAGGGGTTAGATGCTGAAGTAGGGCTCCATAGCTGGAGCGTAATTCCCATCGGCCGAATACATCACCAGTGCCGCATCGACCGTCAACCCGGGCCGCCCCTGGTGGATCCCCTCGACAATGGCAAAACGGGCTTCGTCGTCGGCTTTGCCGTGCACCAAGCGGATTCGTTTGGGCTCGATTCCCTCTTTGCGCATCCCTGTGAGAAGGTCAATCAAGCGGGTACATGGGTAGACGCAAACCATTCGTCCTGCGGTGCGCAGGTGACGCTTGGTAGCGGCCAGGAACTGGTCCAAGGTCAGCCGCAATTCGTGGCGGGCCACGGCGCGCTGATCATCGGGATTCAATCGACCACTGGTAAGCCTATAGTAGGGGGGGTTGGCGACAATCAGGTCGGCAGGCCGGGGAAGCAGCTTGCCATCGAGCTTCTTGATGTCGCCCTGAATGATATGAACACGGTCATCCAGGTCGTTGATAAGGACGTTATGACGGGCCAACTGGGCAAGGTCGGCCTGCAATTCAACCCCGTAAATAGTGAGCGTCTCGCAACGCCGGGCCATCAAAAGGGCGACCACGCCGCATCCGGTGCCCAGATCAAGCACCAGATCTTCCGGCCGCGGGCGGGCATGGGCAGCCAGCAGCACTGCGTCAATGGAAAATCGATAGCCAGATTCGGGCTGATGCAGGGTCAAGGCACCCCGGTAAAAGGAATCCAGTGTCGTGCCCTGAATACCTCCATTCATAAGGCACCGATTTTAAATCGCAAATCGCTAATATGCGCAGTTCCCAGATGTTGATTGAGTTTGACGAGCATGTCGGTTTTCATGAACCGCAGCTGGTGCAGCCAGGTGCTATTGGTCACATGCACCACCAGCACTTTGCCCTGTATCGCTCCAGGCTTGGCGTTGCGGGCGATGGAATCCCCTACTGCCAGGGGCCATATGTCGCAAACGCGTGCCAGGCGATCGGCGCTGGTTGGCCGATGACGGTGCAACAGCTCATGAATTACATCCCCGAGTGGAATCGGTCTCTTCATGGGAGTGCGTTTGGTCGGCATATGATCCACCATCTGGGGCAGTGCCAACGGCGTTCATTGCACAACCGCGAAAGCGGTTAGCGGGCATATTTTCATCTGTATCGGTCATCTGAATTCACCTGTCAAGCCGCGGGATCAAAATGATTCGCGGAACGCCAGCCGCTTAAAACCCTTGACTTGAATAGGGCGGACGCTTAAATTAAAATGCCTTATTAAGGGAGGATGCGTTAAAAAACCTTAACAATACAAACAGGATAGACTTATGGCGTGGGACTGGGAAAAGTTAAATCAGCAACAGCAGCAGCAAAAAGGCGGCGTACCACCGCAAATGGACGACCTGGTCAAGCAGTTTCGCAAGATGAAGCTGCCCGGCGGCCCCCTGCTTCTGCTCCTCATTGCAGTGCTCTACTTCGGATCGTCGACTTTCTTCACCATTGCCGTTGATGAGGTGGGCGTGGTGCAGCGCTTCGGCAAATTTGTGCGCACGACCCAGCCGGGTCTGAACTTCAAATTCCCTGCCGGCATTGAAAAAGTATCCAAGGTGAAGGTTCGGCGCGTCTACAAAGAGGAGTTCGGCTTTCGTACGGTGGGCCAATCGGAACGCAGTCGCTTTGCGGCCAGCTCAGACGAAAACAGTGTCTCCTTGATGCTGACCGGCGACCTCAATGTGGCCGTGGTCCCCTGGATCGTTCAGTACCGCATCAAAGACCCGTACAATTTTTTGTTCAAGGTCCGGGACGTGCGGCGTCTCCTGCGTGACATGTCCGAGGCCGCCATGCGCATGGTCGTGGGTGACCGCAGCATCAACGAGGTGATCACCAAACGAGAAGAGATTGCCATCGAATCCCGCGAACTCCTTCAAAAAGAGTTGGATCAGGCGGAAACCGGCATCCACGTCACTACCATCGAAATGAAGAAAACCAATGTGCCCGGCCCTGTACAGCCCTCCTTCAACGAGGTCAACCAGGCGATTCAGCAACGGGAGCAGATGATCTACCAGGCACGTGAGGACTATAACAAGGCCATTCCAGCAGCGCGTGGTGAGGCGGAACGAACCATCAAAGCCGCCGAGGGTTTTGCCCTCGATCGCGTCAACCGTGCCAAAGGTGACGCCGCCCGCTTTCAAAGCCTGTATGCAGAGTATGCCAAAGCCAAGGATGTCACCAAGCGCCGCATGTACCTGGAGTCGATACGCGATTTGCTGCCGCGTCTGGGGCCCAAGATCATCTTGGATGAGAGCCAGAACAATCTCTTGCCCCTCTTGAATTTGGGCACCAAGGAGGGTGTCGTAAAATGAAGACCAAAGGCCTGATTATCATCGTGCTTGTGGCCATCGGCGTTATCGGCTTCGCTTCAGCCTATACCGTAGATGAAACCGAACAAGTCGTTGTCACCCAGTTCGGAAAAGTGGTGGGAGAGCCCAAAATCGAACCGGGGCTCTATTTCCGGATTCCCTTCATCCAGCACGCCAACTACTTCCCGAAGAACCTGCTTCAATGGGACGGTGACCCGGGGCAGATCCCGACCCTGGACAAGAAGTTCATCTGGGTGGACTCCTTCGCCCGCTGGAAGATTACGGACCCCATCAAGTTTTTCCAGACAGTGGGGAATACCCTCAGCGCCCAAGGGCGGCTTGACGACATCATCGACCCAGCTGTGCGCAACGCAGTCACCTCCTACCCGTTGAACGAGACAGTGCGCCGGACCGATCGTGTGCTCGACACTTTTGAAGTGGGGCTGACCGACCAGATCTTCACTCAAGATGTGGAGCCAGATGAAGAGGAGGAAGTCCGCCAAGGCCGCTTCAACATCCGCATTGGCCGGGAGAAGATCACCGAAGGCATTCAGCGGCAGGCACAACCGAAACTCGAACCGTTCGGCATCGAAGTCGTGGACGTCAAAATCAAACGCGTTAACTACACCGAACAGGTGCGCGAATCGGTATACGGCCGCATGATTGCAGAACGAAAGCAGATTGCAGAAAAATTTCGGTCGGAAGGCAAGGGGGAGGCCCAAAAAATATTGGGTGACAAGGAGCGTGATCTGAAACTGATCACCTCTGAGGCCTATCGCACCGCCCAGGAGATCAAGGGACGGGCCGAGGCGGAGGCAACACGCCTGTATGCCGATGCCTTCAACATCGACCCTGAATTCTACTCGTTTCAAAAGACGCTGGAAGTCTACAACGAGGCATTGGATGACAGGAGCACGATGATTCTCTCGACCGATTCCGAGATCTTCAGGTTTCTGAAAGGTAGTGAGACACTGCCTTAGCGGGGCGTTTCAAAACGGATGGTATAGAAAAGGAGCTTGTGCAGTTGGCCTGCGCAAGCTCCTTTTTCTTTTTGCCTCGTGTAGCCATGAGTGGGAATCAGTGGCGCTCACTGACCATCGGACCCATGTGGCAACCCAGTCCACCACTTGGCAACCAGTGGCGGTTGGGTGTCCAGCGTCGAATCGTCGAAGGGGGTCCCCAGGGAGATAACTTGCCCTAAGGCTTATTTACCTTTTCGTCTCTGATGCCGCGTCCGGGCCAGCAGTTTTCTGTGTTTGTGTTTGCGCATCTTCTTGCGACGTTTTTTGATTACGCTGCCCAACAGATCACCTCCCTCAAGTTTAAAATCTTGTTCAATAAACTCTTATAATTAGCATCAGTTTCCCCTTTTTGTCCAATCTTTTTTTATCAATTGATCCATCATAGCCTATGTGTTAAACAAATTTATTATTATCGGTAGGTTCTGAGCATTCGACGCTTGCTGCGGATGGTCCCATGGCACCACTTCTCCACAAACCGACGTTCACTGAAGACCAATTGCAGACGGTCAACAACGCCGTTGCGATGTCAGAAGAGTTGGTCAGCAACCACTATAAGATGTCCGCTAGTCAGTGGTTGCGGCCCAAGTACGATGTAAAAACCTTGGTGGAGCTCAACGCCAATGAGATAGTAGAGGGCCCCTTTGCACAGGTGGTGCGGTACGTGGGCAAGCGCCAAAACAGCCTGCTCGGCTCGGAAGCTTATGATTTCTATAAAATCTGTCTTCAGGATCACGCTATCCTTGGCGCTCTGCAGCAGAACGATCAGCTGCAGCTCTTGCCCTTCGTCTTGTACATCGTTACCCACGAACTGGTCCACATCGTTCGGTTCAGCAAGTTCCTACAAAGCTTCGATGCTTCTGCTGAAGAAAAGCTGACCGAGGAGGCACGCGTCCACCGGGAGACGCAAGTGATCGTCGGTAAGGTGCAATTAAACGGCATCCAGTTGGTGTTGGATTTTTACAGTACTTGGCAGCTGCCCATCGAGAACCTCCAAGACCCCATCCCTTGATAAAATTTTACTATTAGTTACAGATAGTTATATTAACCAATTTTTTTAATTCACTTGCTTGACAAGTTTAAAAAAGGTTCTATATTAGACCAGTTTTTACGGCATCCCAAAACAATTTCTTTTTGTAACACCCTGGTTTCGCGGAGGTTTTGTAATTCATGCCGATTTATGAGTATCAGTGCAGTGTGTGTGGCAGAATTGAAGAAGCGCTTCAGAAGATCTCTGACGCCCCGTTGACAACCTGCCCCCATTGCTCAGGCGATTTGAACAAACTTATTTCGCAGAGCGCCTTTCATTTGAAAGGCAGCGGTTGGTATGTCACGGATTACGCGGACAAAGGCAAAGCCACGCCGAGTCCGACCTCCGAACAGGGCTCTAAAAACACCAGCCCTCCTTCCGAGAAACCCAAATCCACCAAAGCCAAATCAGACGGCGCTAAGGACAACGGCGGCGATTAAATGGATTGAGGTGCTGGTGGGTCGATAAGTTTTTCGAGTCAATCTCTTTACAATTCGGTGATCGTGATTATTGTTTTCAATGCCCTTCTGGCCTATGCAGTAATTCCAACGTTGTCAAATAGTTGTATTTAGTTAGCGCACTCAAGTGGTGGTGTTGCGATGAGTGCTGGCGTATTTAGAACCAGAGGAGATCTTGAAAGACTCCGGGAGTACATCCGACTTACGCAGGTACACTTGCATTAAGAAAAGGAGAAAGGGAATTATGAAACTGAGACCATTGCAGGATCGAATTTTGGTGCAGCGTGTTGAAGAGGAGACCACCACCAAGGGCGGTATTATCATCCCGGACACTGCCAAGGAGAAGCCGGCTGAGGGCAAAGTCGTGGCCGTGGGTAATGGCAAATTGGGTGATGACGGCAAACGCGTTCCCCTGGAGGTCAAAGAGGGCGACCGCATTCTCTTCGGCAAATACGCGGGCACTGAGGTCAAGATCGAGGGCGAGGAGTACCTCATCATGCGTGAAGACGATGTACTGGGTGTCATCGACTAGGCAAACGCGTACACCTTATTCCAAAAGATCACCAACCAAATTCTATGGAGGATACTCAATATGGCAGGCAAAGTGATTAAATACGATATGAAAGCGCGTGAGGCGATGCTGGCCGGTGTTCAGACGCTCGCCAATGCCGTCGTGGTAACCCTCGGTCCCAAGGGTCGCAATGTGGTCATCGATAAATCATGGGGTTCTCCCACGGTCACGAAAGACGGCGTCACTGTCGCCAAAGAGATCGAACTCGAAGACAAATTCGAGAATATGGGTGCCCAGATGGTAAAGGAGGTTGCCAGTAAAACCAGCGATATGGCTGGCGATGGTACCACCACTGCCACCGTCTTGGCGCGCGCCATCTACGAAGAGGGGCAAAAACTGGTCGCCGCTGGGAACAATCCCATGGCCATTAAACGCGGTATTGACAAAGCTGTGGAAGTGGCCGTCAAGGAGCTTCAGAAGCTGAGCAAGCCGACCAAGGATCAGCGCGAGATCGCTCAGGTAGGGACCATCTCTGCCAACAACGACGAAACCATCGGCAACATCATCGCCGAGGCCATGAACAAGGTCGGCAAGGAGGGTGTTATTACCGTGGAAGAGGCCAAGTCCATGGAGACCACCCTGGACGTCGTTGAGGGCATGCAGTTCGACCGTGGTTATCTCTCGCCCTACTTCGTCACCGATCCCGAGAAGATGGTCGCCTCCTTAGAGGATCCCTATATCCTCATCAACGAAAAAAAGATCAGCAATATGAAAGACCTCCTTCCGATTCTGGAGCAGGTCGCAAAAATGGGCAAACCGTTGATGATCATCGCTGAAGACGTGGATGGCGAAGCCTTGGCCACGCTGGTGGTGAACAAACTCAGAGGTACCTTGCAGGTTGCGGCCGTCAAAGCGCCTGGCTTTGGTGATCGAAGAAAAGCGATGCTGGAAGACATCGCCATCTTGACGGGCGGACAGGTGGTTTCAGAGGATCTCGGCATCAAACTGGAGAACATGGCGCTGACCGATCTGGGTAAGGCCAAACGCATCAGCATCGACAAGGACAATACCACCATCGTCGACGGCGCTGGCGCCCGTTCCGCTCTGGAAGGCCGTGTGAAGCAGATTCGCGCTCAGATCGATGAAACCTCTTCCGATTATGATCGTGAAAAGCTCCAGGAGCGCTTGGCCAAATTGATTGGCGGCGTTGCCGTTATCAACGTCGGTGCGGCCACCGAGACCGAAATGAAAGAGAAGAAAGCGCGCGTGGAAGATGCCCTGAACGCGACCCGCGCCGCTGTTGAAGAAGGTATCGTTCCCGGCGGCGGTGTGGCTCTCGTGCGCTGCTTGGCGGCCCTTGAAAAGGTGAAGATCAAGGCCGATCAGAAGCTGGGTGTCAAAGTGATCATGCGCGCCATCGAGGAGCCCCTGCGTCAAATCGCCAACAACGCCGGTTTTGAAGGGTCTGTGGTGATCGACAAAGTCAAGCAGGAAGAAGGCGCCATGGGCTACAACGCCGATTCAAATGCTTACGAGAATCTCCTCGAGGCAGGCGTCATCGATCCCACCAAGGTGGTCCGCTATGCACTGCAGAACGCAGCCAGCGTTGCCTCCTTGATGTTGACAACCGAAGCCATGGTCGCTGAAAAGCCTGAGGAAAAAGCGGATCCAATGCCGGGTGCCGGTGCCGGTGGTATGGGCGGTATGGGCGGCGGCATGGGTGGTATGGGCGGCATGATGTAGCCCGCAGTCATCCCCTAGAAACACCCGCCGGTTCACTGTTAACCCCTGGTCTCGCAACGGCGAGTCCAGGGGTTTTTTGTTCCTTATCCATGACGTTTCCAGACACTAAAAGTGATTATTTGGGTCCATGGTTAAAGCTGGGGCCCCTAGCCGCCGATAAACGGTTCAAGACGTTCACAATAGGTGAAATGCTTGACAAGCAAGTTACAAACAGGCTACTGATTTTAAAAGAAAAGTCATTCCAGCCAACTGGCATCCATCCAATTCATAGTGGGGAAACAGAATGAGACGACAAGCATCCCTTTTTTCCAGCGCGGGTGTATGGATCACCACCGCAATAATGCTCTTGACGGTACCGGCCGCATCGGCGACAGAACCGAACAAGACGGTGGAGCATGAAGCGGGGCTGTACTACACGATTCAAAAAGGGGACACCCTGTGGGACCTTTCACAGCATTTCAACGACACTCCCTGGATGTGGCCGGAACTATGGAAGGAAAATGACCAAATACCCAATCCCCACTGGATTTATCCAGGCGAACGCATCCGCCTCTACCATAAAAGTGATCTCGATCGCATGCAGATGTTCAAGAAGATGGTTTCTAAGCCCAAGGCACCGGCCGCCACTCCCGTGACAGTCGACGAGCCGAGCGCTTTTTTTCGATTCTCAGCCATGGACCAAGTCGGATTCATTCGCAAAGCACCATTGGAAAGCTCGGGTACCATCTTTAGGGTCCAGGACGATCAGCGCATGGTGAGTGAAGGCGACACGATTTACATAAAACCGCCGGCACACCTGAAACAAGAATATGTTTTGGGCAGCAAGTATACCGTCTACCGAACCCTCAAACCAGTCGACACCAAAGATGCCGTTGAGACCTTCGGTACGCAGTACTACCTCCTCGGGGTCGTCGAGATTATTCAGAATCACCCCCAGTACTCTCTGGCCCGTATTATCCGATCCTTCCGCGACATTAAAATCAAGGATCAGCTGATGCCCTATCAGTCACGCGCAATTGACCTGAACCTTATGCCAGGTGTCGAAGGTCTGGAGAGTGCGGTCATCACCTCCGAAGAGCATACCAATATCATGGGAGACAACACGATCGCGTTCATCGACAAGGGCGCCCGTGAAAATGTCTACCCGGGCCAACAATATATGCTTTACAACCAGGAAGAGGTGGCATTGGAACCAGGCTCGACGGAAACCATCCGCTTAGCGCCGGAGTACATTGGTACCCTCCTTGTTCTGCACACTGAGGAGACCACCGCCACCGTACTGATCACCAGTGCCCAGCGGCAGGTGGAACCTGGGCAAAAGTTGCACGCTGTCAACCGCTAATAAAAACCGCTTCCCGTAAAATGAGAACCCCTTAGCACCGCCGTCAACCCGGCGCTAAGGGGTTCTCATTTTATCGACCGTCACCCAAGGATTGGAACGGTCAGTGCTTAAGTGGCCTCCCAGGTCACACGCAATACTTCCTCCACAGTCGTAACCCCTCGCAGCAGTTTGGCCACCGCACTCTGCCTGAGGGTCTGCATGCCTTCCGACTGCGCGGCCTGCCGCAGCCGGCTCATATCAGCCGTCTCGCCGGTAAGTCGCCGAATTGCCGGTGTATACGGCATCACTTCAAAAACACCGGTTCGGCCCCGATATCCGGTTTGGCGGCAATGCTGACACCCTTTCCCGCGGGCCAGGCGATAGCGATCTTGATCACCCAGCACTAACCCATGATCGTTCAACGTGACCGCGTCGACTTCGTATGCTTCCTTGCAGCGAGGACAAATCTTGCGCACCAACCGCTGGGCAAGAATACCGACCAGCGTCGCCTGAATCAAGAAATGGGGCACGCCCAAATCGATCAGCCGCACAATGGATGAGGGCGCATCGTTGGTGTGCAGCGTGGAGAGGACCAAATGCCCGGTCAAGGCCGCCTGAATAGCATTTTCAGCGGTCTCCAAGTCCCGCATTTCTCCGATCATGATGATGTCGGGGTCCTGGCGCAGGATATTCCTCAATATCGATCCGAAGGTGACGCCGACTTGGGGTTGCACGGCGATCTGATTAAACTCCTCATGCACCATTTCGATGGGATCTTCTACCGTGGTAATATTGATTTCCGGACGGTAAAGCTTGCGCAGGAGAGAGTAAAGCGTCGTTGATTTGCCGCTGCCGGTGGGGCCGGTAACAAGCACGATGCCATGTGGAAGGCTCGAAAAGCTTTTGAATCGCTGATAATCCTCTTTCGTGAACCCCAGCTTTTCCAGCTTCTGGAAAAGGATGTCGGGGTCCATAATGCGCATGACGACCTTTTCCCCAAAGGCCACCGGAATCGTGGACACACGAATCTCAACCTCGACATCCCCCTTATCCGTTTTAATGCGACCGTCCTGTGGGCGACGTTTTTCGGCCATGTCCATGCGGGAGAGGTTTTTGATTCGGCTGACGATGGCCGAGTGAACGTTCTTTGGCAGCCGATAGACAGCGTGCAGTACACCGTCTATGCGCATACGGACCAGGCAGATTTCCCGCTTGGGTTCGATGTGTATATCACTGGCGTGTTGATCGAATGCGTAAAGAAACAGGTGATTTACTGCGTGGACGATGTGCTGGTCGTTTGAGGTGAGTTCATCCTCCTGATGCAAGCGGACGTATTGCTCCAGATTGCCCAGATCCACACTGGGTGCGGCGAATTGGTCCTCGGCCGCGGCGATGGAGCGCTGGAAGCCGAAAAACTCATTGATCAGCTTGAGAACGTCGCTTTTCGTGCTGACGACAACCTCGATCCTCAGGCTGCTGGCGCGTGCAATGTCATCGATGACTTCGACATTGTGCGGGTTGGGCGTTGCAACCGTTAGGTGACCATCGACCACCGCAACTGGGAGTACGAGGTGTTTTTTGGCAAACGTTTTGGGGATGATGGTTGTGACCGTATTCAGGTCGAGCTTTAGGGGATCAATTTTCTTGTAGGGATAGCCCCACTCCGCTGCAAGTGCTTTATAAATCGCCTCTTCATCTAATACGCGTGTGCGGTCATTTGGTATGCTCAGTTTCAGGGAGGCGAGGATGTCGACAATGCTGACCGCGTTGTTGACCCCGTCCCATGCATGTCCATTTCTTCGTTTTCGCTGGGCTTCCAGTTTCTCCTGCAGCACTTCTTTGCGTTTCAGGATTTCGGCGGCCTTGTGCTCGGTGAGAAGGCTACAGGCAATTAGCAGTTGGCAGACCCGTTCCGGGGAAAAGTGACCGCTGCTGTTTGCTACCATATCGGGTGTATTCGCTCTCATTCAAGGGCCGTTATCGTACGCATGGAGATCTCCGCCTGGTGCATGATACGCCGGACACTTTGCGCCTGGTTGGGCAGGCTGCCATCACCAATGCGGGCGAAACGTTCCTCTTTTTGCTTCAACTCCGCGAGCAGATTTACATCCTCGATGTTGGCCACCCTGCCCATTGCACGTACGATGAGCTTGAGTTGTTGAAAGAGGACGTTCAACATAGCACGGCTCTGGGGCAGATGATAGAGTTCATCATGTGGATTTCCATAGGACCGCAACATCTCGATGATGCTGGTCCGAGCAGTCTTTCCGGATATCAGGGACAGGAAGATCATCGCCTCCCGTTCTAACGAGAGTAAAAAGTGGGGTGGAATATCCGTCGGTTGCGCCTCATTTCTTAAGGCAGCCAGCAATTGCACGTGGACCGTGTGCAGCTTGTCCTGGAAGCGTCCTTTATCTACATCTATGCGCCAAGCGGCGTATTGGGTTATGTGGGGGTCGAGACCGTTTTTCACCAATAACACCTCTTCTGGTGTCAGCTCAATGTCCGTGGTCAACTCCTTGTTATAGGTCCGCACAAGGATGCTGCTCAGCATGAGGGCATTGCGATCAGAGAATTGCACCTCGCGGGGGGCCTGGCACAAGTCTGCGAGGAGAAAGCGCAAAGCCTTCTTGGGCTGCTGTAACTGGTGAATCAGTAGTTGCAGGCTGTTGAGAAAGGAGACGCGATCTTTACGAGAGAGAGTCTCCTTGAGATACCCCCATAGGAATTCGAAAATGTTCTTCTCATGGGTGAGGAAATCGGGGATGCGGGCTTCAAACTCTGTACGTAAAAAGTACCCGCGCGGATCGAAGCAGCGTTTCAATAAGCCGACAATATTCGTCGCGTCGGAATTGGTGATATCGAATTGATCCGCAATCGCACCGTAATCGACCTGATTGAAATCCAGCCCCTGGTGTTTGAGAACGGCGAACTTTTTCTTGGTGACCGAGCGTTCCTTGAAGAGCGAGATCATGCTCAAGAGGCTGGTATGGACCTTCTCGAGTACAGTCTCCTTGCCACCATCTTTGGGTTTGAACCGGATGCGGTCATTGATGATGGTCATCCTGTCGAAGACATCGTCGCGGACCGACTCCACACGATGTTGGATGCTTTCGATGACGCTATCGAGAATCTCATCCCCTTTGGGATTGCTTTCCAAGGAGCGTAGCAGATCGGTCGCTTTTTTCAGACGGTCACTGAAGTTGGTTGTATCGAGCTGTTTGTAATCATCCCGGTAGACGGATTCGATGACCTCGCCCTGATTCTCCAACGTGTCTCCGAGATGGGCTTCGATGAAGGCGACCACTTTGCGATCCACCATCACCTGGTCCCGAGCCAGCGGAGGGCCGCTACCGCCGGTGCCAATCGACGCTTGATTTTCCCATGCGCCTTCACCGGCCGTGCCATGGCCAGTTCCCTCTGTGTGCGCGCCTGAGAACATGCCGCCGCTCTCCTGCCCTGCTCCCAGTTGAGCGTCATCTGCCGCGTCACTGACGCCCGGATCTATCCCGCGCGGCTGTAGGATGCCCAGGGGAATCTCCGCTGTAACAGTTGGCCCACTGTCCTCAGTCGGCAGGTCCGATTGGGTCGCGGCCGTTACTTTTTCACCGCGTCCCACCATGAGCCAGCGAACGTTGTTGACCTCCACCGGTGGCCGCACCAGTTTGCCCTTTAGACTCTTGATGCGGAACAACAGGCTGAATACCGATGGCAGATTGTCAGCGTCCGTCTCTGCGAAGTTTCCTTGAATATAGTGGTTTACCTTTGAAACCAACTGGTCCATTTGGGGCGCACTAAGATGATTGACGCCGGCGACCATTGTCAGATTAGGATCTGGACTCCCCTGCCCGTCTTTGATCAGCGGCATGGACATGAGCTTACCAGCCTGATTGAGGACAATGGCGGTGTTGTTGCGTCGCGCCTGATGAAATCTGGATACAATCTCCAACGAGAGACGCAGGTTGTCCACCGCCTCCGCAGTGTTGCCAGGGAGTTGGAGATAAAGGTTCATGATCTCCTGATCGGCGAATATCCCGAACGCTTTGCCCAGACGTCCCGCTAAATGGGACATCTTCAGGCCTTGACGATTAATTACCTCGGTCGCCATGGCGGTATCGAGATTGAGCTTGCCGAAAACGATGATGTAATCGTTGGCGCTGGCGGCCGTTTGGGCGGTCGGCATACCCCGATAGCGAATCAACAAACCACCATCGTGGCCAGGTATTGTGCTGAGTTTACCCAGAATTTTGGTTAAATGCCCGAAAGTGTCCTTGCCGCCCTTCACCCCATCCCAGTAACGGGCGTTCATGAAAAAGCTGCTGAGCAGGTGTGCGGTTTGAATGAGGAGAATGCGTCGATTGTCTAAGGGATCTTTGGATTGGGGGCTTTCGACTTGCCCGGCTTCCGGATCGACCAGATCAGATGAGGTGTGTGCGTCCTCGCCAATAGCTTCAAAAAAGGCGGCGGCGCTTTCGTCAGCTGTGGACAATTGTGTTGGCTTCATAGTCACATGGGAACCCAGTGGAATTGTTGTATTGCCCAGGCGTCGGAAGACCTGGGCTGCCAGCGTTTAGTGAAGATTAGGTGCATCCATATGGTAATGGGGAGGGCCACTGGGAGTAGGCGTCGGAATTGAACGTTGAACCAGAAGCGTAAGTAGCCGCATCCTCGTAAGCGATGATAGTCGGTTAAACAAGCTTACCCGCCACCGTCTGTCAGCTCGGACAGCGGCGGCGGGCAAGTATCAAATCTCTATCCGTAGGTAATATCGGTCCCTACAGGAACGAGATTAGCGTTTTCCCTTTTGGAGAAGCCACAAACTTTCAATGTTTCTGTCCTCATCCAGTTGGTAGCCCACGTAGTCACCCTCATCAAAGCGACCAATGCCGGCCCGGCTATTATTCGGTGTGTGCAGCTCGGCACGTGAGGGCAAATGTAGGAGGTCATCGCTGATGACGATCTCCTTGCCCCCCAAGCGGTCAATGGTGCCCACACCGTCGAACTGCAGCGGATATCCAGGAAACAACTGGGTTTCACCGTCCACGAGCGGCAGATCGCGTTTATCGTCCTGATCGGCCCAAGCAGGGACCGTCATCCCAATCCCCAGACACAGCACCACAATGGCTAGGGCTCTCATTCGGGTCTTGATCACATATTTGCAATTTATATTCTGCATCTGGCAAACCTCTCCGTTAGACAGCTTGGGTTGTTAAGGACCTCATTCGACGAAAAGAGCGCTGTTAGTTTTCTCTCCAATAAAAGCGACCCATGCGGGTTGCCTGCTCATTGATGTTGTTCAATGCGGCCGTACCTGAGTTCGAGATTTTGGTTTCGATGTTCGGATTCTCGGTGATAATGATCACCGGCGGAAAAACCAAATCTGACCACTCAACCGCGGTAGGTGGAACGGGGTCTGGTAGACCGGTGACGGTGATCTTATCATCATCGTCGATATCACCATCTCCGTCATAGTCCAGAGATGGGTTTTTCAGTCGACCACCCGTGCACGCATTCAGCTCGTGCAGAAAGGAGCTGCCGCCCCCCTTGCACAGAGAGGCGCTTGGCGTGAAGGAGATGACGATGGCCTTTCCGTCCCAAATACGCACATCGGCAATTACCCGTTCACCGGACTGGGGCAGGTCGAAATACCAACCAACATGCGCTTCCGTGTAATTAACCGTATCCACGGCCGGGTTGGCAAACTGCTCCACGCCCGCCGGTAGAGGACTACCGTCTTGATCATTGGTGGTATCGGTTGCCGTGGTCCAGATCGCCTCATTATCGCTGAGGGTTCGCCATCGAGTGGCATTGCCGTCGGTCTGATGATCGATAGCGGCCTGATTCAGCAGCGTCACACCCGTGGGCTGATTGCTGAGAGCACCGGTCACACGATCGAAGCTGCCCAGATACTCTCCTTTGTCCTCGTTCATTGAGTAGTCCCAAATGCCGTACACTGTCTGCATACTGGTGTCGCTGACATCGGGATCACCGAGGTATTGCCCGGTACCGAAGACCACCATGAAACCGAACTGATCGCAGTGGAACATGACGTCGGGTCGGGTGGTGATGGGACGACCGCTCTCGAAGAGCGGCTTGGGCGTGTCCCCGCTGTCGGCAAAGGCAACCGACCAGTTGGCCGGTGTCGGATCACTGAGATCAAACTTCCAAAGGTTACCGTAGAGGTCACCGGCGTAGGCATAGTCCAGGCGATAGTCGTTGTTGACGTCGATGACGGCTGGCGTGCTGAGACCATTGGGATTGGCCGTACTCCCGACTCCGGTGTCGATCTTGCGCAGAAGGGTGCCGTCGACGTTCAGCACATAGAGGACGGCGTGGCCGTTGGCACTGTTGTATCCATTGCCGAAGATCACGGAAAAGGTGCCGGCATTGGTCTTCGCCACGGTGGCCTGGCTAAAACTGTAACCCATGTCGGCGTCGGTGCTTTGGGGGTACTGCCACTCAAACATCCCAGCCAGGGTACTTTCCGCATCATTGTCACTCTGATTGCTGTGGAAGTCGACGGCGTCGGTGACGTCCAGGGCGAAATACCCCTTCCCCCCCTTGTTCAGACCACACACCAGCAGCATTTTGCCGTTGACGTCCGTCACCGTGGGGGAAGCGTCCACATAGTACTTGTGCTCATAGTTCACGTCGACGAGATGGTGCAAATTGTCGAGAACCAGATTGGGAATGAAGGCGAAGCGTTCATAGCCGTTCTCGGCATTGAAGGCGTGCAGCATGCCATCGTTACCACCCACGTATACGGTACCATCGTGATACAAGGGTGCCGAGTGAATCAGATCCCCCAGGATCTTCTCACGGGTCCGGAACCCCGGCACCGGTTTACCGCGCACAAATTCGATGATCTTATCGGCCATCGTCGTGTCCGCATGGATGCGGGATTTAAGGCCGCTGGACAGTGCCGAGGTCGAGAACACCACCCCAGAGCCACCGTCAGAGGTGGCAATCTTGCGGTGGATGTCCCAATCCATATTCTGCAGCTCGGCCTGGGCCGACCATTGTTCATTGCCCTCGCCAGTTATAGCCCGACCCGTTTTTCGGTCAACGGCAAAGGCCATCATATCGCCGGTCCAGTTGTCAAAATAGCGGGTCTGGAAGAGCTGTTCGGCCGTACCACCTTCGAGACCGTTGATCGCCACAGAGGCACCGCTGGCGATATCGTTGTTGATGCCGACGATCACTTGGACAAGCGAATTGACCAATTCCTCTGGGTTGGAGGCCGAGAAGAAGAGTCCGCGACCGTTAACGGCGGCATGAAAAAGGTCGTCGATCTTCTGGGGGTCGCCACCCGTGGGGTCAGGCCAACTCGGCTTGGGAGTACCCGGTTTACTGAAGCAGCGGTTCTCTGGGTAGGGTGGGCTGTCCGGTGTGTCATCACCATCGATGTCCATGGGATCGATGGTACCAGTAACGCCGAAAGAGACCGAGTAGGTGACCATATGCTGATAGTGGGCCAGGTCGCAGCCTTCACTGCCGGCGCCCACCAGATCGTCCAGGGGTGAGAGATCGGTCATATAGTACTTCATGGCGATGTCGGCCAAGGTGTTGCTGTAGGTGTCGCCGAAGGGGGGATCCATCCCATCGTCCTCATTGCCCAGGCTACTGAATGAACCATTATAGTAACCATCGGTCATGACAATAGCGTAGTTGCGCTGACACTCACCGCCATCGGCGGCAGCGGCGATAGGTGAAGCCCCGATAGTACTGGACTGATTGGTGTCATAATACTTGCCCACCTCGTTGAAGGCCGAGCGCAGAGGTGTCCCCCCGTCGGAGTTGATGGAGTAGAGATCTGCGAGGAGTTGGTTCGTGGCGTCCACCTCCACAGTACCAGTGACCGGCACCAGCCGGATGGCGTCCGCACATGTATACGTGTTGGTACTGCCCCCATGGCGGCTGACCGTCACATAACCGAGTTCACCCGCCGGAAAGCGAAAGCGCCCCAGATACCCGTTGGTTTCGGCCTCGGCCCAAGTGGCAGTGGATTTGGTCTGGTCCAGATAGGTGACGGTGGGCGTGTCGCTGCCGTCCACCGTGCCATCGCCGTTGGAGTCATGGTAGATGGTGTACTTGGCGTTGGTGTCGCGCGTGGAATACACCTTCCAGCGAGCATAGACGTCATAATCCTTGGTGGCGGACACGTAAGGATTCCAACGGAATGTGGCGTTACCTGTGGCACGGTACTGGTGGCCTTCAAAGGCCGCGCTGTCGTTGTGATCTGCCCAGTCGCCAGATACCACTGCCGTGTTGGTGTTGAGATCGTCCACCACTATGGCGTTGGATTCCACCTGGACCGGTTGTACGCCCTGGCGCACACCAGAATTGATGGTGTAGATCCCGATATAGGCCCGCCGGATGTCGCTCAACGCGTGAGCCACGGCCGCCTTGGCGGTTAGTTCACGACGGCGGTAGTAGCTGTACCAGTTGAGAAAGTTCTGAAGATCCTCGGCGTCCGTCTTGTGGCGGATGAAGCCGCCCTCCTCGTCGTTCAAAGACGGTTTGATGCGGTTGAGGACGGTGGTGTCGGTTTCTTCGGACAGTTCGTTGTCTTCGACAATGTCATCTCCGTCAAGGTCCAGAAATCGATAGAAGGTGCGGGAGCCCCCTTCGAAATTGACCAGGTAGATCTCGCCGTCATCCACGGCATCATCCCCGTCGGCGTCGTCCCAAGTGTAGTAGTGGGCACGCTTGATGGAGATGGGACCGGCACCGGCAGGAACGAACATAACGGCGTCGTGCATATGGTTGCCGGTGAAGCCACCGATGATGGTATCCTCGAGTTGCACGTATTCCGAGCCGTCTCCAGCAAAAGTAAAGGAAAGGATATTGTTGGCGCCATCTCGCAGCGGATAGAAGCCAGTCTGGCTCTGGCTATGCTGAACAGTGGTGGTTGTGCTGTCGTGATATATCGTATACTCGGCGGTGCCTCGGTTGCTGTTGTCGTAGGTGTATATATAGATGTTGTAATTCCCTGCGGTAAGAGAAGGCATCCACTTGGCGTATTGTCCGCCGGTGTTGGCCGCAATGTAGTGGTAGATGCCGTTGCCGCCAGGATAGGGAGTCCCGCCGGTGCCGTCGAACCAGCCGGCGGACCGTTCGAAATTGGCACCGATTTCATCATCCACCACAACCCCTCCGGAACTATTGACGACAGAGTGGTACTCGGCTGTCAGATCGAAAAGATTGACCGCGGGGAAGTGGGGGTTTGATGGGGCGGCAGTGGGGTCGGTGAACTCGGCCTTACCCGGCCAGGGGCGGTAATCCGAGTCAGGATTGTAGAAGATCTTGTTGTATCCCGACCATTGAGCCTTATACTTGCCACGATTGGCACCCGAGAGAATGGTGGCATTGGAGCTGGTGCCAGTGTAGTTGTTATCTCCAGGATTATCGAACAGATACTCCGTGTCGCCTTCGAATTTGCCATTGCTACCTTCGGTGATGAACTCCCAGTCCATACTGCCCGAATTGTCGTAGACAAACATGATGTTGGGCGCCGCCGACTTGACCTTGTTCTCCATGGGGATGTCGCTCAAATCCACCGCCTGCGACATGCCCGGTATAAGCAGCAGCACCAGAAGCAGAACCATACGCCGGCCCAGGAAGTGTATCTGCCGACATTCGTTGGCGATAAAGCGCATATATGTGGATAACATGGGTGTTCTCCTTTCCCTAGAATCGCTTGCGATAACCGATCTCGACGATGATCTGGCCGCGACCCGAGCGATTGCCGATACCGACGATGGTAAAATTGTGGACCTTTGGCGTGTTGATCCCAAGCGGTTGACCAGCGGCTGGCCCAAGGTCAACAGCGGCGTACTCGAGAGTGGTGTCCCCCGATAGGTTCGATACGTCTCCGGTCTGAGAACCGCCGCTGGAGTCAAACCAGGAGCCATAGTCGTCGACGTTATTGTTATTGTCAGCATCTACGTCCTGGAGGGCGTTCAACCAGACGGGTGTACGGTTCTGGAGCGCGGTGCGATTGTTGTTGTTATTCAGCATCTGGGCCGCTTGGGTTGCACCGGACTCGGCCAAATAGAAGTTCTGCTGATAGGTCGCATCATTGCGCACGATCTGCATCTCGGTGGTGCTGGTACGGTTGGCCGAAAAGCCAACTATGGAGAGAACCACCAGCACGAGGAGGGACATGATGATAATGGAGCCCTCTTCGTTTTCCAGAGGATGACGAAATTCGTTCATGGCCTGCTCACTTTCCCTTCCTGCGAGGCGATTAGCCGCCCCGAAGCAATTAGACGTCGCGCCCCTTGACGAACAATACATTGTATGTCCTCGCCCTGCCCCCTTGATTCCACTGAGCGATGATGTTGATGGTCAGGGTGTTGGGGACGGCCACATCGCGGGCGAGGTTGACAGATACCTGGAGACCGTCATTATTTCGGATTGGCCGAAAAACACCGGTGGAAGAGCTATCAAATACATAGTCGGCGTCATTTCCCGTATCGTTGATGCCGGCCATTGCGTCGCCGTCACCGTCGATCACGGGAAGCACATCCACAACGGGAGCGCCGCCTGTATCGCCATCGATATCGACGTTGTCGATCAGTCCATCTCCGTCGATGTCTGTCCAGGGGATGTTCTTGTATAGCTCCACCAAACGCCCCACATGGGCCTCCACCTCCAATTGGCGCCTGGCGGCGGTATTGGTATTGCTCGAATGGGTTAAAAGGCCGGCGATGGCCAAGCTGCCGATGGCGAAGACCGCCATGCCAATGAGGAGCTCCAGCAGGGTGAAGCCGGCTTGTGACCCATGTTTCGGTCGGCGGCTGTGCGCTGAGTGTAAAAACCGGGCTGCATACATAAGACTCTCCTAAATTGCTTACATATTGCGAAGCTGAATCTCGCTGGTCAGGACGGTGCGACGGATGTTGTCATTCTGAGCACCCAGCACCTCCCGCGTACCGGTCGCATTAGTGTAAACGCGGCTATCAGTCCGCTTCCAACTCATCACTGGACCGTCGGGATCGTTGCCGGACCCGGCGACAATGGTCACGCGCACCATGCGGATGTTGCCCACCAAGGCTGCGGGGACATTGGTGCCCACACCCGGGTTGAGGGTAATGAGCTGGTAAGGCGGCGCCGGAGAGTAGCCCATATATTCGAAGTCGATGGCCTCGATATTCTCGGCGATAACCTGCAATCCGCCATTGCCCTCCTCGCGGCCCAGTTGCCCGTTTGCATTGATGCCGTAGCGGATGGTCTCGTTGGGGTTGTCAATGACGCCGCTTTGGTTCCAATCCACCTGGAACTGAATTTGATTGCCATTGGCAATGAGGATGGCCGCACCGGCGCCGGCCGGATTGGCCGCCGAGCCCCACTGCGGATCCGCGCCCGCCATGCGCAGGTCACGACTGAGATAGTAGACGGCACTGCGGATATTCTGGTTCATCTCCACCAGGGCGCGCTGGGTCTGGTGGACCATCTGCTGGGTTCGGTAGGTGGCAAAAATTGCACCCGCCACAATGAAGGTCACCGCCATGGCCACGGTGATTTCGATCAATGTCATACCGCGGCTGGAGTCAAGACTTGGCTTCATGAGTTCTCACCTCTGTAGCAAGTAAATAGGGAATTCAGCACGAGTCGGTTGATCCCAGAAAAGGGGCCATCCAATCGTAACTTTCAAAGAAAGCGGGGATTCCCCACACTATTGATGACAACGCCTCCGGTGGTCCCGCGGGCGTTGGACAAACGAATGGTTCCCCACTGATTGTTCAGCGGCATACCGCGTCCATTGTAGCCCAACCAGGGCTCACCATTGGTGCTGGTACTGCCACTTGGGAAATCGGCAATATCGATGCCTGGCGGCATCTGTATCCGTTTGTAAACCCGCTCAGTGCCATTCAGCAGTTCGTCATTGGCTGCGCCGCCGCCTCTCCCATCATCCAGGAAAACGATGGCGGCCTCACTGGCCGTGTCGAAGCGGATGACGACCGGTCCGTTTTCACGAACGGCCTGCAGTTTTGCCAACTGAAAGCCGGTGTTCAGGTCATCCAGTGCGCTTCGCAGGCGATGGCCCGGCAGCCAGCCGATGTAATTGGGAATGGCCACGGCGGTGATAACCGCAACGATGGCCACAACGGTGAGGAGTTCGATCATGGTAAAGCCAGAATTGTTTCGCATAGTAAACCTCCTGGTGGGGGTTCTCTACATTTTCTGTGCCATGCTGAAGGTGGCCGCCGGCGCGCTAGTGGGGCTGCTTTGGGGAATGGGGGTAACCCAGACGATCAAAGCTAAAAAATATTGAAATTATTTGGTAAATTGATTGATTTATTGAAAGGGGGAGATAAATCCGGTGTGCGATCTAGCGCGGAGGGCATTGGTGGCGGGTCGCCTGGGTATTAAAAAGTTTAATAGTTGCCTATTTTTTTAATACCCGTCGGATTGGAGAAGTTTGAAGGCTAATTGAAAGCTTGGACGGCGTTCCGGAAGATCTGGATGCCGGGGGTGACATCCTCCGGTGGTGTCCATCCCAGGGACTTATGAAGGCTCCAATCGGGATGATTGGTCCAGTGGTTGTATGCCTCCGGATGGGGCATGAGTCCGAAAATGCGGCCGCTGGGGTCACAGATCCCGGCGATATCCATGAGGGAGCCGTTGGGGTTGGCGGGGAAGATTCCCTGGGCCGGATGGCCGTCAGGACCGGCATATCTTAAGACGATTTGCTGATTGGCCTCAAGCTGCGTCAGGGTCTCCCGGGGCGCCCAGAACTTGCCTTCGCCGTGACGCACGGGCAGCTCCAGTTGGTGCAGCCCCCGGGTGAACAGGCAGGCGGACGCCTGGTCGACGTGAAGGTGAACCCACTGGTTGCGAAAGTTGCCGCAATCGTTGTAGGTCAAGGCCACCCTGCGGGCCTCGTAATCCCCGTCGATCGCCGGCAGGAGTCCCAGATTGACCAGGGTCTGGAACCCGTTGCAGATACCAATTATCAGCTTATCGGCAGCCACGAAGTCGAGCAGCTGACGACCCAGGTTGGTGCGCATGCGCACAGCTTGGATCACCCCGGCACCGTGGTCATCCCCCCAACTAAATCCCCCCCCGAAAGCCAATATCTGAAAATCGGCGAGGTTCACCTCCCCCTCGATGAGGGCATTGATATGGCCGCGAACAGCGGTCGCACCGGCCAATTCCAGGGCGTAGGCGGTCTCATGGTCGCAATTGAGACCGAAGCCGGTCAATACTAGAGCATGTAACCGTGTCATAGTAAATGTCCAAAGGGGGTTTTCCAGGAATCCCGCAGCGCATGCAGCTTCAGCGAAATGAGTTCAGCGCCCGTCCGGCCGCGGACAACGAGATCCGTACCATCTGTTACATCTCCGATGCACGCGAAGGCCAGCGTCCCCATCACATCTTCGAATGCCGCTTTTTGATCGGGGCCGACCGTCACGAGAAACCGACCGGCGCTCTCGCTGAAGAGCAGGGTCGCGTCACTTGGAGAGCCCTCGCCCGGCACGCGAGCCAGTTCCACCACCAGCCCCAGATCGGCACCCATCGCCATGAGGGCCAGGTGGACGCCCAGCCCACCACGGTATATGCCATGGACCGATGCACACAATCCCATCGCGATGGCCTTGGTCAAGGCTTGGTAGAGGGGTAGGTGCTCGTCTGGACGCACCGTGGGGACCTGCAGACCGACATAGCCAAAACGATCGTAGTACTCTGAACCACCCAATTCGTCCCGGGTTGTGCCGAGCAAATAGAGTGCATCGCCTTTCCGCTTGGGCTCCATGGTCACGCAGCGGTCGATATCTTCAATAACCCCTGTGGTGGAAAATTGGAGGGTCTCCGGTGCGCTGACCTTGTGACTCTCTCCATAGGCGCCGGGCAGGTGACCATCCACGTACATACTGTCCTTGCCAGAGAGCAAGGGAATGCCATACGCCAGACAGATCTCTTTGAGCGCCTTACAGGCGCGCACCAGTTGCGCGGCTTTAAAGCGGCCGTCGGGGTTTTCGACGGGATGGTATTGGATATTGGGCCAGCAGAAGTTGTCCACACCGCCCACATGCTCCGGATCACCGCCCACACTGATGTGGCGGCGCAACGCTTCGTCAATGGTGCAGGCCGCCATGTGATAGGCATCGACGGCCGAATACCAGGGCAACAATGCCTGGGCGAAGACCAGGCCGCGCTGGGAGGTGAGCACCGGCCGGATCACGGCGGCATCGCTGGGCAGATCCCGCTGACGGCCGACCAGCGGCTTGATCACACTGGTGCCCTGAACCTCGTGATCGTATTGCCTGGCCACCCACTCTTTGGAGGCGATGTTGGGTCGCGCCAGCAGATCCAGAAGCAGGGTGTTGTAAACAGACGGAGTTTTAATGACCGGTTCTACCAGACCGCGCAGGTCGGGCGGGGTCCAGTGCGCATCGAACTGCCATCTGGGAAATCCGGACTCGAGGAAATCGAGATCCACATGTGCACAGGTGTCGTTGTTGTATTTGATGTGCAGCTTGCCGGAATCGTTATACGTCCCAATGACGGTGCTCTCGACGGCATGCCGCCGCGACAGCTCCATGAACCGATCCACATGTTCCGGGGGTACGGCCACGGTCATGCGCTCTTGCGACTCGGAGATCCAGATCTCCCATTGGTCCAGTCCGTCGTATTTTAGGGGCACCTTCTCCAGGTCCACCTCGACCCCTTTGGAGAACATTGCGGTTTCCCCCACCGATGAGGAGAGGCCGCCGCCGCCGTTGTCCGTGATAAAGCGCGTAAGGCCCTCGTCGCGGGCTTCCAGCAAAAAATCATGCATCTTCTTTTGCGTATAGGGGTCACCGATCTGGACATGACCGGCCGGCGTATCGGCTGAAAACACCTCAGAGGAAGCGGTCACGCCATGGATGCCGTCCTTGCCCACCCGTCCGCCGCACATCACCACCCGGTCTCCGGGGAGGATGGTCTTCTCGTGGGCGGGTTCCCCTTTGATCATTGCCGGCATAATGCCCAAAGCGGTCACAAAAACCAGACACTTGCCCAAATATCCGGGGTGAAAGAGTACCTGGCCGAAGGGTGTGGGAATACCGCTCTTGTTGCCGCCGTCGCGCACACCTTCAATCACACCGTCCAAGAGGCGCCGGGGATGAAGGCGCGGTTGGAGTTCACCGTCGTAGTCACGCGGCCCCACACAGTAGCCGTAACTGCCCATGATGAGTTTGGAGCCTCGCCCCGTTCCCATGGGGTCGCGATAGATTCCCACAATGCCGGTGATGGCACCGCCGTAGGCCTCCATATTGGAGGGAGAGTTATGGGTCTCGCCGGTGATGACGTAAAGGTGGTCGTCGTCAAATTCGCCGACCCCGGCGTTGTCCCAGAGCACCGACTTGACCCAAGGCTTTCGTTTTTGGAGATCCAGTGTAGGGGTCTGAATGCAGGTTTTAAAAAGGCTGACAATCTCTTCGCGTTCGCCCGTGGCGAGATCCCGATAGTCGAACCGGCCCCGAAAGGTATTGTGGTTGCAATGGTCACTGCGCGCCTGGGAGATGTACTCCAATTCCAGATCGGTGGGATCGCCAAGCCCGACGGCGGCCCTTTCCGCCTGCACTTTGGGATCGAGAAAGTATCTTCGGATCACGGGAATATCGTTCGGGTTGAGGGCCAGATTGCGGGCGTCGCTGAGGGCTTGAAGGGAGGCGTCACTGTCGATGGCCAGCGTGGTCACTTGGGGTTCGTGGTCAAGTCTTACTTTGGAGAGCGGATAGCCGACACCTTCGGTCGGTCGCCACTCTGCGCTACTGAAGATCTGCCAGCGCTGGATGATATCGTTTGCCAGCAGCTCGCTGGCGAGACGGTCTAACTGAACACGGGTCAGGCCTTCTCCTTTTAAGCAGTACCGTTTAGAGGTGTAGAGGCCCTCCTGCGGCCCAAATTGGTAACCCAAGAGGTCTTCGATCGCTTCCTGGCCAGTGCTACCAGCGGTATCACGAACGCCCGGACGGAATCCCACCCAAATGCACCAGTCAAAATCGAACTCGAGGGGTTCCAAGGACGAAACCTGAGTAACTGGATTGGTAAAGATATCCCGCTGGATCTCGACCACCTGAGATTCGTTGAGGTCGGCGTCCAGGGTCAGAATGTGGATGGTTCGGATGGCATCCACCGTGATGCCGAAATAATCCGCCGCTTTTTGGCTGATGCTGCGACCCTCTGCATCCGGTAATCCCGAGCGCAGGGCGATCTCGATTCGGTAAGGCATATTATTTTCGTGGGCTTAGAGGAAGCCCCAAGAGGCTGGGGCTCGGTTGATGGAAGTGGTGCAGCCGGGGCGGCTGCCGATTGCGCCCCCCTTATTGAACTTCGTATCAATTCAGGGGTGGGATGTCAAAGGCCGACCTACCGAGAGTGGTCTGGGTGGGGTTGGCATCAGTTGAAGAAAATTCGCGTGATATCGTTATAGAAAACAAAGATCATGAGTGCCAGGAGGATGAAGATGCCGGCCTGCTGGGCCATCTCCCGCATGCGGGTGTTGACTGGTCGTCCGATGATGGCCTCGATGAAGAAGAAAAAAAGGTGACCGCCGTCCAATACCGGGATGGGCAGGAAATTGAGTACGGCCAGGTTAATGCTCAAGAGGGCGATGAAAAAAATCAGGTTATCGGCGCCCTCCTTGGCCTGTTGACCCGCCATCTCGGCGATCATGATGGGGCCGCCCAAGGTTTTGGTGGAAACCGTACCTTGGATCAACTTAACAATACTGAGAATGGTGAGCTTCGTGATTTCGTAGGTCTGGCGCACGCCCTCGAGCATCGCGGCGCCCGGTCCCAGCGGCAGAGGCTGTACGTCGCCGGCGGATGATATCCCGATGATATAGCGTTGGATCTCCTCGCCGAAAAGGTTCTTGTCGGGCGTAAGGTCGGGCGTAATCGTGACGGCACGGATCTCGTTCTCGCGTTGGATTTGGAAGCGAAGCGCGCGGCCCTCGGATGCCGTGATAACGGCCGACATCTCCTCCCAACTCGCAACCATCTCCTCATCGATGGCCAGAATGCGGTCGCCGGTTGCGAGTCCCGCTCTACCGGCTGGAGAATCGGGGCGGACCTCTCCGACGGTTGCCTGGAGAATGTAGGTGCCCGACACCCAAAAAAGGCCCCAGAAAATCAACAATGCCAGCAGCAGGTTGAATGTCGGGCCAGCCGCGACAATACAAATGCGTTTGAACACGTGCTTGTGCGTGAAGGAGCAGGGGATGTCCTCAGGGGGAAGCTCCGCATTGGGTTCCTCTCCCACCATCTTGACAAAGCCACCCAAGGGGATGGCCGAGATCCGGTAGTCGGTACGACCAATGGTGCGTCCGATCAGGCGTGGCCCGAATCCAAGAGAGAACTTTTCGACGCCCACCCCAAAGAAGCGCGCCACAAGAAAGTGGCCGAGCTCGTGAAAGAAGATGAGCACGCCCAAGACAATCACGAAGGCGAAGATACTGGTAGTCATGGTATTAGCGATGTTGGTTATAGCTGCGCAACGAGCCGGGCGGCTTCTTCGCGGGCCCAGCCATCCGCAGCAATGATGTCATCAATATCGGCATGGTAGCGCACCGCATGAGCCGCCATTACCGCCTCGATCACCCTCGGGATCTGGGTGAAACCGATCTGTTCGTTCATAAATGCCGTAACGGCCATCTCATTGGCGGCATTGAGCACCGCCGTCATGGTTCCCCCAGTAGAGACCGCATCGAATGCCAACCGAAGACAGGGGAACCGACCAATATCAGGCGTTTCGAAGGTCAAGGCCCCGATCCCCGTAAAATCTGGCAAGGGCTGTTCCAGTATCAACCGTTCGGGGTACGCCAGTGCATAGGCAATGGCGCCCTTCATATCGGGGACGCCCATCTGGCCGATCACCGAGCCGTCACGATAGGCAACCATGGAGTGCACAATGCTCTCCGGATGGACCACCACTTCGATCTGCTCCGCCGTCACCCCGAAGAGCCACATGGCTTCGATCACCTCCAGCCCCTTGTTCATCAAAGTGGCCGAATCGATGGTGATCTTACTGCCCATGGACCAGTTTGGATGTTTGAGGGCATCCGCCGGCTGAATCGTATCGAAGCTTTCCGCTCGACGGGTGCGGAACGGCCCACCCGACGCCGTCAGCAGAACTTTGGCGAGATCCTCACGCCGGTGACCCACCAAGCTCTGAAAAATAGCGCTGTGCTCGCTGTCCACCGGCAGAAGGCGCACCCCTTTAGCGGCGACCTGGCCCATGACAACCTCACCGGCCATGACCAAGGTCTCCTTGTTGGCCAAGGCAATATCTTTTCCAGCGGCGATGGCGGCCAGTGTGGGCTTCAGCCCGGCGGCCCCCACCATCGCGCCGACAACCATGTCGACCCCCTCCAGGGCCGCCGCCATCTGATACCCATCCTCGCCATAGAGCACCTCGGTGGGCAATCCCCCAGGGAGCAATTCTTCTAAGCGTCGAGCGTGGACTTTATCTGCTACCACAGCCAACTGAGGGCGAAAGCGTTTGATCTGATCGGCAAGCAACTCTACACGCGTGTGGGCCGCCAAAGCACTGACGGTGAACAATTCGGGGAATTGCGCAACGATGGTAAGCGTGCTTTGACCGATGGAACCGGTTGCTCCCAACAGGGAGAGCGCTTTGCGCACAGTGGTGGCTCCTTTCAAAAGGTACGGCCCTCATGATCACCAACCGATCAGGGCCAAGTGTGACGGCCGGTTGTAGGCGAAGCTCGTTATCGCATTGCCGTGCTCGAATTCAGTGCTCGACGGGATGGCGACGATCACGTTACGACATCACGGCAGCATCCTAGCCCTTCTCAAAGCTTACCCTGCTACAAAATAGCCCTCATCAGGAGATACGCAAGGGGCGCTGCGAGCAGGAGGGCATCGATCCGATCCAGCATCCCACCATGGCCTGGCAGGATACTGCCGGAATCTTTGACGCCGGCAGCGCGCTTGAACTCCGATTCAAATAGATCTCCCACCTGTCCAGCCACTCCGCCGAGCACAGCGATGATCAGACAACCCCACAAAGGTGTATCGGGTAAAAAGAGGCGATTGAATATCAGCCCGACGAGGAGATTTGCGGCCAGGCCTCCCAGGGATCCCTCGATGGTCTTGTTGGGGCTCACAGCCGGGCAGAGCTTGTGTTTGCCCAAGTAGGAGCCAGTGTAGTATGCGCCGATATCACCTCCGGCGACGATGCAAAGAATAAAAAAAATCTCGGCCGCTCCGTGGGGGTCGAATTTGAGCAGAACCAAGCAGGACAGTGAGAGCGGAATATACACGAGACTGAAGGCCACTTTTATGAGGGTCTCCACAACCCCCATGTCCTCTCTGAAGTATCGGAGGGAGAGCAGGGCGAGCAGAATAACGGCCAGTGAAATGACGGGGGCGATCAGAGTGCTGCGGCCCATACCGGCAACCAGCAGCATAACGGGGGCCGCCACGTAGGGTACAACCGTCATGGCAGCAAACTCAGGTTTGGTGCCGCTGGCAGCTAAGATGCGGAAGTATTCCCACAGTGCCAGCACCGCCACCAAACAGAGACACGCGGCGAACCAAATGGGCGCGGTGGCATAAACGAGGAGGATAATGAACGGGAGGGCGATCAGTCCGGTGATCCAGCGTTGTTTGTGCATCGGGCCCCCGTTATTATTCGCAACGAATCACGCTTAAGGCCTATTCCCGATCAGGCCCTTACCCTGCCAAAACGCCGGTCGCGCTGCTGATAGGCCACCAAAATGTCAAGATACTCTTTCCGGCTAAACTCTGGCCAAAGGGTGTTGGTGACGTACAACTCGGCGTAGGCCAGTTGCCAGAGCAGATAGTTGGAGAGACGCATTTCACCGCTGGTGCGGATCATCAAATCGGGGTCAGGCAGGCCGGCCGTGTAGAGATGAGCGGAAACGGTATCCTCGTCGATCGCATCGGGTGTTAAACGCCCGGCAGCGACCTGAGCGGCCAGTGTGCGGGTCATCCGCACCAGTTCCTGCCGGCCGCCGTAGCTCAAAGCCAGGTTGAGGCGCATTCCGGTATTAGACGCCGTTGCGGCCTTGACCGCATCCAGCTCATTGCGCACCTCACTCGGCAGGCGCTCTGTCTGCCCAATAGCACTCAAGCAGATATCGTTCTCCAGCATGGTGGCGCGTTCTTTTCTTAGAAAACGCTTCAGCAACTGCATCAGCGCAGCCACCTCTGTTTTGGGCCGTTCCCAGTTCTCAGTAGAGAAGGCGTAGAGCGTCAGTACGGGAATACCGATTTCCCGGCTGGTACGCACGATGCGCCGAACCGTATCGGCCCCCTTCTCGTGGCCCTTGATTCGGTTCAGCAGGTGCTGCTTTGCCCAACGGCCGTTCCCGTCCATAATAATGGCCACGTGATCGGGCAGTCGCTGAAGATCGAGGGCTTCAGGCAGAGGTTCGGGCGCCTTAGAATTCAAGAATCTCTTTCTCTTTTTCGCTGTATATGGCGTCGATTTTCTTAATGAAGTCATCGGTGATCTTTTGGACCTCATCTTGGGCCTTATAGGCATCATCCTCCGAGATGTCGCCATCCTTCTTGAAGGACTTGAGCATCTCGTTGGCATCGCGCCGGATGTTGCGGATGGCGACCTTGTGCTCTTCACCGATCTTGTTGACGCGCTTGACCAATTCCTTGCGGCGCTCCTCGGTAAGCGGTGGGATGGCGATCCGAATCAGCTTGCCGTCGCTGTTGGGCGTCAAGCCCAGGTCCGATTTTAGGATCGCCTTTTCGATCTCCTTGATGGCGGATACATCCCAAGGCTGAATCGTGATCAGACGGCTCTCCGGTACGGAAAGCGAAGCCATCTGGTCCAAGGGCGTCGGCGTTCCGTAGTACTCGGCCCGAATCCCGTCCAGCAGCGCCAGGGAAGCGCGTCCAGTACGGACACGCTTCAACTCATTTTCCAGAGCCGTGATGGTCTTTCCCATCCGCTCTTTCGTGTCTTCCAATGTTTCTGCAATCATGATCTGCCACCTTTAGGTTTTCGGTTTGCGAGATGGAGAGGATCAATAATAACTGAATATTATCAGCAAGGTAGAGGTTTGTAAATGCCAAAACCGGAGCCCGTTCGGACACCGGTTGATATGTTTGCAGGCGGGAAGCCCATCGGGAAGCCAAATGGCATCCCGACAGCGATTTGGTAATCTAATTGTCGATACGGGTGCCCACGTTCTCGCCGCAGCAGACCCGTAAAATATTTTGAGGCTGACTGAGGTTGAATACCATCAGCGGCAGATGGTTGTCCATGGCCAGACTGATGGCCGTCATGTCCATCACCCGCAGCTGTCGCTCGAGCACATCCATATACTTGATGTTCTTTATTAGCCTGGCCTCCGGATGAACCGCCGGATCGGCATCGTAGAGACCGTCTACCTTAGTGGCTTTCAGTAGAATCTCGGCGTGGACCTCTTGGGCGCGCAGCACCGCAGCCGTATCGGTAGTGAAATAGGGATTTCCCGTACCAGCGGCAAAGATCACCACCCGCTTACGCTCAAGATGACGCAAGGCCCTCCGGAGGATGTAAGGTTCGGCGACTTCATGCATACCGATGGCGGTCTGCACACGTGTCTGAATTCCGGTCTTCTCAAGGGCATCCTGAAGTGCCAGGCTATTCATCACCGTCGCCAGCATCCCCATATGGTCCGCAGATGTGCGTTCCATGCCGAAGCTGCTCGCCTTGACCCCTCGAAAGATATTGCCACCGCCCACCACGATGGCCAGTTCAACGCCCAAGTCGGTGACCGACTTGACTTCGTTGGCAACGTAGGCAAGCACCTCGGGACTGATGCCGAAGCCCTGATCTCCCATCAGGGCTTCACCGCTGAGCTTCAACAATATGCGTTTGTAGCGGGTGGTGGCCAAGGTCAGGAGGCTCCTATCTGAAAACGGGCGAACTGCTTTATCGTCATCTTCTCACCAGTTTTGGCAATCATCTCGTTGAGGTAATCGGCGACAGTTTTGTCCGGGTCCCGAACATACTGCTGATTCATCAGGCAGTTCTCCTTGTAGAACTTGCCCATCTTGCCCTGGGCGATCTTGTCAATCATCTGATCGGGTTTGCCCATCTCCTTTGCTTGATCACGATATATCGCCATCTCCCGCTCGACCACGTCGGCGGGAACATCCTCTTGGGTAAGCGCCACCGGGTTGGTGGCCGCGACATGCATGGCGATGTTGCGGGCAAAATCGAGAAAGTCCTCGTTTTTGGCCACGAAGTCGGTCTCGCAATTCACTTCTACCATGGCGCCGATCTTACCACCCATATGTATGTAGGACTGCACCGTCCCCTCACTGGCCTCGCGGCCGGCCCGTTTGGCGGCGGTGGCCAAGCCCTTCTTGCGCAGGAAGTCTACAGCCTTATCCATGTCGCCCTCGCAATCCTTGAGGGCGGCCTTACAATCCATGATGCCCGCGTTGGTCTTCTCGCGAAGCTGTTTCACCATTGCTGCACTGATCTCGGTCATTGTTCCTACTCTCCTGTAGTCTCGCCCTCAGAAGGTTTTGCATCTGTATCGGTGGTGGATCCTTCGGCCGCCGTTTCGGCAGCGGCTGAGGGGGCCGGTGTCTCTTCCGCGCCCGTCGTTTTACGAATAATCTCCACGACAGGACCTTCGCTGCCGTCGGAGATCACTTTGCGCTCACCGGGTTTGAGTTCAGCCGCCGCCACTGCAAGTTCGGACTCCTCCTCCGTCGATTTGTCCGCCTCCGCCTGGGCGCGCTCATCGAATTGTTCGCGACCGGCGATACAGGCATTGGCGATGCGGGAGGTAATCAGGCGAATAGCGCGAATGGCGTCGTCATTTCCGGGAATGATGTAATCCACATCGTCGGGATCGCAGTTGGTATCTACAATGGCCACGATGGGAATATTGAGCCGCTTGGCTTCACGAACCGCGATCGACTCCTTCTTGGGATCGATGATGAAGACAGCCCCCGGCAGCTTACTCATGAGGCGGATACCGCCCAAGTTGTTGTCCAACTTGGTGCGCTCTTTGCCAAGTTTGAGGCGCTCCTTTTTGGGGAACATGTTGATGGAGCCGTCGTTCTCGATGGTGTTCAGGTAGTTGAGGCGGTCGATGCTCTGTTTGATGGTCTGAAAGTTGGTCATCATGCCGCCCAGCCAGCGGTTGTGCACGTAGAACTGTTCGCATCGGTTGGCTTCTTCGTAAACCGATTCGCGCGCCTGCTTCTTGGTACCCACGAAGAGGACGGACTTACCTGAAGCCACCGTGTCGATGATGAACTGGCAAGCGGTGCGAAACATCTTGACCGTCTTCTGAAGGTCGACGATGTAAATGCCATTGCGTGCCCCGAAGATATAGGGCTTCATTTTGGGATTCCAGCGTTTGGTTTGATGACCGAAGTGAACGCCGGCTTCCAGCAGTTCCTTCATGGTGACGTGTGACATGGGACTCTCCTTTTTGGTTTTGCCGCCGTCCGTATCGACTGCAACCCCGACCCTCCCCATGAGGGCACCGGGGGGCGCATCCTCGGACGAGTGGACTAAAATCAGCCATAGTTACCAAATCGCCTTGGCTACCGCAAGTGTTTTTCAGATGAGGTTGGCCTCCCCACAGCGCAAATGGGCGACACGCATCAATCCTGCGTAATCTTTTAAGATATCGATGCATTCATAACGACCCACAGCGGTGGCCAAATCGATTACCTGATCTGCCTGATCGGCCCCGATCTCCATGATCAAGTGGCCGCCGGGGACGAGTCGCGTGGCTGCCTGTCGCACAATCCGGCGCAGGCAAGACAGGCCATCGGCGCCGCCCTCCAGCGCCGCACGCGGTTCGAAGCGGCGTACCTCGATCTGCAGGGCGTCCATCTCACCAGAGGCGATGTAAGGTGGGTTTGAAACGATCAGGTCGAATCCGCCGCGATCGGCGCGCAAGGCGGTACACCAATCGGCGCTCAGATAATCGATGCGAGCCGTGACCGCATTGCGGGTTTGATTTTCCCGCGCCGTCTGCAAGGCGCCAAGGCTGCGATCAAGGGCGACGAAATAGCCGTTGGGGAATTCGGCCGCCAATGCCAGCACGATGGCGCCCGAACCGGTTCCCAGATCCAAAACCCGGGGTCGGTCCAGTTGCAGGTCCCGCAACACCTGCAAGGCGATCTCCACGAGACGTTCAGTTTCCGGCCTGGGGATGAGGACCTCTGGATTGACCATCAAATCGAGGGTCCAGAAAGCCCGTCCCCCAGTGATGTAGGCAACCGGCTCCCCCTGCGCCCGGCGCCGGATCAGCTCTTTGAACCGTCCGAGTTCCCGGGTCGAAAGGGGCCGATCATATTGCAGATACAGATCGAGGCGGCCGACCCCCAGGCAGTGGGCCAGTAGCAATTCTGCGCCGGCCCGAGGGGCTTCTACCCCCTTTTTTTCAAAATAGCCGGCCGTCCAGCGCAGCAGCGTGAGCACCGTCCAGGCGTCAGATGTCTTCCGATCGACAGACCGCTCGGCGGCGGGTGGTTCAGGGGGTTTCGACATTCTGGAGCGCCTGGGCCTGGTTTTCGGTGATCAGGCTCTCAATGACCTCATCGAGATCGCCCTGCAGGATGGCGTCCAGCTTGTAAAGCGTCAGGCCGATGCGGTGGTCTGTCACCCGACCTTGGGGAAAATTATAGGTGCGGATCCGTTCGCTGCGGTCGCCACTACCGATTTGACTCTTCCGTTCCTGAGAGCGCTGTTCGTTCTGTTCACGAATCTTGGCGTCGAGCAGACGTGCGCCGAGGACCTTGAGGGCCTTGGCCTTGTTCTTGTGCTGGGATTTTTCGTCCTGACAGGTTACGACGAGCCCGGTGGGTAGATGGGTGATGCGCACCGCCGAGTCGGTGGTGTTGACCGACTGTCCGCCGGGACCGGTGGCGCGGTAGACGTCGATTTTGAGCTCATTGGCTTCAATCTTGACATCTACCTCTTCCGCCTCGGGCAGCACGGCGACCGTGACGGCCGAAGTGTGGACCCGACCTTGGGTTTCGGTGGCCGGCACCCGCTGCACTCGGTGGGTGCCGCTCTCGTATTTCAGCCGGCTGTAAGCCCCTTTGCCATGCACCATGGCGGCGATCTCTTTCAGCCCTCCAACGCCGGTGGCGTTGTGGCCCATTACCTCCATGCGCCAGCCGCGATCCTCAGCGTAGCGTGAGTACATTTTATAGAGGTCGGCGGCAAACAGACCCGCCTCGTCACCACCCGTGCCGGCACGGATCTCCAAAATAACATTTTTGCCGTCCAAAGGATCTCTTGGGATGAGCAGGAGGCTGAGCTCTTTCTCGAGCACTTCGTTGACACCGCTCAAGCGATCGATCTCCTCTTTGGCCATGGCCTTGATTTCGGGATCGCTGTCGTTCAGGAGTTCCAGGCTGCCATCAATCTCCGCCTGGTTGGCCTTGTATTCCCGAAAGACCGTGACCACCTTGCTCAACTCGGCATGTTCAACGGCATATTTTTGGTAGGTATCCCGCTGTTTGACCACATCGGGATCGCTGAGCAGCCGTTCCAGCTCTTTGAACCGTTCCTCGACGCCCTTGAGTTTTTCCAGCATCGCTCGACCGTCCTTGATAGGGTGCCACCCCGAATGGAGATGGCCGGAGGGGCCGTTTGCCAGCGTGGCACTAGGCGGCTATCTCGCCCCTCATTCGCTTAACCACCAATCTGCGCTCCACAAGAAAACAGGCTGCTGTCCCGTCCTGGACAGCAACCTGATCTCTCCGAAATCGCGTAACCGGAAGTCGCTCTATTTTTTCTGGAACTTCTCGTATTTTTTACGGAAACGTTCGATACGACCGGCGGTGTCCACCAACTTTTGCTTACCGGTAAAAAAGGGATGGCACTGGGAGCAAATTTCGACCGTAATGCCATCCTTGGTGGAACCCACCTCGAAGGCGGCCCCGCAGGCGCATTTGATAGTCGTATCTTTGTAGTCCGGATGGATTTCTGGTTTCATAATAAATTCAACCCCCTAAAGTGGAATTAGGCGTTCATGGAATTCAGAAAATCGGCATTATCCTCTGTTCCATTCATTTTTTCAAGCAAAAATTCAAGGCTGTCCACGGGATTGAGAGAGGCCAACAGCTTGCGCAGGATCCAGACGCGGTTGAGGGTGTCGGAATCGAGGAGCAGTTCCTCCTTGCGGGTGCCCGACTTCTTGATGTCGATGGCCGGGAAGATGCGCTTGTCCGCCAGCCGGCGATCCAACTGGATCTCCATGTTGCCCGTTCCCTTGAACTCCTCGAAGATCACCTCGTCCATACGACTGCCAGTGTCCACCAGGGCAGTGGCGATAATGGTGAGGCTGCCGCCATCCTCGATATTGCGGGCAGCGCCGAAAAACCGCTTGGGTCGTTGGAGTGCGTTGGAGTCCACGCCGCCAGAGAGGATCTTGCCACTGGGGGGCATCACCGAGTTGTAGGCTCGAGCCAGACGGGTGATACTGTCCAGCAGGATGACAACGTTTTTCTTGTGCTCGACCAGGCGTTTGGCCTTCTCTATCACCATTTCGGCGACCTGAACGTGGCGCTCGGCCGGCTCGTCGAAGGTGGAGCTGATCACCTCCCCACGCACCGATCGTTCCATATCGGTGACCTCCTCGGGCCGTTCATCAATAAGCAGAACGAAGAGTTCCACATCCTTGTGGTTGGCCATGATGCTGTTGGCGATGGTTTGGAGCAACATGGTTTTACCGGAGCGTGGCGGTGATACGATGAGACCGCGCTGCCCAAACCCGATGGGGGTCAGCAGATCCATAATGCGGGGTGAATAGGATTCCGGATCGGTTTCCAAGTGCATTTTCGCGTCGGGGTACAGCGGGGTCAGATTGTCGAACAGGATCTTGTCGCGGGCCACCTCGGGGTCTTCGTAGTTGACGGCCTCCACCTTGAGTAAGGCGAAATAACGCTCCGATTCCTTGGGTTGCCGGATCTGTCCCGAAACGGTGTCGCCGGTGCGCAGGTTAAAGCGTCGGATCTGAGAGGGGCTGACGTAGATGTCATCGGGCCCGGGAAGGTAATTGTAGCTGGGGGCCCGCAGAAAACCGAAGCCATCCGGCAGAATCTCCAGCGTGCCTTCACCGAAAATCAGACCGTTCTTTTCGATCTGTCCCTGCAGGAGGGCAAAGATCAGCTCTTGCTTGCGCATACCCGCCGCGCCCTCGATCTTGAGCTTTTTCGCCATTTCGGTGAGTTCGTTAATTTTCTTGGATTTCAACTCAACAATGTTCATGGGATTCCCCTACCCTGTCATCGACGTCACACGTGCGACGCGCGGAGCCGCCTCACGTAGGAGAAGCGGCGGGATGACGCTGTCGCATGTAAATAAGAAGATATATATGGTGAACGATTCTGCGGCACGAGCCACCGCGCCGTTCGCTAACCCAAACCAAAAACGTATCGAACAACCGCAGTCGGCATTTGCTGCACCCCTTTTTTAATGATGCTGGAATGCATGCGGGCACCCTGATATGGAGCGATGGCACTTTTTAATCACCAACCCGCTTGGCGACAACGATTGTTTGCCGAGGTGCCAACACCAGCCGCATCGAGCATTACAAACGCACCCCTGGATGAAGAATGAGCATCACGAAGCTGTTCGGATGGTGAGGCATGACGGAAAATGTACGCGCGAAGGCGTCGTCGGAAGATGGTGCGTATCTGAAATAGCTACCGTCTTGCTACGCGAGGGATTCATTTGCCGCTCAAGAGGCGGGTTCCAAGTCAACTAGCGAACGATCGACCATTCGCAACAGCATGAATTCTACCAGCGGCAACACACGAGAAAGCCCCCTGAATCTAGGCGAAAAACGAAATATCTGCGGTTGAAAAGTGTGCCGGTTAGCCAGGGCTGGGAGCGTCATTGGCCGTTGAACGGATGGGAACTAATATAAAGAATAATTAAAACACCCACTCAGGGCTGTCAAGCCTTTTTGACACCGTGTCGAGACCACTCAATTCACGCTGATTGTCCAGCAATAAAGAGCCCCGACGGTTTTCCGCCGGGGCTTTGCTCCCCCGTTCGGCGACCTGTCAGTCGAACCTACTTGAAGGCTTCCAGGGCTGTAAAAATCTGATCGCGGATCTCTTCGACCTTACCCACACCGGGGATACCGATATGTTTGGGTGCCGCCGCTTCACCGGATGCTTCCCATTTTTTGTAATAGTCCACCAGAGGTTCGGTCTGAGCGTGGTAGACATCCAGACGCTTGCGGACAGTCTCTTCCTTATCGTCGTCACGCTGGACCAGGGGTTCGCCGGTAACGTCGTCCTTGCCCTCCTCCTTGGGCGGATTGAAGACGATGTGGTAGGTACGGCCACTTGCCAGGTGCGCCCGGCGACCACTCATGCGTTTGATGATCTCATCGTCGGGCACGTCGATCTCAACCACCGCGTCAATGGCCACGCCAGCATCCTTCATGGCGTCCGCCTGCGGGATCGTGCGGGGGAAACCGTCAAAGAGAAAGCCCTTTTCACAGTCCGGTTCCTGAATACGCTCCTTAACGAGACCAATGATCACCTCATCCGGCACCAGACCGCCGGAATCCATGTATTCCTTGGCTTTCTTGCCCAGATCGCTGCCGGCTTTGACCGCCGCGCGCAGCATATCCCCCGTGGAAATCTGAGGGATCTGAAACTGTTCCTTGATGAAGTTCGCCTGGGTTCCCTTACCAGCCCCGGGTCCGCCCAACAGAATTAGACGCATGAATACTCCTCCTTGAAAGAATGGTTTTTCAATTGCGCCCGCCACAGCGACGAGTGCCGCTTCAGCCGGACGTCTGGTCTCGTCGACGTCGTTGCCCACACACCGCCCGATGTCATGGGCAGCGGCTGGGGGCAGACGGGATGTACGACCTTGGATCGTGAATGGTGCGAATGAAATTGAAAAGCGCTATCGAGAACCACAAAAAAGTTTAAATTACTATCAAATCCTGGTATCTTGTCAATAGCCGAATCAGGACAGTCTCGGTCGAGACCGCCGCAAGGTAGGGGGCATTGAGACACCATCGTTTCAGCACACGCTTTTTCCTTGATTAAGGCGCCGGTTTCGGTTATTGGTTCGTTTTTATGTCGTAAAATAACCACCGTTCTGGAGCAACGGCCATCGTCCAGACGTTTGAAGGGTGGAACGAAGGGGGCGTGAAAGCTTGAAGGCAATCGAAGTTAAGGTTATCGACAACGACCTTGAGAAAGCGATGCGCATTCTGAAGAAAAAAATTCAGAATGACGGATTGTTCAAACGCTTGAAGCTGAAGAAAAGCTACGAAAAACCAAGCGAATTCAGACGGCGCAAACAGCGCGAAGCCTTGCGACGGCAGCGAATCGCGGCAGCCAAACGAGCCCGTTACCGCTACCGTTAAGACCTCTGCCCCCCCATGGCTTAAGACTTCCCCACCCGGCCTGAAACCGAAATGGTCTCAGGCCGGGTTTTTACGTTTGGCGACCGTGTTTGACACATGGATGGCGCGCGCATCGACCGCATTGCGAGTCGCTATCACCCCGAGCCGAGGAGTTCCGCGATGACGCCAGCCCCAACCGCCTATGCTCAATGCCTGAACGAGATGTACGGCATGCGCCGCTTCGGTATCAAATTGGGCTTGGAAACGATCCAGTCGGTCCTGGCCAAACTCGGTAACCCCCATACGTCCTATCGGATCGTGCATATCGCCGGCACCAATGGCAAAGGATCGGTGGCAGCCAGTCTTGCCACGATTTTGACGCAAGCCGGACACAAGGTGGGCTTGTACACCTCCCCCCACTTGGTGCGCTTCAACGAGCGAATTGCCATCGACGGCGCTCCCATCAGCGACACCGAAGTATTGGAAACCTTTTCCGCCGTTCGTGATGCCTACGTCGGTGAACGCGATCTGACCTTTTTCGAATTCACCACCGGCATGGCCTTTTTGTCTTTTGCGCGACATCAGGTGGAATGGGCCATAGTGGAAACCGGTATGGGCGGTCGCCTAGACGCCACCAACAGCGTCACCCCCGACCTGACGGTTATCACCAATGTCTCCATCGAGCACCGCAGCTATTTGGGGAATACGCTCGCGGCGATCGCTGGTGAAAAAGCCGGCATCATCAAACCCGGCATCCCGGTGGTGAGCGCCGTCCGCCAACCGGTTGCCCGGGAGGTGGTGTGCCGCACCGCGGAGGCGCAGCAGGCCCCGCTATTTCTGAAGGGTCGTGATTTTCGGGTGCGCCGCAGGCACAAATCCGCGGGCCAGTTTAACTATTACGGGATTCACGAGTGCTGGCGCGACCTGAAAATCAATCTCGCCGGCGACCACCAATTTGAGAACGCCGCCCTCATTCTGGCAGCCTGTGAGCTGCTCCGAGATCAGGGCGTCGAACTGCCTGAGGCGGCACTGCGACAGGGGCTGGGTGACACCCACTGGCCAGGCCGGCTGGAAATTGCCAGCGATGATCCGCTTGTTGTCCTCGACGGCGCCCACAATCTAGCTGCCGCGCGCAACCTCGGCCGACACCTTCGATCTCGTCTGCAGGACAAATCCATCACCCTGGTGGTCGGGATCCTCGACGACAAACCCTACCGGGCGATGCTCAAGGAGTGGGTGCCGTCATGTCAACGCGTGATTCTCACGCAACCCGTCATCGATCGCTCGCTGGCTCCGGAAGCACTGGTTCCCGTCGTCGCCAGCATGGGGATCACCCCGCAGATCGTACGCGAAGTGGATGAGGCGGTGCACACCGCCATCGGCCTTTGCGGTCCCGATGACGCGGTCTGTATCGCCGGTTCGCTTTACGTGGTTGGCGAAGCCAAAGCGGCCCTCGACCCAAGCCTGACGCCGAGCCTCATCCTCTGAGGTTGACGGTCCTTAGATGCTGCTTGACTTCCGCAGGGCGATCTTTTACATATGCGGTCTCTGGACGGAGATCTGAGGCCGTCCCCCCACCTTCTCCAGCGCCCGTAGCTCAGTGGATAGAGCACCGGCCTCCGAAGCCGGGCTTGCGCAGGTTCAACTCCTGCCGGGCGCACCA
>JAAUYD010010024.1_pt1 | contig 105302 bp, 101 predicted proteins | sample 7278101 | NCBI WGS metagenome assembly JAAUYD01 (sample SAMN14350128, study PRJNA611818) | marine sediment metagenome | isolation source: surface marine sediment (0.6m) | place: French Polynesia: Moorea | collected 2018-08
AGACTCCTAACTAACACATTTCATAACCCTTATATAGCAAGGCTTTCAGCCAAAGCCAGAAAAATGTGTTAGCTTCATTTGTTGCTAGTGGCGATCGCCGCTAGTCGGAGGCTCATATTTTGCACCTGCACCCTAGAAGGGTGAGGAACCATACAAACAAAGCCCCGAAGTTTGGCGAAGAGAAGTTGCGTGCGCGGGTTCCCCGCGTTGAGCAAACTTCGGGGACGGAAACCGACACCCTTCGGGTACTCTACGAGAAGGGCTTACGCCCAACGCCACTTTGGCGGGACGGAAACCGACACCGCCAAGTGGACTCACCGCCAACTTCTCTCTGCATACGCAGGCTATAAACCCTTATTTTCCGTGTTATTGAGAAAAATATATGTTTATTAACAATATTAAAAATCAGTATTAATACGAGGCGTGCAAGATGTCAGTAGACGAGAAAAATCGGGTTTCTAAAATGCAAAATTTAGGCAAAGAACATTAGTCATTCTCAACAAAACCCGAGATTAGAGACGTAGCAATGCTACCTTTCTACAACTGGTGTCAACCAGGATAACGCGCTGCTTAGCTTTTTAACCCAGGTGGAAGATACAGCATATTTCATTTTTATGAGGTACAATCGGACGGGCAAGAATGCTCCGCAGTCGCTACAACTTTGGGAAAGTTCGCAACGCGCTGCTGTTCATCCCACAATAGTTTTACTATTTATTTTTGTACCTTATTTACTTGGATTTTGCTGTATGTGTCTACTTCCAGTAAACCTAATTGAAACCTATTGCTGCAAAGTATACAAGATAAACTCATCTCATCAATGATATATGTATTTAATTAACCATTGCCAGCAGTTGCTTGCCATTAGCAATTACCAGGAATTGTTGAGATTGTTAGAGTTTCCCTTTATGCAAAGGTCACTCATTGCTGCTGTTTTAATGGGAATATTAGGAGGTTTATTAGGTTGTTTTGTCACCTTACGTCAGTTATCCTTTTTTAGCCATGCCGTTGGTCATGCAGCTTTAGTAGGAGTAACCTTAGGAGTACTACTGTCCTTAAATCCTACCTGGATGCTGCTGCCTTTTACCCTAGCGTTTGGCGTGGTGGTTCTCTACTTGATTGACAAAACCGATTTGGCTAGCGATAGCGTTCTCAGTATAGTTTTATCAGGGGCATTAGCAATCGGCTTGATTTTGAGTAGTCTCATCCCAGGATATCGCGGAAACTTAATGGGAGTATTATTTGGCGATATTCTTGCTGTTGACTCCACAGATTTAATATTAACCCTGTTGGTGCTACTTGGGAGCAGTATATTTCTATTATCGACCCTACGGCAGCAAATTTTATTGACGCTGAACGCACCTGTAGGACAAGTTCAAGGCATTCCCGTACAATTGTATCGCTATGGGTTTGTGGTATTACTGTCCCTAGCAGTTGCCGTAGCGATTAAAGCAGTGGGAGTTTTGCTTGTCAACGCCTTTTTGGTAATTCCTGCTTCCACAGCTAAACTGATGAGTCAGCACTTTAGCCATTTTTTAGTTGTATCAGTCATTCTAGGTTCCACCACTAGCGTGGCTGGCATAATTGTATCGGGAGTATTTAACTTTGCCTCCGGTCCAAGTATTGTTCTTGTACAGTTTGCAGTATTCCTGACTGTCTTGGGCTGGGTCAAGTGGACTCTAAGGGGTGCCTAAAAAAAATTTGCTCAAAGATATTGCAAAACCCTTTAATGTTTGTTATATTTATTAATCGTTGACTACAAACGTTTTCGCCGGGATAGCTCAGTTGGTAGAGCAGAGGACTGAAAATCCTCGTGTCACGAGTTCAAGTCTCGTTCCTGGCATCCTTACAAAATCTAGGTTTTCCCCCAACTGGTAAGGGTTTGGGAGGTCGAGTAAAGAAAGGTGTAACCCAATTATTGGGTATCTTTAGGTCAGTTTAAACCTAAAAAGGGTGTAAAGATGGTGTAATCCTTGTGTAGACTAGAAATGAGGTTACACCACCTTTATCAATGAGCAATAAAACACCGACTGGCAAGGCTTCCAAGGGTTCTGTGTCAGTCATAGTTTCTAATGGTCGCATTCAACTGCGCTTTCATTTCGCTGGCAGGCGTTATTACATTTCCACTGGTTACCCCGATACACCACACCATCAGAAGTTAGCCAAACTCAAAGCTGCGGAAATTGAAAAAGATATTTTGTACGAGCGGTTTGACCCCAAGAATTTAAGTAAGTATAGCCCTACAGGTAGTTCTAGAAAAATTACACCAATTACACCATCAAAAAAAACTCAACCCAATCTTGCACAGTTATGGGAGAAATACACAGAATTTAAACGAGGTAGTTTATCTGTGAGTACCATTGCCAAGGATTATACAAAAGTTGACCGTTGTATTAATTTCCATTTACCCAGTAAATCTATTGATGATGCAGTTATAATTCGGGATTGGTTGGTTGCGAATAAGACGGCAAATAGTGCCAAACGAATATTAACCCAGTTGTCCGCTTGTTGTAATTGGGCTGTAAAGTCAAAACTGATTGCCAATAATCCATTTATTGGTATGGCTGTTGATATTAAAATTCCCAAAGGTGAATCGGAAGATACGGATATTGACCCTTTTTCTCTGGAGGAACGAGATAAGATAATTCAGGGTTTTAAGAGCGTTCGTGAAACGACTCCGAAGGAGTATCGCTATTATAAACACTATGCTCCTTTAATCGAATTTCTCTTCAGTACAGGTTGTAGACCATCGGAAGGAGTTGCTTTGCAGTGGAAGCATATCTCGGAGGACTTTCGGACGATACGATTTGAGCAAGCAGTAGTGGAGTCTGAAAATGGCTTGGTTTGCAAGAAGGGATTGAAAACTCAGAAAAGACGGTCTTTTCCAGCAAACGCGAAGTTGGTAGCACTGTTAAAGTCTATCAAACCAGAAGATACAACGGGGGAAGCCAAGGTGTTTCCAGCACCCAAAGGTGGCTGGATTGATGCCCATAACCTGACAAATCGGGCTTGGCATTCAGTACTGGAAAAAGTCAATATTAACTACCGCAAGCTTTATCAAACCAGGCATACATTTATTACCGCAGCCTTGGAAACACCGATTATGATGCCCGATGGGAAAATGAGGATTTTGGAGGCGAAGGATGTTGCTAAGTTAGTTGGTACGAGTGCGAAAATGATTTACGAACATTATGCAGGGACAAGAAGGGAACTGTTTGTACCGGAGTTTTAAACCCTACCCTCCACACTCCTCCCATACTCCCCACTCCCTACTCCTTTTTTCGCTCACCCTCAGAGGTATTACAAATTATTACAACTCCTGCATCTCTCGCCACTTGTGCCAAGCCCAACCGGGTTTGTAATCCAACCTGCGTCCAACTTCCTGCCAATCATGTAAGCTCAGGTTTAATTCTGGAAACTTCACCAGTTGATGGTAAACCCAACCCTTTTGGTAACCTCTTTGTTTTTGAATGTTAATAAGTTCTTGTACCTGTGCCAATTTTAGGGGATTATACTCAATTATCACTTCAGCGAAAGCAGCAGGTAAAATCTCCAAAATAGAGAGTGGTTCTACTCCTTTCTTATTCCTGGGCTTGCTGACAAAGATAAATCTACTCTGACAAGCCGGACAAGTAGCCAAATTCCTCTCCCTCTCCAAGGAGGTGGGGCGAAATATGTGACGGCAATTTGGACAATTCAATACCCCCGGTGCAGGTTTTAAGCTAATGGGGTCGAGACTCCAAGGAATATCACTATCGGGCCAGGGCAGGTTAAGATGGGTATCCGTGTGGTCGATAATTACCGCATGGGTTTTATTGGGTGCTGGTCTGAGGCTTCTACCAATTGCTTGAAACCAAACTGTTAAACTTTTGGTGGGACGGGTAAATTGAATCGCTTCAATATTGGGAATATCCACCCCTTCAGTGACGATGGAATGCTGGCATAATACCAATATTCGACCCTGCTCAAATTCGGACAGAATATGTTGGCGTTCACTACTGGGTGTATTTCCATCCAAATGGGCAGCACTGATTCCCGCTTGATTAAAAGCAGTTGCTAGTTCCTGGGAATACTCTACAGACACCGCAAACACCACTGTCCGTAAACCACGGGCATGTTTGACCCAAGTTTCAATCACATCTCCAACCACCAAAGTCCTCTTCACAAATTCCTGTAATTGGGCTTGGTTGTAGTCCCCTGCGGTAGTTCTTAATCCCGCACTGCTGGCATGAATGATTTTTGCTGGGGCGTAAAGTTTGAAGGGGACTAAATAATCAGTGGCAATTAAGTGGTTAACATCTGGTCCACAAATTAAGGAACCAAACCCCTTAGTGCCACTGTATAACCACCGCAATCCCCTGCCATCCGTCCGCATGGGTGTGGCGGTACAGCCTAAAATATAACTCCCTTGTTCTGCGTAGTGACGAAAAATTGTGGCGTAGGTACGGCTATGACAGTGATGTGCTTCGTCGAAAATTACCAGAGATGCTGGCGGTGGTTGACGGCGGATTAAGGTTTGGATGGATGCCACTTGCAACAGACAATCAGGATTGGGTTTATACCCGGCTTTAATAATCCCCACGGGTATACCTGCAACAGCTTCTAATTTGTTAGCGGCTTGAGTAATTAATTCTTGGCGATGGGCAATGACAAGTACAGGTTCAGATTTGCGGATGAATTCATTAGCGATCGCACAAAAGATAATTGTTTTACCACCACCTGTTGGTAGTTGTACCATGACCCCGTGTTCTCCACACCCCCAATGGCGGAAAACTTGTTGGATTAATTCCAGTTGGTAGTCACGCAGTTGGATTTTTTGGGAGAAACTTGTTGTCATCGCCTCCGTTGCTTGCTGTAATCAACACGCACTATAAATACGGGTAAAGTCACGTCCTGATAACTGTGGTTTGAGAAAATACTGATATTGTACTGTCTTAATCATACAAGGAAATACGCAGGGTAAATTTATCTACCTTTGGCATTAGATAGACTTTGAAAACATGCAGCATTAACTTACCCACCAATCGGTGAGGGAGGGACTTAAACTCCAGGCAATGTTGATTTTGAGGGCAACCTTACCTATTTGTTTCTGGTAACTGACGTTTAATGTGAATTAAGTCTTGAAACCCCTGTAATTTCGTAGAAAATCCCAAAATAATGATTTGGAGCAAATCTAGAAACCCTTATGGGATAAGAGGTGTTTTTAATTCACATCAGGCGTAACTGGTAATTGAAATTGTTCTTGAGGTGGCGATCGGTTGTCTGGAGTTATGATAATTCTCGCACTGAGCAAAGATTCTACATCATACAAAGTTTTGATTCTTTCAATGTCAAACTGGTGCGGCAACTCAAATGAGATAATTTTTGGGCTTTGTTCAGTCAGCAAAGAGGTAGAGGGAAGGAATATCCCCTCTGCCTCTTTGCCCCCCACACCGTTGCATGGTTCGGTCAGATCAACCTGTTGTTCTAAATGCATCCAGATTTGGGATGCAATAGCATAAGCAAGCAAAGGTGGAACGCTATTCCCTATTGCTTTGTGAGCATTTAACTTGGTTTGACCAAGATAAAACCAATCGGGAAAAGAATGCAATCTCGCAGCTTCACGAACTGTTATCACCCTCGGATGTTCGTAGTGTATTGGACGCGCAGCAGTTCTATTCCCGCTACCAGCACGTAAAGTTGGAGAAAATCCATCGGATGACAGTCGATAAGCCCAAGTAGTTGGTTCTTTCTCTCCTGGGATAGTGTTTGCGTACTTCTCTTGCGTGGCAGAATTATGTACAGTTGCTCGACAACCAGTAATAATACTTTCTAATAACCCAGACTTAGGAGGAAATATTTTCTCCAAATACTGAGCGTATTCACCCTTTTTATCTAACTCCCAACTGTCCGTTTGAGGATTAATTGGGATATTACTCACGTCAGAAATTGCATCCCCAACCGTAAATTTATGATTACTTTCAAATGGTATTGCAACCTCACCAAACTTCGACCCCACCCAAATTGCTCGTTGGCGTTTTTGAGGTACGCCATAATCTGATGCTGTAAGCAACCATTTGGATAATAAATAATGTTCTTCAGCCAGCGACCAAGCATTACCTGTAATATGAGAAAACTTCTTAGATTCAATTGCAGGAACGTTCTCCATCACGAACATCGACGGGTTCAGTTCTACTACCAGGTTGATGAATTTAATTACTAACTGGCTGCGTTCATCATTCACATCTTGGTTACCAGCAACGGAAAAGCCTTGACAGGGTGGACCACCAATAACTGCGGCAATCTCTCCATCCCAATCTTTATATTTATTTTGAATAATTTCTCTAATTTCTGCTGACGTAATATCTTTGATATCTTGACATAAGACAGTAGTATTTGAGAAATTTATCTGGTAAGTTTCTAATACTTTGGGGTTATTATCAATAGCGACTGCAATTTCAAATCCAGCAGACTGAAATCCTAAGTCTAAACCACCGACTCCACAGAATAGACTTACTACTATTTTTTTATTTATTGTTGACATATTAAACACATAAATAATATTTTTGTAGTTATTTTTATTGTATCCTATTTTCAGCTTTATATTACTACTTTTAGTGATGTTTTTCAGACTTAAAACAATTATGAATCTGTTCAAAATGCTTACAAATCAAAACCTCTATTTGCGTAAAATTAGATGCAACAATCGCTAAATAAGCCACTACCAACACCAATAGCAAAGGATTAGCTTTGATAACAGAAAATAAAGTGTTACAATTTCCTAGATGTAGTTTTGGTAATGACAGTTTCGGTAATGGAAAAACCTTTGACATCCAAGAAAGACTGAACTGATTTTTAGGCAACCACTCTTGTTCTATATTGAGAAAAATGACTTTTGTGCGCTGATTTTGTTCAATCATTGATGCTGTTTTCAAAGCTGATGACTGTTCGTTGGCATCTAGAGTCAAAAACCCCATCACTACAAGCTTGTGTTGATTATTCAGTCCGTATAGATTCAACTGACCAAAAGCCTGATAAATGCTGTTTCTATCCAGGTATTTCTTAACTTCAATAACTGTTCCACCTTGCCAATTACTAACAATATCAGCCCTACCACCATTGCATGGTACTTCAGTCCTCACAGAAAACCCATTTTGTCTGAGTTCTGAAGCAATATATTCTTGTAAATCTTTCTCTCGCCAGCGCACAGGTAAGCCAGCAGCTTCAACAAATTTAGATGGAAGCATAATTATTCACTTTGGGTTCAAAAATTAAAATGGGATTTCTCCCTTGTCTATGGCATCTTTAGCGTATTTTGTAGCCTGAGTATGATTTTCAAATGTTTTTGTAGTGGTTGTTGCCCTTTTTTCACATATGCCTAAAAAGTTTGGCTTTACAACAGATACATCTATCGATCCGTCTTCTAATTCGCTAGTTTCAATACGATAATTACGATGTTTAGTTTTGTAATTCATTACAGGGAATTTCCTCAAATTTATAAGCTTGAAATCTGATATCTAATAATCCAGACTGAACGATACCATCCCCCCGTCCTTGCAAAGAAGTCACCGCTGACCCACGATGGTGTAGTACCATACGCCCACTAGTGGCATCAACACAACGGAAAGCGATTCGACAGGGTAAATTGTCACGCAAATCAGGGGGTAGTGCTTGTGGGTCATCTTTGGTTCTTTTTGACCCCCTCTGCAAGCCTATAATCAGATGAATTTTTAAACCCCTTCCCCGTCTTGCGACTTCACACAATTGTTGGTCATAGGTTTTGCGCTGTTCTGCATCTAGGGGGACAGTCCCCTTGTACTCATCGATGAGTAACACCCACGGTGGCTGCTTTTCTAATTCTTGCTTGGTCATGGAATTACGGCGATTACATTCCAAGAAATACTCCCCTACATACTCAAAAGTTTTTCCCATGCTATTGATGCTAATTCCCTTCGGGTGCGCAGTCGCTCTATGAGGGAAACCCTCAAGACCGCGCTGCTTATTAGGAAATTTCAGAGGGAAATCCTCATAGTCACTGACCTTACCACCACAGATATCTACCCTTGCCCCTTGCATGAGTAATGCGTAAGCAGCAGCCCGTAGGAAGTTACTCTTACCGCTACCAGTCGTCCCCACCACCAGCACTTGGGGTGTATCCTCACTGGCAAGGTCTACAATTACTTCCCCATCTAAGCTTTGACCAAGAACAATTTTGCGTCCTCCCTCAACCCATTGTCTGACTGGAAAATCGTAAAAGGTGCGCTGTTGTGCAGAAAGTGGTAATTCCCAAGCTACCAACTCTGTACCGTGGACATACATGGGAATATCATACTCTTCACCAATGGCTAGCTTTGCTGCTTTCTTCCATTTTGGGAGTAATTCATAATCACTAATTTTTGCCCCAAACACCAGCCTTTCATAACTTGGGGCTTTGTCAACTTGAATACATTCAGTTTTTAATCCCACAACCTTTGCCGCTTCCATCAGAAGAGAGACTTTATCTGATGATAATTCAGTATTATCGGGACTTACTGCTGCTGGTGCAGGGACAGATTGAGAAATTTGCTGCCCTGTCATCGCAGCTTGCATAGACATCTGTTTTTGTTGCAGTGCTGCCAGTTTCGCCTGCTCTAATTTAATCTCAGCATCAGCTGTGGCAACTAACACATCACCAATAGAAGCACCCCCTTGCAACATCCCCAATGCCATACGTTCAACCGCCCCGTTACGTCCAGTTAGCTGGAGTAATTCACTGAATAATGGTGCTGTCGCTTGTAGCATTTTCAACTGTCGCTCCATCTGTTTATCAGCATCTTCATGACTGCGACGGGATTCTGCGGCTGTCTCCAGAAATTCTAATTGTTCCTCACCCTGCACCTCTTTGAGGGTAAACAGCATATCTTCCTGGCGTTCAATATCCTCATATTCCTTTTCTAGCTTTCGCAAATCGATAGCGGCTGAACTAACCAGAGCGAGAGTGCTTCGCACACGCTTCGCGAACGCTATAATATTCCCTGGTAAAAACAACAGTGGATTCTTCTTGCTCACTGTTGTAACTAACACCAGAGCAAGCAAACTTTGACAACCAATCATTAACCAGCGAAATAACATTTTATCCACCCAAAAATTAATCCTGTGGCAACTACTTGCAAAATCATGGAGTTTTCCTTCTGCCCCATGGTGTAGGCTATTGTTGCTGCTACTGCAATAATCAGGAACGACCAAGGAAGTAAACTTAGTAACTGGGCAATAGCAGTCGCCATGATAAATCCGCACATCCAACGATAAATCTGACAAATTTTTGACATAATCTAAGCTGAAACTCTACAGTTGATAAGTAAAAAGTATTAAGTAATAAGTAATAAGTTGAATAAAAGCCTGTTGGCTGCGCCAACAGAAGGCATAGTTGCCCGGATTGAAAACGGCAAGTCGGCATGAATCTTTTTCTTGATTAATGAAGAGACTTTATACCTTTAGAAGACTTATGTTCTTACTTATTATTTATTATTTATTACTTATTACTTATTACTTAATAAGCCCTCCGGGCTTGGGTAATCCCAATACTTGCCCCTGAATAATGCGCTTCCCTTGCCTTACGGAAGCGTTCAACCAAGGAAGCAGTTTGTTTGGCATAGGGTGTTTCTTCCTTCTTGGCATGAGTTTGTTCCCGTTCGTCTTTCTTGACTCGTGCTTGGGTGTATTGACTAGCAATCCGATTCAGGTTGATTTGTAAATCATCGTTAGTGCCAGCGATCGCACTACGATAAGAACCGACTACCTGACGATATCTCGATTCCAATCCAGCTAAAGCAACTCCCAATTCCTTTTCCAGTTCAGCGTGCTTGAGTCTAGCTGATGCTGCATTCTCAGCGACTTCCCCTTGCTTCTGTTTAACTTTGTAAAAAGCCTTGAGATAGCGGCTAAATGCAGTTGCATACTCAGTCCAGTTTTTCGCTTGCAATTCTGCACCCTTGGCTTTATCCAAGAGGTTGAGTACAGTTTCTTCTGTAATGTCCCCCGATACTTGCACAATCTTAGGGCAACATATCTGCAATTCGTTGGGCATTCTGCCAAACTGCTGATTCTAAACCAAAGTGGCTGTCACTAAAAACAATGGCATTTTTCACATTGCCATTTAAATCATCAAGATTAAGAGAGTTATTTTTTGACATTTTAATTTACAAAAATTAAGGAGTCACAACGTTGATATTCAACAAATGGGGCATTCTCAATTGCAGTCCATTCACCATCAATTGAACGAAACCATCTAGAATTCCCCTCAATTTTGACTGATAAATCTAGTTCTGGGAAAGTGAAAATATTGTTTGATTTTGTTACCCTAACTACATCAACATCTCTATCAATCTGCACCCCCAATCTTAGAAGTATACCTTGTTTTTTATATGCAGCACGGTAGTAACTAATTTCATCCTTATTAAGTAAATTCACATCGAATTTAGGTGAGCCTGATTCAAAGCTAAAGGCTATAATCCCCAGTGGCTGATAATGAATTTTCCCGATACCGATGTTAGTAGCATAGTCCCAGAAAGCTCTATGAAATTGTGCGGTTTCCAAGCATTTTCTCCAATTTTACAATTAAAAATTTGACCAATGATTGTCGTACTAACGACCAAGCATGATTTTTTTGGAAGCGAGATTGGGTAGCAGCAATATCAGAATTAGAAGGAATAATACTGCCATATTTCTCCAAGTTATCGATAGCTTGACGAAAGCTAACTACTTCATCATCACAGCCAGATAAATCGGGAGTTACTGCCGTCTTTAGTCGTTCCATCACTCCATGTAAGGTAGCAGATTCTGCCTTGAGTGATGTCAATTCTTGGTGCATTGCATCAATTACTGCTAGATTTGTTTGGGCGATCGCTTCTTGAAATTCTGTTAATTGAATTTCTATCTGATGCTGTACTGAGTGCTGAATTAATTGGGTAATTTCAGCGATTCCTTTACCTTGATTAAGTACTTCAACCAAAGACTCAATTTCAGGTGAAACTTGGTGTGCATCGAAATTCTCCATTTTCTAATTCCTCCCATTTCAAAACAACACCAACACGATTAGCAAAATCATCAATAGTTTTCTTCATGGTTTCATAGCCTAGATAATCGCAGCTATCTAATAATTGTGGTAATTCCACTTCTACAAATCGCTTCTGAATAGCAATCTTTTGTTCTTTCTTTTTTACAACCATCTCCGAACGTGCTTGCTGTTTTCCTTCTTCTCTGGCTTTTTCAATTGCTTCCAATCTGGCTAATTCCAATGCTTGAGATATTTGTCGTTCTGAGGATGCTTGCTGCAAAATTAATTGCTTGTTTTTGACCAAGCTTTGAATTATTGCCATGCGTAAGTCGTCATCAAACGCTATTTCTAACTCCTCAATTGCAACAGCCTGAGCATTTTTAACAGGTGCAATTGTCTCCTTCTTACGTCGAGTTATACTTTTAGTTTGTGTTTCTAAGCCTTCAGCTTTTACTGTTAATTCAGAACCTCTACGCGCCATATCTTTTCTCCTGTGCGATTCGTTTCCACTCAGCTAATTCTGCAACTGAGTAATGCTTACGTTGGCTAAAATCTCCCCATTTATACAGAGTGCGGATGCAAACTTTGTAACCACAAGCTGAAGGTATTTATGTAAGTCTTTCCCCCTGCATCCTTGCATCCGCCATTGATGCCACATCTTGGCACTGGAAGCAGTCTCTAAACTCATTGCTGTACGGGACCAATCTTCCATCATCACTAGCAATCGATTCACCGAGGGAAAAGGCTGAGTTGGGTTATCATGTCGCCAACATGCCATAAAAGTCAGTAATGCTGCTTGACCTGATTCTACAAAACGTGTATGTTTTTTAATTCCTAAATATTGCTTCCACTTAGCCCAGCAATTTCGAGATAAGGGACGATTAATAATGGCATCACAGTATTTTTTGACCTGAGATAAAGCTATAAATTGAGATTTTGTTTTTGGTTCTTGTTGGGTTTTATTACCTTTACAACAAGCATCAAATACTTCTTCTATTTTATAAGTATTACTGAGCCAATAATTCCGTAGGCTTTTATATGTGACTTTTACACGGGGGTAATGCTTCCGTAACCATGCCAAGCATAGTAGCAGTTGTGTTTCTTCATCAGTGTACTTGCGATTGTTGATTTTTTGACCTTGGTTATAGACTGCACCACATAGTCTTTCCCAATTACGCCAAGTGCGATCGCTAATAAAAACTCCGCGAATCTGTTCGCATTGTTTCTTGAGATTGCTTCTTTGTGCTATCCAATCTTCTATTATTACCATGATTCACAAAGTACAAAATTAAAGTTGCTGTCAGGATTGCAAGAGTTATGGCGATGATTGCAGCACAAAATTCTAATAATCCTGAGTTACTAATCTCAGTTTTTTCGATTATTTCAGTTGCACCATCAACTGTCGTTTTTGAGTATTTCTCTTTCTTGTACACATTGCAATTATCCTGTATATATTGGTACTCGTACTTGATTACTAGATACTACATTCATGCCTGACGCTGAAAATTTGTATACGAAAAATGGGCATTTGGGAAGGTGAAAATTGTCTTGCTGTTTGATAACAATTTGCTTAATCCTTGCCCTGTAATTATTACAGTTTTGTAGTACAACAGTAATTATCCTATCTATAGATATTTTCGTGGTTTTTGAGTGGCTTGTGAGGTTAAAGTCAGCAAAACGAATGTAGTTTGTCATTGAGGGCAAAACCTTGTTTTTCCTTCGCATAAGTAATGTTGTAGGGTGTAGTATGTCAAAAATCGGCAGTTCATTTTTTTCAATGGGTAGGGTTAAATGACGCTTTGATTGTACTGAGACTATATGTATACTTTTGATGATAGATACTAGTAGCCCCACAATATAAAAACTCAATTTTGAATTCCATAGTTTAAGCATTGTATTTCTCCATTTTTTAATGATTTTTTGCTCAAAATTGTTTTTTTGGAGTGATGACGCTTATGATGTAAATATTGGAGTGACGTTAAATTTATTGTTGATTTGGCAGTTTGTTGCCAGTTTATCATCTGTCTATTAACATCATTACTTCAAAAGTAAAAACCTATACTCTTATAGGCAATGAACAATGATGACAACTTTGTTGATTAATGAAAAATAGTGATGTTTCAGTCATTATCTAGAAGTAAACATCTTCCTTATTGCTATAGGGCAATATTTTTGTTGTAATTTATACTCTATTTGGTCATTATCCAGAAGCGCTATCAACACACTAAAGCATCCACAACTAGAAAATCCTCCATAAATTACAATACAAAAATACTATTAAACTTTATAATTTACTTAAACTTTCCTATTTATAAGCATCTAGGTATAATATTTGCGCCATCCTTGAAAAAGCAATGTCCAACGGCTATCAAGTCAATCAGCAATCAAATAATGCCACCCCCAACCAGGAATCAATTACGGGAGTGGTACAACGTTTGACTTTCCATTCTGAAGAATCAGGTTATACGGTAGCGCGGTTACAGCGCCCCAAAGTATCGGAATTAACTACAATTACTGGTAGCTTTGCAGGTATTCAACCAGGACAAACTCTGCAACTTAATGGCTTTTGGCGCGAACATCCCCAATATGGACTGCAATTTCAAGTTGTCAATTACAAAGAAACCAAACCCGCAACAATTACAGGTATCGAAAAGTATCTAGGTAGTGGTTTAATTAAAGGTGTTGGTCCCGTCACCGCCAAGCGAATTGTTGCCCATTTCGGTTTAGAAACCCTGGATATTATTGAGAATCAAATTGTTGGCGAAGCCTCTCCTTTGGAGAATCGCCTGCATGAGGTTAATGGCATCGCCAAAAAACGGATTGCGATGATTAAAAAAGCCTGGAATGAGCAAAAAGCCATCAAAGAAGTAATGGTATTTCTGCAAACTCATGGCGTTTCTACAACCTATGCAGTTAAGATTTATAAGAATTATGGCGATAAAGCGATTGAAATAGTCACGAACAATCCTTACCAACTTGCGGTTGATATTTATGGCATTGGCTTTATCACCGCAGACCAAATCGCCCGAAATTTAGGTGTACCAAGCGATTCCGAATTTCGCTACCGTGCAGGCATTACTCATATACTTAATAAAGCATCAGAAGACGGACATTGCTATTTACCGCAACCCGAATTAGTAGAACAGGTGTGCCAATGTCTCAAAACTGATAACCACCAACCGACAGAAGAAGCAATTCTATCAATTATCTGTCATCATGTCCTTAGCTGACGAATTGATTCGAGAAAGGACACCGGACAAGACTTTGGTTTGCTACAACCCCGCATTTTTCAATACTGAAAATAACTTAGCCTTCTTAATCAGTCAGCGTTTAACTCAAAGGGTTGAAGCAGACATCCCGCGTGTTCGGGATTGGCTGGCACGTTTTACCCAAAACCGTAAAGTTGAACTTTCCCCACAACAGCAACAAGCGGTAGAGATGGCTGCATACTCTAAAATCGGGGTGTTAAGTGGTGGACCAGGAACAGGGAAAACTTTTAGTGTCCGGACTATTGTGGAACTGTGGAAGGCAATGGGTAAATCTATTGCCCTGGCAGCTCCGACGGGAAGGGCAGCACAACGGTTAACGGAAATGACGGGATTGGAAGCAAAAACCGTGCATCGGTTGCTGGAATTTGACCCTGCACATATGGGTTTTAAGCGGGACATGAAAAATCCCCTGCCGCAAAAAGCAATTATTGTCGATGAAGCAAGTATGCTGGACTTATTCTTGGCATATAGTTTAATTAAAGCCATATCTGAAGACAGCCAGCTACTTCTTGTTAGTGATACCGACCAATTGCCCTCCGTCGGACCAGGTAAGGTGCTGGGAGACTTGATTAATTCGGGAAAAGTACCCGTTGTCAGGTTAACACAGATATTCCGCCAAGCCCAAACAAGTGCAATTATTACAAGTGCCCACCGAATTAACCAGGGACAATACCCCAATATTGAGCCAATTTCCGATAATCCTACCTCTGATTGTCTTTGGCATGGCGGGGGGCAGAAACCAGAACACGGGGTTCAGGCAATTAGTGAGTTGATTGCAAATTTCATTCCTTCCCTTGGTTTTAATCCTGCTACCGATGTACAGGTGTTATCACCAATGACCAGAGGATTAGTTGGTACACGCAACCTGAATAATGTGTTGCAGCAGTTAATTAATCCTCCAAGTCCCCAGAAGCTGGAAGTAACAAGGGGTGGTACTGTTTTTCGGGTTGGGGATAGGGTAATTCAGTTGACCAATGATTATAACCGGGAAGTGTTTAACGGTGACGTAGGATTTATTACTGGTATTGATACGGAGGAACAGGAGGTAATTATACGATATCAGCAACGGGATGTAAGTTACGATTATGCTGACTTGAACGAAATTGCTTTGGCTTGGAGTGTTACGATTCACAAGTCCCAGGGTTCTGAGTACAAAGTTGCGATTATGCCAATTTATACTCAGCACTACATGATGTTGTCACGTAATTTGATATATACAGGGTTAACTCGTGCCAAGGAACTAGCGATTATTGTTGGTTCTAAGAAAGCGATTAGCATGGCTGTGCGCTCAGTCAATCAGAAGGAACGGTATACGCAATTGCAGCAAAGATTAGCTCAAATCAAGACCCACCAGTCTTTTTAAACAGACTAGCTTTCTCCAAAGAATTGGTGTATTATTGTTAGCTCATTCAATATTCTAACTTTCTTTAGCACCAATCATTTTGTTCTCAAGATGATGGAAATAATTTAGCTTTTCTTTGAAAAGAAGTTAGAATCTTCAGGTTTTATACATAGTTTTATCAATTTGTCGTCAATATGAAATTAATCAAAAAATCGGAAAAGCTTGTCCTGGATAAAATCAAGAAAATAGAAGAATCTTCAGAGCAAAGTCTTCAAACAGAGACTGAGCATATTCCAGAAGCAATTGTTGAGAACAAACCAGTAATCGTAGATAGTGGAACATATGACTATATTCCAGTCCGTGATAATCCTATAGTCCAATCTATTGGTAATTCAGGGTGGCAGATTTCTGATATTTGGAGGGATATTAGAGTCGATAGTTTCTGTGATTAATCAAGGCATTGGCGTTAATTTCATTACTATATGAACAAGGACCGACAACTGTGTTTATTAATTAAACAATTGCTTGTAGTAGACGCATATCCATTGGTTTTTTGCCCTCTCTAATCCAAGCATTATGTTGCATTGCTGCTAAAGCTTTGACCCTAGAAGAAGGATTACGTCTTGTAACTTTACCCTGACAAGCATAAGCAGCCATTGTTCTAGCTGTGACTTTAAGGTATTCGGATGCTTTTTCATAAGTTAAACCCCATATTCGACAAAATATTAGTGGATCTAACTCTTCAAACAAGTATTCATTTTGGTTCATAATTCCAGATATGTCATTAAGAAAGGAGTTAAAAGACCGTTTGTTGCTCTTAGGGACTAATTGGTGATTTATTATTATTTGAATCCTGCTCCAGTTTAGTTTGAAAAGTGCGAATAATTTCAGCCCAATCCGCATTGGGATTCCATTCTCTACGAATTCGGGTTTTAGTTTCTGCATCATATAGTCGGCAGAAAACAACATTACTTTCTCCCGGAATTGCACCAATAGTTAAAGGTTTTGAAAAATCTTGCACTCGTGAAACAGCTAATAGAAACGTCTTGGCAAAGTTGGTTTCTATTCCTGTCCTAACAATGTAAATCTCATCAGCACTTACAACAATATCTAACTTCAGATTGTCTTTACCCTTAAATTCTTTAGTGGTCAATCGTAGCTCAGACAGATATCCAGTTAAACCTTTTTGCTGTACTGGAATAATTCTGTCTTGAGTGATATTGTAACGATACCAACAATATGATTCGCCGTTAATTTCTCCTTGATGGACGTATAGATAAATGGGTTCAGGGGGATTACAAAGCCCTAATTTAATTTCACTATTCATTACAACTCCTCAGATTTTTCCACAAACTTATCCTGGATTTCAATAAACTGCTCAATACAGCCCATTGCTTCACTCAAATAGTGAAGTACATCGCCCAGATGTGTTTTCATTTCTGGGTCAGCATTTTCACAATTAACTAGTTCTTGCCACTTCTCAGACTGAGCAATTCCTTGAATCGTGACCGAGCGTTCTCAAAAAAATGGGCAGGCTTGGTTGATTGGTTATTTTGGCAGCCACAGGTGTTCGTTCTGTTTGTTCGCGTAGCGGCTCCTGTGGAGCTAGCCTGCCCATTTTTCAGGAGCAAATTGGTGACGTAGCAAGAATTAAATTCGTTTAGTATTTCAATGGTTCCCATTGGTATCAAAAGAAAAGTTAATAGCGGTGGACAGAATGCCCACCTATTTGTCTTACGCTGCAACTAAAACCACATTTTCTTGGAGTGGTTTATACTCTTTGAGTTGTTTCCATTCTTTCAGAGTCAATTCGTCAAAGGGAAGGTCTAATAATTCTTCACAAAATACAGATTTGATATCTGAATTAGTAGTGGGTGTAGACGCGCTGTGTGTAGCTTCAGCTTCTCCAAAAGTTACTTCCGCCATCCACAAAGACCACACCGCGTCCAATGCAGAATCACATGGCACTTGTAGATCCCCAGAAGATGCGCGTACAACCCACCATCTGCCCTCGGTGCAACCAACTTCACCTAGCTTGACATCGTTGTGGTAAATGCTACCGTCGCCCTCCAGAACAAATCCAAACTTTTCACATTCGATCGCAATTGACGCTATTACTTCCGAGCCAGTGGTAGCAGGTGTTTGTGTAGATAATTCCTGCTTTTGTATTGGTAAAGTGCCTTGCTTGTGATGCCATTGAATATAGCTGTTGCATCTTGCCCAGGTATCAGCCCGGTAGATTTCCACACTGTTGACCATTACTAGCCAAGGTTGTGTTACGAAATCATTGTGGTCATAGGTAATTTGGGCTATTAGTTCGTCGCCAGCGTAGATTTTATGGTCATAGAAGCTGATTTCTACTGTTGTTATGTCTTCTGGTACTACAGCTTGCGCTTGTTGTGTGGTTTGGTCTTCTAATTCGACTGATGCTAGAACTTGTTCGTCTACGAAGGGAGCAAAAAGTGCTTGCTGTGTATGTGTTTTGTAAGCCATAATGGAGTTCCTTGAATAAAAGGTAAAAGGCGATCGCACTTGTTTGTCAGACGGGGCGATCGTCTTTTGTTTTGTTAACTCCTATTGTCTATTAGCTATAGACAAATGTCAAGAGGCAATAGACACAATTGTGATAGCTGTGTCAAAAAAGTTTTCAATATTGCTATCTAAGGCTTTGAGAAGAACGGAAATTTTTTGGAAAGACACCGTAGAAGCTGAATTATCATACCTTTCGGGATCTTCCAGCATATGAATGTACTGATGGGATATGCGCTCACCAAGCTCTGCGGTCTTTTCTGATATTGCACGGACAGAACGTCCTCCTCTTAGGAGTTTAAGTCGTCCACCTAGCTCTTTATTCCAATAAATAGAAGCAACATATTTTACATCCAACATAATTTTTTTCTGTCTACTGGTAATTGACATAAGCTAACAGATTTTATATTCTATAGTTACTAGACAACAAAAGCGATCGCTCCCACCAATTTTTATCGGAGCGATCGCCCTTATTGACTATATTGCTAGGCGCGTCAAAGATTTTCTAAATTATGATGCGTAATTTTATGATGCCACATAAATTCTAGCAACAATAGACAGACAGCATTATAAGTATAATCATTCGTAAATTGCCAAAAAATGAAGAATTCACCACATGAGATCGTAGATTTTCAAGTTTTACAAACAGCAATTAACGGTGCAAGTAATGCCCACACTGGCTTGCATCAAGCCATTCACCAGCTAAGGCATGGTTCGATATACGAGGCAAAACAACTGCTGGCGCGGCAGATAGCAATGCTGGCAAACGTTCTAATGATTTTGTAAGCACAAAATTTCTATAGCGGTATAAGAGAACGTGTCGCCCTCTTTGTCTTGCGTCAAAATTAGGAGGAGATTATGGATGCAATAACCATCATTTCACACAAAGTAAATGAATCATTTGTGGAACAACGCCAATCAGATGGATATGTTAATGCTACTGCTTTAACTAGAGCTTACAAACTGGCAACTGGTAAAAGGCGTGATGTCGGTCACTGGCTTGAATTAGAGCGAACAAAAGAAACACTGCAACATCTGAGTTCAATTACCGGGATTCCGGTGATTGAGTTATATCAAGTGTTTCGAGGCTCTCCATCAAATGGAGGAGGTACTTGGATACATCCTAAGTTGGCAGTCAGATTTGGTATTTGGCTTTCGGATGAATTTGGTTATTTGGTAGAGCAATGGGTCTGCGACTGGTTAGTTACTGGGCAATCACAAGCACTTCACTCCAGAATTACGCAATTAGAAAATAAGTTGGAAATAGCATTCGAGGCTATAACATCCTTAACCTCTGCTAACGCTCAACTGCAATCCCAAGTCCAAAACCTGCTGCCAATATCATCTGACTTTATGCCCCCAGGATGGGATGCAGACGTATGGAAGAAACTACTTCCACAAGATAAACGCCATTTCCGTTTTCTTTTTCGCCGTCGTGGCTTTCGTCCTTCAAATCAAGGTAAACAAGAGGCTGTGTCATTACCTGCTCTTGGTACCGAGCAAATGAAACAAAAGCAGATTCAGGAGCTTAAGCAAGCAGTTGGCGAGATATTACCAGAGGAGAAAAAACGTTTAGAAGCAGCAAAACAAGAAGCATTGAGAAAACTTTGGTCATCGCCAGTTGACTCGGACGGGACAGCCGCACGTGTCACTGGCTCACTAGATGGATGAGTAATATGAAACAGATGTCCCTTTTTGATGAATCAACCCCATCCTTACCAGTCACTTACTACCCAGACTTTTTGAGCATTCAAAAAGCAAACGAATTGTATCAGCACGCTCTTGCACTGCAATGGCAACAAAATCAAATCAAAATGGTGGGTAAAATTTTACCTGTCCCTCGTCTTGAATGTATCTATGGTGACGAAGCCTGTGATTATCTCTACTCAAAAAGCGTACTACTACAACCCCTACCGTGGACAGAAATATTAGCTGAATTGAGAGATAAAATCACCGCTTTTACTGGGTATCAATTCAACATCGTCATTGGTAACCAATACCGTGATGGACAGCATTCACTCTTGTTGGCACTCTGATAATGAATCTTCAATGGGTTTAAACCCAGCAATTGCTTCCGTAAGTCTTGGAGCAAGTCGTAAATTCCAAATCAAACCGATTGGGGGTAAACCCACTGATTTTTGGTTGGAGCATGGCAGTTTGCTGATTATGCTACCGGGTTGTCAATCTACTCATTTGCATCAAGTTCCTAAAACTAAGAAATTGGTTGGATGTCGAATTAATCTAACTTTCCGTCCCCACATAGGAGGTAAAAAATGAGTAGTTTTACCTCTGTAACACTGGGAAATATTCACCCTCCAATTAACATCCTCAAGGAATTTCTTGCCACCTTTAACCGCCGTCAGAAGTGTAAAGCAGCAATTTTGTCTTGGTTAGACGGGAAGCATTATTACGGTCAGGAGTGGGTACGAATCACATTTGATAATCTGGCTGATATTTTAGGTTACTGTCGAGAAACAATCAGCCGACATATCAGGAAACTAGTTTTTGATGGCTTGATAGAAGAACAACCATCTCATAGATTTCCTAAAGACACAGCCTGTGAGTATAGACTGAATCAGGGGAAAATTACAGAAATCATAGAGTTTAATCAATGCGAAAAAATTGGCATAAATGTGCCAAATATTTCGGATGTATGTGCGAATAATCCGTCAACATATGAAACTAATTTAAACCTTTTTGAAAACAACAACACTGCTGTTGGGAAAAAACAAGATGGGGAGGTGGATTGGGAAGCTCTGGCTAAGGAGACAGAAACTTGGGAGCGTCTTGAAAAGTTTTGCGCCGGGAAACCCGGACGCGCAAACTTTTCGCAATCCCAAACCTCTGACTACGTTGGTCAATCAGAACAGGTTGATTCGACTGAAACGATAAACTCTGGTGAGGATGAATTTCCCCAGCCGCAAGTTAAAGTCATTATGACTTTAGAAAAGCCCACAAAGCAAGAGGTAAAAGAAGTTTGTACTGAGTTGAAACGGCTGCGAATTAATCCAGACCCATGTTTGGGAGTAATCAAAAAATATTGGGAGAATGTGCAGGGAGCGATCGCTCGTGTCAAAGAAGCGATTCACGAGGGATGGTGTAATAATCCAACTGGTTTATTCATCAACAGTTGCAAGAGTGGTGAAAAGGCAAAAAATACTGTAACTTCTGATGTTAGCGCTTGGTTTGAATGGGCACGTAGGGAAAGGATTGTACTGGCGATGTCAACAGGGGTGGTTTATACCCCAGAAGGGGAGGCTGTGGAAATTGAGGAGATGATGCAACAGTATCCTTTGAAGGAGTAAAACATTCTGAGGATATCGCCATCGCCTCCTGTAATAGCCTATTTCCCCCTTAATCCCATTCAATTTGTAATACTAAATCATCCAAATTGTCATCATCATCTCCAATTAAATTATCAAATACAAACTGCGAACCGAGTACCCGCCCAATGCGGTTCACACTATCAGGATTTGCTTGCAGCCAGTTGGAACTGGTATTATTTTTCACCATATAGAATACTAAGCGATCGCCAGCAGTTAAGGTTAATGGTGTATTTGCTCCAGCAGTTTGTCCGCTGGTGAATAGAATTTTTCTTCTTGCCCTTGTGAGAGCAGTTTGTCCATAATTAGGTGTGCGAAGCACTCAGCTAACATCACCCTGCAAAGGAGGCACTTTATGTGCAAAATTTGAGACAATGTAAAGTTTTATAAAGACTTGTGGAATTTCTTGGTTTCTAATCCTGAGTATAAGCACAAAGTTCGGCTAAAACGTTTTTCTGAATTTTATTCAACTGACCGGCAAATGTAACCTTTTGTAAACAATCGTGGAATTTTGAGATTTGTAACCCTGAGTATAAGAGCGGAGTCAAACTAAGGCATTGTTAAATCTGAAGTTGTGATATGAGTGATGATTCAAAACAACAATTAAACACACGTCTTAAAGAACTGGCATTGTCAGCTCAAGGATACCCACAGGCATCTAAGCAACGTCGGGAAGCTTTAACAAGGTTGATTAATGCTATTTGGACATCAGGTAAACTTAGTTACCCAGCTAACGATAAATACAGGTTACATTATCAAGATATTTGTGATGAAGCGGTGCAAAACCTATTCTTTTACATTTGTCAAGGAGACAATATTGAAAAGTATAATCCAGAACGTGGCGAAGTGATGACTTGGGTAAATATATTATTAAATAGACGTTTTTTCCCTGAAGCAATACCCAAAGTTGTGGGAAAAGAAAGGGAGACAAACTTAGATCGAGATTATATGGAAAATATACCATCATCGGAATCTAAAGAATATAAATCTTTATACGAGCAAGTTATAGAATGTATTGAGGAAGACTCAAAAAGAGTGTTTGTGAAAGAATTTATCAGAGGTCATCCCGAAGCAAATTTTCAAGCAATAGCTAAAAGAAGATATTCTGGAATGTCTTGGAAAGAGATTTCAGCAGAATGGGGAATTGGAATTTCTTCATTACATCTTTTTTTCCAAAGATGTATGAAAAAATTTGCTCCCATTTTAAGAGAATGTATATAAAAATATTAAGCATTAAGCAAGGTAGAAATTATGAACAGCCAGACAGATATTTTAACTTACGCCGGACCAATATTTCCAAATGCTAGACGAAAAGCTGAGGAGTTTTGTAGTCAGTTTCCTAAAGGAGATAAAGCAGAAAAAGTTCGTCTCAATACCTTAGCGGTATTGTTTGTGAATTCATATCTCCAATGCATGGGAGTTGAGACAGATTTAGAAGCAAGTGATAGTCAAAATATTTTATACCAAATGTATCTAGATACAGCGGATTTATCCTTAGCAAATAACGTTTTTTTAGAATGTCTTCCAGTATTAGAAGGGGAAAGTTTTGTTTACGTACCGCCGGAATCACAATCAAATCGTATGGGTTATGTGGCAGTACAAATTAATCAATCATTTCGAGAAGCAAAAATATTAGGATTTATCAAGGAAGTACAAAATGAATATGTATCAATTAATCAATTCCAATCTTTAGATAATTTACTAGAGGAGTTAGAACATCAGGAAGAAGCAAATTCTGTTTCTGAAATAAATTCTAATGTTCAAGAAGCTCAATCAAAAGTTATTAACTTAAGGCAATGGTTTAATAATGTTATTGATACAGGTTGGCAAGAAATATCAACTTTATTCAATACCACGGAAGCAAATCTTGCTTTTGCAACCAGAAGTGCTAAAAATAATGTGGTAAGTAGAGGTAAGTTAATTAATCTGGGAACAAATATCGAAAAACAAGTAATCTTAATCGTTACTGTTACACCAGAAAATGAAGGTGAGATGGATGTGGTTGTAGAAATTCATCCCATAGTTGAAGAAACTTATCTGTTTCCCCATTTGTCTTTAAGTGTATTAGATGCAGATGGAGAAGCAGTTATGGAAGCCCATACCCGCCACAATAATAAAAATATTCAATTGGAATTTTCCAATGATTTAGATGAAAGTTTCAATCTGAAAATGACTTTGGGAGATGTTAGTATAATAGAAAGTTTTATCACCTAAGTGCTACCAATGAGAAAATTAGTTGTACTAAAACTAGATGGTGATTTAAATGTAGGGGTGAGAGTAACCCTGGAAATTGGCTTAGAAAATCAACGTCCTTTTGCAGAAAGCAGTGGTGAATTACCAGCAAATAAAAGTATGATAGCTGCAATTGAAGAGTGGCAATCAAACTATAGTAGTTTGTGGAAATTTACCCGTATTAAAGCCAAAAAAATTTCCTATGATGGTTCAATCTCCAAACGTCGCCAGGATTGTTATCAATCAGTTTCTGTACTAAAAGAACAATTAAATAACTGGCTTTTGAGTGAATCTTTTCGCCCTATTCGAGAAAAATGGCTTAAACATTTAACGCCATCTGATGAAATACGAGTGCTGATTCGCACTACTCAAATGCAGTTAAAAAAACTTCCTTGGCATTTGTGGGATTTGGTAGATAGGGATTATCCAAAAGCAGAAATAACTTTAAGTGTTGCAGAATTAGAACACACAGAAGTTATTCATACATCTTCCAGCAAAAATAAATTAAAAATATTAGCTATTTTGGGTGATAGTGATGGTATTGATGTAGAAAAAGACCGTCAATTATTAAAAGATTTACCAGGTGCGGCTACAACTTTTTTGGTGCAGCCACAACGTCAAGATATCAACAATCAGTTATGGAATCAGCCTTGGAATATCTTATTTTTTGCAGGACATAGCAAAACAGAAGGCGATACAGGTAGGATATATATTAACGATGTTGATAGTTTAACAATTACCGAACTCAGATATGCTTTGAAAAACGCTGTAAAAAATGGTTTGCAGTTAGCAATTTTTAACTCCTGCGATGGCTTGGGATTAGCACGGGAACTACAGGATTTACAAATACCTCAAATTATTGTCATGAGGGAACCCGTACCCGATTTAGTAGCTCAAGAATTTCTCAAATATTTTCTTTTAGCCTTTGCTGATGGTAATTCTATATATACTGCGGTTCGTACTGCAAGAGAAAAATTGCAAGGATTGGAAGGTGAATATCCCGGTGCGAGTTGTTTACCAATAATTTGCGAACATCCGGCGAAAATTACACCAATGACTTGGAATTCGTCGCAAGTCTCTTATAGTAATCCCCTAAAAGCAATTGTGTTAGCAAGTGTATTGATAACCGCAAGCATATTAGGAATTAGGCATCAAGGAATATTACAAGAATGGGAATTACAAGCTTTTGACGCAATGATGCGTCAGCGTCCCTCTGAAAGTAGGGATTCGCGTTTGCTAATAGTTGAAATCACCGAAAGTGATTTAAAATTACCAGAACAGCAGCAAAGAAAAGGTTCCCTTTCAGATACAGCGCTAGTAAAACTGTTAGACAAACTTGTTAAATTCCAAGCAAGAACTATAGGTTTAGATATTTATCGAGATTTTCCAGCTAAATCAAATTCAGAGTTAGTTAATAAACTAAAAATTAGAGATAACTTTTTTGCTATTTGTCAGGTGAGGAATGAAACTTCAAACAACCCTGGAATTTCACCTCCTCCAGAAATCCCACTGAAACGTCAGGGTTTTAGCGATGTTATTTTAGACGCAGATAATGTTTTACGTCGTCATTTACTAGCAATTAATCCAACATCTCCAATATCTCCTTGCGTTGCACATTCTGCACTCAGTACCCAGCTAGCGCTTCATTATCTTAAACAAGATGGGATTGATGCTTCTTACGATTTAGATAAGAATTTAAAAGTGGGTAAAATCATTTTTAAACGATTGCAATCTCATATCGGTCTTTATCAAAAAATCGATGCTCAAGGCAATCAAATTTTACTTAATTACCGTAATTATAATGGTTCTATTTTAGAAATTGCTCCCAGAGTTACACTCGAAGATGTTCTGAAGGGAAAGCTGAAACGTGAAGCAGTAAAAGACAAAATTGTGATTATTGGTACTACCGCTAACAGTTATAAAGACTACCTTTCTACACCTTATAGCAAACAATCTGAATTTCACCAACAAGCACCAGGGGTGATTCTACAAGCACAAATGGTAAGTCAAATTGTGAGTGCAGTCAAAGATGGTAGACCATTATTATCTGTATTACCTATTTGGGGAGAAATCTTATGGGTTTGGAGTTGGGGTTTAGTAGGAGGTGTAATTATTTGGCGCTTTCGGAAAAGAATATATTTAGTATTAGCATCGTTTGGTGCAATTAGTATTTTGTATTTCGTTTCTTACTTCCTCTTTTTCTCTCAAGGAGTGTTAATTCCTCTAATTCCTTCAGCTTTAGTTTTAATATTCACGGGTAGCATAATAGTAATTTACTTTAATTCTCCAGAACAAGGAAATTATTTAGAAAAAATCAAGGTGTTGATAAAATGAAATTGCCACAACATAACATTAAGTTTGCTCTTGCTATCTGTCTTGTACTCTGTAGCTATACCCAAGTACAAGCAGAATCTATAAATAGCTCAACTTTAGTCCAAAATCTTCGCAGAAAATTAAATTCACCAATCTTTGCTGCACCTCCACCACCAAAAGGAACCGGGGAACCAGAAGGAGGTAAACGTTCAACAGCTGGTAGTCGTGGCTGTGATATGGGGACAAATAAATCGTCAGAAGTGAAAAAGCAACTTACAGCCTTAGTACCCTTTTATTCTAAATCTGAATTGGTGTATGGAATTACTAGCGAACCATATCCAATTTTGTCAGTTTACGTTCCCTATAAATCTAATATTACCTATGGGGAATTTGTATTAGAGGATGAAGCAGAAAATCAACAAATATATAAAGTTGCTTTAACAGGAACACCAGGAATAATTAATCTGCGACTACCCTCAAAAGCACAACCTTTGCAAATTGGCAAGCAACAAAGGTGGTATTTTAATGTTTATTGTAAGGATGATAATCAAATTATTGGTAATCTGGAAGGGTATATCAAGCGCGAGGAACTCAAGCCTACATTGAAAACACAATTATCAAAAGCAACACCAAAGGAAAAAGTACAACTTTATGGTGCTGGAGGTGTTTGGTTTGAAGCGCTAAGTAATGCGATGCAAGTGCATAAGAGCAATCCACGAGATACTTCTTTGCAAAAGCTTTTACAAGAAATTGGTTTAAAAGATTTAGTGAATCAACCGATAGTAGATTGTTGTCAATTGAAAAAAGATTAATATATGGCTTTAACAAACTGCAAAAACACATTACTTAGACGTAGAAAAGAGGAAAAAATTTATAGTTTTTCTAAATTTAGTTTACGCCGAATCAAGGGTATTTTCTTTATATTGCTGCTTGCAATTACGTTTTTATTTACGGGATTATTACATCCTACTTGGGCTTATAAAGTCGCCAATAATTCTACTGTACAAAGCGTACCCGGTACTCAAAACTTGGTTGAGCGTGGAAAACAACTTTATGCCATAGAAAGATATGCTGAGGCTGTGAAAATATGGTCAAAAGCTATATCTGCATTTACAGCCAATAGGGATGAACTCCAGCAAGCTATGACATTGGGGAATCTATCATTAGCTTATCAGCAATTGGGACAGTGGAGTGAAGCTCAAATTGCCATTACCCAAAGTTTAAATTTACTTGGATATACCCAACAACAGCAAAAAAACCATTCTTCAATCAAAAATCCCCAGATTCTGGCTCAGATTTTAGATATTCAAGGACGTTTACATTTAGCTCAAAATAAACCAGAAAATGCATTAAATATCTGGCAAAAGGCAGTTGACATTTATGAAACAATTGGAGACAAAAACGCAGTAATTCGCAATCGCATCAACCAAGCGCAAGCAATGCAAGCTTTGGGATTTTATCGTCGAGCTGAGAAAACTTTAACAGAAACTAACGAAATTTTGGCTGCTCAAACTAACACTCCTCTTAAGGTAACGGGATTGCGTAGTCTTGGGAATGTGGTACAAGTTACTGGTGATTTAAAAAAATCTCGTGAGGTATTGAAGGAAAGTTTAGAAGTAGCAAAGTCTTTGTCAGATAATAAAGTAATAGGTGATATTTTAGTTAGTTTGGGTAACACTGCTCGCGCTCAGGAAGATACCCAAGCTGCAATAAAATACTATCAAAAAGCTGCTAAAACGGCAAATTCACCTATTACAGTAATTCAATCCCTAGTCAATCAATTTAGTTTACTGGTTGACAATAAGGAGAATAAAGATTTGCAAGGGTTATCATCTCAAATCCAAACTCGACTTGCTAAATTACCTCCCAGTCGTACTGCAATTTTTGCCAGAATTAACTTTGCTCAAAGTCTAATTGAGTTAAATGGTAGTCAATTGTCAGCAGGAAGTAAGAAGCAACAGAATTTTAAGGATTCATCATCGCAAAATCCCTACCTTACTGCTGCTCAATTATTAGCTGATTCAGTAGAACAAGCAAGAAATTTGCAAGACAAACGCACGGAATCTTATGCCCTTGGTATATTAGGTAAAGTGTATGAAAAAAACCAACAATGGGATAATGCCCAAAAGCTAACCCAAGAAGCTTTATTTATTTCTCAAAGTATCGGTGCTGAAGAAATTACTTATCAATGGCAATGGCAATTAGGACGTTTGTTTAAAGCTAAAGGCAATATTGAAAATGCAATTTCATTTTACGATAAAGCTGTTAATACTATAAAATCTTTGCGGTACGATTTATTTGCAGTTAATCCCCAAGTCAAGTTTTCTTTTCAGGAAGATATAGAACCAGTTTATCGAGAGCGAGTCGATTTACTTTTAAATAGTCAGGGAAAATCGGAAATTAATCCCATAAATTTAGAAAAAGCTAGCGAAACTATAGAATTATTGCAGATAGCACAGTTAAATAACTTTTTCCGCAATAATTGTTTAGAAACTAGACTTGTACAAAAACAAGAAAATCCCACAGCTGTGGTTATATACCCATTTATTTTGAAAGATCGATTATCCGTAGTTGTACAATTACCAAGTAACGGGAACAATAAAGATAAAGATAAAGACAAAAATAAAAAATGGCTGCATTACGAATCAGTTGTAAATGCAGATGAAGTAAAACAAACTTTAAACCAATTGCAGCGAGATTTACCAAAACCCCACACATTGCGTACCGTTCAGAAAAAATCTCAAAAGGTTTACAATTGGCTGATTCAACCGAAGTTAGAAGCAGCTTTAAAATCTGTTGATAATCCTACTTTAGTATTTGTCTTAGATGGAGTATTGCGGAATGTACCCCCTGCGGTTCTTTATGATGGTAAACAATATCTCATCGAAAAATATAATATTGCACTGATACCTTCTCAACAACTAGTTGAAGCCAAACCTTTACAAAAAGATTTGAGAGCGATTGCAGCAGGATTAAGCGAACCATCTGCGGGATTTTCACCTTTACCCAATGTGAAGCGGGAGTTAGAACAAATTACCTCCCAAATACCAAGCAATGTACTTTTAAACGAGGAATTTACCAGCAAGATATTACAAGAACGAATCAATTCTTTACCTTATCCAGTCCTTCATCTGGCAACTCATGGTAAGTTTAGCTCAAAAGCCGAAGAAACATTTATAGTTGCTTGGAATAATGAACGCATATATGTCAAAGATTTCAATAAAATAGTCAGAACCGTTGAACAAAATAAACCGGAAGCGATTGAATTACTAGTATTAAGTGCCTGTCAAACAGCCCTAGGAGATGAAAAAGCAGCCTTGGGAATTGCTGGTGTAGCATTCCAAGCAGGTGCCCGTAGTACAATTGCTTCTTTATGGAATTTAGATGATGAATCTACCTCAATCTTAATGAGTCAATTTTACCAGGAATTAGCCAACAAAAAATTGACCAAAGCTCAAGCATTGCGTAATGCTCAGATTAAACTTTTAAAGAGTCGTAAATACAAACGTCCTAGATACTGGGCACCTTATATTTTATTTGGTAATTGGCTTTAGATTAAAGTAAGCTGTTGTGCATTTAAACGCTTATAATCTAAATTATTAGAACTCTTGTGGGATGGAGAGCAGCGCGTTGCGGGGGTTCCCCCCGTTGTAGCGACTGCGGAGCATCCCTGCCCGTCTAAATATTTAATTTAGGTGCTTTTTAACTTAGAACAAGTCATTAGCCACTACAATGGTTATTTTTATCCCAATTATCAATTTGTGTACCATTAGACGTATCCGCAACAAGAAATATCTCTCCTTTATTATTTCGTACCCAACCAGTTGCTTCTACAATTTTCTTTGGTGTAGAGGTTTGAGGTTTTTTAGAAACATTTGTATTAGCAAGTTTATTAATTTCTGGTTTGATGCTCACCAAATCAACCTGCACTGCATCTGCACTCAAAGCATCAGTGGGTAGATGTGGTAAACCACCACGTCCGATGATTTCAAATCTACTTTGGGCTATTGAACTACCAGTAGTACAACCTTGAGCCACTTCTGTTTCTACTGAGATTGATGGTAGATTGACTAAGCCACTGCTAGGGTCAATATCGGGGTTAATTATTTCTACATTACCGCTTAAATTGTCACTTGCGCCAGTGGCAGTAATATCACTGAATTCAGTTGGTTGGGGTCGAAATTGGATACCGAAGATACCTTGAGTTTTAATTCGGACATTACCACCACGAAAGTTTACAGAATTGGCGCTGATGTCGCTGTTTTCCAAAGCAGCGATAATATCAGCATTAATATTTATGTTTCCCCCGACAACGTTTTCGCCGCGTGCGTTGGTGAAGATATTGCTACCACGGCGCATTATTAAGTCTTGTGAATTGATATTAATTGTCGCCTGTTCCCTTTCGGCGTCAAATTTATTACTGCGCGTATCCGCAGTAAGTAAAGCATTATTGTTTAAGCGGATAGAATCGGCATTTATTGTTAAGTTACCTGCGGTTCCTTCTTTGCTAAAACTTCTCACTCTTAACTGTGCTCCATTCTCAATCTGTAAAATACTAGCAGTAATATTTAAATTTCCTGCGTTTCCTGTTGAGTTTTTCTCCGCAGAAGTACCCAATACACTAGGAAACCTATCATCTTTGCTTCTACCAATCAATTGTATATTTTGAGCTTCAACAGTTAAATTCCCTCCGTTGCCTTTACCACGAGTACCTGCATCCACTACTGCCCCATCTCTTACAATTAATGTATTAGTTTTAATAGTTAAATCCTTCGCATTTCCTGTTGAGCTTGCTCGTGTAGAAGCAATTATGGCACTCGCAAATCGACCATTTTTGCTTCTACCAATCAGTTGTATATTTTGAGCTTCAACAGTTAAATTCCCTCCGTTGCCTTTACCAAGAGTACCTGCATCCACTTTTGCCCCATCTGTTAAAATTAATGTATTAGTTTTAACTTTCAAGTCACCTGCATTTCCTGTTGAATTTGGCTCCGCAGAAGTACGCAAGCCACTGGGGAATTCACCAGATTTATCTATACCAATCAACTGTATATTTTGGGCTTCAACAATTAAATTTCCCCCATTGCCTCTACCAAATGTTGCACTACTGACAACAGCTCCATCCCTTACAATTAATGTATTAGTTTTAAGCGACAAATCACCCGCATCCCCTGTCGATCTTGCCTGTGCAAAAACTGCTAAGGAACTGAGAAACCGACCTTTTTTGGCTTTACCAATTAGTTCTATCTTTTGAGCTTCAATAGTTAAATTCCCCCCATTACCTTTACCAAATTTGTTAGCACTTATTAGTCCTCCATCTCTCACGGTTAATGTATTCGTTTTAAGGCTCAAATCACCTGCATCCCCTGTTGAAGTTGGTTGTGCAGAGGTACGCAAGGCACTCATAGGGAACCTAATATTTTTACCTTCACCAATCACTTGAACATCTTGGGCATCAATTTTTAAATTTCCTCCATTACCTTTACCAGATGTAATTGCGTCAACCTTTGCTCCACCCTCTACCTGCAACCTACTAGCACGGATATTGATATCACCTCCCCATCCTCTCGTTTTTGGTTGCACCAGATTAACAAGTTTGCTATCTTCTTTAAGAAAAATTACGCCCGTTGCATTAATGTCAATATTTCCAGCTCTACTATCATCGTCACCACTACTTTCGTTTATCCCTGCAAATAGGAAACTCTTTCCTGTCATTTCTAAATTTCCCGCATTAACCGTAATACTTCCACCATCATCAGCGGCAACGACTACACCCGCACCGTTACTTAGAGTGACATTACTTCTTTCTACCCCTGAAGGAAAATTTAAACTGGGGTTATTCCCATCTACATTTAACCCAACCGTTCCCGCACCTGCTAACCCACCTAACTCCACTCGTCCACCCAAAGCAACTAATCCACCACCATTCATGGTTACATTACCACCCACCAACAACAAACTCTTGCCATCCGATACCCGCAAACCCCTACCAGGATATCGATCTGATGGATTTAACCCCACATCTGCAACTGAATTATTTTCAATCGATGCAGCTTTAATTTGATTGAAAAACAAAGCATTGGGATTAATTCGTAACAAAGATGAATCACTTTGGGGATTGGAAGCGCTGAAAAAATTATCTTCACCAAACCCAATTGCATCAGCAGTAGTCCCCAAAAAGGAGCCACCAATATCTAATCGTGCATTCTCACCAAATACAATTCCCGCAGGATTAATTAAAAACAAGTTTGCACTACCATTAGCTTTAATCAATCCATCGATATTAGAAATTGAACCTCCTGTGACGCGGGTAATAATATTATTTATGTTAGTTGAGTTATTAAAATAAGCTTCGTTACCAGTGGGAATAGAAAATTCTTTGAAACTATGGAATAAATTACTACCACTCTTTGTTCCACCTTCAATTAAGGTAGTATTTCCTTGTAAATTGACAGTAGAATTATTCGGTAAAGTGCTGTCGGGAGTAATTTGAGCATTGCTGGGACATATCCAAAAAACGCTGGTACTTGTGCAGGCAATACTTAAAATCCAGTGACGACAAATACTTGCAAAACTTAACATTATATGTATTACCCTAGCTGTTGGAGTTATTTAAAACAAATCTAGTTATTTTCAAATTCAGATTACCAATTAACAATTATTTGGTCAAAAATTTTTTAGTGTAATACTTATCACCCACTACATTTTAATTATAGCGGTTTTCACTTGTAGGCGGAGACTTCCCGTAGGGTTGGAACTATTTAACGAAAGCTTACCCAAAATTACCCAAAATTACCCAAATATCGTGATTTACTTTTGTAAACTAACTTTGGTGTTGTTTTTATCTTAATGTAGAATAAAAACCACATAATACTTATCTTTTCCAGCAAGGCTTACCTACTAGATAGGAAACACCACTGGTCTCATGAGATAAGTTGAATATTAATACCAGTGCTAACAGCATCCCGGTGGTCAAGCTTTACAGGTTGGAGTCTATGACAATACCCTGTATAGCAAGCCAAAAAGGCACTTCCGGTGGTAGGTGAAATTCCTGCTGGGAATCCTTATAACGCCGTTGGTATAAGGTCATTGTCCAAGATTGGGTAATGTTTTTTCAACGGTATAGAATACAGATAAACCTCACCCCCTTCCCCTCTCCTACCCTGCGGGAAGCCGCTAAAGCCCTTTGGGCATAGCTTCGCTTACCGCGTCTATAGTAAGGAGAGGGGAGTCGGTCGGACGGGGTGAGGTAAGAAGTGTATTGGACACTCTACGAGAAGGCTACCCTACGGGAACACCTAACGGTGAACGCCTACAACTGAAAAGCGCTATAGTTCTGTAGGGGTTTAGCTTTTGCTTTACCCCTACAATCAATTTGACAATGGTTTTAGCTAATGTGGCGTATAACTCATAACTTGCACCATTCCCAATAACCGCCTGGGATTTAAATCCCAGTCTCATAGCCGAAGTCGTCTAAAGACGACTAGACAAGCATTCTAGTCTACTTAAGTAGACTTTGTTTATTAGTTCCTTGAAATTTATTTCAAGGTGGGAATGTGGGTTAAACGACATTGGTGCAAGTTGTAGGTATAAAGCAGTAGCTATCCTGCTTGAGAGAAAAACCGATGTTTATTAGTCGGATAGGTTTTTATAGCTGTAGCGCGATTCAGAAATAAACATTGCGTAAGGTTTGTGATAGCGTTCGACACAATGTAACATAGAGGAATTGCTGCTTGAAACTGCTGCAGTTGCGTAAGGAATACCGCTATCAATTTGGCGTTTGACTGCTTGAGTTAATAATGAAAAACCTCGTCCCATCCTTTGAAATCTTTCTTCGACAAACATCACCGAATAGCGAATTGTCTCAGAGTCGATGCGATGGTTAATTGTCCAACCGATGACTTCACCTTCATAGCGTAAACCTAGACTATTGAGGGGTTCAAGTCGTGGATCTTCCATAAAGGGACTTAATGCATCTGGATAAGCTTTGCGTGTAATAATTCTTGCTTTTTCTGCATCTGTTAATTCTGTCCAAGGGAAAACAGTAAATTTTTTGGGTAGGGGATATTTGTAAACCCAAGGAGCTTGACTGAGAGATTCTATGGTAGCTTTGGTAATCAGGAAATCAGTTTTTGGAGGTAACCATTTTTGTTTATTTAAAATTGATTCTAGTGCTGATGTAGTTAATTCACTAACACGATATTTCAGTTGAATTTGCGGACACTGAAGTTTAATTAGGGCTTTTTCTAAGTTTTGTAATAGTTGATGACCAATTCCTTGATGGCGATATTGGGGTGTAACAAAGAAAGAAATAATTTCAGCAGCTTTGGGTAATAACTCTACTAAAATTAGTCCTACCATCTCTTCATTAACAAAAGCAGCAACACCACCTAAATGTCCTCTTTGTTTAGTGGATTGCCAACGTTTTTTGATACGAGGAAATGTCAGCGGATCAAATTCAATGGTATTGGCAGGAGTTAAGTTATAAACCCACTGATATTTTACATTATTATCAGATATATTAGTATTTCCTAAAGTATTTTGTTTACTCGTATATTTCATGTTTTTTTCTCAAAAATTGTAGTTGTTTGAAATAGGACCCATAATTTATTAGGACTTACGCAAAGAAACCGGGTTTCTACGATAAATCGTTGGTTTGAGCAATAGATATCTACGAAAAAACCCGGTTTCTAGCTTCGGATGCGTAAGTCCTGTTTATATAGTTCGAGAAAGCCTTATTTTGAAAGCTTCTGAATATATCCGATTAATACAGCAATTAATTGGCATGACTATCAATAATATGCTTAGTATTTATTGTAGGATACATGAAGACTCTAGGAAATCAGTATTTATGTTAATAAACTTAAACACTGTATTTTGTATGGTGTGAGTGAAGACCACAGTCAATCATCGTTTGTATCAATAAATTGACCATATCCTCACCCACCTAGAAACCGATTACTGACCCACATTAATCTCAGGAAACCCAATTGCAAAAGCAATCAACTAAAAGCAACCGAGTTTCTTAAAACTTGAGGATTAGAAGATAATATCAACTGCTAAATTGTTGATGACCTGAGTTTCAAAACCACCTAATGTAAAAGTGTCATTATAGACAGGTATGCTTTTTTGCCCCAGATCAAAAGAGTCATCAAATAAAGGTCCGAATTTCTCCTTACCTTTTTTGATTCCAACATCATACCAAGCTTTGCCCTTCAGAGCAGCTATATCAAAATCTAGATCGAAAATAAGGTCAACTTCAGTAGTTAATTCAGGATTAACTAGGTCAAATTGCAAATTATAATCTAGCTGTCCGTTACCATTCCAATCCATACCAGTCAAAAAGTCAAAAGATACATCTTCTCCAACTGTGAAAGTATCGCTAGTAGTGCCATCTTCTAATAATACCTGTGTAAGAGTAAAATCGCCATTTTCATCTTCTAAGAATACTTGTCCAGTAATAGAATCAAAGGTTAACTCATGGGTTGCCTCTACAGAGACATCAGCTATCAAATCCAAATCTAATAAATCCCACTCAACCCCTGCTACCTTAATATCCCAGTCACTTTGCCAAGCTTTACCAATTGCTTGCAATTTTGGATTCTTAGATTCTTTCAAATTTTCTGCAATTAAATCATCGAAAGAAAACTCCGTTGATAGGACAAGGTCTTCTACACTAGCAGAAAGAGTATTGTCATTTGTGATAGCACTTTCTAAACCAATATCTAGACCCTCATAGGCAACATCAATAAAATTACTAATAGTTGTCCCGGATTCCTCGCGAGTATCGAATCCATAATTTAGTGAATAGTCGATATCAGTCCCTAATTTATCGGCTATATCAAATTTCTTCTTACCTACTTTATAATCAATCTTGGCATAAGCTCCCAAATAGAACTCTGCACCTAAGTCAAAGTAAACATCAAGAAAGGGAGTTTCGGTTTTAAACTTTGCAGTATCGGAAAGATTGTAATCCGTGGATAGGGTAACTGTATCGCCATCTAAGACTTTGCTAGGACTATTAACCACGATATCAAAAGGCAAAGTAGTATCAATTGAACCCGAACCAAGTTCATAACCGGTGCTGAAGCTGAAATCTCCAGCAGTACCACCTCCAAATTCAACAAAACCAAATTTTTTATCGAAAGTGTAATCCCAGGAAATCGGGGCAAATGGTTCAAAATTAAAACCACTTTGAGTAGCCTTTCCATTACCCCAGATACTCTGATCCTTTGACTCAAATGTTAAATCATATATTCCAGAAGTTCCTTGATAGTAGTAAATTTGACCAAAACCGGTTCCAATCGCTAAATCTAAGTAGCCATCCCCGTTGATATCCCCTATAACTGGGGCAGCATTTTCTTCCCAGCCTTCTGGAAGATCTACACCTTCTCCGACATCAATTCCATCAAAGGGGTTGTTATCTCCTCTTTGCTTAGTAAAATTGCCATCACCGTCATTTTGGAAGTAACGAATTTTGCCATTACCATTACCGACGACTAAATCTAAATGACCATCATTGTTTATATCGGCAAAGGTAGGAGAGGCATTAGAGCTAACACTAGCAACTACCTGATTAGGATATCTGTTGCCATTGGTACTTAGAGCAAAAGTTCCATTATCATTTTCGTAATACGTTACTTCCCCGCTCTGATCCCCAATAAAGGCATCGAAATCGCCATCATTATCGATATCTGCAAAAGCTGGGGTGGAAGTTCCTGGTATGGAAAGTCCATCAAAAGGATTATTGCTACCAATTTGTTCAGTGAAATTACCATTGCCATCACCTTGATAATAACGGAGTGTACTATCACTACTACCGACAATAGCATCTATATTTCCGTCATTGTTAATATCTGCAAAAGCTGGTTTAGCGTCAGAACCAGCGAAATTCATAATATTGCTCTGTTTTAATGATAATTCTCCGTTGACATTTTCATAATAATCGACAGTTCCATTTAAGTTGTTTTTACCGCTAGTGGAACCAAGAAAAGAATCTAGATCGCCATCATTGTCAACATCAGCAAAAGCCGGCTTTACACTTGCTGCACCCTCGGTTATGAAGTCTCCATAAACATTATTTTGAGCATCTTGCCTAAATATATCCTTAAAGGTACTTTTTTCCAGAGTAACTGTTGCTGTATCTGTTAATTCCCCATCACTGACTGTTACAGTTAAGTCAAAACTTCTGGCAGTGTTCTGAATCAGATTCTGACGTTCATTGCTACTCAGATTCGGATTAATAGTAATGTTACCACTTGCATCAATGGCGAAGAAATTATCATCATTTCCAGCAGTGATACTGTAGGTGAGATTATCGTTATTTTCATCACTAGCAGAAATCTGACCAATAAAGGCTCCTTCATTACTTTGGGTGCCAAAATTATTAATGTAGAAGGAGTAACTTCCTCTATCCATAATAGGAGCTTCGTTAGCATCGGTAACATCAATTGTTACTGTTGCTGTATCTGTTCCACCTTCTGAGTCAGTTACTTCGACACTCAAGTTGTGACTTGAACGAGTCTCATAGTCCAATTTATTTGAGTTGGCACCAACAGTAATTAAACCCGTAAGCGGATCGACATCAAAGATGTTGTCATCATTCCCACTGGTAATTCTATAGTAAAGGCTATCTCCAGCATCGGGATCAGTTGCGGCTATTGTCCCGATTACTGTTTCCACTGCTGATTCTTCTACAACAGAGAAATTGTAATTGTCATTACTTAGAATGGGAGTTTCGTTAACATCAGTAACATTAATCGCTACCTGTTTAGTATAGGTCTGATTATTCCCATCAGTAACTTGAAGTTCTAATTGATAGGTATCAGTAATTGCTTCATAATCTAATTGACTAGAATCAGCAACGGTAATTTCCCCGGTCGAAGTATTGAGTGCAAAAACACCATCTTCATTTCCGGAGACAATTTGATATGGATTGCTGGCTGCGGGGTTATTAATAGCCACGGAACCAACACTTGTAGCATTGGCACTATTTTCTTCAACGGTGAAGCTTTGTTGAATCACAACAGTACTAGCTAAATCTAAGGTAGAGACACCTGTTAAAGTAGCGAACTGGTTTCCTTCAAAGGAAAGTCCTCCCGTAGCTGTATCAAAGCTAAATTGGTCAAGGGAAGTTGCTTCAAAGCTAGAAGCAATGTAAATTTGGTCACCTTCAGCAGCGTTAAAATCTGTAACGGTATCAACGAAGTTAGAAACCTCAGTGAAGACAAAATCATCTGCACCGGTACCACCAGTGAGAACATTTTCACCACCATTACCAGAAATTACATCATTTCCAGCACCACCATCTATAGTATCGTCTCCCGTACCACCAGCTAGAATGTCATCTTTGAGAGTAACACTTGCTCCATTAACCAGAGTTCCGTCATTACCATTTCCACTCAAGTCAGTAATTGTACTACTACCAGAATTTTCAAGATCAAAATTCCAGTAACCAACTAAACCCGTTTCTGTTCCACTTAAAGTTTGTTGGTAGTTACTGCTAATTTCTTCTGCACTACGAGCAGTATTCCAAATGCGAAGTTCATCAACTTCACCTTTAAAATAATTCTTATTATTACCGCGACGACCAATATATAATGGGGAATTGTTCTGCGTATTACCCGTTGTTATATCAGTGGTTGTTCCGTCTAATACACCATTAATATAAAGGCGTAACTCACTTCCCTCTTTAACAAAAGCGACATGATGGGATTGATCGTCATTAATGGTAACACTCGAAGTAATTGCAGAAGCTTTAGAACCATCGTAACGGGCAACAACAATCTCCCCAGTATCGCGTATATAACGAATTACAAAGGGATAGCCACCAGAAGCGCTCCATTTTTCAATTATGTCATTACTGGGATTACCAGTATCTGGTTGATTAGAATCTGCTTTAACCCAAGCTTCAACTGTGAAATTATCGTTAGTGCCAAAATCTATGCTATCCGAATCGGGAATACTGACATAATCATTAGTGCCATCTAAGCTAAGGACATTATTACTATCACCAGTTATGGTTTGTGAAATAGCAGCAGCTTCAAAATGAGACTGTACTTGTACTCCAGAAAGTGCAGCATCGTAAAGTGCTACCTCATCAATAGTCCCATCAAAGTAATAACCATCTCCCGAACTACTCTCAATATTAGAAAAACGAGTGTAGTCAGACATCTGAGCGATCGCAACATCTGCAGTATGACCGGGAAGAGAGCTAAAACTAGTGGTAACTGTACCAATGGATTCCCCATTTACATAACCAGTAAGTTCTCCTGAATCAAAAACTAAAACTACATGATAGGTAGAATTAGCATTAATATCGTAACTTAACCACTCTCCGGAACTGCTTACCCAAGCACCTAATTTCAACTGAGAATCTTCTAAGTAAATATTAAGTCCATTGCTAGCTCCACCTTGCTCATATATAACCTGTTTCCCGCTAATACTATCGGCATTAAAGGTTAATTCGATGGTTTTTTGGGTGAAGGTACCGGTATTAATACTGCTATTGTCAGGAATCTTTACTCCATCATCTACACCATCAAATTCTGCTGCACTACTACCATATCCAGACCATAATAAACTTGATGCTCCCAAGTTAGGATTACCCGAATAAGTAGCATCAGCAGCATCACCTAAACTACCTAAATTCTCTGCTGTTGTCCCTGTAGATTCACTTAATCTCCAATAAGCAATGGGGTTATCCGATTCTACCTCTGCTTGATATTCATCTTTGATTTCAATTCCACTGTTAACATCGAAACCTACTGGATTTTCTAAGGTTGCAAACTGAGTCCCATCAAAGGATAAAGCTCCGGTGTTTGAGTCATAGGTGAAGTTGTTAATATTAGCTTCAGTTAAACCAAAACCATCACGGGTAACTTGAATGATATCTCCTTGAGTACCATCAAAATCGGTAATTGTATCAATTCCTTCCGAGAGATCGTTAAAGACAAAGGTATCTGCTCCTCCATTTCCAGTTAAGGTATCATCACCTTCCCCTCCAACTAAAGTGTCATTACCTGCTGATACTTTGGCAATAATATTATCCCCTTGTCCGTTTACAAGGGTTCCATCGTTACCATTTCCAGTTAAATCTGCAATAGTATTACTACCAGAATTATCAATATCAAAATTCCAGTAACCAACTAAACCAGTTTCTGAACCTGTTAAAGTTTGTTGGTAGTTACCGCTAATTTCTTCTGCACTACGAGCAGTATTCCAAATACGAACATCATCTACTTTCCCTTTAAAATAAGATTCTGAGTTCTGGTTCAGAGGAAGACCTAGTTTAAATTCTGTATCGGTAAAGTTGAAACTTGCTGATGTACTACCATATTCTTCCCCATTAATATATAAGGTTAAAGTAGTACCATCATAAACAGTGGCTAAATGCGTCCACTCTCCTACATTCAGAGTTGGTTGAAGTTGTCCACTACTAATACCATAAACACCTATCTGCATCTGACCGTTAGAGTTAACTAACCAGTGATGAGAACCTGTTTCATATTCCCCTAAAAGTGATAACCAAGCACGTCCATTCGGCGGTAATTCTGGTAAATAAACCCATTGTTCAATGGTATGTACGGAATCACCTGTATTAAGTCCAGTTAAATTGTTAGTGGTTACATAATCATTAGTGCCATCTAAACTGAGAACATTACCATTACTATCCCCAATCAGAACATCATTCCCAGTTCCTCCGTCTAGATAGTCATTGCCTGAATTGCCCTCAATTGTATCGTTCCCTTCATTTCCCTCAAGGGTGTCATCACCACCTGCTTTTGGATTGAGAATAATATTATCCCCTTGTCCGTTAATAAGAGTTCCATCATTCCCATTACCGGTTAAATCTGCAATTGTAGTACTACCAGAATTATCAATATCAAAATTCCAGTAACCAACTAAACCCGTTTCTGTTCCACTTAAAGTTTGTTGGTAGTTACTGCTAATTTCTTCTGCACTACGAGCAGTATTCCAAATACGAACATCATCTACTTTCCCGTTAAAATGAGATTCTGAGTTCAGAGGAAGACCTAGTTGAAATTTTGTATCGGTAAAGTTGAAACTTGCTGATGTACTACCATATTCTTCCCCATTAATATATAAGGTTAAAGTAGTACCATCATAAACAGTGGCTAAATGAGTCCACTCTCCTACATTCAGAGTTGGTTGAAGTTGTCCACTACTAATACCATAAACACCTATCTGCATCTGACCGTTAGAATTAACTAACCAGGGATGAGAACCTATTCCATATTGCCCTAAAAGTGATAACCAAGCACGTCCATTCGGCGGTAATTCTGGTAAATAAACCCATTGTTCAATGGTATGTACGGAATCACCTGTATTAAGTCCGGTTAAGCTGTTAGTGATTACATAATCATTAGTACCATCTAAACTGAGAACATTATCATTCCCATCACCAATAATTATATTATCCCCAGCATCACCTTCAAGATAGTCATTGTAATTACTTCCAATAATATGAATTGCACTATAATGTGCTTCAACTCGCTCCTGTGAAAGTGCAGTGTTGTAAAGTGCGACATCATCTATCGTACCGTCAAAGTAATAGCCACTATTCCCTGTTATACTCCCTGTAGAAGAGGGAGTATCGTTATTTAAGCGAGTATCGTTATTTAGCTGACCAATAGCAACACCACCGGTATGACTGGGAATGGAATTGAAACTAGTAGTTACTGTACCGATTGATTCCCCATTTACATAACCGGCAAGATTACCATTATCAAAAACTAAAACCACATTGTATGTAGTATTAGCACCTATGTCGGAACTCAGCCATTCCCCAGAACCATTTGCCCAAACTCCCAAATTTAGTTGATTATCTTCTAAATAAATGTTGAGTCCGCTCCAACTACCTCCTTGTTCATAGAGAATTTGTGTACCGCTAACACTATCAGCATTAAAGGTTAACTCAATGGTTTTTTGGGAATAGGAAGTACTTGCATTGATGCTACTGTGATTGTCAATTAAAACCCCATCATCAACACCATCAAAATCCATTGCGTTATCATCACCGACTAATCCCGATACGCTGGTAGGATTTCCTGAATAGGTTCCATAGATGCTGCTACCCAAGCTACCTAAGTTGACTATCGTACCGCTTTCTTCATCTAACTTCCAGTATGCGAGAGGATTGTCTAGAAGAATTTCGTTGTCATATGAAGCCATAGTTCTATTATCCATTTATTTGTGTTTACAGTGCGATCTATGATTTTGAATCAGCTACGCTGGTAGGATTTACGGAATAAACTCCATAAATGCTGTTACCAAAGCTACCGAAGTTGACTTGATGATGCAGACAGAAGGTTCCCCTCTTTTAGTGCTTGATTCATGGTGTTTGCTCCTATTTGGAAATTAGATTTTCACGGATACAATGGGATGTCAGTGAGGTTTTACCCTCCTCAGATTCAGCTATTGTCAGTTGCTTGAACCAATCAACAACAACCTGCAAGCTGAACTTCGTGCTTATACTCAGGAACAAAAACCTAGGAATTCCACAACTTGTTACAAAACTTCATATTTAATTACCAATTCTTGAACAGTTAACTAAAACAGATGGATTTAATTTCCCGGCAACCTACGGTGGTAGCTTGCGTCACCAAAAATGCACCCTTGGTGATTGTGTAGCAACAAGATTAATAGTTAGCAATAAGAAAATATATTTTATACTTAGGACTAAAGCTGCGCGTCACAAAATTATGGCAACCCTCACACATACTTTAATTTGGGATAAAACTCTATGTTCATTGATTTATAGGCATTATAGACAAATCACTACTATCTGACAGTTTTAAGGTAAATGTACCAGTTGCTTAAGTCCTGATACTTTTCACTTATCACATAAGATACTAAACTAAATTCATAGTCTATGTAATTAACCTCGGTTAACTATTATGCAGATCGATGTTTAAGAAAGCGGGAAAGCCCCTGCGGCGTAATACCCATAAATCTCGCAATGTCCTTATCTGGGACACAATGAATAACATCCTGTTGATGCTCTTCAAGAAATCGATAACGGTACTCCGTGCTCAACAAGGTTTTTGTACAAATAATTTTCTTGTCAAAGAGAAGCCCCTCAAGTATCTTTTTCCGTAAATACTCACCAAATGCGTTCCCTTTATAATATTCTTCGAGAAAAAAATTTATCGACATCGAAACACCGTTAACATCCGTGATGGCAATCAGTGTGTCGTTAGCATACTCTTTCGTTAAAGCACTCGTGATATTTGAGCAGAATTGCCCTCTACTGAAGAATTGTGTAATTATTGAAATGCCTTCTGGCATAATTTGTTCAGATGCAGCGATACCGTCCGAAATGAAGAAGATTTTATCGCAAACAAGAGTTTGGCTAAAAATGACACTCTTCTTTGTAAATGAAAATTCTGATATCTTGGATTTTATTTCATTCCATTCAAGTAATTTTAAGTGAATTTCATGGGAAAGAATATCGTTTTCAAGTGATGAAATAGCCGTCATTTATTATAGAACTAATTTGTTATATTTTTTACAAAGGCTGAACTTCGTGCTTATACTCAGGAACAAACACCTAGATATTCCACAATTTGTTACAAAACTTCATATTTAAATAAAGTGTAGCTTCTAGAATGCTTAGTAAATTGCGAGTAAGTCTGAACTAAATGCTGTAATTGCGTGAGTTCTTGTTGCTGTTTCTGGTTGACAGCTTGGAGTTTGCTTAACTCCCCTTTTTGCACTTCTACCAAACCTTGTAACCGTTCTACCTCTGACATCAATGGTTCATTGACGTACTCCCCTGATTAGAAATCAAGGGATTCTCAAAGGATGTTACGAGGCAGGATGAATCCGTGCCTCTCCACCCTTCTTCCTGCTTCTTTGACTCTTAACTAGACTGTTCCCAGTCCCCGTCAGACCGTCTCCACAGGCATTTTGATCCACGCTGCGTCCCAGCGCATCGATCCCTCTGTTACGGATCACTTGTGCGGCTGCAACATCTCTGTGCGTTGTGTAGCCGCATTCAGGACAAAAATGTATCCTGTCCCCTAGTTCTTTTTTCCCAGTGTGGGCATTACATTGAGGGCAAACTTGAGATGTGTAGTCTTTGTCAACCTTCGCAAAATATACCCCTCGTTTCCAACATACCCATTGCAAGATTGAGACAAACTGTCCAAATCCAGCATCAAGAGTATGTTTGCAAAGCATTCCTCTAGCCCAAACACGGAAATCAATATCCTCAACAAAAATCATTCCCGCATCCTCACAAAGTTTATGGACTAACTTAAAGTGCCAGTCTTTGCGAGTATCAGAAATGCGTTGATGTAATCTTGCGATTTTCCGATTTAATTTGTGACGATTGTTTGACCCTTTCTGCTTTTTCTTCAGTCTACGTTGTAGCAATTTCAGCTTACGGTGTAGTGTCTGAAGAAATCTAGGACGTTCAATCAACTCACCATCGGAAGTAGCTGCAAATTTATCTAGTCCTAAATCAATACCCCTTGGATGCCCAGATGCGACTGGACTAGGAATATCAACATTACATTCCAGTGTAAACATCAAGAAATATCCAGAAGCTTTGCGAACAACACGAACTTGTTTAATCACAAAACCATCAGGTATCTCCCGTGACTTCACATACTCCACCCACCCAATCTGCGGTAATTTAATTTGATTACCTCTTAATATTTGACCTTCGCCAAGTTGAGGGTAAACGTAAGAGCGCATTCTGTATCGATTCTTGAACCGAGGAAAACCCATTCCTTTACGTTTCATATCGATAAATGCGGTTTCCAGTTTTCTCAACACCTGTTGCAGCACTTGGGCATTAACAGTTTTTAGTTCTGGATACTGCTTTTTAGCTTGGGTTAAAGACTTAGCTTGGGTGTTGTAGTTTGGGTATGGTGCGTCTGCTGGAATAATGTACTCACAAGTGATTGAACAAGCATTAACAGGAGACTTGCGGGAGTTGATCCAATCCTTACGTTCACGTAATGCAAAATTCCACACTTGGCGACAAACATCAAGCGTGTGTTCAATTAATTTAATTTGCTCATCTGTAGGATTGGCTTTGTATTCGTAAGTCAGAGTTAACACTATTTATCACCTCCTACAAAATGATATCATGTTTTGTAGGAAATTTATGATCAAGGGAAACAAAGGGATAAATCCCTTTGAGTCGGGTTTCATCCCCTCGCTGAAGCGAAGGGGTTCTCACCCTCCCACTATGTCTTTGATAGTTTTCTCTAATTCCGAGTTCACAACTTTCGCAGCTTGCTTGGTAAAAGTATTACCCCATTCATTTACAGTGGCATTTACCAGACTTTTTTCTAATTCCTCCACCCGTTGTTCTAACTGCTGATTTCTGGTTTGTAGATGACGGACTTTCTCTAATTCCTGCTCTTTCTCAATTAGCTGTTGAACGAGCTTTTCCTTGGCTTGTGCCATATTTTGAGCATGTTGTCGTGCTGCAAATAATTCTTCCTCAGCCGCTTTTAAAGCTGCATCCCGAATTTCAACGAACCGTCCCAGTTCTTCTTCTGCCTTTTCTCTGTCCCTTTGTGCCAGTGCTTCTGCTATTTTTGACTCTACCTCAGTAGAAGTGAATAGTTTTTGATTCCCAAGCTTGGAAGTAGCTTTGGCTGTTGCTTCTGCTTTTAGCTGTTGTGGCTTATACAAGTGCTTGGTAGTGAGTCCTTGAGCAACTACAGAATCCAGCAAAACCCACCAAGATTCTTTGTCATTCCCTTCCCATTTGGAAATGATAATGCCATGTTCGCCACTCCAGCCATTGTCATCAGAGGTGACTAGAATTCGCATTCCAGGAGCTAGTTGAGGTAGAGGAGAAGAATCTTCACCCTTTCTCCCTTCACCCTGCTCCCTTGCCTCTTTCACCTGTGCGGCTGTTTTCTTGCCATTCCGTACTAGTTCCTTAAGCAAGTCATGGGAAACTTTAGTAAGCTGACGCAGGGCTGCTACGCTCCAAAATTGGACGTTTTGGCGGACTAAGCGTTGTACCCGCTTTGGCAATTTGGAGAACCAATTGTAAATTTCTATTGCGGCTTTGGCGATGTAGCGGGATGCGCCAAAGTCATCAGACGCTAACCATTGCTCAAATAATTTCTTGCCTTTTGGACAATTGGCAATGCAGTCGTAGTAAATGTCCTGCAAGGCTTTACCGCACTCTAGTAAGCCGTCAAAGGTTTGACGGACGAAACCCAGGAAGTTAGATAGGGTTTTTTGGGCTTTTTGTTCTAGCTCAGGCTTAGAAAAGCTGCTGTAGTCAAAAGAGTAGATGACTGGAAGTTCAACACAAGGCATAATAGACATACCTCCTTTTAACTGGGAGAACCATACCCCTCGGTTTGATTGCGAGTCGATGCGGGGGGTTTTGGTTTTTAAAAACAACAGTTGCAAACCCTCTCGTCGCAATGCTTAAATGCAATGCTGAGAGAATTTTGCTTTTATACCAAAACTCTATCACTTATTCACTTAGTCACGTAGTAACTTTATTATTTGTAACACTTATGATGCCTAGAAAAACTAGGACAGACAGGCTAAACCTCTCGATAAACGAAAATTTAAAGCGGCGTTTTAACACCTTGTGTACCTGGAAGGGGGTAAACATGAGTGATATCGCACACGAATTAATCGAACATTGGGTTGAGGAAAATACACCACCAGGACTCTTTAATACTGAAGAAGTTGAAGATGATGACAAGCAACAGAAATAGGAGTGTTAAATGTCCGCGTTCGTCCTTTAGGAGCATCATCCTTAACTTTGCTTCAATGATAAATAAACAAGGATTTCAAGCTAGATCCAAACGCGAGGTGAGAATGAGTGCAGAGTTCAGCCAATAGTGTTCGCATCAAACTTATATATTCAATTCCTTGACTGCTGACATCTGTACATCAGCAGTTTTTATTTGACGGCTCACGCCTTTGGGATTGTGAATCCCATAAAATCAGGAACAAAAAGCGTGAAAACTCCACAACAAATAACAGCAGAACTAAATCAATTTATCGGTTCAACTATTCTCTACAAACACTGGCTAGGTTTGAAATATACTCCAGGTATAAAGTACCTAGCATAATCCTTAAATTGCTATTGGCTAATAGATGCTATAGCTTCATATCAAACAAAGAAATTTCTCTCCAATCCCAAACTACAAGAATTCCAAATTTGGTATTTGCGAGTCAAAGACAATTCTGGGGTTTTGATTTGCGAATGGGATACCAATCAAGAAGTCCTAAGACAGGAAATTCTCTACACAGATTTTCCACTTAGCAACATCAAACTCTATTTGGCAGAGAAAGTTCTCATGCTGCCAAGTGAATATTAATTCCATCAAATATATGCAATTCTTGGGAGAAAGATAATGATTCAAGCAATTGGATATGAACAGACATTTGTCACTAATCTTGAACAATTCATGGGTAAAGCGGACAAATTTATCAAGACTTACTACTTAGGTGTCAGTGAAGAAAGCCACATTCAAGAAATTGTGCAAGAACTGAAAAATTTAGCATTAGAAGTAGACTTAGAACAACTGGAGATTGATTACCAATACCAGCGCGAAATCAAAGATTTAATGGCAGATTGTGATGATACATCTTGGTTTTAGTAGTTCTCAAGTGCCAAGTGTTATTGATAACTGATAACTTAACACTCATTTCAGGCTAACGCCTGTAGGGAAATGAAGTATTAGGAGATATCTGAATTATGGCTTCACGAAAATCTTCTGTTTCAACTTTTCAACCCATCGATGATTCAATTTTAGGTGATGGCTGCTGTTAGTAATTACTCTGAGCGAGTATATTCTAAAGTATACTATTCCATCCGCGAATTGTGTGGATTGGTCGCCAAAAGAATGCTCAAAGATACTTTTGATTGGAACCAATTTAAAGAACGCTTTGTAGATGATTTTGGTAAGGTAGAAGAAAAACGATACACACTCGAACAATTGTTGGATTATGCCAATCGTAAATTTGGTAAAAATCTTGAGGATTTGATTGTCCTTTCATCAAATATCTTGGCAACGCAGACAACAATATGCCGAAAGGAATAACATGAATTATCAACCAGAGACAATAGAAGATAGTACCTGCTAGTTATTCCAAAAACTCATAATTCTATTTTCAAATCCTCCAGTCAAACCAATACTGCCCAAAGGGCAGAAGCAAGCTACGCAATACTCGCATTAGGCACGGAGTGACTTCCCGTAAGGGTAGCGAGAAGCAAGCTACGCAATACTCGCAGAGCGAGAAGCAAGCTACGCAATTACAGCCAGTGGAGGCTTGTAGCTTGCTTGTTGTAGGCTAACCCACAATTACTAATTACGAATTATTTGGTCATTTACCATACTGGAGGATTTTGATTTAAAGCATATTCTCGCTTCAATAAATATGCTTTTAACAACAAAATTACTCACTTCAATACTTTCTTATTCAAAAAAATGTCATCATGTTACAGAATAGTTATGTTGCTTGGGAAGGAGCATCTTTGATTGATGGCTCTCCCATAGTTTTGATTTTAACTGGTTTTATTATTCCGACATCAAATCGTAAAACCGGAAGGCAAATTCAATCTTGGATTATTTCACAAAATTACGTTCCAACATACGCAGCAAAGCATGGTTTCGATAGTTCGATTTGTGGTAGCTGCCCATTAAGGTTGAGCGAAACTGGTAGTTGCTACGTCAATCTCCTCACCCCAAATAATATTTATCGCTCCTATATTACTGGCAATTATCCTCAATTTAGTGACAAAGAATTAGCACTTTTACAACATTACCGCTATCCCATAAGGTTTGGTTCCTACGGCGACCCGACAGCAGTGCCATTAGAAGTATGGGAACCAATTATTTTGGCATCTGGTAAATATACAGGCTATACCCATAATTGGCGAGAAACAAATAGCTTATGGAAACAATATTTAATGGCTTCTGTGCATAGTATTCCAGAAGCTAAAGAAGCACAAAATCAGGGATGGAGAACTTTTAGAATCATTGCTCCTGATGCTCCATTGAGTGATAACGAAATACTTTGCCGACATACAGAAGATGACAGAAACCAATGTAGTACCTGTCTTTTATGTGATGGAAAATCATCCAAACCAAATATTGCGGATAAAATTCATGGATTGAATTGGAAAGTATCAAATTTTCTCAAATACCTTGAATCAATATCTAATTAATCTAGTTAAGGCAGGAAAGCAAATAAAAGTCTCATCCTGCCTTTCCTTTCTTAGTAGCTTTACAGCAAAAAATGTAAAAATATTATTTGGAGTGAAAATAATAGCAGAAGTATTAAATAAACCACAATTTCAAGTATTAACTCATTGTCATACAGGAGAAAAAATAGGAAGAATTTATTTTTCCGCACTGTTTTTGGCTGAGTTTCACATAAGTGTTAGTCAATGGTTACAGCAACAGAAAATTCTCTTTGATGAACAAGACATTAAGCAATATGCTGATGGCTCCTTCCGCATATATTTCAGAACCAAATTATCTCCTGAGACAGAATATTTTCATTTAATCGCAATGATTAGACAACAATCACCCCTATGAGGATTAAGGAACCACGTTCATATACAAAACCTCACGGTTTAAAACAGATGAAATGAAGCACATCCTCTTCACGCACTGATACTGGAGAAAGAATAATGCAAGATATTCAAGAATTGTTGAATGCTCTCACCATTGCGTTAATTTTAGCCTTCACAACTTTAATGCTACTTGACTTATTTGCTGATTTAGTGAATTTGTGGACTCAATTAGATAAAAAGAAAATTCAAGCCGTAAATTCATTACCCCAAAAGCCAGAAATAGAACAAGCCACATCCCTTCCTTATCTCAAAAAAACAAACAAGTTTGTACCAATAAATACACCGACAACCAATTCTCTTGCTTCCACAAAGGCAAATTCTGTTGATATAGAATCCCTTGTACTGTTAATACAAAAGTTACCACAATCTCGCATTCGCACTGCTGCAAGACGCTTGGGTATTGCGGATAAAGTTGATGGGAAATATCAGAAATTGGGGGTATTAAGGACACAACTCAAAGCTAAGTTAAAATCTCAACCAATAGAAGCGGTACAAGTATTGAAGGGAATAGAAGCGCAATTGCTAAAGTCCAGCAGAGGTAACACCCTACAATAAAGCATCCAAAACAGAAGGAAACCATCTCAGCTGCTGATATGTACCATCATTAGTTTGACCGGTTTGTAAGATAATTTGACTAAATTCAACACCATTATCAGTTGGCAACCATCCTGGATTGTTATTTTCAGAATTCTTAACTTGCAAACCTTTTTCTGACAACAGTTTGTTGATTGCCATAGCTTCTGCTCTTGGTGTACCAGATTTGCTAAGTTTGTTACCTGTGCGTTCATGATACAATTGTGCAAGTTCAGTTGCTGTCAATAGCCTATCTTCCGTTGTCAGAGGCAGTACTTTTCTTGCCTCATCCATAGCTGAAATTAAGTGCGGATATTCCCTACATACAGCGTTCGCAGCAACTCCCGCGATTAAGTTAGAATGAATACCAGCAATCCTAAGTACCGCTTCAACTGCCTCTGTAATTTGTTTGACACTAGGTATATCATCTACAAACTGTTTTTGCTCTGGTGCTTTTCTAGCTTCAAGCTTCTCCAACATTGCCTTAGCTGCATCTTCACGGTAAGCTTTTCCAACCGCACCTGGAAGCAAACCAATGATGTACAAGATGTTTTGCTTGCTAGCTACAGGAGTCGGACGCTGACCAAAACCAGAAAATTGGAGGTTGTCACATTTTGTGACAACCTCTGAATATTCCTTACATAAACGCTTCCAGGTTTCACGAGGGTTCTTTCTGCCTGCCAAAACTTCGATAGTGTCATAGACGCTATAGCGACCATCTTCAGTTACGCGAATACTTCCATAGTTTAAAATAGTCAAACTTGTCATGTCAGAATCCTCCGAAAAAAGTTTTAAGTAATTTCTGTGGAATTGACTGTTACCGAAGGGCAAAATTTGCACTTCGGTAAACTTTGCACAAATTAAGAGTTATCGCGTTCTACATCATTTTTTATCACTGCAATTTTTTTCTGGACTGGAGGTAAATTCCGTCTATCAAAACCTCCAGTTTCTGGGATATATGTAGCGTTAGCGAAGCTTACCGAAGGTATCGCTTTACCTCGACAAACTACCAATTCAATTATTCTCACAGTTTCCCTACTCTTGACCCCCACAACAATATCTGATGGTTGCGTCAACAAAGAAATGCCATCTTCCACCGACATTACACCCTGAAACTCAACCTTGATATCCTTGCGTTCCATTGCAAGCTGCTGCAAAGTTCCCCCAAATTGTGGAGACTTATCTGGATGTGGTGAAACATCAACAAACTGTACCGTATCGCAACTCATTTCCACAGCACGTTCAACAGCGCGTTTGAGCATATTGCACATCATTTGCTCGGTCTTTGCTTGAAACTGCTTATCTACAGGTGCTGCAAAAAATACTACAGTAGTTTTACTCTCAACCAAATCCTGAGTTAGCTGCTGTTTCTCAACTATCTCACTCAACTTAACACTACTGGGGTCAATAACAATATCTGCATAACTAGCAGGAGCATTATTAAGCGTACCTGTAATAGTTAGTCCTTGTATTGTCCTCCCCTTAACTACAAGCTGTTGTTTTAAAAAAACAATAGATTGCTTATTCAATACCCCCAAAACTTGATTTCCAACCGTTGCAAAAACAATTGGTGGTTTTCGTGGGTTAGTTTGTCGAATATTCAGAGTTATACTAGTTTCTTGCCCTTGCCAGCTATGATTAGCAAAAGCATATTTATTGACACCATCAATCTGTAATTTATTCTCAGGATTTTTCAAACTGGTGACGATAACACTGTTACTGGGAGGAGAAGTAATTGTTGCAACAGCTTCACATCCGGGGTGTAAATGGGGCGATCGCGCATCAATAATCCCTAATTTCTTCCCTTCAATCATTACCCAACGAGCAGTTTTAGTGGGGTCACGAGGATTAATACCATTCTCAAATTTAATTGCAACTTTTTCACCAGTAAAAGTCCTACCAGCATACTCATGAAACTGAGTACCAATTATCCGCATTTGGGTAAATTGTAACTGCTTTAATTGACCTATAACTTCGTCGGAGAAAATAGTAAATGCCACAGTTGCTTTCTTTAAACCCGAATAATTTTTATTTTCTCCAGTATGACTCACATTATGAATAGCTGCTGCTAACTGCAACTTTTCATTTGATGGAGTATTACTTCTAATTGATTCAACATATTCCTTAGTCTGTTGTTTCAAAACATCAATCATCCCATCACTAATACCAAAACGAAATTCAACTTTACCTTGCTGTATCAACATCCCAGACTTAATATCATGTTCTTGCATCGACTTCATGCTAACTGTGCCAATAGGAATATTCACCTCTTTACCTTCATGATTGATAAATTTCGCTTGAGCAAACAAGGGATGAGGCATTTTTTCAGTGGGGTTTCTCTCAGCAACCTGAATATTAATCTCCTGTAATTTCCAGAAATCAATATTTTTAGCAGCATTAAACCTAATTAAATTCGTAACTTCCAATTGTTTTCCAGTAATAGGAGAAGTAATCACAAGATATGGACCAGATTCTAATTTCTGTCTTGACTCCAAGGTAATGCGTTGTTTAACCAATGAATTATATTCACCCTTTATTTTTTGAGCTTGATTTTTCTGTTCATCAGTAAAATCCACCCCAAGATAAAGCTTCCTAAATTGTTCAATTGGTCGTGCTACAAGTTGATATTGTTCAAATATTTCGTTAGTTTGCTGAATCATTAAATCAATGGGACTGTAACCATTAGTTTTCATCCCTCGATTTATAAATGCTGACTTACTTTTCTTATCAGCCAACCATTCCACTTCCTTATAACCAGTGATTGACTGACAGTATCGAATAATTGTATCATCAGGACGCAAAGCATTTTTGGGACCATCCGCAGCCACTTGTAACTCATTACCCAACTCAGCTACACAATCTTTCAATATTTTTTTGAATGCTTGTAATTTTTGTGAAACTTGAGAACCATCTATATTTTGATTGACTATAGATGCAATTGAATATATTTGCGGTAGTATCTTTTTAGGTATTTGTAATTTGCCTTGGTTGCATCTATTAAGAACAAAATTTAAGTGCGATGAAACTCGCTGAATATAAATGGATTTTTCTGGTGGAGGTATTGCATCAATTTCACATTGCAGTGCTATATTTTTTTGGATTTCATTAGCGATAATCCCAATTTTATTCTCCATCGCTGAGACAGCAATTTCTGTAAATGTACCTTGATAAGCTACTTTAGCTTGCTTGACAATATCAGGATAGCGATTTTCTGGTAAATTCTTTTCTTTAACTTCTGCTGCTAAATGAGGAAAATTTTTACTAGGAGCAAAAGCGAGTAAATCGCCATCAAAATCACATTGCATATTGTCCATTGCAGTTTTGGGATGAATATAAACACATCCGTCTAACATTTCTGGTAAATGCTTATTAATTAAAGTAATTACGCCATTGGAATTAATCAAGGGAGAACGAGTAACAATAATTTCTTCCCCCTCATCTATATAAGGTATGCATATTTCATTTTTTTGTAAATTCAAATTAGGTTGAGCTAAACCAGATATAAATTTGATAGAACGTCCAGTTGCGATTTCCATCCATTCTTTACGCACAAAGTCTTGTAATTCAGCTATTATCTTCGGATGTTCAACAAGCTGACAATATGCTGCTAAATCTGTTTTTAATAAAGAATACAGTAACAAATCCCTTTGTTCTTCCCCTTGTTGACTGTCTTCCGCTTCTCCACCAGAATCCAAATTATCAAAGATAGAAAACTTCTCTTCTATATCTGTCTCTAAAGCTAATTCAACATCTATTTTTGTTAAAAGTGCTTGACGACGTTCGTAAGTTTCAATATATCTTTGTGCTAATTTCCTTGGGTCTTTTTGGTCTTGGGCTAACTTTTCTGCTTGTTGTTTAATAACAGGTAGAATTTCTTGCTGAACAGCTTGAGGATAATTGACAAGAATTTGGGTTCCCAAACTATGTTCTCGGTACTGTGCTACCGCTTTAATACCCAAACCAATGGTAAGCATATATTCCCCAGGTTGAATTGCATCTTCTCCTTTTCTACCTTTAAAAGAAGAAGTAGCAAGCACCATATCATAGCCAATTTTACTATGTAAATTGCCCTCTTTAACGCTGCCACCTATCCGCAAGAATGATTCTCCAAGTTTATTTAGTTGTGCAGGTGCAAGTGTACCTTTTGCAATTCGCATGACTGGACTTTCTTTCTGGGATTTAATACCAATTCGGAACTGAAAAGTACGCACTTCTATATTATTAGAAGCTGCAAAATCTCTATCAATTAAACCCTTACAATCTCCAACCAATTTCTTAGCATCATCATTAGCAATCACACCATCATTGTTGCCATTTACATCATCAATAACCAAAATCCTGACATTTTTTAACTCATGAAAAGTTCGACAAGGTGTGAAAGGTAAAGGGTAAGCAGCAGCATCTGAAGGATTTGGATATAACTGTTCGCGGATATTTGGAACAGAAGAGAAAAACATCCTTTTACCCGCAGAAAATTGCAGAGTCATCCCATTATATTCTTGTAAATCTTCGGGAATAGTAGCTTCAGGATAAGCAGTACCAATGCTAAACTCAACACCGGGAAATAAATACTCAGCAAGGGTATTCTCAAGTTTCTCCTCTATTCCAGTATGCTGTCGTGTTTTGGTATCAAAATGATTAAGTTTTAACACCATAGTTCTCCAATTAGTAAAGATGAACTAAAATAGAAACTGGTATCAAATCCAGAGGTGAAATTATGACTAAAAAACCAAAAACAACCCGATACCAAATAGTTTCATCAATGACAGTTGATGAACTTTTAAGCGAAGGATACTCAAGCTATGATGATTTTTACGACCCTGATGAAGAAGAATGGAAAAAAGAGGTTGAGAAAATCGAGCAAATAGTTAGAGATAATAAAATTCCTGACTCTGAGTGTATACCGTTTTGAAAGGTATCAGTTATACCTAGCTTGCACGCAAAGTAGCGGTATTAAAAGTTATATGGCTTGCTTCTGCGTAGCAGTATTAGTATTACTCCCTACATTTAGTCAACTCATCCAAAGGAACCGGACGATTAAAAACATCTAACATTGCCTTGCCATCTTGAATACGTGTAATCACAAAAGGTTGCCATAAATAGAGATTGCCCGGACATTTCTCCCACATAACCCTATCGTTTACCTGTAGAAAATTATCAACATATTGTCTTTTCATTTCCTGGAATCTATTTTTAATTTCAGTACTTAACAACTCCCAAATCTGAGATTTGATTGTCTGAGAATAATTATTGGTAATACTAATTACTTCTGACCAAGAATTTACTTGTGTCAAATCCTTTACTATCTGTTCTAAAGGTATTTGATTCTGAGATACATCAACTCCCTGCGAGAGAGGAAACAGGGAACGGTCAACAGGCAACGGTGGAGATAGTAGATTGGATGCACATTCGTTACTTTCGGATGTAAGTCCCTCACCTATAGGTGGTAAGTCTTGATGAGGGTTGAAATCCTCCATCACAGATAATTCCTGTTCTTTATTCCCTGTTACTTGTTCCTTGTTAATAGATTCTTCTATTTCATCTTGAATCAGAATGTCATCTGAATTTGAGTTGTAATCAATAAATGTATTTAAACCTAATTCATTCTCCGATTCTGAATGAATGATAAAATCTTGTTGCTCAAAATCATTACTTGTACTCTCAGAAGATTCTTCAGTCACTTCTACATCTTTTACAACTAATCTTCCTTCTTTCACAGCTTGCCATAATGTTACGGCTTCCCTGATTAATGTTTGAGCAAAAGTTCCATTCTGATCCATTTCTTTTTGGATAATATTCCCAGTCTGCATATCATCCTCCAGAATGTCAGGAATCCGACACACTGGTTTCCCATCTCTCCCTAGTTTCCAAATACTTGGTTTATCTGGTTTTGGTTTTTTAGGTGTTCGATGAGCAGTAATAAATTCCCGTACTTTTTCCTGAGTAATTTTGCCACAATCTTTTAACTTTTCGATGACAGTATGATATTTTTTAGTGTGTCTTGCCAACTCAAAGATAGTGTTAGGTTCGACTTCTTGAAGTTCATCAGGCGAAAATGAAGAGAATGCGGCAGCAACTTTTAAATAGACTCTACTTTCTTTAAGACTCCAGCCGATAGAACTGAGTAAGTACTTATATTGTTGATAAGAAAGTACCCGTTTTTGCGATGCTAACCAAAAGGCTTGTTCAATAATAGAATTAGTTGCATCGGCAAGATTGGAAATATCTGTTTGGTTTCTTGTCAAAACTGTAGCGGCAACCATATAATTTATACCTATTGAAAATGGGCAGTCGGCAGTCGGCAGTTCGTTATTTCCGCAGGAAATAACTGGGCAGTAGGAAATTAAAATCAGGGTATATGAGCCTTAAAACCTAAACACAAAATATGCATATTTTGTTTGTTTTTCCGACTCACGACTCCCAACTCCCTACTGCCTAAATTGACGCTTATGAGGTGGTACTGTCCATATTAAACAAAATCCTGACTTCCATTTACGATTGTGTTGCGACAAGACCACACCTAACCTTTGAGCATCCTTAACGCATTCCTTATTTTCCAAATAACCGCGATTCCAATTAATCAAATTCCTGGCAAATTTACCCTCATCAGACGTACCCCATTTCATTGCATCTAATTCATTCCAAGTGAGAGAATCTGACTGCACTTGTGTGTATCCTCCCCTCAATATTCCAAACATCCAAGGAGGTATTGAAATACCACCAATAAAACCCACTCCAAAGATTAAAAAAAATACAATAGTGGTAGGAATGACAGAATTTAAAATACTTCTACCTTCACGTAATAAGGCTTCATGAATTAAGGCATTCGCTGCGCGGTTAATAGCAACTTTCTGCCTTTCAACTGTTACTTGTTCCACTAATTCTAGATTTGTGGCTAAGTCTTGACTCCAATTTTTAAACAACATTTCCAAGCTTTTTGGGGCATCTTCCAACATTACTTCCAATTGTCCTGTAGCAATCAACACCAGGAATAAAGGATCATCTGGAGATAGCCCGCAACTGAGGACAAAATCTAGCACCCGTTTTTTGAAGGCTTCACTTTTACCCTGCAAGGCTTCTGCAAGTAATTGATCTGGTGTCAATTCTGCATCTTTTTGTTGTTTATGAGGTATAGAATGGGAATTTTGCTTATCTACTTCAAATCCTGTCATTGCACCAACCCCGTTCCTGCAAAGGCTGCATAGGCATTTTTAAGAAAGTTCTTCACCCGTTGCTTTGATACTGCCCGTAAATCCGGATGAGCGAGTGCATCAGTGAAACTACTGCCTAAGCGGTCAACAGTATTACGCTCCCAAAAAGGGAATTTGGGAAAGTCCATGACGATGAATTTATATTCACTTTCAGCCGCACTGTACTCTGGCATTTCTTCTATATATTTCCAGTCGTCACACAACCCCTTATTTCTTACAAATACATGGGTCATTTTATCTCCCAAATCTGATAAAGATTGCAGGAAGAAATTAACAGAATCAACACCCCCAGTACAAATAAACCATTTCACAAAAGTAATTGAATGTTCTTGACCTAATTCAGTGAGATTATTGCCTTTTATCCAGTTAGTAACCTTTGAATAAACTTGAGCAGGTAAATTGACAATTACTGACTTTTCAAATGCCAAATCAAATATTGTATCTGCTTCTTTGGCTAACTTATCATCGTCACTGAAAAATGCAGTTTTGACATTGGGATAAATATTAACAATATCCTGGTTACTTTTATCCGCATCTACAATTGTTATGGAGTAACCTATAGAAGCGCAATATTCGATAAATGTGCGACTAAAGAAAGATTTGCCCGCCCCTCCTTTTTCTCCGTCAACAATGTGAATAATTGTAGGCAATTTAGAAATTTCTTGATGTTGATTTGTTGTAGATAAACTTTCTGTTTGTTCATCTTCAATGACCTTTGATTGCAGCAAATTTAGCTCTGTTTGAGATGAGTTACCATTAAGTTCAGCGTCCCAATCATCAATTGTTGGCTCTAAACTTTCATTGTTGCTGAACTCGGTATTTTCTGCGTGAGAGTTAGATAAAGAATTCATTTGATTTTTAAGTGAGTAGTGAGTGGTGAGTAGGGGTAAAATCACTTTCATTCATGATGGTGTATAGCCCTTTGGGCATTCAAGAAAGGCGTAGCCTGCCTAAGGGCATATTTTTTTATTGGAACTGCCTCGTTACTTCTGCCTTCACGTACTAGAAAAAATTACTCAAGCCTGTATCGTCGTAAATATTTTCTCCCGCTTGATTACGAAGTTCATCTAGGGAGGACATAGTTGAATTGACTGTTGTATTAGTTGGTATTTTCATTAATGAAGTATCTTCTAAACCCACCAATTCCAAAACCTCTTTCGCTTGCTTTTGTAAAGTTTGTACTGCATTCCATGCTACCCGTTGCACCTTTGATTCTGAAATGCGATAATCCGCAGCTAAAGCAGAAGGTAGCCAAAATGAACGTAGCGCTAATAAAAGCATGTCATTTTTACTCATGATGTAATTTTTTTGAATATATTCCAGTAACTGCACATCCATATAATTACGTGGTTGATAACGCCAGCGAAAATCAAATTGTTTGGACATTAATTACTACCTCTAATTCCATTATTTGAGGAAAATTTTTGTACTTGTTGAGAGAAATACAAAAATACACTGTATACATCCCCTAATCTGCTTCCTAAACCAAACTTATCAACTTGTTTAGGTATGTCTGCACCTACTCCCCACAAACAAGGAGTCCCTGGGTAATGAGAGTTTAACTCTCTCCTGATATAATCTGCCGTACCACCACAAAATAAAATTTCATCCACCACACTTGTAGAAATCACTTGATCCAACCAACTTGTGAGGACAGCAGTATATTCACTCCTCGCTAGCTTGACAGCTTTTTGAATTTGCTGTAGTTCATGCTGTTTATTAACATTATTCCTACTTCTCAATAACCGCAGAAAAGGTGTGGTAGATACATCACTTCCAGCAGCAACCACAGCAGGAGCAAGTATTGCAGGAGTATGTCCCGATGTTTTCGCAACTACCCTCTCCAACAGCCTAATCATTCCTAAATCAGAAGTCTTTCCATCAGCTGCAACCATCCCCCTATCACTGATTAATACAGACGCATTTCTGTAACCCACCATAGCCAAAGCAATTACTTTCATTTTTATCTGTTGTCCCAATTTCTTCTGATAAGCCAGATATATTCCTGCACCTTCTGGTAAACATTTAAACTCTACTAACTCCACTTGTATTTTCCCTGTCGGTGTTATGTAATTCGCAAGGACTTTACATAATTGCTGATGAAAACTTTCTTTATTTTCTAACTCCCCCGGTGGTAACAAACAAGCAAGTGCTAATCGGAATTTCATCCCCAGTTTCAGCTTTTGTGAAGCAACCCAAACAGCAGATATTGTTTTTGAAATTGCACGTTCGTACTTCAATTCTTTCAACCCTGCATTTGCATAGTATTGAGTCTTAGCTAAATACCCCACAGCAAAGGTTTCACCCATATAACTCACCCATGCAGCATTCTCCGGTTCCGTTGAGCCCAAAGTCCTGGTGGAATAAGAATTAACCGATTCCCAAGAAACTTTCAACACTTCTGGTTCCATCATCAAAGACATTGGGATATTCTGTTCCAATCCACAATAAATTCCCTTGGTTGCACTTCCCCCAAAATCCAAAGCCAAAATTAGTAGAGGAGAAGAATTACTTTTATTTTGAGTAGTTTTACTCATGATATTTGAAGATTAATTTGAAGGAATACAAAGGTAAACAAAGGTCGATTATTAGCAAAACTTATGATTTTTTCACTGATTTGATGTCTAATTTTCCTTCCAATTACTTCACACAATTTTTGATAAATAAACATCATGTACAATTGTCTAACCTTTATGAGACAAGGGTTTAAGCCATTATATCCAAAGACATGAGATAACCGAATCAAGAAAATATTCAATCCATCCCAAATAGCACTTTGTGAAATATTCCAGCTTTTGATTAGTTCCTTGGTGAAACACACTACACAATTTTTTGGGAATATTCTCTGAAACAGAATTTGGGGTGCGATATTGAAAACGAATTTTAGCAGCATTTTTAGGCTGAACTGAATCACGACAAAATTCATAAGTACAGGTTATACAGCAGTTGGATAACAGATTGAAAATTTTCTTTGATACTGTCATAAACTCTCTACCTTTTTACCTCATCCAAAGAATTTATCTCCCTTCAGGGGAGGAAATAGGGAACGGACAACAGGCAAAGCGTGAGTTTTTTTGGAGTAAGATGCTTCCATGTTTTGGCTTAGGGTTGCCTTTCCTAAGGATACGTGTTTAAAACCTTCGTGACACATAGTTACTGTTCCCCGTTCCCTTTAATAAAATTATTATTTACTTTGTTAGCGGACAAACACCACAGACTTCAATAGTGCTTAAGAGGGATCTTTTTAATAGCCTTGAAGTGCCAAAAATTCCCAGTATAAAAAGGCTGGAAAATACAGCAATTTATTTGTAATGGAAGTAAAAATTATAATTAGCGTTATCTCTGTATTTGCTATAGTTACAGCTATATCAGCGATAAAAAAAGATTAAATACAATCACTGAATAATCTGATATTTAATACTCGTGTTGGTAACCAAAAATAATAGCGATATATCAAATTTTTCAGGTTTTATACACAAACTTTATGAGTGAAATATTACTTTGATATTTCATGAATACGTAATACAAAAGATATATTTTTATTTATGATAAACAGCGTTTAGATAACTTTGTAGATGCAACCGTTAAATGGTTACAATCTTCTTGGAGCGATACCTTCGGTAAGCTTCGCTAACGCATAATTCAAGCAGAGTTACACCTCGATGAAATTACACCCCACATTCATGCTTATCTTGTTCCGTTGGATGAGCGAGGGAAACTCAACTGCAAAGGATTGTTTGGAACCAGAGTCAAAATGTATCAGTTGCAAGATAGTTTTGCTGATGCTGTTGCACATCTAGGAATTTCACGAGGCATTAAGGGGAGCGTTGCGACTCACAAGAAAATCAGGAAGTATTATGCTGCTGTCAATCAGGATTCTCAAGTTATCGACTTGCAACGTTGTCTTCCTCAACCGCAAGCATGGGAAACAAACGAGTCTTACAGAAAGCGAATAATTGAAGTTTTGAGTCCTCAATTAGAGGTTATTAATTATCAATTGAATGAGCGCGATACTCCTTCGGAGTCACTTCGTGAACGCTTACTCAAAGAAAAAACTGAGTTGAAGAAAACAGCATCGAGAAGTGAACAATTAAGACAACAGTTAGAAAAGGAAGCAAAACTGCTGCAAGGAAAAACAATTGATTTACCCTTGGAACTGGTGGCTTATGAATTAGGTTTGAATCAAGATAGTCGGGATAGAAATCAGTGGGTATCTGATAGTTGTAGCATCAGCATTATCAACTCTTGTTTTCATGATTCAAAACAAAATGTCAATGGTAAAAGTGCCCTGGATTTAGTAATGCATGTTAACCAATGTAACCACGATAATGCAATTGTCTGGTTACGAGATTGCTTTGGAGAGGAAAGGATGCTGGCTGCGGTTACTCAACATATCAGAATGCAAGCCTTAGAAACCATCCAGTTGAATCCTCTATCAGCTTTCGTACCACCGACACCTTCCCACAACCATTGGGAAGAAATTGAAAAATATCTGAGATGGAATTGCTCTGTTCCACAAAAATTGGTACAAACTCTGCACAACCGTGGGTTAATTTACGCAGATACCAATGGAAATGGGGTATTTCTGGCACGGAGTCTGGATTTAGAAGTGACAGGAGCATACTTACACTCACCATCTAAAGAAGGTAATGCTTTTAACTTATATCCCGGAAGCAGACGTTCCCGTGGTTGGTTTCATCTTAGTGTGGGTGTCAATAAAGAGGTAGGGGGGCAGGGTGCAGGGAACAATATTCTTTCCCCACTGCCCCTTACCAGGGATGTTTCCGTAACGACAGTCGTATTAGTTTCTGATCCCATTGAGGCTTTATCAGCTACAGCCTTAAATGCTCCCCACAAACATAGGACAATGTATTTGGTAGTTGATAGGGTTAGTGTAGCGGTTCAAAGGGAATATCATATTAAGCTACCCGTGGAATTTCTGCAAAATGTACCTAATGTGATTGTTGCTATGCCCACCGTAGCAGTTCGAGCAGTTCAAGAGATTCTACCAAAAGCAAAACAAATTAAACCATACAGTAAACTGAAGCAATTAAGACAACACCAAGAAGATATAGACAGAGAGTAGGTAGTAAAACAAACTCGCAATATTTTTACACGAAGATTTGTTTTTCTTACATACATACATACTTACTTATATCGAAAATCAGAAGTATTTTGAAATAGCCACTTTTGAAATTGTCACAATTACTTTAATCTTTATTTAGTGAAAATTATAATGCATAGGCACTAAACATTATCATTCGATGCATAGCAAATATTCAATCAATAAAAATGTATTTATCATAGAAATCTCATATATTGACTGGGTATAATCATAAATTTTTTTGCAAAAATGTTTTTTTTAGATTTTCTTAATTTTTGAACCCCTCATTTGTATCAAGATAACGTTAAGCTATTTTTAAGTTATTGTTAAGCATCACCTGAAATTAATAAGAATAAAATAGTAAGGAGTTGTGTCATTTACCAACAGAAATCATGCGGGTGCTATCTAGAATCGCAATAGATAGATGTGGCTGCAATTATCAACCAGGGTATTAGTTCAGCGTTTGCCTAAATATTTCCAAACCAAACACTCAGGTAATTCTAGAAGATGATCAAATCTCTAGGTAACCAGAACACAAGGTTTTGAACCTAGAGAATGAAATTTTTCAAGTCTAGGAGATAAGCAGACTATGAATATCAACCCGAATTTCAAACCGCAAACTGTTGTAAACTCCAACCACACAAAAATCTTAGAAGTATCAGAAAATAGTGATGACGTGGATATACCTCAAACCGCTGCTGTTCGATGGTGGTGGAGGGGATATTCTTGGGCTGCTTACCAACTACCAAATGGTTTAAAGGTAATGAGTGATAGACAAATGTCACTCATGGTTGAACAATCCAAAGCAAATGTGAGGAATTTTGTCGATGCTTATAATTTGGAGACGATAACAGTAAAAACTCCTAATGGAATGATTATTCAAGCCAAAACCCTACCTACTGCGGCGGCTTATTTACAACTACTCCTAGAATCAGGCAATTTGCAGCACCATAGATTGTCTCTAAATCAGTATGAATGGAAGGATTTAATCAGAACACTATCAGATAATAATTTGGGCAAGAGAAAATTGTTAATTCCAAATCCCAGATTTTTTGAGCCTAATTATCGAGTTGTAACTGCCAAACCCATTGAAATTGAGATAGTCAATAATATTGTTGTGGAAGTTTTGGTATTACCATCAGGAGAATATCGTATTGGCTATAGTGAAGGATTGAATTGTATTAAAGTAAATCCTAACTGGTTACTACAAGATTCTCATAAAAAGGCAAAAGTTTTTACAAGATTAAAGTTATCTCCATTAGTCGTGCAATGTAAGGTAAATACTCCATCAGGCACCAAACGTATACATACACTTAGTTGCGAGGATTGGTTATCTATATGGGAATATTTTGCTAAAAAAAGGAATAGACAGGCTATAGCAATGTTGAAAGCTTGTGCAGAAGAAAGTATTGCATGTCGTGTTGGAAGAAGGCAGTAGGCAGGTAGACGCGGTAGCGGCTTCTCTTGGAGTGGCAGAAGGCAGTAGGTGATGGGCAATTAGTTGTTAGGAGAGGATTATGTTGAGGCTTGGATAGAACGAATTAGAGAACGTAGCATTCTTCGAGGGAGATTCATACTCATTTAAAACTGGGTTGACTGCTTCATTTTTCATTTTTGCTTCCTGTGACTCTATCTCTCCATTTTCCTCCACCCACTGCCTACTGCCTACTTTCCCCCCAAAAAGAAGCGATCGCCGGAGCAAAAACAGATGTATCAGGACTCGACGCAGGCTGACAAAAATACTTAGCCCGATTCTCAATCGCCAATATCCTCTCAGTATCCCTAACATACAACGGCACCATCCCCTCCCGCTGCTCCAACAACTCCTCCACGCCAATTTTTATCTCCCCTCCCTCATGGAACAACTTCCGTGCTGCCTTTTCCACCATTCGTGCTAACTCTGCCCCAGTACAATTAACAGTCTTGTTAAGAATAATACGCCATTCCTTCTCACTCAAAACATTACTACCACAACAGTAACGCTCATCAAACCTTGCCAAATGCATCTGTAAGATTTCCTGACGCTCAATTGCTTGAGGAAACCCCACATAGAATATTTCATCAAATCTACCCACCCTGGTTAATTCTGGTGGTAATGCATCTAATCGATTGAGAGTTGCGATCGCAAACACTGCACTCTTTTTATCTTGCAACCAAGTCAGCAAAATTCCCAAAATCTGTCGAGAACCCATATCCTCACCCGAAGAGTTAGATGCAGCGAACAGCTTATCAAACTCATCAAAATAAAGCACAATAGGAGCGCAAGCTTCTACACGTTCTAACAGTCTTTTGAGATAGATTGCACCACCACTTACCACCACAGCAGTATCTACATTAACAAGAGGGAATCCCAAAACTTTCGCGCTAACATGGGCAGAATAGGTTTTACCAGTTCCTGGTGGTCCCACTAACAAACAACCCCTGGGAAGAGGAATATTTTTCTTTCTTGCTTGCTCTGAAAAATCCAACTTAACATTCTTTATGTATTGCTTAAGCAAATCCAAACCACCAAAATCTGGAATGCTTGGTTTTGCAACAAAGTTCAAATTGAAAGAACGAAAGCGATTTATTTTATATTCCAGTAAATGGTGAGTTAGTGTATTTGAATTTGATTGATTACAATAATTATCTGCTTGGTTTAAACCTAAACGTATTTCCTCAGTAGTTAAACCAGAAGCAGCATTGACTAAATCAGATAAATCAACATTATGCTGCAACACACTCGTTAATTCTGGTAACAAATCCTTGATTAAATTAACAACTTCTTGATGAGAAGGTAAAGAGGTAAAGAGAGTGGGAATTAAACTACTGAGGGATTGTGGTAATTCTGCATCATCAGTGGTCAAAATAATTAAATATTGTAACTGTCTACTTGTTTTTAATTCATAGTAAATATTGACTAACTGTGAAATTATTCTGCCTGAGAAGCTGCTAGAGCATCCTGATAATGCACCATTCATTAAATTAGGTAAATTTTCTAAAATAAAAATTCCATCCCTTCCACATTCAACAAAAGAATCAAAAGCAGTAAAGATTGCTTCATTAGAATGATTTAAATCACTCCATTCCATATGAGAAAAATATACTTGGAGTTCAGAACTATATTTTACTTGTTTAAAACAACTCCAACCAAGATTCCATAGATAAACTGGAAGATTTTTCTGAACACCACATTCAAGATAAATTTGCGACAATACTGTCATGCGTTCTTGCACCGGAGCATTGATACAGGTAATTGGAATTCCAGAATCAAGTAACAGATTTAATTGAGATAATTTCATATAATCAAAACTATCTTTCTAAGCTATTGTTTGTAACTTGATGAGATTGAGAATTGATTGCTGACTTATTAGGCTGTAACTTAGGTAGCATTTGCTCAAAATAAATCAAATCTCTTTCATCCATAAAACTTTTAACCTGCCCTCCAGACTTATCCAACAACATACCCCGTCCATCCTTCGCATAAATGGTTACTTTTCCATCAGTTGTAGCTTGCCATTTATAAGAGAATCTACCATCAATTTCTACATCTCTTTTTTGCAGAGAAGCATATTCTTGCAAAACAGTGGTAATCCTATTAATCCGAGCAAAATATTCTCCTTCCTTCTTACCCAAAGGAGTAAAAACATCTGGAAGAGATTCATTACGTTTTAAAGAGCTTTGTAAATCATCAATCTGTTTAATATCTATACTTGATAAATCGTCCTTTTCAATCTTTACACCCAAAGGAGTAGAGCGAAACTGCATTAAAATTTTGCCCGTTGCTGACTCTTTAACTTCATACAATGAACCTTCACGAGAGATTTGATATTTACCAGCTTGGTATTCCTTTGCTGACGATTCTTTCTGAGCATGAAACAGAGTTTTTAAGGATGTTGCATTGCGATGTTGTGCCGAATGTTCTTTAAACTCACGAATTCCCATCTTGACAGCAGAACTCACACTACTGACTACAATAGAGATATTATTAATAGCTTGCTGCCACCATGAAGTATTTTGGGGTTGTTGTAACCTTTTATTAATTAATTCTTGGTATAAACTACGTTCTTGCTGTAATGCTTTTACTTCGGCTTGTAATTGCTCAATTTCAGTAGTTAATAACCTTCTCAATGGACTATCTTCTAATACTTCTAACGATTGCATAACTCGTTGTGAGCCAGAAGTAGTTGATGATTGTTTCTCTTCTTGCACCTTTGCTTCTTGAATATGATTCTCTTTCAATAAAAATTTCCCATAATCAACTTCGTTGGAATTACCTCTATTATCAAAATAATCATCTTTATCAGCTACCTGCTGTAAACTTTCATTCTGAACAACTGATGACGGCAAAAAAGCATTAACAATTACCCTACCTTTTTCATCAGACTGTAAAATCACTTCTCCATCTAATTCAACTCTTTTATTAGTTGCTCCTTCTACTACACCACCAACAGAAGTAGAGCGCATTTGTTGTAATTGAGTAATCAATTGAGGATTTAAAAGTTGCCCTGATAAACCCGAAACCACATCATGGAATTGATTCTTGTTGCGTCCGTAAATCAGCCTATCTCCATCAAATATTTTCAAGTCTTGATGTTCAGCAGTTTTATCAGACTTATGATTCAATAAAGTTCGTAGTAAAGTTTCAATTACCTGTTCATAGTGCTGTTGAATAGTACTAGCATCACCAGATGAAATAGGAAATACCATAAGAAGTGAGTAGGGAGTAAGTAGTGTTGAATGGTAAAGGCTATAAAAATAGCATTAGTCTGCGATAGTCTACGGCGGATAAAAGCGGAGCATAGCATTACAAAATAATTTCATTCATCACTCTCTCCCACAATTGCAACCGATTAACCAATACTTCAGAATCAACACAAAAAATAGCTAATTCTCCATCAAGCATCCAAGCAAAAAATTCACTTTCTTGTTCAATACTTCGGCTACATTCATAAGAAAAGTAACCGTGAACTCTGCCAGCTAATAAACCAAATTGGTCAAATACTTCAACAACTTCTGGACAATAATATATATCAAACAATGGCTTTTTCATGGCTTCAATAACCCTTTGCTGCCATTGAGGATAACGTGATAATACAGAAGACATTTATATACTCCAATATTTTAGAATAGGCAGTGGGCAGTAGGCAGTTCGTTATTCCCTGCGGGAATAACTGGGCAGTCGGAAGAAGAGAGTAGGTAGGGTAAGTTAAATCGTGGGCATTTGGCGTGGGATAGAAGAAAATAGGCAGTCGTAAAGAGTTTTTTATGGTGCATAGCATGTTAATGTTTAGTTGTGAAATTTTTACTGGGGCACTACATTTAAAGTCTAGAAATTTAGCGTCATCTCCCGTAAAATGTGATAGAGAATTTGGGATATTTAAGTAGAGTTCAAATCACTTTCACAATTCATCGTAATTCTCCCTTTCCCCTGCTCCCTGCTCCCTGCTCCCTTTCTTCCGACTGCCTACTGCCTACTGCCTACTCACTTCCCTCAAAACACATTTGCCAGTTCTTCCGGAGAAAGTACAGAACCTGATTCATGAGGCATTGGGAACAATTGTTCAGCTAATTCACGCCGTTCTAAAAACTGTTGAGAACGTTCTTCATCACTGATTTGACTTGAATTATTATCAATCAATCTTTCTCGTATAAAATCCCATTTTTTTTCAGATAAATTCATCTCTGCAATATCAGATGAAGGAACCTTAACCCTTTGCAACAGAGGAATATAAGCTTCCGTACCACGGGTATAAGCTGGATTAATAATTACTGCCCTACCCGTACCCATCTTGGCAAACTGTGCGGGTTCTAATAAATGTCGTTTTTGATGGTGTTCGTTAATACTGCGAGAACCACCCCCTTTTCCCGTACTCCGTGACTTAGAATTAAACTTCACCTCCATCTCACCCAGGTAATCGCTGAACAACTTCGCAGATTCTGGATCTTGGGGGTTAAATATGAATTTGCTTGCAGTACCACCCAAAATTGCCCGCGTCAGTTCCTTTCCGTAAACCTTCTCAAGTTGGGCAATATTTTGGTATCCTAAAATACCTACAAAACCATCTTCACGTCCCTCATTTAACCAATTGACAAGGGCTGGTAAATACAGTGTGGGTAGTTCATCCAAGGCTACCACTAGAGGGTCAGAACGCGGTACAGTACGGCTAATATTGCGCGTCACAACCATGTGGAGGATAGCAGCCAGCAAGGGACTGACAATATCCCGATTGTTCCTATCCAACCCGAACACAATCAACTGCTTACCATCTAAGTCCAATGGTAGGGTAGTATTACCACAGAATGCCCCTACAAAATCCCGTTTAAGGAAGCGTTGGAACATCCTTTGGGCAGTACCAATGATAGATGCAGCAGTCTTTTGGGAATCCTTGACGCTAATTAACTGGGAAAGGGGACGGGAAGTCCATACCTTCAATTTATCCCTGGAAGCTGCTTCTAATCGCGCTGCAAGATTGGGTAACGATAAAATCGCTTGTGCCATCATTAAATCGCAGTATTTACCCTCCCCCGTCAAGGTTTTGATTGCCTTGGTAACGAGTAAAATACCCTCCACCAAACTATCCCCAGCTTCCTCGAAGAATTTGTCACTTGTGTTACTGACACCACGGTCAAAATTACGAGAAATTACTTGGGTTAATTGCCCTGCTGCGATCGCATCCTCCTCATCTTTTAATAAGTCCAAAGGATTGCAAGTTTCGCTTTCAGGAAACCCTGGTGCAAATATCCTCACGGTGTAACCCCGCTTCATCGCGTAAGCAACAGCGCGTTTTGTCTGTGCAGCATATTTGAAATCGTACAGACATACAGGGAAACCTTGGTCAAAAGCACTACGAATCAAGGGATCTATTACGGAGAAAGTTTTACCAGAACCAGCTGCACCAATTACAGCAATTCCCCTTTGAGCATCAGGAACATAGAGAGTAGAATTGGGGGAGATAAATTTGTCTAATAATTGTTGATAAATAGTTGGTTTATTCTTCAATAAACCATAATTTCGCCAGTCATTTTGAATACGATAACGTATATACTGAGGAGTCCCAACATAAAGTGCAACACTGTTACGTGTGGGGTTAGATATCTGCTTTTTAGCCTTACGTGCAGCTAAAGATTTTTCCCTACTTCCACCCCAATAACTAGTAGCAACTTTACCTTTGTTATTACCTCCTGAAATTAGCTTAAAAATTGCAATGACAGTAAAGCAACCCAGTAATACTAGCCCAGATTGAGATTTCATTAAATTCGGTAATTGTTCAATCTGTAAGCTTTGTGTTGTATTAGGTTTAGTTTGTTGTAGTTGGGAATAATTATTCATAGTTGTAATTTTGCTTCCTTAATCAACAACACCTAAAAATATAGATTCTTTTTCCCTATAATTCATAAACGGTACTGGACCAATAAAATACGGAGTACATCCTAAATCAACAAACCTATTTCGCATACAAATTCGGAAGAATAAAGCCTGAGACATCATTCCATCCACTTCCGAAACATCCCAGACAGCCACCTTAAAAGCATCACCAAAAGGATGACGACCTGTGGGTTCTTTACCCCCACTTACTGAACCGAGAATTCCTTTACCACCCTCTACCAATTGATATTTACCACTAATCCAAGCCTTTCCTACAACTGAGGCTGAACCTGATAATTCTATATGGGCACAATCTTTTTTACATGGTACAGCAAACCCTTGTTTAGTACTACCTGAAATTGTTCGATTACGCTGTTGTTCATCAGTTCCAAAAGCAATATCAACAATACCAACTTCTGCACCTACGGGATTAATAGGATTAGGAAATTGAGAAAAAGGTACATTAGATAATCCAGGTATTTCATCAATGTAAACCCCTTGCCATTTTTCAAATGTACCTATGGGAATTGTTAATAATCCAGGAATTGAATCTATATTGTAAGATTCTAAGTTAAGTGATGCCAAACTCAAGTTACCTAAATGGGGAGATTCTTGTAATAACTCGTTAAGAGATTGATTAGCATTAAATGAAGTTGATAACTCTTGAGATAATAAATCAAAAATTGGCTGGACTTTATCAACAGGGATGTCTTTTAAATCAGGAATAGCATTAACCAAATTATTCAATGTTTGGAATTTCACCACACCAAAGCTTGCTAAATTAACTTGACTGAAATCTAAACCAACAATTTGAGAAATATCAGTAAGTGAAAACTGTTGTAATTGGAAAGAATCTTGAAAATCACCCAAAATCATAAAAGCATCGGGAGTTTGTCCAATATTCCAACTACGAGAAGGGTTATATCCTAACTTTTCTGATACACCTGGAGGTGCTTGAAAAGAACCAGATTCAGTAATAGCTGGCATTTTAGCAAAGGCAATTTGATGCCAATCAGGTAAACGAGTGTTTTGCCAAGTCATTGTAGGAATTTCAACTCCCTGGGAAAGAGGTAACAAAGAACGAGAAACAGGCAACGGTGAAGATTGCAGATTGAATGCATATTTGTTGGTTGTTCTTTTCCTCTCTCCAGCAATAGGTGGTAAGTCTTGATAGGGATTGAAATTCCCCCTCACAGACAATCCCTGTTCACTATTTCCTGTTAAGAGTTCCTCGTTAATTTGTGTTGATGAATAATTTGATATTCCTTGTTCTTTCCATATCGTGAAAACTGTAGCAGAAATTGCTATTGGCAGTATAAATATTGGTGTCAAACCAAAATAATTTTTCAATTTCATTGTTGTTATCCTAAAGATTGAAATAGGCAGTAGGCAGTATTGAAAAGAAAGGGGGCAGGGAGCAGGGAGAATAAAATTAGTTATGAGTTCCAGAAATTGGATAATTTATTTTTTGAAATTCCCTAAAGAGAGATTGTATTATTAGTAGTGTTTTTGATTGGAATTGCTTCTCCCCCTACACCCTGCTCCCTGCTCCCTTCCTCTTTCCCCTTCCCAATTCAATTAAGCGATTAACTAACTGTAGAGAAATCCCATTTTTACGGGCAGAGTCATCTATTGCATCTCCTGTTTTTACACTGATTAAAAACTGTTCAATTCGCTGATACAAACTAGATGTTGGTAAAATTAAACGTTGTTTTTGGGCAATTTTTAAACCCCGATTTATAAAGAATAAACTGGTGATATTTCCATTTATATTCCTGGTGATATTTATATTTCTAGTCAAGTTAGCAATTTTGCTTTCTGTATTTGTGGTAGGTGTAACTTCAATGGTATGATACTTTGGCTTTACACTACCCATCGTCACCCGAAATACATACACTCGTCGTCCAGATTTACCCCTCGCTACCACCGTCAGCAAGCTGCTATTCGTCTTGGGTAATTGAGGTACATTTAATGGTTTAATTCGTCGTAAATGCAATACAGTTGCCCCTGGAGAATTACATTCTCGTCCTAAACCTGACAAACAACCATCAACATCGAGGGATGCAAAAATTGGATTATCTAACCAGACTTTCTCAACTATTTCTCCACTGTTAATGAAGGAAATATTCACCCCATACCCCGGTGATAATTCAATTAATGGTATCTCAGCAGAACTATTACCAGTTGCAATTTCCTGTGAAATTCGCCATATATTCCGTCTTGCTTCACCAGCAATTACTGATGAATAACTAGCAAAAGATAACATGGTTGATATAGAAAAAATACAAACAAATCTTTTCATAAGTGAGTGAATAGTGAATAATGAATATTTAGTAGTTAGTAGTGAATATTTAGTAGTTAGTAGTAAGGTAAGTTAGAAAAATAATTTTCTCTCCCCCTGCACCCTTCCTCTTTCGTGCTGCCCACTGCCTTTTTACAACTGAAATGACTGATTAACAAACACCTGTACATCTGAACCAGCACGAACATACCAAACCTTTTCTCGCTGTTTAATTTCTGATAATTTTCTTTGATTACGTTTTAAAATCTGTTCAGTAAGAGGTTCAAATCCTCCCTCTAAAACTGCTCCCAAAATATTAGGATTACCTCGTTTAGTAGAAGAAAAAGTAGTTGTTCCGCTAAACCCACTGGAAGTTGAATACTGTTCTGATTTTGGTTGATTGAGTACTTTACCAACCTTTGCCAGAGAACCAACTACAAATGTTTCTGCATCCCGTGCAGCAATTTCTCCACCTTTATTACCCCACTTTGATGCCATTAATGGTTTACCAGAAATACCACGAATACTAATTACTCCTGGTGGTAAAACATATTCAGAACCATCAATTAAAATTTGCGTTGCTTCCAGTTGCACAAGTCCTGATTTTTCAATATCTTGTACATGGACAATAATTTGAGTACTTTTTGGTAGGATAACTAAACCATTGTTTCCAGTTAATGGTTTAACAAGTTGGACAAGAAACTTTTCTCCTTCAGTGGGAATTGTTGACTTTTTAGTAGCATTATGATTTGAATTTTTACCCCAGATTAACGGAGTAATTAACTTTGCAGATGCAGTTGTACCCACTTTTAGTTGTCGTATAGGTACACCGTTAATAATTGCTGCTTCTTGTGCATGAAGTGGTTGCAGATAATCGGTATTTTCTATTGTGTTAGCAACAGTTTTAACTGCGGTAGCACGAGGGATTGTGATTGGTGACGGTGCTTGCTCTTTAAATATGTTATCTACCACCTGATTCTTTGATTGTTCTTGAGTAGATATAGTGTTGTTACTAATTTCAACACTACCATAACTTCCCAATTGATTAATTGCCATCCACTCTTCCATTGGATCGGTAGGTTGTTTAATAGAAGGAGGTGGAGATACTTTATTTTTAGAAACAACTTCTGGAACTTTATTTACAACTGGTTTTAATTGGTTTCGAGAAGCAACACGAGGGGGACGATATGTACTAGTCGGGTAACTACGACTGTATCTTGGAGGAGGAACATAAGCAACTGGTTTTGGACGTACTTCCCTAGAAGTAATTTTATTAGGAGTAGGTTTATTGGTTGTAATCTTCGGCTTTTTTACAGCATTTTTATGACTTTTCGCAGTCTCCAAAGATTTGATTTTTTCTGCTTGACTTGCTAAAGCCAATTCTGCTTTTAATTTTCCCGTTTCTAATTCTTCTACATCCTCATTAATCTCTATTTTCGGTTTTTCATAATCCTTAACAGCAATTTTTGGGGCAACTTTTGGTTTACCAAACATAATGGTATTTAAAAAAGTCGCTCCTGCTCCAAATACCACCAAAAATAATAATCCCACCGTCCCAAATTTAGCAAAGGGATTTGTTGCAAAAGTTGGTTTAGTTTTACCCTCCTGGGGGTCATCAAATAGTTCCTTAATTGCTACTACATTATTTGACGATACTTCAGCATCATTTTCATTTACTTCTACCTTATCTTGGTCATTTAATTCTGCTTGAGTATTATGATATAAATCATCATCATAACCCAGCAATCGAGTCAGACTTGCTTCATTCCAATTTACATTTTTATGCTCATTTACCTGAGAAACACTTCCAGCATTATGACCATTTACATCCTCATTCATTACAAATTCTCCCGTGCTAAATCCCTGATTGCATAAATTTCCAAACCGCTAGAACGCACCTGATAAATTACTGCTGCAAATCCATTAATTGTTGCTGGATATTCTGGTGCTTCCACCGCTTGCACAAAGATTTCTTTATTAAAAGGAATCACCTCCCCCAAATTATTACTCTGGTCAAAAATTGTCAGATTAGCAATCATTTTCACCTTCCATTTCCCCTCAGCAATCTTAATAGGAGGTTGAATAGAAAGGGGAACCAAAACCACTTGTGTTGTTCCTTTAAAAACTCCTGATGGAGTAATATCTGCTACCTTTTGTAGAAACTCCTTACGAAAATCCTCTGATAAAGCATGGGATGCTTGCCAAGCAGCAGAAGCCACTTTACCCCTACTTTTTCCCAGTGAGTTAATATCGATACCAGGGTCACCTTTGGGTTTGGTTGCTTCTTCCACTGTGTTTGGTGTTAAAGTTCCTGACCAATTCATCATTAAAGTCATAGTGTCAGCAACAAAGCGTAAGACTACCTGGGGAGTGCGTTCTAGACTACCAATAGGTGCGACTTTAATGGACTTTCCTGTTGACAATTGCACCAAACTTGGAGGTGCTTTTTTACTTAATTGAGAGTAAGAACCGTAGAGAACTAATAGTATCAAAAAGGTAAGGATATGTAATCCAAAAGTGCCTAGAGCGAATAATGCTAGAGTATCACCATTTGAAAACTCTGGATGAGAACGATTTAAAAATCGCAACCTCTTTTTTTCAGGAATCTCTGAATTTAAATTATTAGTATGAATATTCATATATCATTAGGAATTAAATACTTTAAAGCTTCAAAATAATTTACCTTCTTTCTTCTTCCTTCTTCCTTCCCCCTGCTCCCTGCTCCCTTCCCCCTGCCTCTTCTCCCCTCATCTTTTAACAAACTTACTCACAACAGAAGAAAGCCCCAAACTGGTAATACTAGAAAAACTTCTCAAAATTGCTATACCTCCACCCGCAGCTAAAACCACAGATAAAATAGGGGCAAGAATACCAATAGCAAAAGCAAAAATCATCGGGTCATTATTATCAGCATTTAGTACCATCGTGGCAACCAAACCCGAAATGATGTTGAAACAAAGCTTTATCATCCCCACAGAAAAAAATCCCACCAACCATCCATATATTGCCTTTTGACCGACGGGAAGTAATGAACCTCCTACCGCTAATGGTCCCAATAATGCAGTCAATAACATGGAAACTTCAACAATCCATTGAAAAGCAATACTAAATGTTAGTAACCACCCCCGTACTGTTAACTGAAAAATATTTGTGTTGAAAAAATCGCTAACTCCTGTAAGCCATCCCGGACGATTATCAAGTTGAGATTCTATTTCTTTAGCTTGCCTAGAAGCTTTTTGTAAACAATCAGCTTGTTGCTGGGGGTCTGCCATTGCATTACACTGGGTAATTAATGCTTGAATTGCATCTCCTTTCCCAGTTTTCAACATTACTTGTTGGTAAGCTTCTTGTAGTTGAATGGAAGCAGAAGTAGTTGCCAATAAAGTTTTATTAGTTTCATTAATAATGGTTCTTAATCCTTTAGTAGCAACTGCTAAAGGCTGGGCATTATTAGTAAGTAAAATTATGACTAAAAGAGGCCAAATAATTTCTGTGAAGGCTTTGGAATGTTCACCATCTATCATTTCTCGCGTCCACTGGACAATGAAAATTATTAAAGTACCAACAGCGAAGAAGATTCCTAAATTGGCGATCGCACCATATAATCCCCCACCCAATACATCATCCCAGAGTCGATCCAAGGATTTAGCGATCGCTTCACTGGCTGCTACCCCATCCTCTGTAATAGTTGAAGCAGCTTGTCCAGGATTCGGGGGTTGAACTTGAGAGAGTGGCATAATAAGAAGGCAGGGGGCAGGGAGCAGGGAGCAGGGGGATGAAGAAGGAGCCGATAAAAAGTCATGAAGACCTGGAAGTTTACCAAATTGCATTTGATGCTGCCATGCAGATTTTTGAATTATCCAAAAAGTTTCCTGTTGAGGAGCGCTACTCTTTAACTGATCAAATTCGTAGGTCATCTCGTTCTGTTTGTGCAAATTTAGCAGAAGCATGGCGTAAACGTAGATATGAAGCTGCTTTTGTTGCAAAACTGAATGATGTTGAGGCGGAAGCCGCAGAAACTCAAACATGGCTAAAATTTGCTGTGAAATGTAATTATTTAGATGTTGAAACAGGTAGAGAAATTTATGCGACTTACAATCGAGTTTTAAGCATTTTAGTAACCATAATTAACAATCCATCTCCCTGGATTTTGAAACGCTAATTCCCCCTGCTCCCTGCTCCCTGCCCCCTGCCTTTCAGAAAAGACGCGCTTGCGATGCAGTTCTCAAGTTACTAAAACCTTGTCCAACAGTTTCTTTCTGACGTGCTTGATTTTGACCATCTAAAGAGCGAGAAATGTTAGTGAGATTGAGATTTGCTAAATTTTGTGATTGTTTTGATTTCAAGCCATCAGTTCGCATTGCTCCTAAAATTCCTGCTATTTTAGTATTTTGTTGGGCAATTCGTTTCATCACATTTTGGGTGACAACTTCACTTTGAGCAGCATTAGAATCTGCATAAATTTGTTCAATTGAACTTTGGGTTTTTTGAATTTGCTCTTTGGTATTTTGTTGACCAGATTTACTCAAGGTTGCATCCGATGCTGCACGAGTTATTTGGCGCTCGACTTCGTTTGTTGTTCCTTCAACCGTATTTATTATACTGTCTGAATCAATCACAATTTCTTCAACTTTTTTCCTAACTTCTGTCGCATCTGGTAAACCCAATGTACCTATAGCTTCATTAATAGCGGCTTGTAAATCTTGTCCCAAAGATTCAGTCAAAGGTTCTAATTTACGAGAAACAATGGAAGAAACATAATAATTGACTGAATTTACTTGCTGTTGCCATTGTTCAACAATTTCAGCCAGGGGAGTGTTTTTAAATATTGGTACTTCCAGCGCATAAGCACTAGCTAATCCAATACTTGAGATTGTTACAATTCCTATAATGCCATAAGTAAATCTTTTTATCTTTTTCATCAATTATCTCCAAAATAAAAATTGCTTGCTAACATCTTTCCCCTACTCCCTACTCCCTACTCACCACTCACTACTCACCACTCATTACTCACTACTCACTACAGCCTACGGCAAGCCACTACGTGTCTACACTACTCACCACTCACTAATTCTTTCGACAATTCCGTCAATGCCACAAACTTATCGGGATACCTTGCAAAAGCAGCTGTTCTTTGTTCAACTTCCAGAGGATTATTCCCCACTATTGCTAACAAATTAGATGGTGGATAATAGCGACAGAAAGTAAAAATTCCGTTATCATCCAGCAACCATTGAGAATAACCTGCTTTCTTTTTCGGAAAAAAACTTTCTGTAGCATTATGAGAAATAATTTCTTGGGGATACTTCAAGATATTCCTAAAACTATCAACAGCAGTGGGTTGTATCCGTCCAATTAACCGAGTAGTTAAATTCTGAAAAATCTTCGCACCTGAAGGAGATTGAGCAATGGTATCGGGGTCTTGGGCTGATAAAATGACTCTGATTCCCGCTTTTGCGCCATTGGCGCACAATCTACCAACCAATGCTGCGATAGAATCGTATTCAAATAGGATAGGGCTTTCGTCGATAAAAAAGACGCTTGCTGGAACTGCTAATGCCCGTCGCAATGCAGCACTATAAGCGCTTAAACTTAGGATAGCTGCATCATCGTCGTTGGATAGGTTACGCAGGGCAAAAATCAGCAGCAATGCGTCACTACGGAAGCTGGAAGGTTGCGCTAATGCTTGTCCAACCCGTGAGGAAAGCCAGAATCGTAACCTCAAGCGTATCGTCTCCAAGGCTGTTTTGGTATCCCCTGTCAAAGAATCCAGCCGTAACCGTTCATAGGAGCAGAAACTCAAAAAATCATGTAAAGTAGGCATTGTTGCCCATTCCTGGGAACCAAAACCGTTAGTATAGGCTGCCCCGTAGCGATCGCGTATTAAATCATCACTAAAAAACGCCGACAATGCCAGTGCAATAATTGAACGTATAGTATCAGTAAGTACTTTTGATTCCGGACTTCCGCGAGTACCGACAATCATTGCCAGTAAGGCAGTAGCCAGGAAATCCTTGTAATCTTCAAACCGTTCTTGTTGTAGCTTAGGTGGTAGGGAACGTAAATTTGGTAACTCAAACAAATTGCTAAATTCCTTACCAATGTCGAAGTAAGCCCCATCTTTACCCATAAACCGGGCATAATCAGTAAAAGTACTGGTGCCATCAGGCTTTGGATAATCCATTGCTACCACTGGCATTCTTAATGCCAGGGCTTGGGTGAGGATACCAGATGCCAAAACACTTTTCCCCGCACGGGTAGTGGCAAATAGCCCCAGGTTCTTGTGTTGGGTATATAAGTTGAGATAGATGGGGGTTCCTCCCTCCTGGGCAATTAGTTCCAAACCCCTATCATCAGTGGATTTGGTTCGCACCAATGGCATTAGTCCCGGTACTTCACTGCTGAGGTAAAGCAGCCGTCGGTTGAAAGGAACTGTCATCAACCGTTCCCAGGTGATAGGAAACGTCTGTAACCATATGCGCCAAGGGTATTCGGTTTCTCTCACCACCCAAGCCGGACGTAAAAAGCAAGATTGCAGATATCGACAAGCTTCGTTTAATTTCTCGCGGGTGGGGCGATAGACTAGAAATACAGTTGCTGTATGAATTGGCACAGCACCTTCATAGAGCTTTTCCTGAGCGGCGATGGACTTTTTGATGTTGAGTAGGGATTTGACATCAACTGAATTTTTCTCTTCGGCGATGGTGGCAGAAGTGTTAGCTTGTTTAGTAAGGCGCTGCATGTTAGTTTTCACCAGGGTTTCGTTCGCCCTCATTAATTGACAGTAAATCTCGGTGTCATATATTCGTTCTCTAGACAATACCTCCCATAAGTAACGCATTTGACATTCTTTATCCGTCCAACCACTAGGTTTATCTGCGAAGGTGAGCGCTCCAATATATTTTCCTTGCAGATGTACCCAACGTCTGTCAGCAACGGGAATTGAGGATTCATACTCCATCAATATGGATGTGGGAGCGACTTGGGAGTAAATTTCCTCCCGCAGTCCGTTTTCATCTAAAATCAACAGTTGAGGGATGGAACGAGGTGGAGTATTATTAAATCTTCGCCACAGAATTGCCCACATTTCTTCAGCATTGAGAGGACGAATATCCAGTCCCATTTTATTCGATAGTAGCTGTTCCCAGAGTTGGAAGCCATCGGTAAAGGATGTTTGTAACAAACGCTCGATGCGGAGGAATTGTAATTCGTTGATTTCGCCGGTGAAAGACTTCCAATAACGCTCTATTTTGGAAAGTAACTTTTCTATGGTATCCGTTGTTCCAGTAGTGTCTGGTTCAATGGTATAGGTGCAGTATAAACGCAGATTTTTGGGTTTACGGATACCAAGTTTGGTTAACTGTTGGGTACGACAGCGATCGCCTATGAGGAGGTATTGCAATTCTTTATTTGGTGCTTGTTCGATTAAATCTTGGAGTTGTTTTTGTCTGGCATTATCGTCACTAAATGAACTTAAATGAATCGTTAATCTTTCCCCTGATGGCAAGTCTTTTAAACCCGATTCTATGGCATCAAAAACTGGGTCGATTTGTTCGTTGCGTAAGGTAGAATGAATTCCAGCACATTCAAATCCAAAATGAATTAAGAAGTTGTCTGTACCTTTTCGCAATACGTAAGCACCAATAGAGCGTCCTTGTAGGTTAATTTGCAACATTGTCACTAATGCAAAAGCGTCTTCTAAAGGTGTTAGACTAACTTTAGTTTCTCCGTTATCTACGATGCGTTTTCCTACTTTTGGTTTCATTTTGATTCCTTGTATTTAATTGCTGATGAGAATGCAGTATTTGTTGATAACTTATGCAGGCTCTAGTCCAATGAGGTGTTGCAATAAACTTTGATAGAATCTTCCAACTACCATTAGCAGTTAGTACCCACCAAGTTGATATTCCCCAAGCTGCAATTCCACAAGTCCAAACCCAATTGAGTCGAAATAAGCCGTGAGCCAAATAATAAGAAACTCCACAAATGATTGCCCAAGGAATTAATTGTTCTGCGGGAAATGGACCAATGTTTGGTTGCTTACCAAGAGTGGTATTGACAGTGCGATATTTTGATTTATTAGACATTTTTTTTACTAGTGATAAAATTTTCGTTATGAGACGGCAGTAAGCAGTAGGCAGTGGGCAGTCGTAAAGAGTTTTTATAGTGCTTCGCACTAACATGTTTAGTTGTGAGATTTTGTTGTAAAGCACTATATTGAAAGTGTATAATTTTAGCGGAAAATTCGTAGGCTATGGTCATAAATTCGAGGTATTAAGTAGAGTTAAAATCATTTTCATAGTTCATCAGAATTCCCCCTACACCCTTCTTTCTTCTTCCTACTGCCGACTGCCGACTGCCTACTGCCTTCTTCCTATGCTCCTCCTCCACCAATAATTAAATTAGCTAAAATATCGCCCATAGTTATTGCAATTAGAATAATCATTGGTGTTCGGGCTAAATTTTGCCAATCTTCATCTTGTCGGGCAGCTTGAATAACTTTGACTAAAGAAATCCCTAAGTATAATAAGAACAAGCCCCGCAGCACGTTAAATACTAGAGGAATTGCTTCACCTGCACCTGTAAATTGGGCAGTCATCCAAGTTTCTGCGTTTTGAAAAAATTGTGCTTGTGCTGGTTTTGATAAAGAGTTTATAACCAAAAAAGTTCCAATAAATATATATGTAGCCCTCATGAACTGCCCATAATAGGACGCATGAAAGTGCTTTTTTCTATTCACTACTCCCCACTGATTACTCACTTTATAGTCTTGATTTAGCTTTGTAAGAAAATTGAATAATCTATTGAACCTGTGTTTTGTAACAATTGCTGTCGTCAAGATAATAGTTACGCTGAAGTTTGCAAAGCTGAACGCGCAAGGATTAATGATTACATTCAGCGCTGTTGAAGAAGCAGCAGTAACCATTAACAGGTGAATGGTAGTTGAATGCTTCTGGGTATAGCGTCCTTGGTAGAACTCAGAAAATTTGCACGTTTTTGAGGGCATAAAAAGTCAACCAACAAAATTTTCCATACCCAAAATTGAACTTCTAAATCTGACAATATTCATCAACCAAACGTGAGATCATAGTAATTATTTTTATTCTATAAAAGTATTTAATTGAGAGGATCTATTCATCACTTTGTTGATTTTTTCTTTTACGCAACTCTACATAAAGTACATCTATTTAGGTATAAATTAAATTAACTTTTGATGTGTAATTAATGTAAAATTACGCAATTTTAATCTTCAAAATTTACAAAAACTTTTGCGTAGGGTACATAAACAATGGCTCTACCTTTTGGCATAGATAATAAGCGTTTGCTTCCCGCGTTCCTCCAGAGGAAGCACCTTACAGCGACAGTTTCAAACAGGAACAATACCCTGGTGCAGTTTAGTAAACATGTTCCCCCAACGTTACTGAAGTAACTTTACTTTTAGACAGTTACTCTGAAAATAGTAACTCTTGAAACCTTTACAAGATAATAGTTACAGCTATTTCTTTTCTCAAGTTACTAAAGTTACTAAATAAAAATACATCTCTACAAAAATTATTTAACTTGTTACTGTGTAGGGTTATTAGTATTGCCTCGAATAAGATAAAAAGATGACTTTATTTTTTCAGGTAGGAACTGCGGTAACTCAAAGCCCACAAAAGGCTGTAAAGCTTATTGGGGCTATATCTTAAGGGTTACTATTTTTATGTCAACCGGCGTTGTATCCATTTCATTTGCTACAGTAACTGATGCCAATACTGCGGGAGCAGCAAGCTTGCTACGCAATTAAGAAATGCCTATTTACCTACTGCCAACTGCCGACTGCCTTCAGACTACTGCCATAACTCAAAACCCTTTACCCGCTCTAAAAGTAACTGAATTGGAATCTCCACACAACTGCGAGTTACCATTTGTGGAGGGGTTGGCATTACAATTTCCCCATCAGCATCAGCCCGAACATTAACTTTGAGTCGTTGGTAAGTAATGGACGAATCCTTGTCAGAGTGAAACTTCTGCTTACTATATGTCTTCCCTCCCTCCTTCTCTATTTGCTGGCGAATCATATGAATGGCTGTACGGTAACTGATTCTTAAAGTAACGGGACATCAGCGACCAAACACCATGCAAATAAACTGCGAGGGACTTATAGTTTCGATTTTCTGGGTTCCCATCTTCGGTAATCAGACGACAATTCCATTCCCCAATTTCTGTCTGGGAACGCAATATCAAAAGCCGATCAATAAAGTCATCCAGGGAGGATTTGTTCGATTCATCCTCGTTAGCTTCACCACACAATAAGGAAAGGTATTTCCATACTTCTGATTCAGAAATAACCCCAGAAAGTTCAGCCAAGCGAAAACCATAGTAACCAACAAGGGCTAAACTTGATGCTAACCTTGCATGGGCTGCGGGTAACTTAGAAATTAATTGCGATTCTAAATCCTTCACCTGTTGTTGAGGGTAACCCAATTTAATCAACTCAGGTAAGACACAGGAACTTGAACGGGAAATCGAATGCAATTCCCGAAATGCTTTTGGGTTGGGTGTTCCTTCAAAAACTAAGCGAATCAAGCGCGATAGGATAATTGGGTCATCATCTCCGATGGAAAAATTGGAAGCCACCATCAGGGGACTGTGGGGGTCTTGGTTATTTTCCCTCACGAAGCGTGACCCACCACCGTATTGTGTCTTTACTTGCTGACAAACCCAAGCCACTTGGGCTTTATCGGGGTCGTCCAGAAAATGTGTCAACCCTCCCATGAGCTTAAATCGCTCGTGGTAGGCACTTTCAGAGGTTTTGTGGAGTGTTGCTCGTTGGTCTAAGCCTAACAGAGAAAGGGCGGTTACTGCGGCGATGGTTTTCCCAGTTCCAGCATCACCATATAGTCCCAAAACTGGGAAAAATCCTTCCTCTGACTGGATTTCGTCGTAAAATAAACCAGCCACCACAAATGCCATTGTGAACAATACTGGCATAAATCCAGGTTCCCCAAAGAAGTTTTTCATTGCAGTAACCAGATGTTTAAGAACTTCCGGTTGCTGCTGTTGATGAATTTTTGGCAGAGGAATTTTTTCTTTGGCTATCAAAGTATGGTTAAAAACCCAACCCGACTCTTCTTCAGTAATGAAGTGCCCATCTGATGAAATTTGACAGTCGGGAAATACCCATGTTCCATTTGATTGTCTACCAATACGGTCACATAATTTATATGTTCTACCTCCCCGCGCTCGGTAAGCTGACAGTTCTTTATGGAGATATTTGTGCAGTTCTTCTGGCTTCAATTTGTTGACTAAATAAACCTTACCAGTGGAACGTGCCAGACAGTTAATAAAATCCGTTACCTTATGGAGTGCTTCGGCTGGAACTACTACCCTGTCTTGCTCTACGCTTGAATCGTAACTGCGCTTGACTTGTATGACTAAGCCTCCGAAGTTATTGTTAGTACCGATTAACTCTCGTTCAACAATAAAGCTGAAGCCTGCTTTAGGAATCCATTGCCATTCCACGTTATCAGAACCTTTACTCTTTATCCAATATCCTAACTCTGACTTATCTGGATGTTGTATTGGTGCTACCCAATCTGAAGTGTCAAATTGTGGAGAAATGCATGAGGTATACTGGGTGTTGTCAGTTAATTTATTTGTCCTTTCTTCTAGTAAGAAATAACGGATATCATCTGACCATAACCCCATCCATTCTTCAACTGAAATATAAGTTATTTGATGACGACCTCCTTGAATAATTAGGTCGTCGATATCTGGTTCTTGTTTAGTAAATTGTCCCCACCAACCAATACGAATTTTACATCCCCATTGTTGTACTAATTTTACTGTTTCATAGTATCGATGCATGATGTGTTTATTGTCCAACATGCCTGCATCAATGTACAAATCAATGATTAAATTTGAGAGGGGTATATTACTATCTTGGGCGATTTTTTGTAAATAACGCTTGAGTAATTTTGGACTACAATCCCAAGCTGCTCCTGGGGCACCGATTATTATTTGTTGGAGATTGCAAGCAACTGACCATGCTTTTAGAACTCCTTCAACTAATCCAATTGAGGATAATTTCACTGTTGGAGGACAGCAAAATGCTAATGGCATTTCTCCGTTATCTAACCTTGGTCCCGAACCCCCCACAGGTGTAGAGGAACCCCATTTATACTTACCACTACTTGGGTCATCTGGACGGATTTGGAAGGCAATAATTTGCCCTAATTCGTTGTGAAGTGGTAGAAACAGTCCTGATTGACCATATAAATGCAAGGAATCATTTCGTTTAACCACACCAGGTAAGTTAGTACTTACGTTTTGAACTTGTGTTTCTTGCCACGAAGTAAATTCTATAAAATCAAGAAAATCACCTAATCCACGTATATTTTGTAAGTGATTGCAGTGAGAATCTTTTAGTTGTAGTTTTTTCAATATCTTTCGATATTCATTATCCCGTTCTTCCTCCCTAAGAACTTCTTGCTCAAGGGGTTGTGAGAAATTTTCCTGGAGTGTTTCTTGGCTTTTGGTATTGGATTTATGATGAGTAATATTCCATTCTCTAAAGTTTGATGGGTAAGCTTTCTGTACTGCGATGGCGGCAGCCACTCCCTGCGGGAGTATCGCCCACAAAGAAGGTAATCCCGTTAACTCAGCCATCTGTTTAGTAGATGCTTTTTTGCCTCTACTGTGTAAGGTAGTAGCTGCTGCTAGTAATTGATCTACTACATGAGGTTCAATAAATTCTTGTCCCATCCCACTTGATAGTTCTCGAATGTGGACGTAACCAGATGGAGCTGAATCAGACTGGGAATGATAGCAGTAAATACTACCGTCGTCATTTAATTTACAACTTCCTGTAGTATTTCCACAAAGAGGACAAGGATTTTTCTTACTTGAGCGCTTGCCTTTTTTTATGTTTCTTGGCATGGGCTTAATTCTTACGAATGAGTTCTGACAGAAGCATCCGAAGATGATTTGACTGGTTGAAGAAAGATGATGTGTTGCTCAGTCAAACGATTTACGATTTTGGAGTTATAGGGTCAAGAAGAATGCATTAGTAATTTTTTACATTGATTGACGAGCAGATGAAGTGAGTGCCCCTGAAAAAGGAAAAGATTTTTTACCCTACACGAAAGACCCTCCGACGTAAATAAATTTAGGGGTAGAGTAATCTAAAATCTAAAATTCGGTTAGATGCTTTTGTTTAGTTGGACTTGATACTTATTTAACAGATTTTGCTTGTCTTCAATGCAAACTAAATCTACCTTAAGTAATAATTAATCTGTACTATTCCTTTAGGTAGATAAATATTTTTCTTTTCAAAAATGGTAATATTTGTCACATTTGTATCTAGTCAATTATCTATAGAAATACATAAAAATAATGTCAGCTAATTTAAAGGTCAATTTAAAATCTTGCCAGAATATATTTGCACTAGTAACGGGGTGATATTAGTTCTAATTCGGGGATTTTGAGTTAGTAGTGTCTTTCAGATTAAAATTATCTTTACTGGTAAATAAATCAAAGAAAACAGAAAAACAGAGTCATCCAGTATTGTCACAAATAAAACATTGCATTTTGGCTATATAATTTTGATTCAGTGAATTTTTTAGAGTTGCTCAGCTGTAGATAAAAGCCTATAGCTGTTATCTGACAAGGGAAATCATGAATGTGAAGAAATTTAATGTGTGTTTTTCAAAATTCCGTATTCGGTTTCTAATTATACTTTTAAACACATATATGTTTGCCATATACATCAGAAGACTTGATTCCAAAACTATATAAATCAGAACTTTAGGGAATTGAGGTTTTGAGGTTTTTCAGTATTTGATTTGCCGGAATTCGTAATATTTTTATCTTGTCAAATTTTGCTTTAATTTTGTTGTACACAAAAAAATTGTCAAAAAATAGATAAATTATGTATAAGTGATTCAAAGTGTAGGGTTCATCTCCAAATTTATTGTTTTAGCTTCAAAATCTGTACACTTTTTATCCTGCGGTAGCATTCTACTAGAGATTGAATTAGAGCTTCATCATGAATCAAAGCAATACTTATGTTTATGAGTTGTAACCGCTTTACATTTCCACAAGACGAACTTTTTTGACTCTTAATTCCTAATCTCAAATTTACCAATAAGATTGGTTGTTCGGTGACAGCTTCTTGTTGTCTATCAAATTTTGATTGGAAATTTTCAACAGATTTCCTTCCAGAAATATTTTGCAAAAAAATTGGAACGTATACCTGATATTCAAGGGGCTTTTCACGATGAAAAATTATCCACACAACATCACATTGCAGCATTATCAATTCGTGAATAAGCAAGTAGCAGCAGAACTCACTGGCTTATCCTCAGAAACATTGAAAAAATATCGACATGAAGGAAAGCTTCAAAAAGATATTCACGCTTGTTGCAATTAATTCAAGGGTGATTAGATACAATATTTCCCTGCTACTTGATTGGATGCAAAACAAAGATAGCAATCCTCAAGGACATTTACAAGCAATCGAAAACTATTTAGCTTCTCTTCCATCAGCACAGCGAAATATACGAAGCCGTCGCTCTCGTTGATATAAAAATAAATAACTAATTGAGAAATGTTGCCTGGAAAATTTGTACCCGTTGGGCTTTATATTTAACTAATAGAGTTAAGTCTAAAGAGGTTGTTGTGAGCGAATATCAATATTACGAGTTTCTGACATTAGACCGACCCCTAACCAATTCAGAGAAGACATATATCCAGAGTTTTTCCAGTCGAGTAGAGTTGACATCAAGTCAAGCAATATTTGTTTACAATTACGGCGATTTTCGTGGTGATCCTAAAGAACTGTTGGAAAAATGTTTCGATGCCATGCTTTATATGGCAAGCTGGGGTTCTCGACAATTAATATTTCGCTTTCCCAAATTTCTGGTTGACGCAGATATTTTTGAACTCTACTGTCTGGAAGATAGGATTACTGTCTCAACAACAAGAGATTTTATAATCTTGGATATAAACATCAATGATGAAGAACTTTGTCATTGGATAGATAGCGGTGAGGGGTATTTATCTGGCTTGGTATGCTTACGAGATGACTTATTGCGTGGTGATTACCGTAGTTTATATCTTGCATGGCTCAAAGCTGCCCCAATTTATTTTGATGAAGAAGAGGAAGATTACACTGAACCTCCAGTACCTCCTAATTTGGACGATTTATCAGAGTCCCTTGAGGTTTTTGCTGATTTCTTTGAACTTGAGCAAGATTTGATTGCAGCAGCAGCAACTGCTAGCGAATACCAGGAAGAAGAATCAGAATCTCTAGAATATTTGATACCTTCTTTGAGTGAGTCAGAAAAAAACGATTTTTTGCTAAGAATCCTTAAAGGTGATTCACACATAGGAGTGCAGCTAATAATGAGACTGCGAGAATTATCTGAGAACCATAAAATCATTGTTAATAGTGATACTCCCAGACGTACACTCTCTGAATTATTAAAACTAGCCGAAGGGGAAACTATAAAACGTCAGGAAAGGGAACAAGAAGTCGCACGTCAAGCAAAAGTGCAGAAATTAGAAGCACTGGCGAAAAGGGAAGATCAAGTTTGGCAACAAGTATTTGAGTTGATTACACTCAAGCAATCGAAAGCTTATGACCAAGCAGTCGCGTATTTGGTCGAGTTACGGGATTTGGCTGAGTACCAGGGGAAGTTGCAGGAGTTTCAATCCAGGATTAAGCAAATGAAGAAGGATTATAGTAAGCGTCCTGGGTTGATTTCGCGCTTACAGAGGACAGGTTTATTGGAATTTTAATATTCTTGCTCACTCTGCATGTTGTGCTGATAACCAGTTAAGCAAATCTTCAATCTTAGTGAAATCTAACAAAGCTTCCCCAAGTGACTCTAATTTTTCTAGTGAAAGACCCTGCACTTGCGATCGCAATTCTTCTGGTATCTCACCCACCCGTCTTTCTAATAACCGTAAAATCAGCCTTTGTTCGCCTTCTTGTTGACCACGCTCGTAGCCAATACGTTCGCCAGTAGTAATATAGCTCATACTCCGCTCCTGTTCAAATTGTTTAAACTGTTGCCAAAATTCTGCTTCTAATCCTCTTGGTAATATCATAACCCAGTCAATGAATCGATACAGGTTACGGATATCTTGTTCTTGCAGTCCCAAGTCATAAAGTCGGCGAATTAAGCTAAATTTCCAATTTTTACGTTCGCCAGGTTTTTGGCTTGTTTGTTGTGTTTTTAAATGTGCCATAACAACCGTTGCGAAAACATTATCGCTAACTTCTAATTCCGTCCAACGGTTGACATAATCTAGAAGTTTGACAGTTCCAAATTGAAAATTTAAACTCGTATCTGGATAATTAAAGCTGTATTTATTTGGTCGCCATTCTTGATTGTTGTCGCATAAAATTGCCAAACTAATAGCAGGTTTCCGGAAGCGATCAAAAATTCGCAGGTTGTAAGAAAACATCCGTTCTGCAAAAGTATCTTCCGATTTTGCCTGAATTTCGATATGAATCAGAAGCCAAATTTCTTGTCCTTGGATTTGCCAAACTTTCACCAGCTTATCCGCATATCGTCTTCCCTGTTGGGCTTGGCGGACTATTTGTTGAAATTCCTTGTCTAAAAATTCGTGTGGACGTTCCCAGTTAATTAATGCAGCTGTTTGAGGGAAAAAGAACTGCATTGCTTGTGGGAAGTATGCCTCTAAAATTTCTTTCCAAGGACTGTCTAAATCAGCACGTTCACGCTCATGGTTCATGAATTGCAAAGGGTAGATGTAGTATTTTTATTATTATAAAGTTTGAGTGACTAATATTTAATAAGTTTCAAATCAACTTGTAATTCTAATTAATCAGAGTATAGACATATGTTTTTTTTATAACGTTCTAAATATGGAAGTAAATGAATTTGAATAAATAAAATTTTTGTCTTTCAGTATCCAGTATACCAAACTATTAGTTGAAAATAAAAATCGTACTTTTGAATGTGAGTTGAATGGCACTATAGCGTTTCTCAAGCTGATGAAGTACATTTAGATTTACGTAAACCTTCAAAATAAAAGCACACAGATTTTTGTCTGTACCTCACTAGACTAAGAAACGCTATAACCCTCTTCTGTCACTCTCCGAAAAGCCTTACAATTTCTAAATTCTGTAACTCTTGTGTATCAAGGGATGGCTCTATTATTTTTGAATAGAATCTTCGCAAGAAGGGAAAATGGCAAAATTTTAATTCAAAGCGTCTTAATCTATTTATATCACCTCTGTTGTCAACTTTCTATTAACAGGAAAAAGCGGGAAGTGACAGAAGAGGGATAATAAAAGCTATAAGCTATGGGGAATAAACACCACAGCTTTTAAAGCTATTAAACAATAGAAGGATTGTGATATTTTGCAAAGGATTTTCTACCAAGAACCCGTGTCATCTAAGAAACGAGAAAATTCTGGATTCGACCAACGTAGGGGTAGACTACTTTCCACTCGATATCCCTGTTGCAAATAAAACCTTAGCAAACGTTCCGCACCTGCATAATTACTAACTTCATCCCCCGACCAAATTACCTCAGCCGTACCAGTTAAGTACAATAAGTTACCTTGGTCGAAATCCACAAACAACAACCCCCCATGAGGATTTAATTCTAAATTACCAAAGGTATTAAAGTGGCAATTCCCAGCAAAATCGGGAATAGTCAGGGTAAAATCATCATCTATCCGCACAAATCCCGGTTTACCCCCGCGATGGGAAACATCTACACCCTTGGCTGCACCTGCTGATTCATCTTGGTAAGCTGTGGCAATGAAGAATGTATCTGATGTAGTAATTAAATTCCGTTCTGCTTCCGTAAATTTGCTTAAAGCGTGAATCGGTTTAGGTGTTGTTTGATCATATTCATCTAATCTGAACATCCGTGCTTGAATATACTGGGGACAGTTACCGAAACTTTGCCCCACCCGTACTTGAAAACCATCGTCAGAAATAGCCGTGACAGTTCCATTCATGCGGTTCCGGCGACGGGTATGCAATTCAATTCCCAGCAAGCCAATATCCATCCCATCGGCTAGGTTCGTTGCTAAAGGGTCGCCATACAAGGGTTTTGCCATCACTTGCAAACTATGCTCATCGGGTGAGGAGAGAAAACCTGGTTCCCCAACCAAAATCGAAGCCCAGATATAACCTGATACATCAACACTACCAACAATTACATAGGGAAGTTGGGCAAAAAATTGGCGATGCTGTTCGGGTAGATATTCCCGAATTACCCGCCTTCCTTGCTTATCCATGCGTTCTTGTGCCCCCAATCTGGCTTGAATTGCCAGTTCCCCAGCATGAAATGGTGATTCGGAACGCTCCCAACCTGGGTTTGCCATTGTTTGCTCTCCTCTTAATCTTAGCTTGTTAACAAAGCTTATAGGTCTAATTCTGATACTCTATGGTTTGCTAATGAAAGAGTTGGCGTTTAAATCCCAGCCCTTTCACAATAATTGCGAATCATTTTAAAGTCCTGTCATCGGTATGTAGCTAGGGAGTTGCTTCACCCGATTAATCCAGGTTATTACATTCGGATAGGGATTCAAGTCAATCTTGCCATCACCAGCTAAAGCTACGTAAGGGAAAACAGCTATATCTGCAATAGTAGGATGTTCAAATTCTAACCAGGTGCGGGTGCTTAAATGTTGGTTGAACTGGGTGAGGATATGCTCTGATTTTTGATATGCTCTTTCGATATTTATACTACTTGCACCAAATAGATGGTAAAGTCGTGCATTTTCGGGACCTTGACGTACTTCTCCGGCTGTTGTCGATAACCACCGCATCACTTGAGCTAGGGACAATGGATCTAAAGGTAACCAAGTATCGCCGCCATACTGACGTGCCAAATATACTAAAATAGCTTGAGCATCGGCGAGTTTAATATCTCCATCAACTAGTAAAGGAACTTGTCCAAAAGGATTGAGAGCTAAATATTCCGGCGATTTATGTTCGCCTTGCATTAAATCAACTTTGACCCATTCGTATTCCAGATTCAACAGTTCCAGTAACAGACGAACTTTATAGCTGTTACCCGACATTTCGTGACCGTAGAGTGTAATCATGGTTTTGTTCCTTTCAAGTAAAAATTTGCGTCAATATGAAACAATTGAATGTAATTTAGGATGCAATCAAACCACCCTTCTGCCAGTAAAAATCTGCATTTTTACGCAGGGTTTCCTCCGCAGCTTCCCATTGAGGTTTGGTGTTACCAAATTCACCGTTGTAAAATAGATACAACTTACCGTCTGTAACTTTGTAAGTTTCTGGATCGATATTTACTAGCTTTCCTTCAGAAACAGCAACGGCACAAAATCCACCATACTGAGGAATATAACGCTCAGGGTCTAATTGGAATTGAATTTTGTTGTCTTCAGTTGCAAAATAATAGACTGCTCCATCGTAGGTTGTAGAAATTTGAGGATTACCCGCAACTGGGCGATCGCTAAAATAAGAAACTGGATCGTAGCCTTGAATTGCAACGTTTTGCTCGTTTGTATTAATTGGCTTAGTCATTTTTTTCATTCCTTTTGATTACACTACCTGATAGTCAATGTTGGTGTTTGATTTAACAACACATCCAACTCTCCCCGTCTCTGCAACTCATACAGATCATCGCTACCACCAATATGTTGGTCATTGATGAAAATCTGCGGTACTGTGCGCTTCCCGTTTGTATCCCTTGCAACCATTGCATCTCTGGCTGCTTCATCACCATTGATCGCATATTCGGTGTAACTTACTCCTTTGGAATCTAGGAGTTGTTTTGCACGACGAGAAAATGGACAGGTACTCCAAGTGTAAATTTAAACGTTTGCCATGAGTAATTATTTATAAATCAATGCTTGTCTGAATCATCCCCAGGACAATCGCTAGGCAGAAATTCACGCTCCAACTGAAATAATGATGCGAGGAGCCAAATTTCATCCCGACATTGGGGTGGTGGGGAAAAGTAAAAATCTAGGGTGCTAAATAGCCGTTTTAAGATCGTGATTGCTTCCCTGCAATTAAGCTTCCAAGATGGTCATTTTGTCCTAACGTCCAAGCTTCACCCAGCAGTTTGTAATTCATCCGGGGAAAATAACCATAACGCTGTCCTAATTCCCCACTCAGCAGCGTCATCCGTTCCACTGTCCGAGCATTTTTCAACTCACCTGCATCGATGTAACGAAATGGGGTGTGTTCAACCAAACTCATGAATTTAGCTTTCGCTTCAGTATCATTGCTCACCACAAACACATCACTGACTGTATCCCCAAAAATGGGCGCATCAAACACTTCCCACCACACATTTTTGAAAGCTCCCACAACTCGCGTTTTCGGAAAACGATGCTGAATTTGTTCGGCTCCACTGGTATCCCAAGGCAAAATAAAGTCAGTGTAAGTATCGTTAAATGGATTGGAAATATCTATGTATACCTTGCCATCAAAGTGATTTCGCCAAGGTGACAAAATATCTAACATTCCATCCCGCAAAAACATCCCTGGTAAAATCACATCTGCATTCGCAGCATCTGCATAACTACCAGCAGATATTGTTTCTTGTCCTAATCCTTTGACAATCTCAGTTGCACGGTTAATAGAGCGCGAACCTAAGATGACTTTTTGCCCTGCTTGTGCAAACATCCGGGCTAAACGCACTCCCATTCTACCTGTACCGAAAATACCTATTGTCGTCATGATAACACTCCTTTTGCTCCCTACTAGTTGGATGCTAAATACTCAAAAAAAATTAGCCTTTGATTAGCTGCATTAATTGCTCAATCGTTTGATGGAACCCAACAGAACCACCACGAACGCGAGCAACTAGCATTCCTCCCTCCAGCAGCCCGAAAATCAAGCTCGCCATAGCCTCTACATTTCCATTAAATTGGAAGTTACCATCTTCAAGACCAGCATTGAGCATAACTGCTAATCTTTCTTCATTGGCTTGGTAGAAACTGCGAACCTGTTCAACTAAAGGGTGATTGAGGGTTGCTAATTCTGCCCCTAACATGGCACACAAACAGGCTTTATCTTGATTCCCACTACTAAGGGTAGTTTCAAATAGCCCGCAATATCGCCGTAATTTCACCTCTGGACTATCGCTAGAAGCAATAATACCATCCACTATCCGCAAAAAGCGATCGCTATACCGGTCTAGCAAAGCCACCAACAAATCATCCTTTTTGGGAAAATGGGTGTGGATACTGGCTTTACGAATCCCTACAGCCGAGCTAATATCTTTGTAACTCATCCCATTTACGCCGAGACGTTGAATTAGGTCTTGAGCCACATCTAGGATTTGGGTTTTGGTATCTGTTTGCTTCATGTTTTTATCCTACTAGTAGGTAGTTAAAATGTCAACTACTATTTTTGGCTTTTGCGAGTTTTCTGGTTGAACCTTGAGTGTGGCTTTCCTCCCTTCTATCCTGGAAGAATAATTTCAATGGGTGAAGTAAGATGATCGCAAGTTCAAATTACTCCCAATTCAGCGTAGGCTAAAAATAAAATTCTTGGGTGCAATGTCAACTCTACCTATCTCGGAAGCCATAATTCGCCATAACTCGAACGCTTCATCCTGCAGTCGTGGTGAGGAATATTACCAAAGGGGAGCAGTATACGACGTAAAAAAGCGTGGTAATTCGCTGCAAGCGTCAGTAGAAGGTAGCGAAATTAGACCCTATCAAGTCAGTGTGAATTTTGATGCTGGGGGAGTCACTTTTGTCCGTTGCAGTTGTCCTTACGATTATGATTGCATTTACCGGGGAATCGCACCTACGATTTTGCTTCCTGGACGAGTGATTTTGCGGTCGGGATAGGAGATACATCCACAGCATTAAATGCCAGTATAGTTGCCTTTGAAGCCAAACCATCGTTTCGAGATTATCAAAAAGTAGAAAACTTAGCGGCAGAAGTCTGGTCGCAAATCAAACCAGATTTACTAGAAATTCTACGTAAATCAGAAAATTGGTATGCAGACAGTGCAAAAGTTGATATTTTTCTCTATGAAGGGTTAATTGATGAAGCTATAGCGACTGTTAGAAGCGATAGTTACTATGCCTCAGAACTATTGGAGCGAGTTATGAATGCAGCAATACCCCACTGTCCCGATTGGGTGATTACAAAAGCACGACAACTGGCAGAAGAAATCATGAATCGAGGAAAAGCCGATCGCTATGATAATGCGGTTCGATGGTTGAAAAAAGCAAAAGCTGCTTACGTGCAATTGGGTAAACAATCTGAATGGTCTGCCTATCGTGCAGAATTGAAAAACATCCACGGACGCAAACGTAAATTAATGGAATTATTTAAGCAATTGTAGATTGAGGAAAATTGAGGAAAGGGCGATGGTCGCAGACCGGGCTTTGCCCATCGCTTTTAGCCCATACTCCAACCATGCGAGTACCAATGATAATTAAAGGTACGGATATTCCTTATACAGCAATGTGGGCAATGTTATTGGCTGTGCGACAATACAATCAAAATCATCATCATGCCATCAATACTATTGCTTGTCCTGGATTAGGAACTGGTATTGGTCAAGTACCCTATCCCCAAGCAGCCAGATTAATGGCTTTAGCTTACGACCATTTTCTTTACCCACCAAAGTCGATTAATTGTTTTGTTGCAGCATCAAGACAATTGCAAATTTGGGAAGGTTAAATTGTAGGAAATTTAATAACATTTCCAACAAACACCTTGCCAGTTTCCGCAATTTCTATCGGCATTCCCCACAGCACTCATATCTGTCGCCACTTTTTGTTTTACCCTGGTCTTAATTCGACTCTGCTATTACCCTGACTCCGATGGGAGTATCGCACAAATATTTCGATTTAGTTTTGGGAAGATTCGTTAAGTTGCTGTTGAAGTTGTTGTACTTCCTCAATTGATAATCCCGTTCCACGAGCAACAATTTCGACTGATAAACCATCCCGGAGAAGGTTGAGCGCGATTTCTCTTTGCTTTCTTGCTTCTCCCCTTTCCTCTGCTTCTCGTTGAATAGAACGGTAAATAACTGATTCCTGCATAATGTCCCTCCGTACAAGTCGATAAATTACCTCTTCTTCTAATTTTAACCCAGCTAAAATTCCCGATGCTGCCATCAAATTCGCTTGGGAAATAGGGTCTGAAACCCGATTGATGATTTGAGTTGCTTGGCGCAATGTTTCCTGTGCATCCTCACTTTCACCCAAAACCGCAAAAGGGATTAGCCCCGGATATTGTAGAAAAACGGACGCGGGTTCCTCCCACAGTCGAATCACATCGAATTCATGACGGGTGCGTTCCATCACAAAGCTGGTTTCATAAACTAACTCCGACGTGGTTTGTTTGAGGTAAATTACAACTTGCCGCATCGGTTTGGTTGGGTATTTGCGGTACATTCGCACCCGGTAGTCCAAAATACGAAATGGAATATCGTTCTTGGGACGTGTTTGAAATTCAAGGTGCAAAACCAATTCGTCTGATTCCAACAAAATCAGAGCATCCGCTCGAATTGGCTCCAGAAGAAGTTCCGAGGGTTGGATTTCTGTCATGGTGACAGGTGTACCCATCAGCCAGCTAGCGAAGTCGGCTGAGTAGTTTTCAGCAAGAAACCGGCAAGTATCATCGTACATGCGTATTACTTTACCATTTACCGTGACATTTTTTGTTTTGAAAAATCAAAAACTTCAAGCTTGATTGAAAGCGTTGGCGGTAGCCGTAATATTAAGTGCTATTTTCCCAGGCGTAGAACTTGTTTCATCTCCGCTTCGCTCGCCTTGGTGTTGGGGGATAGGGAAATACGGACTATGCTTGCGTGCCCCATGCACCGGGGCGAGCTATTGGGTTTAAAACCCCACCGGAAAGCACGGTGTTCACAATTGGTTGGGGTTTGTAGACGCGAAGGTGACTATATTATCCTGAACTTTATACGTGTATCCATCAAATAGAGAGTCGAAATTCTGCCAATTGTTACTAAAGCCTTACTAGGCAAGAGATATATCTCGAAAAGTAAGTTTCAAATGAGTTTGAAAATAAATGGTGTAAAGATGGTGTAAATTAAATTTAAAAGTCTGTAAGCATTGATATACAAACATCTTTTGAGGACTGAAAATCCTCGACACGCGTGTTCAAGTCTCGTTCCTGGCATTCAGTTACCACAAGGCTTTTAGCTATAATATCTCTTCTGTTGCTAAGGGCTGATTTTAATTCAAGCCTAATCCAAGCCTAATCTAAGCCTAATTTGAAACTAAAACTCCCTCCAGTTATAAGTTTAACTAATCACGTTTACACCAAAATTACACCATTATTTTGGACGTTCACGATAATCGTGCAGTCCCAACTTAATTTTGATTTCTAAGATGTCCCTTGACAACTCCTCGAAGTTTTTATCTAGTTCCCCGGTTTGAAAGTTAACATTCTCCGCCAACTGTTCAATATTGCGTCGGAGATGCTTAAAATCTCTTTCTGCTGCATATTTTTTCTTTTCAGTGTTTACGTACCATAGAATAGCACCACTTAAAGTGGTAATTATTGTTAATACTAAAGCACAAAGCGCGATTAAAGAATTAGCATCAAAGAAATTATTCATAATAAAAAAAACCTGCGAGAACAGGTTAAGAATTAAAAGCGGATTAAGACATCTTGAACAAAGTAAACTTACTCTGTTTGTGTTGTAGGAAGCGCTAGCCCTTGCACGCTTAGACGAAATTGTCCGTTTGTGGGGTTCCCTGCAAAAGCACAAGTAATAACTGTCTGATTACCAACATTGTTACACTGGGAGTCTTGCTTGTTAATTTCTACGTACTTATCTCCCATCAACATAAACCAAGTAACAATAGGAGTTTCAATATAGCCATGAACCAATGTTCTGCTAAAAATTCTATCAGTGACTCCTTCTATTGTTACCCATTCTTCTATCCATTGTGGTCTTTGTTCTAGGTTTCGCAATCGAAAAGCATGATTCTGATCTATTTCTGATTGCTCTTCAACCTGTTGAAAAATATCTTGTATTTGGCTAGTGTGAGATTGAAGTAATCCTGAATGTTCATTTTGGGTTACACGAAAGGAACCCAAATTATTTTCTACAGAATTAACACGTCTAGAAAGTCTATCGTCAATTTCAGAGACTACTTCCCCAATAGCAGACTCAGAAGCATTTAAAGCCTCTGCTACTGCTTTTTCTGTTACACCGTCAGTTGAACTTGCACTACCATCACGACGAACAACACTACCCAGAGTTACTGGAGTTACTTCAATAGAAACACCATTGTATTCTAGGTCGTTCCAAGTTAAAGTTTCACCAACAGGAATGTTTCGCTTAACAGTGGCAATAGCACCTGATTCAACTTCTTGACCACTAACATTTCCACTTAATAAAAATATTATTCGCCGACCTTCAAATAAAGGTTTTTCGTTGGTGGCAGATGGTAAAACAGGATTACCTGATTTAACAACTACAGGATGAAGTTTTGCAACTTCATCTGTAACGTAAGCTTTAATTTCATCATCAGAAGAAAGATACTTGCGCCGACCGTTAATTTTACGCCCAACGCGGTTTAGACCGTCTTCTCTAATATCACTAAAGAAGCCGCCTTCTGGTATTTATGCAAAGGTAGTAGTGTCATTTAAAGGTACTACTTGAACATCAAAATGCTCAGCTTTTGCACCTAATATCCAGCGTTGATTTTGACTAATTGTTTCTGGCTTAATTCTAGGTGTTGGGTTTTCTTGTTCGTTATTATCTTGTAATACTTCAACGGGCATTTATTTTTCTCCTTCGGCGAAATGTCTCGTGAAATCAGAATTAAGGATAAAACAATTAGCAATTCTGCCTTGGTAAGAATTCCAAATCATTTGTCCATAAGGCTTTAATCCATACTTAGAAAAAGCTTGTAAGTATTGAGCCGTCTTTGGGCGGTCTGGACTAGACACCATCACCCACTCAGCAATATTAATACCTTCAAACCCCTGTTTCTGTTCTAACTCTTCTAGGCTCAAAATGTCATCTGCCACACCTAAGTACAAAGCACAAATATCATTACCAAAAATACCCAAGTTGGCGTCTTTTTCTGAAAGAACAGAAAACATAGCTCTTTCTTTTGAAGAAAAGATTAATGCCTGCCATCGCCTCAAAAAAGATTGTTTTACCGTTACCTGCATCTGCTTTTGGTAAAACTTAATTCTTTCTTCAATAAAATCAGCTATTTCAGAATTGTCAACATCATGACTTTTACTGTGAGAGAAAGAATCATAAATTGGCATAATTAAATTACTCTGTTTTCTCCCATTCAACAACAGTTACTTTCCCATCAAACCCAGCAAGTCCAAAAATGTCTCCAGTATAAATAGAGTTTTGAATTACTGGCATTTCATAATATTTCTTGCTATTAACTACCATAAAATGATTTTTCAAAAGCTTGTCAGAAGTTTCTGGATCTAAATAAAGCTGTGTTGCGAGTATTATTTCTGCCTTGTTATGATTGTCAATAGTCCACAAGCATCTTTTCTCATTCTGAGGCTGCAAAAGAACAGGAGAATTTTTCTCACAGATAACCTCTTTTGCCCTGGGATAGAGATTGTATCGAAGACTGGCATTATGGCTACTTGACATTTCAAACAATGGCGTAATTGCCTTGACGACCTCGTTGACTATGCTACTTTGAGCTATTACCCCTTGCCTCGATTCAACAATTACGTTCCAGTTAACAGAAGAGCTATCTAGTCTTTTTATCCCTATTCTAGGAATAGCTAGCTCTTTAGGAAAAGGAAGAGAAACAAGGGTAGGAGTACGACTATAACTTAACAGCTGTGAATCAAGAGGTTTAAAAACATCTTCAAATATTCCAACAGCTATAACAGCTTTCAGATAATTTTCTTCTGGATTTTGACTAACTACGTGGGTAACTTGAAATATCTCAGCGTCAACTTCTGGAAATAAAACCCATTCAGGTTCTAGTCTTGTTCTACCAAGAAATATCCAAGTCATAAATTCCCAAACCGTGAAATATCATCTACTTTCTTCTCTATTCTATTTAGGGTTGTCTTAATTGAGTTTAATTCATCGCTTAAGTCTGTTGTAGTAGTCTCGCCATATTCCCATATTTGTATTCTTACTGAATCAAAGTAACGCTGAGGGGTATATGAGACTCTGTAGTTAAAATAATCTGCTTCTGAAAGCTTGGTAAAACGATGTATTTTATAACGTGACAACACCAGCTTTACCTCTTCTCCTTCCGCATATTTTCCACCGTTAACCCCTAAGTAAATAGCTTGGTACAAAGTCCCTCCGTCATACCAAGTTCGTTTTGCGGTGGAAGAGGTGACAAGTATAGAACCCATTTGGGATCTATCTAGCCAGTTGCCAGTCTTTTGAGCATCAGTCAGACAAAACAAAGATTAATCTTGGTGGTAGAATTATCAAGAGTTCTTTCAAAGTTCTTGACCAAACTTTTACATCTCTCCATCCAAGAATTGGTTCTTTCAATAACCCACCTTGCTTTGACTGGAACAAAACCTGTTTTTCCAACATTATTCTTTTTGGGTTTTGGATGGTTTGGGTGATAGCTTAAATCTAATCTTGGTCATTATCTGGGGATAAACTTTTTTCAACTCTTCCTCCAATTTTTCAGGATGATATCCGTTGTCAAGAAGGATAGTAATTTTGGGAATATTGACAGGTTTAAATTTAAAGTAATCAATATTATCTGACAACATCTCCATTAATCCCTGATCGTCGGACACCGAAGCTTTAGTGCAGTGAGTAAAGAAAGGAAACCCCAAAGTATCGACACCTAAGTGCCTTTTAATACCATTTGTAGATTTGTAGAAACAAAACCCTTTCGACTCTAAACTAGCTAGGACTTACGCATTGTACATAAGTACTATACGAGATTTAGTTATTTCAGCCATTTCCTAACACAGCAAAAAAAGCGAGTGAATTAGGGTTATGCAAAACGCGTGAAACAACTGAATTGCCTGATACATATTATGGCTAATTTGTACAGTGCGTAACTCCTATCTAATCGAAGTTACTGATGTAATGCACCCACTATTTGGACGGCGGTTTGCAGTGATATCCATATCAACTCCGCCAAGTGGTGGTGGCTATGCAGTTGTGGCTTACCAGGGTCATATGCGCTTACGCATACCCCTATCGGCAACCCAACTATCTCTACCTCAGCAATATATAAGCACAAAGCTCACATTGAAAAGTGTGACCGAATTAGTCACTGTAGCTACCCAATAAAGGTGGGACCCGTTACATTTGTAACTATCTACGGCAGCAGTATGGTGTTCCTGTCTGCCAGCATATTCCAGGAGATGCAATTGATGCATACGTTGTGCAAGCATTTTTTGATGCCTTGTCATTGTCATTCATCGTGTTGTCCGTGACACAGTCCGTACTCGGATTATTTGGAAAGGTGGTGACACCACCACTGTCGATCTACCAATTCCAGTTGGTTCCCTCGCTGAACTGACTAATGCCAAGGAATTGGAAACTCAGGTTATTACTTTGAGCAAACAAGGACTTGACGACCAAGCCATTACTCAACAATTAACAGCACAAGGTCATCGTTCACCGCTACGCCAAACTCTGTTACCCAGTACGGTCAAAACTATCCGGCTCAAACATCACATTTTTCAAAATCGCAGTCAATCCCATCCCCGTAGGATTCCGGGTTATCTCACAATTCCCCAAGTTGCCAAGGCTTTGGAACTTCCACCCCATTGGATCTACGATCGCATTCATAAAGGAACGATCGCCATTACCAGACAAAGTCAATTGGTGAAATTAGGACGGGCAGGGATGCCCATCCCACTGTTAATTAATGGATTATGGATACAAAAGCCCCGTCGTTTACGACTTTATGAGTTTGGGAGCACTCCAAACTTCTGACAAACATAAAACCGCTCAAACCCTCTTGTGCTCAAACCCTCTTCCTTCAGTTGACCCATATTCCTAACTTGTGATTGATTTAACAAATAATCAATAGACAAAAGTTGGCGATATTCTCTTTGGGAGCAAGACTTGGTGTGAAGGCGTTCCATACTGATACCCCGAACACGCTACACTAGGTATGAGAAAACCCGCTCCACCGTTTTTGATGAGGCATGTATGGCAGCAAATCTGCAACAAATCTCCAGGTACTTAGATAACCTGGGTTGGGAGTACCGTTTTGATGAGGAAGCAGACCGTATTATTACAGGGGTGGAAGCCGATCACCTCGAAGATTTTCTGATTGTAGTCCAATTGGATGAAGATGGAAAATTTTTCCGGTTATTTGCACCCCAAGTGCTGGAAGATGTTAAGGAGCATCCTTACAAGGCTGCAATCCTGCAAACGATGCTGGCGATTTCCTGGGAAACCAAAATGCTGCAATGGGAGTATGACCCTTCTGATGGTGAAATCCGTGCCATTATTGAATTTCCCTTAGAAGACTCCACCCTCACAGAAAAACAATTTAACCGTTGTCTAAGTGCCTTAGTAGAGATAGTAGATAGTATAGCCATACCTCGTCTGCAACAGGTGATGGAAACAGGTGAAGATCCTGGAAATGTAGACCTAGGAGAACGGCTTTTACTTAGCATTCAGGAACAAGCACCCGGTTTATTAGAACTATTAGAGAAAGCAATGGAAGCACGGAAAAAGCGGGGAAGTTTTTCTAGTGAGTAAGCCGAATTGGCACGGAAATAGCTATACTCCAAAGTGATACTCTCACTATATACTGAAGTTTTCTAGGTTTGGATATTATGACTTCCTATGCAACCTCCTCAGCCAAAGCGGAAATGAGTGAACTCCGGCGGTTAAAAGGATTACTACCGCCAGAATTACAAAGCTGGGTAAATGTTGAAGGCACCACTGAAGTCAATCCACCCCTAATCCGCTGTGAAGAAATTGGCAAAGACCAGGTAGAAATCCAAATTGACTTGGTAAAATGGGATGACCTGGCGATGGATCAGCGAAATCTGCTGTTCTGGCATGAAGTCGCCCGCATTCAAAATGATACCATCCCCAAAGATGGTTGGGAAATGGCGGCTCTAGCAATCGGTTTAGGCGGTGCTGTAGGGGAGTTATGGGTACAGGATGGACTGTTACTCTTACTCGCTTTGGCTTTATGTGGCGTTTCCGGCTGGCGACTATATCAAAAAAATAATGGCGAGAAGCAAGTTAAAGAATTAATAGAAGCTGACGAAAAAGCCATCGCTTTAGCACAACGTTTTGGTTATAGCCTTCCCAATGCCTATAAGAGTTTGGGTAGTGCCCTAAAAACTTTAATTGATAAAACTGCTAGTAAGCGTCAGCGTTCAAAATACGAAGCTCGACTTTCTGCCCTCAAACGCAGTGCTAATAAAGCAAAAGCAAAATCCCGGACTATGAATGAGCCTGGATATTAAACCATGAGGGTCGGTAATGGGTAATAGGTAATGGGTAATAGTGAAATCATTAACCTTCACCCTTTACCCTACCCCAATCACAATTGATTTAACATTTTATGGGTCTGAGGCACCACCCGTACTTGGTTGACAAATTTCTTCATCAAAGATTGCCACTTTAACACTTGAGCAGGCTCGGGTGCAAGCATGGGCATTTGGGTAGACAGCGCAACAGAGGATTCTAGAGGGGTCACAGGTTGTAAAAATATGGGTATATCAGGACTAACCTCTGCTACCAATTCACCTGAGTGTTTTAACTCAGTAGGGTCTGTATTTTGAGAAACAATTATCTTGACAAATACCTCTAATTGTGCTTTTTTACAAAGTTGAAGGAAGTTTGCGTGTTCTTGCCAACGACTTTCGCCACTGACACTTGGTAGTTTTAAATCCATACCCACAGAATCTAGATAGGGCAGAATCATGTCTAGTTGTTCTGGGCGATGTCCGCCAGTTTCCAGGTAAATAGGTAATCCGGTGGCAGAACGTACTTGGGGTAGGAATTCTACTAAAAAGCTAGCATGAAGAAGTGGTTCTCCTCCTGTGAGGCTAATGCTATCGTGTATCAGAGGTGCATTTTGTCGCTGGACCCATTTTAGTAACACAGGTAGAGAGACGGGATTAGGGTGTATTTCAAAGTCACGTAATCCAGGAGTTTGCTCTACCCGGCAACTGGTAGGTACACTCCAAGTGTGAGCGCTATCGCAAAAATGGCAGCGCAAGTCACACAGAGCAAAGCGAATAAATATTTGACGTGTTCCTACATTTAGTCCTTCTCCCTGAATAGCGGAAAATATTTCAATCAAGCGTGCATTTTTAATTTCAGTATTATTTTTCACACTCATTTTTGGATAATAGCAACGCCTATGCGCCACCTTGGCACAACAACAAGAGTTTTTTTGTCTTCTTTATATATTGTGAATCGTCCCTGGCGATTGACAATCTCAACTCAAGTAACTAGTACAGTTCGGCAGAAATAAGCAGGCTATTTACAAAAGGTCAAAGCGAGGAAACACATTACTTTTGTAGACGCGTCAGCGGAAATTCCGCTCTTATGCGTGAATGCATTACTCCCGCGCAGCGGTACTAGCGACTAGTTCTAGCTCCTCAATATGAGGTGAAGTCATTTGCTAGTAAACAATTACGTTTGGCAGATGAAATTAAAACAGCAATACAAGTGCAAAGTTTCATGACCAGCCAACCCCAACAGGTAAATTTTCCGGTTACGTTCCTTAACGAATCGGCTTTAGTGCAGGTGCCTTCGCGTTTAAGCGTACTGGAGGCTGTAGCTTTTAAGCAAACCTGTCAAGAACTAATGGAGGTGATTACACCTCCTGGGCAAATTATCATTGATTTTAACCAAACTACTTTTATGGATAGTAGCGGTTTAGGTGCCTTGGTCAGTAACTATAAACTAACTCAGGAAAAAGGAATTGAATTGATCCTGCGTAATGTTACCTCTCAGGTAATGGCAGTTTTAAATCTTACAGAACTAGATGGGGTTTTTCCCATTGAATCTGCCATTAATGCACCACCACCACAACCTCGTCAGCTAGAAGAACAGTTACCGACTACCCATCCTTCTATACGTTCTTGGATGAAAAGGTTTATAGACATTGTAGGGGCACTGGTTGGTTTGGTAATTACAGCAATTTTGTCGATCCCTATTGCCATAGCAATTACCCTAGACGATCCCGGTCCAATTTTATTCAGTCAAACCCGTTGTGGTTGGATGGGTAAGCGCTTTCAGATTTGGAAATTTCGCTCGATGTATGTGGATGCAGAAGCGAGGAAAGCCGAACTAGAACAACAAAACCAAGTGCAAGGAGCGTTTTTTAAGATTGATAATGATCCCCGGATTACAGGTATTGGCAATTTTTTGCGCCGAACTAGTCTAGATGAACTACCACAATTTTGGAATGTCCTCAAAGGAGAAATGAGTTTAGTAGGCACCAGACCACCTACACCTGATGAAGTTGAACGTTATGAAGTACCTGAGTGGCAACGTTTGGATGTTAAACCAGGTATGACTGGAGAATGGCAAGTGAATGGACGCTCTACTATACGTAAATTTGAGGATGTAATTCGTTTAGATTTGCAGTACCAAAAAAACTGGAGTTTGTTATATGATTTGAAACTAATTTTGAAGACGCTAGTTATTCTATTCCAAAAAAATAGTGGTGCAGTTTGACATCTTCTCCCGGTTAGAAACACCTAGGATTCTGAAGTGTATGGTTCTCTACTCCCGTTGAGTAAGGGCAGAGTAACCTAGTAGGGACAGGGTAAACTTGTAGGGACAGGGTAAACTTGTAGGGACAGGGTAAACTTGTAGGGGCAGGGTAACCCTGCCCCTACTGGCGTTGGAATACTCTAGGAGAAGTCTCCTTAGGGTGCAGCAAGTCTGCACCAGAAAATTTTTGGGATATTTTTTATCGCGAATTTCACGCTTATGCAATACAAACATAATTTGTAGAATTCGGACGGGCAGGGATGCCCATTCCACATGAATGTATTCTACACCCTACACCGTAGACAGGTCGTGGCTTGGAGTAAGTAGACGCTACAATTGTCAGTTCCCAATCGAAAATATCAAGAATTTGTACTTTGATTCACACACCGGAATGCACCTGGGTTGGTTTCAACTCATAACTTGCACCAATGTCGTTGAGCCTCACAACCCACCTTGAAATCAATTTCAAGGAACCAATACACCAAGTACGTTAAAACGTACTGAAAACTTTGCCCAGTCTG
>JAAUYD010011886.1_pt1 | contig 102848 bp, 95 predicted proteins | sample 7278101 | NCBI WGS metagenome assembly JAAUYD01 (sample SAMN14350128, study PRJNA611818) | marine sediment metagenome | isolation source: surface marine sediment (0.6m) | place: French Polynesia: Moorea | collected 2018-08
CCGGCCGGCGCGCCACGACCACGTCGTCCACGTCGAAGAGCACCTCGAACTCGCCACCCGGCCCGGTGAGCTGGGTCAGCAGGTCGCGTTGCGCCTCGCCGACGTGGACGCGGTCGATGACGATGTACTCGATCTCCGACGGGTCGGGCAGCTTGTAGGTGTCGTCGTTGCCCCAGTACGACGGCACCCACGGGTTCGGCCAGTCGTAGATCTGCTCACGGTGCGACAGGTGCGGACCGAGCGCATAGGTGGCGGTGACCGAGACACCGTCGGGCACGAGGTCGACCGCGTCGCGCATCGCCTCGTGACGCGGCACCGGCGTGGCCCACACACCGTCGTTGGCACTGATCGGCGACGGCGACCACGCGATGTTCGTGACGTAGGCGCACACCAGCAGCCACGGCAACAGGAACCGCTGCACGAACCGGTATCGCCACAACCAGCGGGCACCCTCGATCGAGGCGATCACGATCGGGGCGATCATGACCGCCGTGTACTGGTAGCGGATCGTGCGCGCGTACGGGCTCGCCCCGATCACGCTGGCGAGCGTCTGGGGAACCGCCATCGCGAGCTGCCCGAGCCCGGCGAGCGGCAGGCCGCCCCACGGCAACAGCAGGTCGCGGTAGAAGCGGAGCCGGTCGGGCTGCGTCGCGTCGGAGACGACGCGGTCCGGCCGCGTGATCATCGTCTCCGCGATCTCGAACGTGTCGGCGCCGTACGCGCCGTAGAAGTACCCGATGTAGAACGGCTGCTGGCCCTGGTTGAACCCGGGGATGATCAGGCGCGTGCAGACCGCGTACCAGACGACGCCCAGCGCCGTGACGCCGAGTGCGATGCGCTGGTCGCGCTTGGTGCCGTCGCCGTCGCGCCGCATCATCCACCACAGGACGATGCCCATGACGACCACGAGCAGCGCCGTGTCCTCACGGGTGGACAGCGCGAGCAGGAGGGCGACGAAGAACGGCCGCCAACGGCGCTGCATAGCGAACCACCACGCGAACAGCAGCGGCGTCACGACCAGGGCCTCGGGATGGAAGTTGGCCCACGAGATCCACTGGATCGGCGCGTACAGCAGGTAGACGATGGCGAAGACCGTGCCGATCCAGGGGTTGCCGAGGCGGTCGCGAGCGATCAGGTACGTCGGGATCGCGCCCGCGCCGAGCGCCGTCGCCTGCGCGGCGTACAGGAACGACGGCCCGGCGCCGAACCAGTAGAAGGGCGCGAACAGCACGGCGATGAGGTTGACGTGGTGGCCCCAGAAGTCGAGCCCTCGCACCGTCACGAACGACTTGCCCCGCGACACGAGCCAGAAGCTCTGGTCGTAGATGCCCATGTCGAACGCCCACGTGCCGAAGTTCCGGTGGTGCTGGATGCCGAGGCGCCCGAACACGACCGCGAAGATCACGGCGCCGATGAACGTCGTCCACGCTGCGGGATGGGTGGTCCGCAGCGCCGTCAGCGCGGCGTCGGTGCGCTGGGTGACCCAGCCGGGAACGACGTCGTCGGCGCCGTCGATCACCTCGTCGGCGGGTTCGACCACGTCGTCGCCTGTTCCGGCTCGCTCGTTGCGGTCGGCACCGCTGACGACATCGGTCGACACGTCGCCCGAGGCTACTGCTGCGACGGGGAGCGAATCGGGCAGCGCTGCGATCGACCGCAGACGCCGCCACCCTCAGAGGCGATCGCACATGTCGCGGCCGAACGCGACGAGGCAGGGTCAGGCGGCCGGACGCACCTCGGCGGCGATCGCCGCCAGGACGCCGTTGACGAAGCGGCCCGAGTCGTCGGTGGAGAACCGCTTCGCGAGCTCGACGGCCTCGTTGAGCACGACGGCGGTCGGCACGTGCGGCCGCTCGAGCAGCTCGAACACGGCCAGCCGCATCACGTTCAGGTCGAGCACGGGCATGCGGGCGAGCGTCCACCCTTCGGCCTTGGCGTCGATGCGCTCGTCGAGGGTCTCGATCGCGCGGCCGACGCCGAGCACCAGCTCCTGGGTGAGCTCGTCGGGTTCGATGACCTGCAGCTCGATCGTCGCGGCCGGGTCGATCCCCTTGGAGTGCGCCTCGTAGAGCAGGTAGAGCGCTCGTTCTCGAGCGTCGGATCGCTCGTCGGGCCGCAGCACGTCAGACCCGGGTCATGTACTCGCCCGAGCGCGTGTCGACCCGGATCCTCTCACCCTGCTCGATGAACAGCGGCACGTTCACGACCTTGCCCGTCTCGAGCGTCGCCGGCTTCGTGGCGCCGGTCTTGCGGTCGCCCTGCACGCCGGGCTCGGTCTCGGTGATCGTGAGCTCGACGGATGCCGGGATCTCGACCCCGATGATCTCGCCCTGGAAGAACGCGACCTGGGCGGTCATGCCCTCGACCAGGTAGTCGGCGACGTCGGCCAGCGTCGCCGGGGTGACGTTCATCTGCTCGTACGACTCGTTGTTCATGAACACGTAGTCGTCGCCGTCGCGGTACAGGAACTGCATCTCGTCGCGGTTGATGATCGCCTGCTCGACCTTGATGCCGGCGTTGAACGTGCGATCGAACACGTTGCCGGTCTTGATGTTGCGCAGCTTGGTGCGCACGAACGCGCCGCCCTTGCCGGGCTTGACGTGCTGGAACTCGACGACCTGGAACAGACCGTTGTCGAGCTCGAGCGTGATGCCGGTCTTCAGGTCGTTGGTGGTGATGGTGGGCATGGCGTGTCCTTGGGCGATGCGGTGAGAACCCGGCAGCCGCCGTCGACGACCTCGACCAGGTCCTCGATCCGGAAACCACCGAAGCCGACACGATAGAGGCCAGGTTCGACGGTCACGACGTCCCCGGTACGGAGTTCGGTGGTGGCCACGGGGGATTCGAACGGATCCTCGTGGATCATCAACCCGACGCCGTGACCGGTGGAGTGCAGGTACCAGTCGGCGTAGCCGGCGATCGCGGCGAGGGAGCGGCACGTCGCGTCGACCTCACGGGCCGGTACACCCGAGGCCACCGCGTCGATCCCGGCGGCCTGGATGCCGAGCAGCAGCTCGTACAGCTCGCTCTGCTCGGCGCTCGGTTCGCCGACGACGTAGCTCCGGGTCATGTCGGAGTGGTACCCGTCGACCAGCGCACCGACGTCGATCACCACCGTGTCGCCCTCGCGGATCCGCCTCGGCCCGGTCTCGTGGTGCGGCCGAGCGGCGTGCTCGGGTCCGCTGGCGACGATCGTGTCGTAGCTCGGTCCGTCGGCCCCGTGCCGGCGCATGCGGTACTCGAGCTCCATGCGTACGTCGGCTTCGGTCACGCCGTCGCCGAGGGTGGGCGCGACCTCGGCGAGGGCCGCATCGGCGCAGCGACACGCCTCGGCGATACGGGCGACCTCCCCCTCGTCCTTCACCCGCCGACCGTCGTCGATCAGACCGCGGACCGGACGGAGCGGCAGCTCGTCGGCGAGCTGCAACCACTCGTCGTGGGTGAGCGCGGCCGGGTCGGCGGCGACGGCGTCGAGGCCGTCGAACGACGCGACGAACGCCTTGCGCTGCTCGACCCTGTTCGGACCGACGACGATCTCGGCATCGACGCCTGCCTCGGCCAGTTCGTCGGCGGCGCGGTCGCGGTAGCGCCCGTCGGTCACGAGGACGAGCCGGTCGGGCAGCAGGGCGACCGATCCGTTCGATCCGGCGAAGCCGGTCAGCCACCGCACGCTCGGCTGGTCGGTGACGACGAGCGCTGTCGCGTCGTGCTCGGCGAGCCGCTCACGAACCGCGGATGCGCGGCCGGCGTACGAGATCGGCGGGAAGCGGGAGGCGTTCATGTGGCGAGCTGGTCGGCGACGGCCCGTACGGCCAGCTCGTACCCCCGCATGCCGAACCCCATCACCGACCCGCTCGCAACCGGCGCCACGACACTGACGTGCCGCCACGGCTCGCGACGGTTCGGGTTCGAGATGTGCAGCTCGACGATCGGCCCCTCGAACGCCGCCAGCGCGTCGTGGATCGCCCAGGCGTAGTGCGTGAACGCGCCCGGATTGATGATGATCGCGGCGCACCGTCCACGGGCGTGGTGGATGTGCTCGATCAGCTCGCCCTCGTGGTTCGACTGGTGCGCCTCGATCTGCAGGCCCTGCTCGCCGGCGTGCCGCTCGGCGAACGCGACGTAGTCGTCGAGCGTGGCGGTGCCGTAGATCTCGGGCTCGCGGTCGCCGAGCAGGTTCAGGTTCGGGCCGTGCAGGAGGAGGACCAGCGAGCTCACGCCCGGCACGGTAGCCGCCGCCGTCGGCCGACCGCCGTCCGGCTCAGGCCGAGCACCGCTCGAACATGGTGCAGGAGGAACCGGCCACTCAGGCCACCCCGGGCCCTGCCGGCTCGGACGGCGCGTCCGAGCCGGTGCCGCGCTCGGCCCACGTGGCGCGGTGGGCCCGGTAGAGCACGTGCGGGCGCAGCGGATCCCCCTCCGGCACGCTCGGGTGGTCGAAGTCGCCGTCCGGATCGTGACGGAGACCGATCTTCTCCATCACCCGGCGCGACTTGGTGTTGGTCGCTGCAGTGAACGAGACCAGCTCGTCGAGGCCGAGCCCGCCGGCGTGCCGAGCCGTGAACGCATGCCGGAGGCACTCGAGCGCTGCTTCGGGAGCGAACCCCTGACCCCAGTGCTCACTGCGGATCCGCCAGCCGATCTCGACGCCGTCGCGGAACCACGGGACCATCAAGCCCGTGAAGCCGATCGACTCCCCGTCGAGATCGACGCACCAGAGCCCGAACCCGTGCTCGTCGAACCGGTGCTCGATCCGGTTCATGAACGCATCGGACTCACCGCGGCTCATCGTCTGGCCGATCGTCGCCATCACCAGCGGGTCGGAGTTCAGCGCGTGGAACGCCGGACGATCGGCGTCGGTCCACCGGCGGAGCAGCAGCCGCTCGGTGCGGAGCTGGTCGGTCACGCCATTCGGGCCAGCGCGTCGAGCACCGGCTGATCGTCGACACCGGCGACGACCTCGACGCCGTCGGGCCCGTCGAGCACGAACGTCAACCCGTCGAGGGCCTTCTTGTCGCGACGCATCAGCTCGAGCAACCGTGCAACCTCGATGCCGGCCGGCAGGTCGGTCGCGAGGCCGTACTCCTCCCCCACCACGGCGAAGTGCTCGTCGACCCGCTCGACGCCGACGCGGCCGAGCACGTTCGCGAGGTGGGCGGCGAAGATCAACCCGATCGCGACCGCCTCGCCGTGCGCGAGCCGGTGCTCGGTCGCCGTCTCGAGCGCATGCGCCAGGGTGTGGCCGTAGTTGAGCAGTGCCCGCCGACCGCCCTCGCGCTCGTCGGACGCAACCACCTCGGCCTTGATCTCGACGCAGCGCGCGATCCGGCTCGTCATGTCGAGCGCCAGCAGGTCGTCCCCGGTCAGGAAGTGGTACTTCGCCATCTCGCCGTACCCGCAGCGCATCTCGCGGTCCGGCAGCGTGTCGAGGGCGTCGAGATCGCACACGACGCCGCTCGGCTGCCAGAACGCACCCACGAGGTTCTTGCCCTCGGGGAGGTTGACACCGGTCTTGCCGCCGATCGCGGCGTCGACCATGCCGAGCAGCGTGGTCGCGACGTGCACGACCGGGACGCCCCGGTGGTACGACGCGGCCGCGAACCCGGCGACATCGGTGACGAGCCCACCGCCGACGCCGATCACGACGTCGTTGCGGGTGAGACCCATGCGGGCGAACCCGCGACACAGCTCGCCGACGGTCTCGAGGGTCTTGTGCTGCTCGTCGGCACCGATGTGGAAGACCTCGTGCGGGATGCTCGCAGCGATGTGGAGCGGCACCGTCTCCTGCGTCACCACCGCGGCGCGCCGGGCACTCCCCGGGAGCAGCGTGCCGAGCTCGGCGGCGGCCCCGCGGCCGACGAGCACCTCGTAGGAGCGGTCGGCGAGCGGCACCCGGACGCGTCGGATCTCGGTCATCGCGCTACAACCCGACGCGGAACGCCTCGGCGTTGCGGACGAACTCGCCGACCGAGTCGCCGCCGAACTTGCGCTGGGCCTCTTGGGCCAGGACCAGCGCCACCATCGTCTCGGCGACGACGCCCATCGCGGGCACGGCGGTCACGTCGGTGCGCTCCTTGAACGAGACACCCGACTCCTTCGTCTCGGTGTCGACGGTCTCGAGCGTCGGCCGGTTGAGCGTGGCGAGCGGCTTCATCGCCGCTCGGGCCACGACGAGCTCGCCGTTGGTCATGCCGCCCTCGAGGCCGCCCGCCAACGTGCTCAGGCGGGCGTAGGTCTCGTTGTCGGCGTCCCACCGGATCGGATCGTGCGCCTGGCTACCGAGTCGGCCCGCCACCTCGAACCCGTCGCCGATCTCGACGCCCTTGACGGCCTGGATCGACATCAGCGCCTGCGCGATGAGCGCATCGAGCTTGCGGTCCCAGTGCACGTGCGATCCGAGTCCGACGGGCACGCCGAACCCGAGGACCTCGACGACGCCCCCGAGCGAGTCACCCTGCTTGGCGGCCGCCTTGATCGCCGCGACCATCGCATCGGTGCCCGATGCATCGAAGCACCGCACGTCGGACGCGTCGACTGCGGCGAGGTCGTCGGGCGTCGGCCGGACGGCGTCGACCGCGACCCGTGCGTCGCCCATCTGGATGACGTGGGAGATCACCTCGATGCCGAGGTACGAGAGCAGCTTCTTGGCCAGCGCGCCCGCTGCGACTCGCGCCGCGGTCTCGCGTGCCGAGGCGCGTTCGAGGACGTCGCGTGCGTCGGTGAATCCGTACTTCTGCATGCCGGCGAGGTCGGCGTGGCCCGGCCGCACCTGGGTGAGCGGCGCCTTGGTGGCGCCGGGCGCCGGCGACATCTCGTCGTGCCACTTGTCGGAGCGGAACCACTCGGTGTTCTTGATCTCGATCGCCACCGGCGAACCGAGCGTGCGGCCGTGCCGGACGCCTCCGATCAGCGTCAGCTCGTCGACTTCGAACTTCTGACGCGGGCCGCGGCCGTAGCCCAGCCGGCGGCGAGCCATCTCGGCCTGGATCTCCTCGACGGTGATCTCGAGCCCCGCAGGCAAGCCTTCGACGATGACGACGAGCGCCTGGCCGTGCGATTCGCCGGCGGTGAGGAAGCGGAGCATCGGCCGCAGGCTACCGGCGGGCCGCGACGAGCGAACGGCCGGTTCGCACCGAGGGAGCCCCGGTCGGATCAGGCGCGGGCGGCGAGCTCGGCCTCCGCGGCCGCCCGCATCGCTGCCGGGTCGGGGCGGTGCCCCGTCCACAGCTCTTGCTGGAGGACCGCTTGGTGGACCAGCATGCCGAGCCCGTCGATCGTGTCGGCACCCGCCGTGCGGGCCGCTCGCAGCAGGGCCGTGTCGAGCGGGTGGTACACGATGTCGGCGACGACGATGCCTGCCCGCAGCAGGCGGGGATCGATCGGCACCTCGTCGGTCCCCATCCCGACCGACGTCGTGTTGACCAGCAGCGTCGCCGCGCCGACGTCGTCGAGACCGCCGACCCTCGCCACATCGCTGAGCTCGGCCGCCGACCGGGCTCGTTCGGTGGTGCGGTTGACGATCGCGACGTCGGCCACGCCGGCGCGACCGAGCGCGTCGATGATCGATCGTGCGGCGGCCCCGGCGCCGAGCACGACCGCGGTGCTGTGCGTGAGCTCGACCCCGGACGCGATGACCGAGTCGACGAACCCCTGCCCGTCGGTGCTGGCGCCGAACGTCGTGCCGTCGTCGCGCAGCACGACGGTGTTGACCGAGGCCAGCGCCGCCGCGGCGTCGTCGACCTCTTCGACCGCCGCGGCCACGTCGGCCTTGTGGGGCATCGTGACCGACAGCCCACCGATGCCGAGCGTCCGCATCGCCTCGACCGCGCGCCGAGCGTCACCGGCGGCGACCTCGAAGGCCACCATGGTCCAGTCAGCGTCGGTCGATTCGAAGCCGGCCCGGTGAATCGCCGGCGAGAGCGAGTGACGAACCGGATCGCCGATGACCGCCGCGAGTCGGGTGCGTGCGGTGATCATCAGTCGAGCAGGCCCGCCGCCGCCGCCGCATTGACGTTCTCCTGGTGCTGCTCGCCCGTGACCGCGAACGCATGGCCGCCGTCAGGGCTGGCGAGCACGTAGAACAGGTAGGCACAGCCCTGCGTCGGGTCGTCGAGCACCTGGCAGATCGGATCACCGGGCGGCGGGTTCGGCGCCGGGTTGAGCGCCGCCCGGATCGACGCCCGCCCGGGGTTCGCGATCGGCGTCACCGGGAGGCCGGCGTTGAGGTAGGTGTTGTACGGACCGGGGATCTGGCGCATCTGCGGGAAGGGCATGTCGGGGTCGGGTGCGCCGTACCGGACGGCGGCGTCGATCTGGAGGTTCATCCCGAGGAACAGGCGGTTGTAGATCACTCTCGCGATCTTGGCGCGGTCCTCGTCGAGCTTGGCCTCCTTCTCGATCATCGACGCGATGACGAGGATCTCGTACGGGGTGCGACCGAGCGCCTCGGCCTGCTCGTCGAGGTCCTCCTGGGACGCGACTCGCTCCATGATCGAGATCATCCGCTCGACCACCTGGGCCTCGTTGTCGGCGTTGGAGATCTGGTACGTGTCGGGGAAGAGCAGGCCCTCGAGCGAGCGTTGCCCCGGGCCCCGGTAGCGGGCAGGGGCGAACGGGTCGTTGGCAGCCTCGACGAACGCCTCGGCGCTCAGGCGCGGCATCGTCTCCTCGAGCCGCTGCCCCATCTGCTCGATGGTGAATCCCTCCGGGAAGGTGATCCGCTGGTACGTCTGGTCGGGTGGGGTGCGCAGCCGGGCCAGCACGTTGCCCATGTGGTCGTTGAGCGGCAGCTGGTAGAAGCCCGGCGTGATCTCGAGGCCGCCCTTCTGCTCGACGTACCACGTGAAGACCGACTCGTCCTCGACGAAGCCGCCCTCCTCCAACCGGGCGGCGATCGAGTCGACGTCGTCGGTCTCGAGCACGGTGAACGGCACCGACCGGACGTCGCCGTTGCTCGGCTGCACCTTGCCGGTGTACCACCAGCCCACGTAGCCGGCGACGAGGACGAGCACGATCACGAGCACCATCGAGAGCCAGACCGCCCATTTGACGATGCGCGTCTGCCGGCGGAGCGGCTCGACCGCGGGCACCTCCGCGACCTCGTCCCACCCGTCGAGCTCCCAGTCGGACCGGTTGCGGTCCGACCGGTCGAGCTCGGGCTCACCGACGATGCTCACGTCATCGCCTCCACCACACGGGCACCTCGCTCGGACATCGCACCGACGAGCACGCCGACTCGACGCGCGTCATCGCTCCTGCGCCGCCCTCGAGTCGAGCCAGGACTGCAGCATCACCGCGGCGGCCACCTTGTCGACGACCTTGCGGCGCTCGACGGCGTTGAGACCCGCCTCGAGCATCGAGCGGTCGGCGGTGACGGTGGTCAGGCGTTCGTCGTGCATCTCGACCGGCACGTCGACCAACGTAGCGAGGCGGCGCGCCTCGGCGACGGCAGCCTTCGCCGCCTTGCCCTCCGACCCGTCCATGTTGAGCGGCAGGCCGAACACGATGATCTCGGCCTCCTCCTCCCTGGCGATGCGGGCGAGCTCGTGCAGATCGTGCTGCTTCGACTTACTGCGCTGCAGGACGAGCAGGGGCGACGCGATCGTGCCGGACAGGTCACTGACGGCCAGGCCGATCCGTTTGGTGCCCGGGTCGACGCCGAGCGCCCGGACACCGGCTCGGCTCACGCGGTGGCGGCCTCCGACGCGATCCGCATGGCCTCGTCGAGCCCGCTCGGATCCTTGCCGCCCGCCGTGGCGATGTCGCCCTTGCCGCCCCCGCCACCGCCGACGGCCCTCGCGGCGGTCTTGATGAGGTCGGCTGCGGCGATGCCCTCGTCGGGCTGCACCGCGGCGACGAGGCTGACACCGCCCGTGGGAGTCTCGCCCATCAGCACGACACGGCGGACCTCGGGTTGCTGGCGAACCGCGATCGCGAGGTCGCGGAGGTCGCCGGGCTCGAGACCGTCGAGGCGCTGCACGACGATGCCGTCGGCCGCCGTGCCGGCGAGCTCGGATGCGCGGCCGGTCGCGAGCTGGCTGCGGAGCTGCTTGAGCTCGCCCTGGAGCGCCTTGATCTCATCGAGCTTGCGCTCGACGCCCTCGACGACCCCGCCCGTCGTGCCGACCAGCTGGGCGATCTCGGCGAGCTGCCGCTCGTCGCGTTGGAGCAGCTCGACCGACGCAGCGCCGGTGATCGCCTCGATGCGCCGCAGGTTCGACCCGATCGACGACTCGCTGACGACCTTGACGGCACCGATGTCACCGGTGGCGGCCACGTGAGTGCCGCCGCACAGCTCGATCGAGGGGCCGGCTTCGAGCACGCGCACGACGTCGCCGTACTTGTCGCCGAAGAACGCGACGGCGCCCATGGCTTCGGCTTCGGTCTTCGAGGTCTCGAACGCCCGCGCCCGCTCGTTGCGCAGCGTCTCTTCGTTGGTCAGCCGCTCGATCTCGGCGATCTCGTCGGCGGTCACCGCGTCGTAGTGCGAGAAGTCGAAGCGCAGGCGGTCGGGGCCGACCCACGAGCCCGCCTGCTTGACGTGGTCACCGAGCACGTGGCGCAGCGCCCAGTGCAGCAGATGGGTCGCCGTGTGGTTGCGGCGGATCGAGTTGCGGCGGTCGGCGTCGATCGTGGCGGTTGCCTGCTGCCCGGCCGAGACCGAGCCCGACGTGACCCGCGCGAGGTGGCGGCGGAGGTTCGGTAGCGCGAACGTCGTGTCGACCACCTCGGCGGTGCCGGTCTCGGTGACGATCGTGCCGGTGTCACCGATCTGGCCGCCGCTCTCGGCGTAGAACGGCGTGCGATCGAGGAAGACGTGCGACAGCTCGTTACCGTCGTCGTCGGTGCCGCCAGGCAGCACCGCGAGCACTCGGCTCTGGGTCTCGTCGTCGGTGTAGCCGAGGAACTCGGTGACGCCGAACTGCTCGACGACCTCGCGGTAGCCGTCGAGCTGGCCGTCGTCGCCGCCCGAGTCCTTGCGCGCCGCCTTGGCGCGTTCGCGCTGCGCCGTCATCTCGGCCTGGAAGCCGTCGAGGTCGACCTCGACGTCGCGCTCGCCCGCGATCTCCTGGGTCAGCTCGAGCGGGAACCCGTACGTGTCGTGCAGCAGGAAGGCCGTCGAACCGGGCAGGCTCGCACCCTCGCCGAGCTCGTCGTCGAGGATGCCGAGACCGGTCTTCAGGGTGTGGCGGAAGCGCTCTTCCTCGCGCGTCAACACGCCGACGATGAAGTCGCGGTTCTTCACGACGTCGGGGTAGGCGTTGCCCATGATGTCGATCGACATCTCCACGAGGCGCGGCATCACGAGCTGATCGGTGCCGAGCAGGAACGCGTAGCGGACCGCACGGCGGAGGATGCGCCGCAGCACATAGCCGCGACCCTCGTTGGACGGGAAGACGCCGTCGCTGACCAGCATCGTCGAGGAGCGGGCGTGCTCGGCCAGCACTCGCATCGCGAAGCTGTCGCGGTCGCCGTAGTCGCCGACGGTGTACGACTTGCCGGTCAGCGACTGCGCCGTCTCGATCAGCGGCAGCATCAGGTCGGTCTCCCAGACCGAGTCGACGCCCTGCAGCAGCGCGAGGATCCGCTCGAGACCCGCGCCGGTGTCGACCGACGGCTTCGGCAGCGGCGTGCGCGTGCCGTCGGCCGTCTGGTTGTACTGCATGAACACCAGGTTCCAGAACTCCATGAACCGGTCGCCGGCCGGGTCGCCGAGCGGCCCGCCATCGGGACCGAACTCGGGCCCGCGATCGATGTGGATCTCCGAGCACGGACCGCACGGCCCCGTGTCGCCCATCTGCCAGAAGTTGTCCTTGTCGCCGAGCCGCTGGATGCGCTCCATCGGCACGCCGACCAGCTCGTGCCACATCTGCTCGGCCTCGTCGTCGGACTCGTGGACGGTGATCCACATCCGGTCGCCGTCGAGACCCCAGCCGCCGCTCGCCGGATCGCCGGTGACGAGGTCCCAGCTCCAGGGGATGATCGCCTCTTTGAAGTAGTCGCCGAAGCTGAAGTTGCCCATCATCTCGAAGAACACGAGGTGGCGCTTCGTGCGACCGACGTCGTCCAGGTCGTTGTGCTTGCCGCCGGCGCGGGCGCACTTCTGGGAGCTGACCGCACGGGCGTACGGCGGCACCTCGTCGCCGACGAAGTACGGCTTGAACGGCACCATCCCCGCGACGGTGAACATCACGGTCGGGTCGTGCGGGATCAGCGAGGCCGACGGCACGACCGTGTGGTCCTTCGCTGCGAAGAAGTCGACGAAGGACTGGCGGAGCCCGTCAGCCGTGATCGAGTGGTTGCCGTTCGTCATGGTCGGGTCAGCCTACCGACGCACGGGTGTTCGACCGCGTCCGGTTGCGGCGGCCGGCCAGCGTGTCGACGTGCCCGGCGGTTTCGTGCGCGCCTCAGTCGCGCGGCGGAGCGGCGGTCAGTCGTTGCCGCCGGCAGCCGCGGTGTCGACCTCGGTGATCTCGACGTCGGTGATCTCGACGTCGGACGGTGCCGAACGGGGCGGAACGGTGAGCCCGCTCGGCTGCTGCTCGTTCGCCTGGCGCTGCTCGGAGGCGCGTCGAGCGCCGATGAGGTAGGCGGCACACTCGCTGTGTCGGACCCTGGTGGCTGCTCGCATGGTCGGGACCGTCCGCCTCGGCGACTCTCGGTCAAGGTGGTCTGGCGGAATCCAGGCGGGGCCGATGGACCGGACGCCCCGCTACCGTCCCGGACGACGGAACGAGTCGGCGCGCTGCGCACCTCGGGATCGCCGCGGTCAGCGGCGCTGCCCCGGGTCGGCACGCTGCGCAGCCGGCGCTCCGTCGACCCGGCCGCTCGCTCGGCGACCGCCGACCGCCTGCGGTTCGGCGGCCGTGGGACGACGACGGGTCTCGATCGGCGCCAGCGCCGTCCTCGAGTGTCGATCGGTCGCCCGTCCCGGGCAGCTGTCGACCGACGTCTGGGGTCGGTCGGGAAGAAGGCGTCCCGGAGCGCGGCGGTCATCACCGGCGGACGAACTCGAGGCGGGTTCTGCCGCGCTCGAAGACCAGCCGCCCGCCGTCCAGCCGTCCACCGGTCTCGATCGCATCAGCGACGTCGTGTTGGAGATCGCCGAAGTCGACGCCGCCGACCGAGCAGTCCTCCTGGAACTCGGTGGTGTCGTCGATGAGGACGACGAACTCGAGGCAGGCGAGCCGGACCGTGGCGCGACGGTCGTCGATCTCCAGTCGGGCGGGAGCGTCGTGCTCGACGTCGTCGACGATCACGACCTCGGCGGTCCACCCGCCGTCCGAACCGGCCGGGAATCGCGTGTCGACGAGACGCTCCCGCACCCCGATCCACACGATCGCGATCAGGAAAGACGACGAGCGGCACCGCCGGGAGGAAGCGCCGCCAGGCGGGTGGCGACGCGAGGGGCTCGTCCGACTTGCGACCGCCGAGCGTCGGGTCTGCGGGCACCTCGTCAGTATCACACCGCCCGATGCACCCCGCGCCTCACGTCTCCAGTCCGGTCGTCACCGAGACTGTCGTCCCGGCCGTCCGGCCTGGGATCAGGCGACCGATCCCGTGCGCGACCGGCGCAGCGTGCAGCTGGCTCGGCCGCCTGCGAGGATGGCGGTGTGCCCGGCACGTCGGTCTCCTATGCCCGCATCGCCGACCGGTACGAACACGCCCGGGGCGGCACCGAGCGGGCCGATGCGCTGGTCGAGGCGATCGGGCCGTGGCTGACTGACGGGCTGATCTGCGACGTCGGCGCCGGCACGGGCGTCGTGACCGAGCGGTTGCGCACGGCAGGTCGGGACGTGCTTGCCGTCGACCTCTCGATCGAGATGCTGCGGCGGGCGGCCGAGCGCCTGCCGGGCAGGGTCGCCGTGGCAGACGGCTCGCACCTGCCGCTGGCGGACGGGACTGTGGACATGATCACGTTCGTCTGGGTGCTGCACCACGTCGCAGACCTCGACGCCACGCTCCGTGAAGCCCGGCGAGTGTTGCGGCGGGGCGGGCGGATCGTGACCGTGAGTGGGTTGTCGATCCCGACCGCCGACGAGATGTCACCGGTCTTCGAACGGCTCAACGATCGACTACGACCCGATCGGGTGCGGCAGTCGCTGGCCGTCGCTGAGGTTGCAGGGTCGGTCGGCTTCACGATCGCGCACGAGGGCACCGCTCGAACCTCGGCCGAGACGTCGCCCAACGCGCTGGCCGACGCGATCGAGGAGCGGATGTTCTCCCACCTGTGGGACCTCGACGAAGAGCAGTGGCGCACGATCGTCGCGCCGGCGGTCGATGAGCTGCGATCGCTCCCCGAGCCGGACCGGGCGCGACATCGTGTCTTCGACCATCCGCTCCTCGTCCTCGACCGCTGAGCTCACCTGTCCTGATGGTCTCACCGAGCACGACGAGGGGCCTGCCCGACTCCGCCTGAGATCACGTCGTGTCACGTTGTGTCAGACACAACGTGACAGAACCGGCGATGTCAGCCTGTGGCGATCTGCGCCCCGAGCGGTCAGTGGCGTCGCCGGAGGATCGAACGCAGCGGAACCGTCAGCGCAGGGTGAAGCGCGGTTCGCCGGCTGCGGTCGATCCGATGACCGCAGCGGTGTGGCCAGTAGCTTCGAGCTCGGCGAGCACGCCGGACGACTCGCCAGGATCGACGCCGAACACCAGCCCGCCCGATGTCTGGGCATCGGCGACGAGGATCTGGTGCACCTCGTCGTGCGATCCGGCGTCGAGGATCGACCGCCCCCATCCGAGGTTGCGGCGACTGCCGCCGGGTACGACACCTGCGGCGGCGAGCTCGGCGGCGCCGGGCAGGAACGGCACGGCGTCGAAGTCGACCGCCACGGCGACCCCCGATTCGACCGCCATCCGGCCGAGGTGGCCGAGCAATCCGAACCCGGTCACGTCGGTGCACCCGGTGGCGCCGGCGGCCACTGCGAGGCGGGCGGCGACGTCGTTGAGCCGGGTCATCGACTCGACGGCTGCGTCGGCGACCTCGGACGACGCCTCACCGGCCTTGATCGCCGTCGTGATGACGCCGACGCCGAGCGGCTTGGTGAGGACGAGGTCCTGCCCCGGCTCCAGGCCGCGGTTCGTGAGGACGCGATCGGGATGCACCACGCCGGTGACCGCCATCCCGTACTTGGGTTCGGGATCGTCGATGGTGTGGCCGCCCGCGACGACGAACCCGGCCGTGTTCGCGATGTCCTGGCCGCCGCCGAGCACCTCGTCGAGCAGCTCGATCGGCAACGCCTCGGCGTTCCAGCCGACGAGGTTGAGCGCGAACAGCGGCTGACCACCCATCGCGTACACGTCGGACACGCTGTTCGCAGCTGCGATGCGGCCCCACGAGCGCGCGTCGTCGACCACCGGCGTGATGAAGTCGGCGGTCGAGATGAGGGCGCGCTCGTCGTCGAGCCGCCACACGGCGGCGTCGTCGCCGGACTCGGGGCCGACGAGCAGTTCCTCGGGGTGTTCGGAGTGGAGATGGCGCACGACCTGCGCCAGTTCGCCGGGGGCGAGCTTGCAGGCTCAACCGGCACCGTGGCTGAACTGCGTGAGCCGTGTCACGGGTTCGCTCATGTCGTCCACCCCCTTCCCGCACTCGTCATGGAAGGCCGAGACTAACGGCCGGATCGGTGGCCTGGTCGGCCAGCACCGTCCCGACCAGCATCGTCGGGCCCGACGGGCGATCCGCGATGACGTAGATCGTGTCCCGTCGCCCCACCGCCGTGAGGCGCACGTCCCACCGAGATGCGTCGAGGCCGAGCAGGTCGTCCAGTTCGACCGTCTCCCATGCATCGAAGTCCCGACTCACCCGCAGCAGCGGGCTGCTACGCGGGTCGGCGGCGACCCACCCGAAGTCGGCCCGGGATGCGCTGACGACCCCCGGGACGTTCGGCATCTCGACGAACCGCTCACCGTCTGCGGTCGAGAACGCAGCGTGCCGGCCGCCGGTGTGAATGGTCAGTCGAGCGTCGGGATACGAGCCGTGCAGACCCACCGGAGTGCCCGCCGTTCGCGCCGCCGGCAGCTCGAGCTCGCTCCACCTGCGACCGTCGGCCGACCGCCACAGCCTCACGTCGTCGTCCGCGTCGGCCACCCGCGCCAGCACGCCTCCGCCGAAGCGGACCAACTCGACGCGATCGTCGAGCTGCCACGGCCGGGCGACTGGTGCGAAGTCCTGACCGTTCCAGCCCAACCAGACGAGATCGACGCTGCCGGCAGCCGCCTCCAACGGGCCCCGACCGGGATGTGCGTCGAACGACCAGACGGTCGCACCGTCGGCGTCGACGACGTCGAAACCGCCGGGTCGCGGTGCGGGCGACAACCTGAACTCCTCGACGCCGAGCCCGCGGTAGTCGCCCTGCGCCGCCCTGATCGCCCGATCGCCATCGGTGAGCCGCACCCGATACGAACCGTCATCGACGACGTCGACGAACTCGCGCCACGGCAACTCGACTCGGCGTGATGCGAGCAGGAACAGCTCGTTCCCGAGAACGATGGGGAACCCGTCGGACGGATCGAGTGCCGGAACGGTCTCGGCCACGAGACCGTCCGGCACCGCCTGTGACGATCCGGCGAGATCGGTCTCCTCCCATCCGGTCGGCATCTCCACGGCGAGCGTGAGCGATGCCTCACGACCGGCGAGGCGCCAGGCGATGCCACCGACCTCGCGGACAGTCTCCTCGTGTGATCGCCACCGACCGTCGGTGCCGAGCTCCCATCGACGTCCGCTGTCGTCACCACCGACCACGTCCCCGTTGGCGTCGAGCGCCACGAACTCGGGCAGCATCCGCTCGACGCCGTCGACGTGGTCCCAGACGATCGTGCCCACCGTCGACCCGTCGAGTGCGCGGACACCCTCCAGGGTGTTCGCGACCGGCAACTCCGACGAGGCCGTCGCCGACGGCTCGTCCCCGACCGGCGGTGCATCGTCCTGGCCCCCGAACACCACGACGGCGGCCCCCACCACGACGACCCCCGCGACCACGACGGCCGCGATCAGCGCGTTCGCGCCGTCCGGGTGCGGCACGTTCTCATCCACGGCGGGCCGCGGGTGCGCCCCCGAGCCGGGCACCACGTCGATCACTCGGTTCGGTTCGACGTCCCCCGAATCGTGTCGCCGGCGATCGGCCATGGACGGCCCAGTCTGCTTCGCCGCGCGACCCGGGACAAGGCGGCGGCTACGCCGGCCGGCGATACCCTGCCGCCCCGTGACGGCAGCGCCACCCGACGACGTGCACGAGTGGATCTCGTTCGAGGACGCCACCGAGCAGCGAACCTGGGTCTTCGACGCGACCTATCTCCGCTCGTCCCACCGCTGCATCTACGGCGAGGGATGTCAGGGCGTCCTCGACGCGCCGGCCGAGGAGATGGCCCAGGGCTGCTGCAGCTACGGCGCACACTTCGTCGACGACGACGACGTGCAGACGGTCGTCAGCGCGTTCGTGCGGGTCGAACCACGTCACATGCAGTTCCACGCCAAGGCGGTGAAGGGCGGCTTCCTGCGGCCCGGCGAACCCGACGGCGACGGCAACCCGACCACGGTCAGCCGGCTCGTCGACGATGCGTGCATCTTCCTCAACCGGCCGGGCTTCGAGGGGGGTACGGGCTGTGCGCTCCACATCGCCGCGCTCGACGCCGGCGAGCGGCCGCTCGACTGGAAGCCGAACGTCTGCTGGCAGGTGCCGATCAGGCTCGAGCACTCGAGCGACGACAACGGCCACGTGACGTCGCGCCTGCGGGAGTGGAAGCGCCGGGACTGGGGCGACGGCGGCGACGAGTTCCACTGGTGGTGCACCGAGGCCGCGGAGGCGTTCGTCGGCGACGAGCCGGTCTACGTCGCGTCGCGTGACGAGATCGTCGAGCTCGTCGGCCAGGAGGTGTACGACCTCATGGTCGAGCAGCTGGAGCGCCCCGGCTGGGTGCCGTTGCCGCACCCCACGGTGCGCCGGGCCTCGTAGCGTCGTGTCGGCGTGTGCGGGCGCCGGAGCGCCGGCACACGATCAGTCGGGCGTCAGTCGTCGGTGTCTGCGTCGTCGTCGTCGAACGTGACGCCGTACTTCTCGGCCAGCGCTGCGTACTCGTCGTCGGGGTCCACGTCATCGCGCGAACGCTCACCCAAACCGAGATCGAAGGCCTCTGGACCCGACTGCTTCAACTTTCGCGCTTCTTCGAAGCGGCGATGACGACCCTTCTTCACGACAGGGCTCCCAGACACTAGACAGTTGACATTGCCGGACAGCCTACCGGCTGAGCCGGCACGATCGGCGGTCCGGCGGCGGACCGGCCCACGTCTCGCCTGGTCACGACGGCCGGAATCGCGTCGCCGGCACCGTTCTACGATGACGCCGTGCACCGGACCTTCGCCATCCTCAACCAGAAGGGCGGCGTGGGCAAGACCACCGTGACCCTCGGCCTCGCGTCCGCAGCGGCCGACGCCGGCCGACGGCTCCTCGTCGTCGACCTCGACCCGCAAGCGGCGAGCTCGTGGGTGCTCGGCCTCGACCCGATGGACCTCGACGCCACGATCGCCGACGCCCTCGATCGGCGATCGGCTGCCGACGTCATCCAACGATCGGCCTGGTCGACGAACATCGACGTGCTGCCGAGCACTCCAGCGCTGCAGGCCTTCGAGTCGGGCGGCTCGAAGCGGCTCCGCAAGCTGCTCAAGCCGATCGAGCACGAGTACGAGGCGGTCCTGATCGACTGCCCGCCGTCGCTCGGCAACCTGACCCGCAGCGCGCTCACCGCGGCACGTCACGCGCTCTTGGTGGTCGAGCCGTCGTCGCTCGGGCTGCGCGGCATCGGCGGCGTGGCCGACCTCATCGACGACGTCTGGGACGCGACCAACGCCGACCTCGAACTGGCCGGCGTCGTGCTCAACCGCGTGCCGGCGGTGTCCAACGAGGCGGGTCGCCGCATCGACGAGCTCGCCCGCATCGTCGGTCGCGACGCGATCTGGTCCCCACCGATCCCCCAGCGCGTGATCTTCAACGAGGCGGTCGGCCAGCGCCGCCCACTCCACTCCTACGGCAGCCGCGCCTACCACCCGATCGCCGTGTTCGACTCGCTGTGGCGCCGTGTCCGCGGCGTCGTCCACGCGGCCCAGCCCTGATCGTCGAACCCGGATCGTCGAAACCCGGAGCGTCGGACCGGGAGCGCCGAACCCGGAGCGTCGAACCCACATCGCCGAGGCCTGATCGACACGCCGGAGCGTCGGACCGGGAGCGCCGAACCCGGATCGTCGAAACCCTGATCGTCGAACCCACATCGCCGAGGCCTGATCGACACGCCGGAGCGTCGGACCGGGATCGTCGAAACCCTGATCGTCGAACCCGGATCGTCGAACCCACAGCGCCGAAACCGGATCGTCGCCACATCGCCGAGGCCTGATCGACAAGCCGGATCGTCGACCCTGCATCGTCGAACCCGGATCGTCAGTCGGCGGCGACGTCGACGAGCCGCAGGCCGGCGCCCCGGTCGAACGTCAGCGCCGCCGCACCGTGGAGCAGCCGGTCGATGTCGGCGCCCAGCAGCTCGCGCCGCCACCCGAATCGCAACCGCGCCTCGGGGTCGCCCGCGAGGAAGGCGATCAGGTCCGCGCGGGTCGCCAGCATCGAGGTGTCGATCTTCTCGCTCTTGGCCACCTGGCTGACCCAGGCCGAGATCAACGTCACCGCCGGCCGGAGATCGCGTTCGAGCTCGTCGCCACCCGAACGAGCTGGCGGTGGTTCGGCCCGCTTGCCCTCCTCGACCGCGTCGAGGATCTGAGCCGCGACCTTGCCGCGGCTGAATCGCTCGTCGACGCCACGGGCCTGCGACAGCTCCTTCGGGTTGGACGGCTGGCGTTGCGCGATGCCGAGCACGGCGAGGTCGGGCAACACCTGCCGGACCGGGATGTTGCGCTCCATCGCGGTGCGCTCGCGCCAGGCTGCGACGGCCTGGGCGACAGCGCGGGGCCGGGGCCGGAGCCCCCTGACGTCCTTGAGCCGGGTCCAGGCGTCCTCGGGCGCCGTGCCGCTCACGGGCCGGCTGCGCAGCTCGTCGCTCGCTTGCGTGACCCAGTCGCGCCGACCGAGCTCGTCGAGCTGCGCGATGAGCAGATCCCGGACCTCGAGCAGGTACGCCACATCGGCCGCCGCGTAGTCGCGCTGCGCATCGGTCAGCGGCCGGCGCAGCCAGTCGGTCAGGCGATCACCCTTGGCCGGGCTGACGCCGAGCTCACCGTTGAGCAACGCCACCAGTGACGGTGTGCCGTAGCCGACGAACCCACCCGCGAGCTGCGTGTCGAAGAAGCATCGTGGGATCGAACCCACCGTGTGCGTCAGCACGTCGAGGTCCTGCTGGGCGGCATGGAACACGGCCTCGACGTCGCTGTCGAACAGCCGGCCGAGCGAGCGGACGTCGACGGCCAGCGGATCGACCAACACCAGCTCGTCCCCCCACGCGAGTTGCACCAGCGCCAAGCTCGGGAAGTAGGTCCGCTCGCGGTGGAACTCGGTGTCGATCGCGTAGCGGTCGACAGCCAGCAACTCGTCGATGATCGCCTCGAGCTCGTGTTGGTGAGCGACCCAACGATGCGGGTGGCGGATGCTCACGCCGGGCCGGTCTCGACGTCGCGGCCCGAGGCGATCCACGCCAGGGTGCCGCCGGCCACGTTGACCACGTCGGCACCCTGCGCCGCGACGAACTCGCAGGCCTGCATGCTCCGGCCACCCGAGCGGCAGATGACGTACGTCGTGCCGTTGCCGCGGAACGCGTCGACGTTGGCCGGCACGGTTGCCAGCGCGACGAGCCGGGCGCTCGGGACCCTCGCCTGCTCGAACTCGGCGGGCTCCCTGACGTCGATCACGGTTCCACCGGCGTCGATGTGCGTGGCCAGTTGGTCGACGGAGACTTCAGGGATCGTCATATCGGCAGCAGGCTACCGGCGATCACCTGAGGGAACCGGGGCGGCGGCGCCTGCGAGCCGGCCCGCGGCGTCAGCGCTCGCGCTCGTCGAGCAGGTCGCCGGGCGTGTTGACGTTGCGGACGCCTGCGACATCGACGTCGACCTCGATCACCGCCAGCTCGTCGAGCGCGGCGCCGTAGCTGCGGGTGCCGCGTGCGATCAGATCGGCGAGCGGCTCTGCGGCCCTGGCCGCCCAGTACGACAGCAGATGGCGTCGCCCGGCTGCCGTTGCGACGATGACATCGGCGGCGTCGTCGCCGGCACCGGCGCGGTCGATCAGCGCAGTGACGGTGGCAGCGTCGAGATCGGCGAGGTCGCAGGCGGCGACGACGATGTCGCCGCGGACGCGATCGATCGCCGCGTGGATCGCCGGGAGCGGGCCTTCGCCCGGCATCGAGTCGGGCGAGACCTCCAGCCCGAAGGAGGCCAGCGCCGCAGCGTCACCGCCCTGGCAGAACACCGGTTGGCAGCCGGCCTCCCACAGCGCGTCCGCGACGCGCACTGCCATCGGTCGACCATCGACGGGCAGCGTCGCCTTGTCGCTCCCCATGCGGGCGCTGGCGCCTCCCGCCAGCACCACACCGGCCGGGTGACTCGTCATCGGGCGGGGCCCGGGTTCAGGGCGCGGTCGACCGCGACGCTCGCGGCAGCGGCCGTCACGCCGGCGGGATCGAGACGACCTCGTCGTCGGGCACGCCGCTCGGGTCGAGCTGGAGCAGGAAGTGGCAGGTGCGCTCGGCCTCGTCGGTCTCGCCGATCGCGTCTGCCATACGGTGCAGGCCGAGGAGACAGTGCAGGAAGCCGACGTTGCCGTCGTGCGCCCACCGCACGTAGCCCGAACCACGCCAACCACACGCACGAAGGGCATCGAGCCCTCGGTGGTAACCCACCCGGTACGCGGCGTACCGACCGATGACATCGTGGGTGAGGTCACCCAGCGCCGCCCAGCTCTCGAGGGAGCGCGGGTTGTGCGACACCAGTTCGGCCACTGCCGCACGGGGATCATCGGCCGCCCTGGCGTGCTCGAGCGCCGTTCGCATGGCGGGGTCGATGTCCGGGAGCACCGTCACGGGGATCCCGTCCGACATCTGAATCGTTTGGTCGGTCATACCGTCAACGATACGACCCTCGCCCGCCCATTGCCCGGGGTCGCCGGGCCCTATCCACCCTGCCGTTCGTCCCGTCCCGGCCGGCCCGGCGTGGTCGGGCGATGCGAGCCGACCGGATCGCCGATGTCCTAGGGTCGTCGCATGCTCGCACTCACGCTCGGCCAGGCGAGGACGCTCGCGGTCGTGGTCCTCCTCGCGTTGATCGTCGCCGCGCTCGGAGCTGCCTGGATCATGAAGGAGATCATGCAGAAGGTCGCGCTCGTCGTGATCCTCGGCCTGCTCGCCCTGCTCGTGTGGACGCAGCGTTCGTCGCTGGACGAATGCGCCGACAAGGTCCGCGAGGGCGGCATCCGCGGCGACACGACCTGCTCGTTCTTCGGTCGTGACGTCCAGATCTCACTCAATCGCGACGACGAGTGACCGCGCTGGCCCGACGGGGCGGCGCGCACGTCGGACGGCCGAGCGAGCTCGCCGTCCTCAACGCGGCGAAGGCGGTCTCGAACACCGCCCTGCGGTGGGTCGGTCCGTTCCTGCCGACGCTCGAGCGGGCGTTCGGGGCCAGCACCGGCACGCTGACCGGCATCATCGGCGCAACCGAGCTCGGCGGGCTGTCGACGATGGCGACCGGCGGCCTGCTCGACCGCGGTCACGAACGCCGGATCTTCCTCATCGGCACCGCAGCGGTCGGCGTCTCGTCGCTCATCGCCCTCGCTGGCTCGGTGACCGCGTTCGCGGTGTCGTTCGCCGTGATGCTCGTCGGCCACGCCAACCTCGTGGTCGCCGGCCACGCCTGGATCGGCCATCGGGTCCCGTTCGCCGCGCGCAGCAGGGCGATCGGCATCTTCGAGACGTCGTGGGCGGTCTCGCTGCTGGTCGGCGCGCCGATCATCGCGCTGTCGATCAGGTGGTTCGGCTGGCGGGGCGCCTACGGCGCCCTGGCCATCGGGTCGGTGATCGGCTTCGTCGCGGTGTCGCGGCTGGTCTCGGGGGCGCCGCCGCACGAACCGGACACGGCGAGCGGCTCGACCCGCCGGGCCCCTCCGTTGCCGGCGAGCGCCTGGCCGCCGATCGTCGCCGCGGCCGCGACCGCGGCGGCCGGGCTCTCGATCGTGGTCGTCTCGGGCGCTTGGCTCGACGACGACCACGGGTTCTCGACAGGCGGGCTGGGCGTCGTCGCCGCGGCGTTCGGAGCCGTCGAGCTCGTGTCATCCTCGTCGGTGGCACTCGTCGGCGACCGCGTCGGCACCCGGCGCTCGGTCATCGCCGGGCTCGTCGTGCTCGCTGCAGGGCTCGCCGTGATGGGGTGGCTCGGCGGAGGTCGCGGGCCGGCGATCGTCGGCCTGCTCGTGTTCCTCGCCGGGTTCGAGTACGGGTTCGTGTCGTCGCTGGCGCTCGTCACCGAGGCCGCGCCGCGATCGCGCGGCCGGGCGATCGGCATCGGCAACGCGGTCGGCACAGTGGCCCGTGCAGGAGCCGTGATCGCCAGCGGACAGCTGTACGAGGCGTTCGGGATCGGCGGCCCGGTCGCCCTGGCCGGGGGTGCGGCGGCGGTGGCGATGATCGCCGTGGTCGTGCCCAGGCCCGCGGACCTGGGCACGAGTGCCGCCGCCGTCAGGTGACTCGCTCGACGAACTCGGTCACCCGCTGTGCGACGGCGTCGGCGTGCGTGTTCGGACCGAAGTGGCGGGCGCCCGGCACGACGTCGACCGCGGCGTCGGGCAGCGCCTCGGCGAGCGCTTCGGTGCCGAGGCGGTGATGATCGCGTGCGAGCTCGCCGCGCTGGGCCAGGACGGGAACCGTGACGGCCTCGGCCCGCCACGGCGGACGCCGGCGGAGATCGGTCAGCTCCGCGACCATCGCGACGCCTTCCTCGCGCCGTGCGGCCCTCGAGGCCGACGAGAGCCGTCCCCACCGCTCGTCGCCGAGCAGATGGCGCATGAAGCGCTCGGCGGCCTCGCCGGGGTCGTGCGCCCACGACACGGCATCACCGCCGGCCGAGTCGGTCGGCCACCACGGCTGCCACGAGTGCGGCGACTCGTAGCTGATCACACCGTCGACGACGCCCGGATGGCGGTCGACGAGCGCCAAGGCGACGTTGCCGCCGTAGCTGTGGCCGAACACGACCACCCGGTCGGCGGCGCACGCCTCGACCACTCGGAAGAGGTCGTCGACGTGGGCGTCCATGTCGAACGGGCCGTCGTGCGGGCGCGAGCGGCCGTAGCCACGACGGTCGTAGCGGGTCACGCGAAACCGATGATCGAGCCGGCGGCTGAGCTTCAGCAGGCCTGCCGAACGGTCGAGCGACCCGTGGACCAGCACGACACCGACGGCGCCTTCGACGCCGGCGGTCGCCGACCAGACGTCGGTCATCGCACCTCGACGATGCGCATCACGTCGGCGGCCGTGTCGACATCACGCCCGGGCGAACCGGCGAGCACGAGCACGGTGTCGCCGCGAGAGATGCGTTCCTGCTGGACGGCCTTCTCGACGGCGTACCAGACCATCTCGTCGGTCGACGAGTAGGTCGAGACCTCGATCGAGTCGACGCCCCAGCTCAGCGCGAGCGCGTTGACCGTCCGCGTCGTCGGCGAGAGTGCGAGCAGGGCGGCCGAAGGCCGGAACCGCGCCATCGCCCTGGCGGTTCGCCCGGCGTTCGTGCAGCACAGGATGGCGGCGGCACCGAGGTCGTCGGCTGCCTGTGACGCGGCATGCGTCAGGGCCGCCGTGACCTGATCGTCGACGCTCTCCCAGTGCTCGCGTTGGATCCGCCCGAGCCGCGCCGCCCACTGGCGGTACGACGCCTCGGCTTCGGCGCGCTCGGCGATCCTGGCCATCGTGGTGATGGTGAGCGTGGGATCGTGACCGATCGCGGTCTCGCCGCTCAGCATGAGTGCATCGGCCCCGTCGAACACCGCGTTCGCCACGTCGGTCACCTCGGCGCGCGTCGGCGACGGGGCGGTGATCATCGACTCGAGCATCTGCGTCGCGATGATCACCGGGATGCCGTACTCGACGCACCGCCGCACGATGGACTTCTGCAGGTGGGGAACGTCTTCCAGCGGGCAGTCGATGCCGAGGTCGCCGCGCGCCACCATGATCGCGTCGGACGCCACGAGGAGCTCGCTGAGGTTGTCGAGTGCAGCGCTCGTCTCGATCTTCGCGACCAACTCGGCCCGGTTGCCGACCACCGCCCGTACCTCGTGCAGGTCGGCGGCGGTCCGGACGAAGGACACGGCCACGAACTCGACGCCGGCCTCGGCCAACTGCGCCGCCAGCACCAGATCCTCCTCGGTCGGCGTGGTCAGGCGCATTCGCTCGGACTGCAGATGGACCCCGGGGCGCCCCTGGGTGTGACCGCCGGTCTCGACCACCGCCTCGGCGCGACCGTCGTCGACGTCGGTCACCCGCATCGAGATCGCACCGTCGCCGACGACCACGACGTCGCCGACATCGAGGTCGTCGATCAGCGTCTCGTACTCGACCCAGATGACCGACGCGTCGCACGACCCGTCCCCCGACCGGAACTCCACGGTGGACCCGGCCAGCAGGTCGACGCCTCCCTCGGGGAACTGACCGGCGCGGACCTTGGGGCCGGGCAGATCCGCGAGCACACCGACGGGGCGACCGACCGAGCTGGCCGCGGCACGTACCCGAGCGAGACGCTCGAGGTGCTCCTCGACCGGTCCGTGACTCAGGTTGAGGCGCACCACGTCGACCCCCGAGCGGATCAGGCGCTCGAGCATCTCCGGCTGGTCGCTCGCCGGTCCGATCGTCGCCACGATCTTCGTACGCCTCGTCATGGGTGCTTATCCTCGTCGATCGTGGAGCTGATCCTGATCCGCCATGCGCTGCCCGAGCGGCGAGAGCAGACGGATGGCCCCGCCGACCCCCCACTCGCCGAAGCCGGCCACCGGCAAGCACGCCGACTCGCCGACTACCTCAGCACCGAGCGGATCGACGCCATCTATACCAGCCCGCTGCGCCGTGCCGTGGAAACCGCGTCGCCGCTGACCGAGGCGACGGGGTGCACGGCGACCGTCGTCGACGGTGTCGCCGAGTGGGACCGGCAGTCGACCGAGTACGTGCCGATCGAGGAGCTGAAGGCGGCCGGCGACCCGCGCTACCACGAGGTGATCAACAACCTGTGGGAGGGTGAGGACCCCGTCGAGGACTTCGAGCAGCGCGTCACGACGTCGCTGGACGCGATCATCGCCGATCACGCCGGCGACACCGTCGCGGTCGTCTGTCACGGCGGGGTGATCAACCTGTTCCTCGCCACGGTGCTCGGCATCGGCGAGGAACGGACCGGATTCTTCTACCCGAACTACACGTCGATCAACCGGGTCGCCGCGTCGCGATCGGGCGTGCGATCGGTCGTGACGATCAACGAGACCGCCCACCTCCGCAACACCGGCCTCCCGATGGGGATCTTCCAGAACGGCTGACCATGTACGAGATCGACGACCTCTGCGCCTACCTCGACGGCTCGCCGTCGCCGTTCCATGCCGCCCGCACGGCGGCCGACCGGCTCGGGGCGGCCGGCTTCGCCGCAGTCGCCGACGGCGACGACTGGAGTGACCTACCGGCGGCGGGCTTCGTGCTGCGCGACGGGAGCGTCATCGCATGGCGCACCCCGGCGGACGCCCGGTCCGACGCGCCGTTCCGCCTCGCCGGCGCCCACACCGACTCGCCGTGCCTGCGGGTCAAGCCGCGCCCCGACGTCGATGCGGTCGGTTGGCGGCAGCTCAACGTCGAGGTCTACGGCGGCATCCTCAACAACTCGTGGCTCGACCGCGACCTGGGCGTCGCCGGGCGTCTCACGTCGGTCGACGGCGAGCACGTCCTCGTCGACGTGCGCAGGCCGATCGCCCGAGTGCCGCAACTCGCCGTCCACCTCGACCGCGGCGTCAACGACAGCCTCAAGCTCGACCCGCAACAGCACCTCCGACCCGTGTGGGGGTCCGGTTCCGGTGAGGACTTCGCGAGCTGGATCGCCGAGCAGGCCGGCACCGATCGACCGGCGTTCTGGGAGCTGTGCCTCTACGACACGCAGCCGGCAGCCGTGCTCGGCGGGGACGAGTCGCTGCTCGCCAGCGGGCGGCTCGACAACCAGGTGTCCTGCTGGGCGGCCGTCGAGGCACTGATCGCCGCAGAACCGACCGACGCGGTCGCCGTGATCGTGCTGAACGACCACGAAGAGGTCGGCTCGGCGTCGACGACGGGCGCCGCAGGGGCGCTGCTCGAACGAGCGCTGGAGCGCCACGTCGCCGCACGCGGCGGCGATCGCGACGACCTGCTCAGGGCGCTCGCCACGTCGAGCTGCATCTCGGCCGACAACGCACACGCCGTGCATCCCAACTACGTCGAGCGCCATGACCCCGAGCACCGGCCGCTCGTCAACGCCGGGCCGGCGATCAAGATCAACAGCAATCAGCGATACGCCACGTCGTCGGCGACCGCAGCGCGGTTCCGCAGGGCGTGTGAGACCGCGAGCGTGCCGTTCCAGGTGTTCGTCTCGCGCAACAACATGCCGTGCGGTTCGACGATCGGGCCGATCACCGCGACGCGCCTCGGCATCGACACGGTCGACGTCGGCGTGCCCCAGCTCTCGATGCACTCGGCACGCGAGCTGTGCGGCGTCAGCGACCCGCCGGCGCTCGCCGCCGCCCTGCACGCCGCCTTCGCGGAGTAGACCGCGCAGCCGGTCAGCTCTCGATCGGGTATCTCCATGGCACGCGGGTCATCGCCAGGTCGAACAGGCGCTGCAGTTCGGCGTGCAGCGCGTCGGCGTGTTCCCGGTACGCGGTGCGCGGCAGGCGTCCGCCGTCGGGCGCCACCGGCGGCGGGATCGGCGGACCGATCTCGACGTGGACCTTGCGCGGGTACACGAACTTCGACCCCTTCGGCATGACCCGCTCGGAGCCCCCGATGCCGACCGGCACGATCGGCACGCCGGCCTTGATCGCGATGTACACGGCGCCGTCGAAGAGCGGCTGCACGACCGGGCCCTCCTTGCGTTCCCCCTCTGGGAACAGCACCAGCGGGTCGCCGCCCTGCAGCACCTCGATGGAGCGGCGCAGGGCCTCGCGATCCGCCGTGCCGCGGGTGACCGGGAACGAACCGAGCGCCGAGAAGATCCAACCGAACTGGCGGTTCTTCCACATCGTGTCCTTGCCCATGAACCGCATCCGCTTCCAGCGCACGCAGCCGGCGAACGGCGTGTCCAGATACGACCGGTGCACCGGCGCCAGCACGAACGCGCCGTCGCGAGGCAGGTGCTCGCGACCGTTGACGGTGAGGCGGGTGTACAGCCGCAGGATCGGCACGACCAGCAACCAGGCCACGCGGTAGAACACCCGACTGCCGAGCCCGTTGCCGGCGAGGAACGTCTCGGGCTTCTCGTCCATCGTCGAGCTCGAGAAGGTCGGCTTCGCCGGATCGGCGCCGGACTCGGACGCAGCGGTGGGCTCGCTCATGGCAGCAGCCTCAGGATGTGTTCGATCACGCCGTCGATCGACAGCCCGGTCGTGTCGACCACCACGGCGTCGTCGGCCTCGGTGAGCGGGCTGTGGTCGCGGCTCGAGTCGCGGCGGTCACGCTCGATGATCGACGCCTCGACCTCGTCGACATTGCCGCCGATCTCGCGCACCCGGCGTTCGGCCCGCACGCGGGGCGAGGCGGTGATGTAGAGCTTGAGGTTCGCATCGGGGAACACGACCGATCCGATGTCGCGCCCTTCGACCACACCCCCGCCGTGGCGGCCGACCCACTCGCGCTGGCGCTCGACCAGCACTGCCCGGACGCCGGGGTTGGCGGCGATCTGCGACACCGCCTCGGTGACCTCCCTCCCGCGGATGTCGACCGTGGCGTCGACGCCGTCGACGACGACCCGGTCGTGGTCGATGTCGATGTCGACCGTCGGCGCCATCGCCGCGACCTCGTCGAAGTCGCCCTCGACCACGCCGCGGCGCAGCGCCGCAAAGGTCATCGCCCGGTACATCGCGCCGGTGTCGAGGTACTCGAGCTCGAGGCGAGCGGCCAGCGCCCGCCCGACGGTGCTCTTGCCGGCCCCGGCGGGGCCGTCGATTGCGATCACGATCGTCTCGGGTGCCCTCAGCGTGTCGTCGCTCTGCTCGACGGTCACCACGACGTCCCCATCGGGCGGCCCTCTTCGTACCCGGCGCGGCTCTGCACGCCGACGACGGCACGGTCGTGGAACTGCCCGATGTTCTCCGCGCCCGCGTACGTGCACGCCGACCGGACGCCGGCGACGATCTGGTCGATGATGTCCTCGACGCCGGGCGACTCGGGGTCGAGGTACATCCGCGACGTGCTGATGCCCTCCTCGAACAGCTCCTTGCGGGCCCGCTCGCGCTCCTCCTCGGCACGCGTGCGGTGCTTGACGGCGCGGCTCGACGCCATGCCGAAGCTCTCCTTGTAGAGCCGGCCGTCGGTGTCGCGGTGGGCGTCGGCGGCGGCCTCGTGGGTCCCCGCCAGCCAGGATCCGACCATGACGTTGGCGGCGCCACCGGCCAGCGCCAGGGCGACGTCACGCGGGAACCGGATGCCGCCGTCGGCCCAGATGTGCTTGCCGAGGCGGTTGGCCTCGTCGGCGCACTCGACGACCGCCGAGAACTGCGGGCGCCCGACGCCGGTCATCATGCGCGTCGTGCACATCGCTCCGGGGCCGACGCCGACCTTGACGATGTCGGCGCCCGCCTCGATGAGCTGCCGGGTACCGGCGGTGGTGACGACGTTGCCGGCGACGATCGACGCCGTCGGGCAGGCCTCGCGGACCGCTGCCACCGCCTCGAGCATCTTCGTCTGGTGGCCGTGCGCCGTGTCGACCACGAGCACGTCGGTGCCCATCGCATCGAGCTGCTGCGCCCGACCGACCGGATCGGCGTTGATGCCGACCGCCGCCGCCACCAGCAGCCGGCCTCGGTCGTCGACGGCCGGCTCGTAGATCGTCGAGCGCAGCGCACCCTTGCTCGTCAGCAGCCCGAGCAAGCGGCCGTCGGCGTCGACCACGGGCGCCAGCGTCCGCCGGGCACCGTGCAGGCGGTCGAACGCTCCCTCGGGCGTGATGTCCTCGGGCAGCGTGTCGAGCTCGGTGCTCATGACGTTCTGCAGCTGGGTGAAGCGATCGAACCCGATCGCGTCGTGCTCGGTGAAGACGCCGACCGGGCGGCCGTCGGTGTCGATCACGATCACCGCGCCGTGGGCGCGCTTGTGGATCAGGCCGAGCGCGTCGCCGACGGTGTTGGTCGGCGAGAGCGTGATCGGGGTCTCGAACACCGGGTGGCGGGTCTTGACCGAGCTGACGACGGTGTTGACGACGTCGATCGGGATGTCCTGTGGGAGGACCGCGATGCCGCCGCGGCGTGCCACGACCTCGGCCATGCGCCGGCCGGCCACCGCGGTCATGTTCGCGACGACGAGCGGGATCGTGGTGCCGATCCCGTCGGGCGTCGCCAGGTCGACGTCGAAGCGCGACCCCACCGACGACAGGCCGGGTACGAGGAACACGTCGCTGTAGGTGAGCTCGTGGGAGGGGTTCGGTTGCAGCAGTCGCATGGGGATCTTCGCTCGGTCGGGCCGGAACGGGCCGGTTCAGGTTAACGGGAGGATCGCCGCGCCTACGCTGACCGGAGTGTCAGATCGATCCGGCCGTCCGGTCCTCCTCGTGCACGGGTGGGGAGGCTCGTTCGCGACCACGTGGGAGCAGTCGGGATTCACGGCGCTGCTCGCCGACGCCGGGCGCCCGGTGATCGGCATCGACCTCCTCGGTCACGGCACCGCGCCGAAGCCGCACGACCCCGAGGCGTACCGCGATCTCACCGAGCGCGTCGTCGACGGCCTGCCCGACGAGCCGGTCGACGCCGTCGGCTTCTCGCTCGGTGCGCTCACGCTGCTGCGAACCGCCGTCGACCACCCCGATCGGTTCCATCGCGTCGTGCTGGCCGGGATCGGCCGCAACGTCTTCGACCGCGACGTGAGCGGTGCCCAACAGATCGCCGACGGGCTCGCTGCGGTCCGTGACGGCGTGGAGCTGGCGTCGCTGGCCCAGCAGGTGCGGCTGTTCGTGCAGTACGCGCAGCAACCCGGCAACGACGTCGACGCGCTCGAGGCGGTCATGCGCCGACCTTCGGGCGGTGACCTCGCGCCCGAAGACATCGCCCGGGTCACGTGTCCGGTCCTCGTCGCGGTCGGCGATCAGGACTTCGTGTTCCCCGGCGACGAGCTGGCCGATGCGTTCCCCGACGGACGCTGCACCGTCCTGCGGCGTACCGATCACTTCGCGACCCCCGAGTCGTTCGACTTCATCGACGCCACGTTGCAGTTCCTCGATGCCGTCCCGGACTGACCTGATCTCGACCGACGTCGAGCTCGCCGCCGAGCGCATCCGGCGCGGCGGGTTGGTGGCGATCCCGACCGAGACCGTCTACGGGCTCGCAGGCGACGCCGAGAACGCCGACGCCGTCGCCCGCATCTTCGAGGTCAAGGGCCGGCCGACCGATCACCCGCTGATCGTCCATGTCGCGGACGCCGACCACCTGCACGGATGGGTCGCCCGGGTCACCGACGAGATCACGGCGCTCGCCGAGGCGTGCTGGCCGGGCCCCCTCACGATCCTGGCCGAGCGCGGGCCTCGGGTGCTCGACGCCGTCACCGGCGGTCGCCCGGCCGTTGCGGTCCGCGTGCCCAGCCACCCGATGACCAACGAGCTCCTGACTCGTGTCGGCGGCGGGCTCGCGGCGCCGTCGGCCAACCGCTTCGGCCGGGTCAGCCCGACCCGGGCCGAGCACGTGCTCGCCGACCTCCCTGGCCTCCAACCGGGCCGCGACCTGATCCTCGACGGCGGCGCCTGCCCGGTCGGTGTCGAGAGCACGATCGTCGACCTGACGGTCGACCCGCCCCAGGTCCTCCGCTCGGGCGCGATCGACGCGGCAGACATCGAGCGGCTGCTCGACACACCGGTCAGCGGCGCGGCCGGCCCCAGCAGGGCCAGCGGCATGCTCGCGTCGCACTACGCGCCGACCGCGACGGTGATCCTGGCTCAGGACGCGGGTGCCGCCGAGATCGCCGCCGGTGATCTCCGCCACGGTGGGCGACGTGTCGAGGTGCTCGATCGGACCGGTGATCTCGTCGTCGCCGCCCGCGAGCTCTACAACGACCTGCGGGCGGCCGACCGCGAGGGTCTCGACGCGCTCGTCGTCGTGCTGCCGCCAGCGGCCGGGATCGGGCACGCGCTGCGCGACCGACTCATGAAGGCGGCGGCGCAGCCGGGCCCTGATCACCCCAGTCGAGGCGGTTGAGACCCTCGATCCAGGCGTCACGGACCTCGTCGATGTCGGGCGGGCGCCCGCCGGGCAGGCCCGCGACCCGCAGGCTCACCGTGCTCGCGCCCGCATCGGGCACCACCTCGACGCCGCACCAACCGCGCACCGGCTCGTCGAGGGCGAGCTCGAGCAGGTAGGGAGGGTCGTCGTCGAGGACGTCGCCGAGCCAGTTCCCGACGATCAACAGCCCTTCGAACGCCTCGGCGGGCAGGGCCTCGATCGTGAACGACGGATGGTCGGAGCGGACGCGACGGGGGGCGTGCTTGTACTCGCGGCGGCCGTGCTGCGTGCGGTCGGCGGCCGCCGCTCGATCGCGCGCCTGCTCGCCCGGCGGCGGGGCTTCGGGCGGGGTGTCAGCCGCCAATTCGATGAGCGCGAGCGCTTCCGCGGCCGCCCGATTGATGCGCTGCATCCCCTCGATCGAGCCGCCGACATCCGGATGCTGCTGCTTCGCCAACCGGCGGCGCGCGGCATGGATCTCGTCGGCGGTCGCGTCGGGGCGCAGCCCGAGCACGGCGAACGGGGCGTCACGGGCCGGCATCGGTCAGCGGCGCGTCATCGCGCGTCGGTCATCGTTCGGCGGCCGTGGCCAGCGGGGCCGCCGGGGCGGGGGCGTGATCGGCCACCGGTCGAGTCGTTGCGAGCAGCACGTGGGTCGTCACCAACATCACCGCCGTGGCACCGGCGACGTGGAGGCCGACGAGCAGCTCGGGCACGCCGTTGAAGTACTGCACGTAACCGAGCGCCGCCTGGAGCACCCCGACGAAGATCCACGTCGAGAGTGGGTTGACGAGCGCGTCGCGGTCGTCCGCCGCCGTCCGGATGCGCCAGGCGATCAGCAGCGCGACACCGATCGTGATCATCACGGTCGCCCCGTGCAGGCGGGCGACGGTCGGGATCGCGATGTCGAGCCGTTCGGCCTCCTCGTCGCCGGCGTGCGGACCGGCCCCGGTGACGAGCGTGCCGGTGAACACGGCGAGCGACGTCAACACGAACAACGCCAGGACCAACCGCTTCGCCGGTTCGCTGACGGCCGGTGCCCTGGGTACGTCGTCGGGCTCGCCGGCTCGCCGCACCAGCGTGGCGGCGGCGACGATCAGCGCCATCGAGAGCAGCAGGTGGCCCTGCACGGCGATCGGGTGGAGGTCGACCAGCACCGAGATGCCGCCGAGCACGGCGTTGGCGATCACGCCGACGACGAGCCAGGCCGAGAGCACGGTCAGGTCCCGGCGCCGGGGGCGGCGGACCAGCGACCCGAGCACGGCGGCGATGACGGCGATGCCGACGACGCCGGTGAAGAACCGGTTGATCTGCTCGATCGCGGCGTGCTTGGAGGAGACGTCGATCAGCCGCTCGCTCGAGCAGTTCGGCCAGTCGTCGCATCCGAGCCCGCTGTTGGTCAGCCGGACGGCCGCGCCGGTGACGATGATGACCGCCAGCGCGACGAGGGCCCCGATCGTGACCTGGCGATAGCGAGCGGGCGACATGGCAGCTGTCAGCCTACGCCGCACGACCGCCCGAGTGTCAGGGCCTGATCTCGTAGAAGGCGTTGACTGCGTGGTCGACCGGCAGGCGTTCGAACCTCGTGAAGCCGGCGGCCCTCGCCATCTCCTCGGCCTTCGAGGCGGGGAGGCCCAGCGTGCCCAACCCGGCGCCGCCCGGCTCGGACATCGCCGACGACATGCAGCTCAGCACGCTGACGCCGTACAGGAGCGACGCCATCGGGTTGGCCTCCATGTTGCCGGCGAGGTCGTCGGCGGCGTCGATGTCGACGAGCAGCCAGTGTCCGTCGTCGTGGAGCGAGAGCCGGATCGCATCGATCGTGTCCTGCGGGTGTGACATGTCGTGGATGCAGTCGAACGTGGTGATCACGTCGAACGAGCCGTCCCGCGGCAGCCGTTCGTCGCGCGGGTCGATGAACCTGGCGTTCGGGAGCGGCGACGAGGCCAGCTTGGCCCGGGCCCGGTCGAGCGCGTGCCGGCTGATGTCGTAGCCGACGAACTCGCTGTTCGGGAACGCCTCGGCCATCATCATCACTGCGCTGCCGGCGCCGCAACCGACGTCGGCGAGCCGGGCACCGTTCTGGAGCAGGTCGACGACGCCGTCCATCGCCGGCAGCACGGTGCGCAGCAGGTTGGCGTTGTTCCACGGCTCGAAGCTGCGCTCGATGCCCTCCGCCCCCTGCGCGCCGTGGCTGTCGTAGTCGTGACCGAGCCCCGTCTCGAAGCTCTCGGGCATGCGCTCGAGTGACTGCATCGTGGCGGGGAGGCGGTGGAACATGCCCATCCCGAAGGCCGGGTGGTCGGGTGTCGCCAGCACCGCCTTCGCCTCACGCGACATCGAGAAGCGGTCGTCGCCGTCGGCGACGTCGTGGTCGAGCAGCCGTGCGGCGGCCTGGTTGTGGAGCCACTCGCGCACCCACCGCTCGTGGAGGTCGGTGGCGACGGCGAGCTCGACGCTGGTCATCGGCTGATCCGCGTCGGCCAGGGCTCGGTAGAGGCCGAGCCGGTCGCCGAGGTGGATCATCCCGGCCGTCATGGCCCCCTCGAGCTTGCCGAACACCTGGGCGCTGAACAGTCGGAGTCGGTCGTGGCCGTCGCTCATGGGCCGAACGTAACCGAGCAGATCGTGTCGAGGCCCGTCGTGGCCGGCGGAACCATCGTCGCTCAGCGGGTCCGATCGTCGACGGGGATGTGCTCCAGGTCGGACAGGGCGGTCAGGCTGAACACGAACCCGTCGTGCACGGGAAGGGCTTCGAGCCTGCCGACCGATGCGTGGCCGAGCACGAAGCGATCCCACTCCCATGGCGTCGGTTCGAGCCCCAGCAGGTGACAGATCGTGACCGAGTTCGTGCCGGCGTGGGCGACCAGCGCGATGCGAACGTCCGGCTCGGCGACGGTCCAGACCGGGAGGTCGTGGTCCTTGCGGTGCACGCCGCGCTCGGCGAGGAAGGCCGTCGCTCCTTCGTGGATCCGGTCGGTGAACGCACGGATCGACTCGCCGCCCTCGAGCCCGTGCCAGCGGTCGTCGACCGGGCGTTCGCGCATCTCCCGGTACGCCTGCTCGGCCTTCTCGGCCGGCGAGCCGTGCCAGCCGGGGTCGCGGATCTCCTCGAGCCACGGCTGGATCGCCTCGTCCCTCCCGAGTCGCCCGAACAGCGGCGCGGCCGTCTGCCGAGCCCGCGTGAGCGGCGACGCGTACACCTCGTCGAACTCCTCGCCGCCGAGCGCAGTGGCCATCCGCTCGGCCTGCCGGTGGCCGAGCTCGGTGAGTGGTGGGTCGACGACGTTCAAGCCCTCCTTGACCCACTGGGGCTGGCCGTGCCGGATCAACGTGATCTCCACGGCGGCGACGGTACTCTGCCGGGCCGTGACCGATTCGTACAGTTCTCCCGGCGCAGGGTGGTTCCCCGACCCGCTCGGCCGTCACGAGCACCGGTACTTCAACGGCACCCAGTGGACCGCGGACGTCGCCGAGGGCGGCCAACGGTTCGTCGACCCGCTCGGGACCGATCCCGGCCCTCGCCCCGGCGCACCGCCGGGCGCACAGCCGTTCCCGGGCGGCCAGCAGGCGCGCAACGGCCTCGCGACGGCGGCGCTCGTGTGCGGGATCCTCGGCATGCTGTTCGCCTGGATCCCGTTCATCTTCGTCGTCGGACTCGTCCTGGCGATCCTCGCGATCGTCTTCGGCATCCGGGGCCTTCGCAAGTCGAACGTCGTGCACGTGGGCCGCGGCCCATCGATCACCGGGATCGTCACCGGGCTGATCGGCCTCGCCCTGGCGGTCGTCGGGATCGCCCTGTCGGTCGTGCTGTACCGGGCCGTCGACGACTTCGCCAGCCCGGGCCCCGTGGTCACCGACGTTGCGTCGTGCGACGTCGACGGCGCCGTCGCAGTCGTCTCGGGCGAGCTGACCAACGCGAGCGCACGCACCCGCGACTACACGGTGTTCGTCACCGTCGACCGCGACACCGAGATCTTCACGCTCGACTCGATCCCGGCCGGCGAGACCGTCGGCTGGACGGTGACGACCACCGCACCTCGCAGCGGCCGCGACTGCGACGTCGAGGTCGTCGTGCAGGGGCCGTTCCCGTTCGGCGTCGAGATCGACCCGATCGACCCCTGAGCGAGCGCTCGCGACGCGACACCCATAGGGTGAACGCCGTGCAGACGGTCCCCGTCGAGCCCCCCGCCCAGCCGGCGAGCAGGAAGCTCGTCCGAGCGTTCCTGACGGTCGTCGTCGTCGTGTTCGCCGTGTTCTGGATCTGGGCGCTGTTCTTCGCCTCGAAGGAAGCCGTCAACAAGATCGACGATCGTGCGTGGGCCGCCCGCGCCGAGACGATCTGCACCGGCGCCAACGAGGAACGGCTCGAGCTGGCCGACTTCCGCAGGATCGACGACGGCGGCCCCGAGCTGATCCGCGAGCGCGCCACGATCGTCGACCGCTCGACCGACATCCTCGAGCGGATGCTCAACGAGGTGGTCGCGATCGAGCCGGCCGATCAGAAGGGCCAGGGCATCGTGCCACTCTGGGAGGACGACTACCGGACCTACCTCCAGGACCGCCGCAACTACGCCGACGACCTCCGCGAGACCGGCGAGAACCTCGCCTTCTACGAAACCGCGGTGGGCATCCCGGTCAGCGAGCGGCTCGAGACCTTCGCCGGCGACAACGAGATGCCGGCCTGCGCGCCGCCGCGCGACCTCAGCCGCTGATCGAACGACCTCAGCTCGTGATTCGTCTGACGACGGTGGCGGGGCCCCGCCCTGATCTCAGCTCGTGATTCGTCTGATGACGGTTGCGGGGGCCCCGACGGCGACCGAGTAGTCCGGGATCTGACCGGCCACGACGCTGTTGGCGCCGATCACCACGTGCCGGCCGATGTGGGCGCCGGGCAGCACGACGGTGCCGTGGCCGAGCCAGGCGCCGTCGCCGATGACGACCGGCGCCTCGGGTTGGAGCTGCTGCGAGATCGGGCGGGTGACGTCCTCGTAGCCGTGGTTCTGGTCGGTGACGTAGACGTGGTGGCCGGTCCAGACGTCGTCGCCGATCTCGATGCAGAGGTGGCCGACGATGCCGCTGCCACGCCCGATCAGGCAGCGGTCGCCGATCGTGACCACCGGGTCGGTGATGCACTGCTGCCCGGGCACCATGCCCGCCGAGAGCGTGACGGCCGGGCCGATCATCGTGTCGGTGCCGATGTGGATGTAGCGCTCGTTCATCAACGTGTTCGGCGGGTGGCAGATGACGCTGTTGGCACCGAACGCACCGAACCGGCGACCGCGAGCGGTGTCGGGGCCGATCGCCGCCCACCGGTTGCCCGTCTCGCGCGCCCGGTGGATCAACTCCCCGGCAGCCCGGGTGAGCACGGACCTGGCGCGCCGCACCGCCGTGTCGGGAGGTCGATCGGCCTGCAGCACGCCGCGCACGCTACCGGTCGCTACGGTCGCGGCGTGCCCTCCGACCACCGCGACCCCGGCTCGATCTGCGACGTCGACGGCGTGCTGGTGGGCCATCACCAGCGAACCGGGCGCGGGTGGCAGACCGGCACGACGGCGGTCGTCATCCCGTCCGGCGCCGTCGCGGCCGTCGACGTGCGAGGCGGTGGGCCGGGCACCCGTGAGACCGACGCGCTGGCACCCGGCAACCTCGTCGACCGGGTGCACGCGATCTGTCTGTCGGGCGGGAGCGCGTTCGGGCTCGCCGCCGCCGACGGCGTGATGGCTGTGCTCGAGGAGCGTGGGCTCGGCGTCCCGGTCGGTCCCGGCGAGCACGACGTGGTCCCGGTCGTCCCGGTCGCCGTGATCTTCGACCTCGCCCGCGGCGGGAAGTTCCGCAATCGGCCCGATGCGACGTTCGGCGAGCGAGCCGCGCGCCGTGCGAGCCGGAGCGATCGGCGCGGCACCATCGGGGCCGGCACCGGCGCACGCGCCGGCGGCCTCCAGGGCGGCGTCGGCATGGCGTCCGCGGCCGTCGACCCGCTCGGTGTCACGGTCGCCGCCCTGGCGGTGGTGAACGCGTCCGGCTCGGTGATCGATCCCGCCAGCGCGCGACCCTGGTGCGACGACGGCCGCACGCGGCGCCCCTCCGGGGCCGACAAGGCGGCGCTGCGAAAGCGGCTGACCGCCGCGACCGCCCCACCGCAGCCGCTCAACACCACGATCGGCGTGGTCGCGACCGACGCCGCGCTCACGCGCCCCGAGGCGGGCCGGCTCGCACTGGCGTCGCACGACGGGCTGTCACGGGCGATCCGCCCGGCACACGCGCTCACCGACGGCGACGCGATCTTCGGCCTGTCGACGGGCGCGATCGAGCTCGCCCACGACGCCGCAGGTCTGGTCCGGGCCGGCGACTCGCGGGCCGCTCAGCTCAACGCCGTGTTCGCCGTCGCCGCCGACGTGTTCGCACGGGCGTGCACCGATGCGGTGCTCAGCGCCGAGTCGATCGGCGACGCGCCGGCGTACCGCGACGTCTGCCCGACCGCCTTCTGATCACCACGCCGAGCCGATCCACTGTCGCGGTCGCTGGGTCGGCGACGGCGCGGCTCCTTATGCTCGCCGTCGATGGAGACGTTCACCTCGCCGTCCGCGATGCGCACATGGGCCGAGTCCGAGCGTTCGGCAGGGAACAGGATCGCCGTCGTGCCCACCATGGGCGCGCTCCATGCCGGTCACCTCGCGCTGATCGAGGCCGGCAAGGAGCGTGCCGATCGCGTCGTCGTGACGATCTTCGTCAACCCGCTGCAGTTCAACGAACCGAGTGACTTCGACGCCTACCCGCGCCCGATCGACGGCGACGTCGAAGCGTGCCGGCAGGCCGGCGTCGCCGCCGTGTACGCACCGACGGCGGCCACGATGTACCCCCCGCTCTTCCAGACCCACGTCGAGCCCGGGGCGCTCGCGGAACGTCTCGAGGGGCCGATGCGGCCCGGGCACTTCCGGGGCGTCGTCACCGTCGTCACCAAGCTGTTCGGGGCGACGCTCCCGCACGTGGCGATGTTCGGGCAGAAGGACTACCAGCAGCTGGCGATCGTCCGGCAGATGGCGGCGGACCTCGACGGGGGCGTCGAGATCGTCGGCGTGCCGACGGTTCGCGAGCCGGACGGCCTCGCACTCTCGAGCCGCAACCTCCTCCTCACCCCGGAGGACCGGGCGGCGGCCGTCGTCGTCAACCGGGCGCTCCGCGCCGCGGTCGAGCGGCATCACGACGGCGAAGCCGACGCCGGCGCCCTGACCGGGCTCGCCAGGTCGATCCTCGACGCCGAGCCGAGAGCGAACGTCGAGTACGTCGAGCTCGTCGACGCGGTGACGCTCGTACCCGTCGACGCCGTCCGGTCAGCCGCCGTGATCCTGACCGCCGCCTGGTTCGGTGAGGTACGGCTGATCGACAACCAGCTCCTCGGCTGACACGTCGACCGCGACGACCGACATCGACAGGTCGGTGTCGACGTCGTCGATGATGCCCGAGAGCAGGATGCTGAGCACGACTCCGTTGAAGATCGCATGCCCGATGACGGTCGGCCCGATCCGCCGTGTGAGGTACGCCGACACGCCGAAGGCGACGCCGACGCCCGACAGCATCATGGCCAGGCCGACGTTGCCGACGCCGCGGATCGGGTCGACGTGGGCGACCCCGAACAGGACACCCTGCAGGCCGATCGCGAGGACCGGGCCCATGCGGCTCAGCAGGCCGCGCATCACGAGGCCGCGGAACACGAGCTCTTCGATGATCGGAGCCGCGATGACGGCTGTGACCGCCGTGGCGACCAGGTACGCACGGTCGGCCTCGAGGTCGGTCGCGCTGTCCACGTTGCTGCTGACGGGGATGTCGAGCACCAGGATCACGGCGCCGACGACCAGCTGGACGCACACCGCGGACATCCACGTGACGGGCCCCCAGCCGAGGTCGCTCCACTTGAATCGCCACCCGAGCGAGCCGAACCGACCCGCCCCCCACCGGCGCCGGACGTACCACCCCCATGCGATCGACGGGCCGTAACCGAGCGTGGCGAGGATGACGACGTAGACGATGACGGGCCAGTCGAAGTCGATCAGCGCATCGACCAGGAACTTCGCGGTGAGCAGCGAGGCGACGAGCACCGCGAGCGCGCCCAGCGCAGCGCCCAGCGGCAGGTCGGGGTGCTCCTCGGCTTCCTCGAAGACGGGTTCGGGCGCGGCCCAGACCGAGCCGTCGAAGTAGCGGTACCCCTGACCGCTCGGGTCGGGGTACCAACCGGCCGGAGCCGTCGTGGGTGGTGGCAGCTGTGTCATCGGAAGTGGCGACCAGCGTAGAGCCATGACGGCCCGACGGAGCTTGCTGCACCCACTCGGCCCACTCGGGGCAGGCACCGGTCGGGGGTCAGCCCGGCAACTCGCTCGGGATCCGCTCGGCGTACACCCACTCCTCGAAGAAGGGCCCGAGATCGACGCCGGCCGCCTCCTCCATGACGGCCCTGAACTGCTCGGTTCCGGCCGATCCGTCGAGGTGGGTCGCCACCCATGCCCGCAGCCCCGCGAAGAACGCGTCGTCGCCGACCGTCGCCCGCAGCGCGTGCAGGACCGCGCCCCCGCCCTGGTAGACGACGGTGCCGAACAGCCGCTCGGGCTCGGTGAGCGGCCAGCCGGTCCTCGGCAGCTGCCGGAAGGCGAGGCCGACGCTCGACTCGAGGTCGGCCAGCCCGACGTGGTCCAGCCACAGCCACTGTGCATACGTGGCGAACCCCTCGTTCAGCCAGATGTCGTTCCAATCCGCCGGCGACACCGCGTTGCCGAACCACGAGTGCGCGAGCTCGTGCGCCAGCAGCAGGTGCTGGAAGAAGCCCAGCTCGCCCGACATGTCGTCGGCGCTGAACAGCGACAGACCCTGCGTCTCCATCGCGAGCCCGCGCTGGGAGTCCGCGAGCGCCAGGCCGTACCGGTCGAACGGATACGGCCCGAACAGGTCGGCGAAGAACGTGAGCTGCTCGTCGGTCACGTCGAGGTACGGATCGAGCGTCTCGCGGCGATCGGCGAGCACCACGTGCTGCAACGCGACGCCGCTCGTCGACGTGCCGCCGTCGACGACGACGTAGTCGCCGACGAGCATCGTGATCAGGTAGCTCGCCATCGGCTCGTCCTGACGCCACGTCCAGGTCGCGGTCTCGCTGTCCGAGGTCGAGCCGACGAGCGCACCGTTCGCGATCGCGGTCAGCTCGTCGGGCACGTCGACCTCGAACGTCCACGTGGCCTTGTCGGTCGGGTGGTCGTTGACCGGGAGCCACGTGCTCGCTCCGTCGGGCTCGTTGACCGCCCAGAGGCCGTCCTCGGTCGGGAACAGCCCGGCTCGATCGCCGAACCCCCCGCCCGGCGGGACCGCGACCTCGTAGTCGACGTCGACGCGCACGCGCTCGCCGGTCGCCAGCGGCTGCCCGATCTCGACGATCAGCTCGTCGTCGACGTGGTCGAACGCTGCGGTCCGCCCGCCGACGGCGACGTCGGCGACCACGAGGCCGTTCGCGTCGAGTGCGATGCGGTCGGTGGCCCGGGCGACGACGAGGTCGACGCCGACCTCCCCGGTCAGGGTCAGCGAGTCGGGGTCGTAGGAGATGACGACGTCGTAGTGCTCGACGTCGATGTCCGCAGACCCGAGCCCCGGGATTCGGGTGTCGTCGACCGATGTCGAGCGCGAGAGTGGCTCGGTCACGGGTGGCGACGTCGGAGGGCTGGTCGCCGTCGCACCGGTCGTCGGTGGGCTGGTCGTCGGTGCGCTGGTCGCCGGTGGGCCGGTCGTCGGCACCGTCGCCGAGGACCCGTCGGGCGTGGTGGCGATCACGATCGTCAAAGCCGTCTGCGAGGACGCGCGTGCGTCGACGACCGATGGCGCAGCCCGCGATGCGCAACCCGACAGCAGTGCGCAGACCACGACCAGGCTCGGGCCGGTCAGCCTGCTCGCTCCGTCCATCGATCGCGACGGTACCGGGCGCTGCGGCACCGGTGTCGGCAGCAGATCGGTGCCTCCGCAGAGCGGCGACGGCTGCCACGGCTATGTCCGGACTTGGCAAGGTTTCCTCAAGCTTCGGACACCTCCGTCAAGACGACCTCTGCGACACCGATGACAAACCGTGCTCGAACCCACCTCAGACGTCTCGCGCCGCCCCCGCCGTTGGAAGCTCTCCGCCGTGGCCGCCGCGATGGGCGTCGCCGTGGGCACCTTCGGACTGAGCACCGGCAGCTCCGTCAACGCCGTCGCCGACTCCGACTGGCTCGGCGTCGTCAACACGTACCGGGCGATGTCCGGTCTCGACGCCGTGTCGGCCGACGCCACCTGGTCGGCTCAGGCCGAGGCGCACTCGTGCTACATGCTGCAGAACGGCATCTCGCACGACGAGATCCCCGGCCGTCCCGGCTACACCCCAGGCGGCGACCTGGCCGGCAACAACGGCAACGTCGCCGTCAGCAGCTCGATCGCTGCATCGGCTCGCAACCACATCGACCTCTGGATGACCGGGCCGTTCCACGCGATCGGCATCCTGCGACCGAACCTCACGACCAGCGGGTTCGGGCTCTGCACGAACGCCTCGACACCCACCTGGCGCTCCGGCGGCACCCTCGACGTGCTCCGCGGCATCGACAACAGCAAGCCGAAGCCCACCTCGGCGGTCGTGTTCCCCGGCGACGGCGCCACCGTGCCGCTGCACAGCTTCATCACCGAGTACCCGAACCCGGTGGACCTCTGCGGGTGGAGCGGCAGTGCCGGCCTTCCCCTCATCGCGATGCTGCCCAACGATCTCTCGACGGCCAACTCGACGCTCAGCGGCCCCAACGGGCCGATCTCGACCTGCACCCTGCACGAGGGCAACACCGGCGCCAACGGCCTGGCGCAGGCCATCCTCGACGGCGACAACGCCGTCGTCGTGATGCCCCGCGAGCCGCTGGCCGACGGCACGTACACCGCGACCGTCAACTCGGACGGCGGCAGCACCACGTGGTCGTTCACCGTCGACCGCGATGCGCCCCTGTCCGCCGAGGTGCCCGAGCTCCCCGACACCGAGCCGACCGCAACGTCGGCCCGCTTCGAGTCGGTCGACCCGTTCCGTCACGTCGACAGCCGCGAGGCGCTCGGTTCGGTCCGGCTGCGGGGCGGCAAGATCACCCGCATCCCGGTCGCCGGCGACGACGTCGTCGCCGTCAGCGCCAACTTCGTCGCCGTCAACCCCGAGAACCACGGCTTCGTCACTGCGTTCAACTGCACGACCGAGCTCCCCACCGTGAGCACGATCGGCTACGGCCCCGGTGACGTCGTCGCCAACCAGGCCATCGTGCCGCTCCAGTCGGGCGACATGTGCCTGTACTCGCTGAAGTCGACCGACATCGTCGTCGACATCAACGGCTACTACACGACGAAGGGCGGCGACGGGCTCCAGCCCCTGACGCCGAAGCGCCTGTACGACAGCCGTGACGCCGGCGAGACCAAGCTCCGCGCCGGTGTCGAGCTGCCGATCCAGATCGCCGGCGAGTTCGGTAGCGCACCCGCCGGAGCGCCGAGCGTGGCGATGAACGTCACGGTCACCGAGCCCACCGACCACGGCTTCCTCCAGGTCTACCCCTGCGGATCGAGCACCGGCAGCCAGATCTCGTCGATCAACTACACGCCGATGGAGTCGCGGCCGAACTCGGTGGTCACGCCGCTCGACGACCGCGGCCGCATCTGCGTCCGCTCGTTGCGCGACACCCACGTCATCATCGACGTGACCGCGTACTTCGCCGAGACGTCGGGCTACGACTTCATCGCCCTCGACCCGATCCGCCTCTTCGACAGCCGCTCGCGGCACGACGACCTGAACTCGACGACCAACGGCACCCGCGTGAAGGCCGGGCAGATGGCCCGCCTCGACATCGCCGGCAACCGCGGCGTCCCCGCCGACGCGAAGGCGGTGTCGATCAACGTCACCGCCGTCATGGCCGACGGCCCGACGTTCGTCACCGTCTACCCGTGCGGGAAGCGCCCGACGACCTCGAACCTCAACCTCCTGCCCTGGGAGCCGGTGGCGGCGAACGGGGCCATCGTCAAGCTCTCGCTGAGCGGCGAGCTGTGCGTCTACACCCTCGACGACGCCCACCTGATCGTCGACATCAACGGCGTCTGGATCTGACGCCCACGATCGGCCGGGCGCTCCGCATGAGGCGCCCGATCGAGTGACGATCAGCGGTGGAGGTCGGCGTCGGCCACCCTCGCGCGGTACCGGATAGTGAACACCGAGTCCCCCGAGAGGACACCACCGCGACCGAGCATGCGACCGCCCTCCCAGTTCGACAGACCGAGCTCGGGCGTGCGGAGCGCGTACTGACCGTCGACCCAGCGGGTGAAGCCGTCGCCGACGAACGGCGCGTCGACCGTCGACCAGAACCGCTCGTGTGCGTCGGCCGACTCGCTCACCAGCGAGGCGACGAAGTGGGGGCTGTATTCGTTGCAGAGCCGGACGGCCTCGGCCGCGTCGTCGACGACGTGCAGCGTCGCCTCGGGTGAACCCTCCCACTCCCACTCGTGACCGAGGCTCTCGACGTCGATCGTCGACACGAACGGTTCGTCGTGGGTGCCGTCGGCGCGGACCACCGCCGATCGGCGTGAGCGGTCGCCGTCGGGCACGTACGGCCCGGCAGCCTCGGTGACGTGGACGCGACCGTCGGCGCCCCGCTGCTCGCCGGCGGCCGTGACGGCGCCGAGGAAGGCAGGCACCAGCTCGGCCGCGCGCTCACGCACGATGCAGCAGACGTTGAGCGTGTTGCAGACCTTGCGGTCGAGCGAGTGCGTCACCGTCGATGCGAACCGTGCGGTGTCGGCCGTCTCGTCGGCGACGACCCACGCTCCCCCGGTGCCGTGCAGGCTGACCGGCACACCTGCGTGGCGGGCGACAGCGCCGAGTTGGGCGACGGCAGGGCCCGAGCCACGCGCAACTGCCAGCGAGAGGCGCTCGTCGGAGAAGAGCGCCCAACCGGCTGCGTGCGCCGCCGAGGTCACGAGGCTGATCGTGCCCGCCGGCAGACCCGCCGCCACGAGCGCCGGCTCGAGCGCGTGCCGCACGATCGCCTGGGCCGTGCCGAGCGCGTCGGAGCCGATGCGGAAGACGACCGTGTTGCCGGTGCGCACGACACCGGCGGCGTCGGCGAAGACGTTGGGGCGACCCTCGAAGACGAACCCGACGACGCCGAGCGGGGCGCGACGCGCTTCGAGGGTCCATCCGTCGTGTTCGACGTGTCGCTCGAGCAGGTCGCGGCCGGCGTCGAGCTCGGCCCACGCCCGCAACCCGGCCACCATGTCGCGGCGCATCGCGTCACCGAGCACGAGCCGGGTCGTCGAGCGGTTGCGGGCTGCGGCCTGCTCGACGTCGGCGGCGTTGGCCGCAGCGATCGGCGCGAACGACTCGTCGGCTTCGAGCAGGTCGGCGAAGCGCTCGAAGAAGTCGGTGATCTGGTCGTCGGTGTTGTGCGCGAGGCCGGCGAACGCCTCGACCGCGGCGGTGACCGCACCCGTGGCGACGGCGTGTTCGGCTTCGGGAACGTGGAGCAGCGAGCCGCTGCTCGGGTCGACCACGAGCCGATCCCCGCTTCGGAACGCGGCGGCGAGCTCGTCGGACACGGTCGCCACCCGGTTGCCGCCGTACACGATGGCCTGGCCGGGTGCCAGCTCGGACAGGACGCCGGCACGCGGCGCAGTGGAGGTCGACATGGACGCGAAGCGTACGCTGGCCCGATGGGTGAGCCCAACGACGGCCGGAACGACGGCGACGACCGGTTCTACTTCCGCCAGCTGCTCTCGGGACGCGACTTCGCGGTCGGCGACCAGATGGCCGCACAGATGGTCAACTTCGTCTATGCGATCGGCGACCGCGCGACCGGTGAGTGCCTGCTGGTCGACCCGGCGTACGACCCCGCCGGGCTCGTCGAGACGGTCGAAGCCGACGGCCTGCGCGTCACCGGTGTGCTCGCCAGCCACTACCACGCCGACCACATCGGCGGTTCGATCATGGGCTACGACATCGCCGGCATCGCCGGGCTGCTCGAGCACGTCTCGTGCCCGATCCACGTCCAGCGCGACGAGGTCCCGTGGGTCGTGCGCTCGGCCGGCGTCACCGAGGACGTGCTCGTCGGCCACGACTCGGGCGACGTCGTCACCGTCGGCGACGTCGAGATCACGCTCGTCCACACCCCCGGCCACACCCCGGGCAGCCAGTGCTTCGAGGTCGGCGGCAAGCTCGTGTCCGGTGACACGCTCTTCCTCGACGGATGCGGCCGGACCGACCTCCCCGGCAGCGACCACGCCCAGATGATCGAGAGCCTCAAGCAGCTCGCCAAGGTCGACGACGACGTCATCCTCTACCCCGGGCATCGCTACTCGCTGGCGTCGAGCGCCACGATGGGCGCCGTCAAGCAGTCGAACTACGTCTTCGACCAGCTCTTGGGATCCTGATCGGGCTGCGCACGTGGCGCCGCTGATGTAGCGGCCGCCCTTCCGGAGCTCGGCTGCTCGCTGCGCTGTCTCGATCGGGCTGCGCACGTGGCGCCGCTGATGTAGCGGCCGCCCTCCGGAGCTGCGGTGCTCGCTGCGCTGCGCTCCTCGCCTCCCTGCACGCGCGGGCGCGACCAGCTCGGCGACATGTCAGGCTTCGCCTCCCGAGCTGGCCGTCTCCGCGACGCCGCCGTTGGCGCCGCCGCTTCGACGCTCGCCCGCCTCGGTCCTACGACGCGGTCGGCCGATCTCGGCTGCGTCGGCTGCCGCCGCTCCCACGCTACCAGGTGTCGATGTTGGGGCGGGGGGCGTCGTCCGGCGATCGTGGTGGGGCGGATTCGAGGAGGGTGGTGATCCAGCGGCGGGTGTCGGCGGGGTCGATGACGTCGTCGATCTCGAAGTACTCGGCGATGCTGAGCGCCTTGCCGTGCTCGTAGAGGCGGCCAACGAGCTCGTCGAACAGCGCTTCGCGGGCGGCCTCGTCCTCACAGGCGTCGAGCTCGTTGCGGTAGCCGAGCCGCACGGCGCCCTCGAGGCCCATGCCGCCGAACTCGCCCGTCGGCCAGGCGACACACGCCAGTGGTGCCTTGGTGCTGCCGCCCATCATCGCCTGGGCGCCGAGCCCGTACGACTTGCGCAGCACGATCGAGACGAGCGGCACCGAGAGGTTGGCGCCGGTCACGAACAGCCGGCTGCAGTGCCGCACGAGCGCGGTCTCCTCGACGTCGGGGCCGACCATCATCCCCGGCGTGTCGACGAGCGTGATGATCGGCAGGCCGTGCGCGTCGCACAGCTGCATGAAGCGGGCCGCCTTGTCGGAACCGTCGCTGTCGATCGCCCCGGCCAGGTGCGCCGGGTTGTTGGCGACGATGCCGACGGGACGGCCCTCGACGCGCGCCAGGGCCGTGATCATCCCGACCCCGAAGTCGCGCCGGAGCTCGAGCACCGTGCCACGGTCGGCCACGAGCTCGATCGCCACCCGGACGTCGTAGCTCCGGAGCCGATCGACGGGGACCACGTCGCGCAGCTCGGCCTGGTCCGCCGCTTCCCAGTCGGCGAGCGTGCCCTGGAAGTAGCCGAGGTACTGCTTCGCCAGCGCGGTCGCTTGTGCCTCGTCGTCGGCGACGAGGTCGACCACGCCGTTGCTGCGCTGTACCTCGATCGGGCCGACGTCGGTCGGGGCGTAGACGCCGAGCCCGCCGCCCTCGATCATCGCCGGGCCGCCCATGCCGATGTTCGAATCCTTCGTCGCGATGACCACGTCGCAGCAACCGAGGATCGCGGCGTTCCCGGCGAAGCAGTAGCCGGCGTTGACGCCGACGAGCGGCACGGTCCCCGACAGGCGGGCGAAGAACAGGAAGGCGAGGCAGTCGAGACCGGTGACGCCGCTGGTGTCGGTGTCGCCCGGCCGGCCGCCGCCCCCCTCGGTGAAGAAGACGATCGGCAGCCGCAGCTGCTCGGCGAGCTCGAACAGCCGGTCCTTCTTGGCGTGGTTGCGGTGGCCCTGCGTCCCGGCCAGCACGGTGTAGTCGTACGAGACCGCGATCGCCCTGGCGGCGCGGCCGTCGAAGAGGTCGCCGTTGACCGTGCCGATGCCGCCGATCATGCCGTCGGCCGGCGTGCGGCGGATCAGGTCCTCGTGGTCGCGCCGTTTCCGCTGCGCGGCGATCGCGAGCGGCCCGTACTCGACGAACGAGCCCTCGTCGACGAGGTCGGCGACGTTCTCACGGGCGGTGCGGCGCTGCTTGCTGCGACGACGCTCGACCGCGTCCGGGCGAGCCGCATCGAGGCCGAGCTCGTGTCGCTCGACGACGTCGCGCAGGTCGCGGCGGTCCAGCCCCGATGGCACCGGTTCGGCAGCCGGCGGTGCGTCCTCAGCCGACGTCGCCGGAGCTGCCGCCGGGCCGAGCTCGACGAGCACGTCGCCCGGGTACACCGTCGACCCCGCCATCACCGCGACCGACACGACTTCGGCCGTCGCCGGTGCGACCACCTCGTGATGCAGCTTCATCGACTCGACCAGCGCAAGCACGGTGCCGGGTGCCACCACGCTGCCCGGCGCGACCTCGACCGAGACCACGGTGCCCTGCAACTCCGACAGCACGGTGGTCGGCGGCTCGGTCATCCGCCGATCCTTGCAGGACGCCCGAGTCGATCCGAACCCCGAACGCGAACCCGATCGGCCGGCCAGACCGCTCGCCAACTGCTCCTCGCCGACGCTCGTCCTCGGGCAAGCGGGGGCGACACCGCGCCGGAATGCGTCGCTGATCCAGGTCAGTGTCTAGTCGTCGCGACCGGTCCGAGGATGCCATCGGACCTCTTCGACGGTCGGAAACGGCAGAGGGTCCAACCACGTGTGGACATCGACGTCATGGAGTCGCCCGTTCCGGATCAGGAGCGTCATGCCGCCGACCGTCGCGCCGTTCTCGTCCACGATCTCGGCATCCACATCGAAGATCGACACCCCCGGATCAAGGCTCTCGTCGATGTTGACGAACCCGATCGAGCCGCAACCGCAAGAACAGGAGCGATACACCTCGGTCTCCGCCGTGAGCTGGGTGCGCAGAACGGCAGCATCGGCAACGTCGTGGGCGAGCCAAGCCTGCATCACCTCCAACTCGTTCGGCGAGATCCTCCGAGTATCCATCTCACAAGCCTGGCACGACGGCACCAGACCGGTGCCCGAGACCCGCGGGCTGGTCCAACTCGCGGTGCGGGACGGGTAGATCATCGAGGTGACAACTCAGCTTGCGCTCGCGGGCGGAGGTGGGCCGATCTCGGCAACCCAGGTTGTCAACTCCCGGGAACCTCCACCGGCCTCGCCGGTGAGCAATGCTTGCCGTCCGGCCGGCACGGCCGGATCTCTCGAGACGGCCCAGACGTTGCTGGGTACCGGCGCTAGTCGGATCCGGGGCGGCGTTGGAAGCCGGTGATCGACTGCTCCCCCATCACCAGCTCGGCAGCGACGGCAGCGAACAGAGCGGGGACGACGAAGTTCGGCTCGCCCGTGGTCTCGGCCACGAACATCACGGCCGCGAGCGGCACGCGGTAGCCCGCGCCGAGGAATGCCGCGATGCCGAGCAGCGTGTACAACGCCACGCGATCGGCGCTGATCAGCTCGGCGACGCCGCGACCGACGATCCCACCACCGACGACGAGCGGGATGAAGACCCCGCCGACGCCGCCACCGGCCGTGGTGAGCGCGGCAGCGAGACAGCGGATCGCGAGCACGGCGACGAGGAGCCAGATCGCCAGATCCGGTTTGACGAAGAGCCATTCGCGGAACACCTCGTAGCCGGCACCGATGCTCAGCGACTGCCCCGTCAGCTCTCGCGTCACGAAGAACAGACCGACGAGGCCTCCGGCGCTGACGAACAGCCGCGCCGGCAGCGCCCGCAGCGAGAACCCCTTGGCGATGCGCATCATCTTCGCGAACGCTCTCGCACCGACCGCACACGTCGCCCCGACGAGCAACGCGCCCAGCAGGTCGATCAGCTCGAACGAACGGATCGAGAACTCACCGACGCTGAGGAGCGGCGTCGTGTTGCTCAGCGTGACGAACGTCAGGTAGCCGGTCGCGCTGGCGACGAGGGCCGGGAGCAGCATGCGGCGCGCCATGTCGTCGCGATACGGGACTTCGAGCGCGAAGATCGCCCCGGTCGCCGGCGCCTTGAAGATCGCTGCGACGCCCGCCGCCGCTCCGGCGACGAGCAGTGTCCGGTGATCGGTGCCGCGAAAGGGACGGGGTAGGCGGCGCTGGATCATCGTGCCGAGCGCTGAGCCTCCGTAGAGCGAGGGACCCTCGAGCCCCAGCGCGCCGCCCGAGCCCAGCGTGGCGATCGACGCGCCGATCCGGGCACCGAGGTGGCGGGGGCGGAGCCGGTACGCGGGATCGTGGAAGGCGCGCAGGTACTCGTCCGACGTCGCCGGCGAGGCACCCCCGCCCACGACCCGCAGGATGATGGCGGCGAGCACGAGCCCGAGCGCCGGGGAGATCGCGCTCAGCCAGAGCGGCGCGTGCAGCACGCCGTGGTACGCCTCTTCGACGAGGTACTCGAACCCTCGTACGCCCAGCCCTGTCACGACGCCGGTGATCGCGGCGAGCAACACGACCTCGCGCGAGCGCCGGACGAGCTCGCGCAGCTCGTCTCGTCGCACCTCGAACGAATCGGGGCGGAGAGCCCTCATCATCCGTCGGCGCCACACGCGGACGCAGTGTACGACGCGGCCTGGTCGCGCGTTCAGCCCATTCGGCGGCTGTGCCGCACCGGCATCGGTTCGGCACAGCCGGCTGGTGGTCCCGGACTGGCGAACACGCCGCAGCTACCGTCGAGCAGGTGATCGTCGCGGCCTCAACCGACGAGTGCTGGGAAGAGTCGGGATCGTTGTGCCGATGGGTCTACGACCAGACCGACCAGAACGAGACCCTCGCCAACCTGAGCCAGTGGTTCATCGACTGGCCGCTGCGGATCCTGGTGGTCGTCGTCCTGGCGTGGATCCTCACGCGCCTGGCCCGGCGCTGGGTGGCGCGACTCGTGGCCCGCATCGTCGCTCCCGCCGAGCCGGTCAGGGAACGCCTCGAACGCATCGGCATCGACCTCCCGGACTCGATCGGCGAGCCGGTTCGAGATCCCCGTCGGCAGTCGAGGGCCGCGTCGATCTCGGTCGTCCTCACCAGCACCGTGATCGTGACGATCTGGACCATCGCGCTCATCACGATCCTCGGCATCGTCGGGATCCAGCTCGGGCCCCTGCTCGCCGGCGCCGGCATCGCCGGTGTTGCTCTCGGCTTCGGCGCCCAGAGCCTGGTCAAGGACTGCATCGCGGGGCTGTTCATGCTGATCGAGGACCAATACGGACTCGGCGACGTGGTCGACCTCGGGGAGGCGATCGGCGTCGTCGAGGAGGTGTCGCTGCGGACGACCGTGCTGCGCAGCCTCGACGGCACGGTCTGGCACGTGCCGAACGGTGTCGTGCAGCGCGTCGGCAACCTCAGCCAGCTCTGGTCGGTCGCCCTCATCGACGTCGACGTCGCGTACGACACCGATCTCGAAACGGCCCGCGAGCTGCTCCACGGAGCTGCGGCGGAGGTCTGCGAGCGTGAGGAATTCGCGGAGCAGGTGCTCGAGGCACCGACCGTGCTGGGCGTCGAGCGACTCGGCGCCGACGGCATCACCCTGCGGCTGACGGTCAAGGTCGAGCCCGGCGCCCAGTGGAACCTGCAACGCGCCATGCGTGAGCACGTGAAGCACGTCTTCGACCGCGCCGCCATCGAGATCCCGTTCCCCCAGCGCACGGTCTGGATGAAGGTCCCGCCGAACGCCGACGCAACGGACCCCTCGTGAGCCCGACTCGACGACCCGACTCGCCCGGTCGCGTACCGGCAGGAGGCCGTCGGTGACGGTCCTCACTGCGTTCCTGCACCGACCGACGACCTCGGCGCTCGTGATCGCCATCGTCGTCACCGTGGCAGGGTGGGCCGCCCACCGGTGGGCCGAGTGGTCGACGCGGCCCACCACACCCGAGCCGGGCCCGGCGCGCCGCCCGAAGCCGGTCCAGGGCGGCAGCGCCGAGACACCCGCCGTGATCGCGCTGCTCACCAACGGCTTCGACGTCCCGAAGAGCGCCGTCACGGCGACCGCGCTCGACCTCGCGGCTCGCGGGTGGATCCGCGTCGCCACCACCGATCAGGAACTGGTCGTCATGACCCGCGGCAGCGGGGAGGCCGGCGATTCGCTGCGGAGCTACGAGCAGCAGGTCCTGAACCACCTCGCCTCGCGAGCGTTCAACGACGTGGCGTCGGCGAACACGCTCGCGATGTCGCACCACCGCCTGAACCGCCGCTGGTGGACGAGGTTCGGCCGGTCGGTCGCGGCCGACGCTCAGGAACAGGGTCTCTGCCGCAGGCGCTACACGCCGACGCAGCTGGTCCCGCCGGCTGCGCTCGCCGTCACCGGCCTCATCGTGGCGTGGGTCGCGGCGCGCGGCGGTGACGAGATCGCGCTCACCGACTCGTGGGCATCGCGGGCCGTGTGGATCGGCGTCATCGGCGCAGCGGGTCTGCTGGCGTGGCGAACGGTCGAGCGCGCGATCGGCTCGAGCCAGCGACCGACCGAGGTCGGCACGCAGCGGACGTCCGCCTGGCTCGGCTACCGGCAGCGGCTCCGCGACCGGATCCCTGCCCACGCCAGCGTGCTCGCCCCGCCACCCCAACAGCTCGCCTTGGCACACGCGTCGGTCATGGGCGTCGCCGAACACGTCCTCGACGAGCTTCCTGCGGCACCCGAGGATCACGGCGTCGCGTGGTCCGAGGCCGGCGGCCGGCCGCACATCGTGCGGGTCCACTACCCGGTGCGGCCCGGGTTCGGCCAGCATCCCGTCAAGGTCGCCGCCGTCGGCGTCGTGCTCGTCGCAGCCGGCCGGTGGCTGAACGGCTTCCTCCAGCGGGTCGCCGACGGCGAGTCCCTCGAGTCCCTGCTCGAACGCGTTCCGGGACAGGTCGACCTGATCGAGGGCGTCGCCGAGGTGCTGGCGATCCTCTGCTGGATCCCGATCCTCGGTGGCATCTGGGCCGTGATCGCCGGCGCGGTCGACTCGATCGCGACCCGCGAGCGGGTCGGCGCCGTCGTCCGGGCGCGCCGGCCGGTCGAGGTGCTGCCGGGTCTCCTGCTGAACGTCGTGAAGCCGTTCGCCGAACGCGACCGGTTCTCGACGTACCTCGCCGTCGACGACGGTCGCCGGGTGAGCGTGTCGGCGTGGCTCGCGAACGAGCGGAGCGCCGCGCCACAGGGTGCGCAGGCCCGTGTCAGGGCGACGCCACTGCTCGGCTACGTGCGGTCGTCCGAACCGGTCGGCACCGCCGCCCGGGGTGACGGCTGACCGCACGAGACGACACGAGCGGCCGTCGTCGGCCAGGCTGTGCGGATGGATCGCACCGCTGAATGGGACGACTTGCGCAACCGGTACCTGCGACCGGTCGAGGAACGACCGCCGACGACGGCCCGCGGCGTGCATCACCAAGCGCTGCTCTGCGCCGACGTCGAGACCACCATCCGCTTCTACGACGGTCTGCTCGGATTCCCGTTGACCGAGCTGTTCGAGAACCGCGACTACGAAGGCTCGACCCACTTCTTCTTCGACATCGGCAACGGCAACTCGCTGGCGTTCTTCGACTTCCCCGGACTCGATCTGGCCGAGTACCGCGAGGTGCTGGGCGGACATCATCACCTGGCCATCTCGATCGAGCGGTCCGAGTGGGAGGCGGCCCGGGACCGGCTGTACGAGGCGGGCGTCGAGACGATGGAGGTCTCGGGTTCGTCGCTGTACTTCGCCGGTCCCGACGGTGAGCGGCTCGAGTTGATCAGCGACCCGCTCGGCGAGATGTACGGCTCCAAGATCGGCTGAGCCGGTCGAACGGCTCGGGAGGTGGTTTCTCCCCCGCGATCCGAGTCGTCCAGACTGACCTGCGATGACCGCCGACCACCGCCAGACCCTCGTCACCCTCGACCTCGAGGGTGTGCTCGTCCCCGAGATCTGGATCGCCGTCGCCGACCGCACCGGCATCGACGAGCTGCGCCGCACCACCCGCGACGAGCCCGACTACGACGTGCTGATGCAGTACCGGCTCGACGTGCTCGCCCGCCACGGGCTCACGATGAGCCTGGTCGCCGACGTGATCGGTGGGCTGCGACCGCTGCCGGGCGCGCGAGCGTTCCTCGATCGCCTGCGGGCCGAGACGCAGGTGATCATCCTGTCGGACACGTTCGAGCAGTTCGCCGGGCCGCTGATGGAGCAGCTCGGGATGCCGACGGTGTTCTGCCACCGGCTCGTCGTCGTCGACGACCGCATCGCCGACTACCGGCTGCGGCAACCCGATCAGAAGCGGCGCGCGGTCGAGGCGTTCCGATCGCTCGAGTACCGAGTGGTGGCGGCCGGTGACTCGTACAACGACACGACGATGCTCGCCGCTGCCGACCAGGGCTTCCTGTTCCGTGCGCCGCCCAACGTCCGCGACGAGTTCCCCGAGTACACGGCCGTCGACGACTACGACGAGCTGCTTCCGCTGATCCTCGATGCCTTGGCCGCGCCTACGGTCGAATCATGAACACCGCACCGCTCGACAAGTCCTTCGTCACGGTCGACGGGAAGCGCATGGCCTACCACGAGGCCGGCACTGGCGACCCCGTCCTCTTCCTCCACGGCAACCCGACGTCGTCGTACCTCTGGCGCAACGTCATCCCGCATCTGAGCGGCTCGTACCGCTGCATCGCCCCGGACCTGATCGGCATGGGCGACAGCGATCCGCTCGACGACGTCGGTGAGGCGTCGTACCGCTTCGTCGAGCATCGCGAGTACCTCGACGGTCTGCTCGACCAGCTCGACCTCGGCGACCGCGTCACGCTGGTGATCCACGACTGGGGGTCGGCGCTCGGATTCGACTGGGCCAATCGCCATCGCGACCGGGTCGCCGGCATCGCCTACATGGAGGCGATCGTGCGTCCGATGTCGATGGACGACTGGCCCGAGCAGATCCGCGCCCTGTTCCAGGGGTTCCGCTCGGCCGCCGGCGAGGACATGGTGCTCGACAAGAACGTGTTCGTCGATCGTGTGCTGCCGAGTTCGGTGATGCGCGGCCTGACCGACGAGGAGATGGCTGTCTACCGGGCGCGATTCACAGAACCGGGCGAGAGCCGCCGCCCGACGCTCACGTGGCCGAGGGAGATCCCCCTCGACGGCCCACCGGCCGACGTGGTCGAGATCGTCGGGGCGTACGCCGACTGGCTGGCGTCGAGCGACGTCCCGAAGCTGTTCGTCAACGCCGACCCCGGCGCGATCCTCGTCGGAGCCCAGCGCGATTTCTGCAGGTCGTGGCCGAACCAGACCGAGATCACCGTTCGGGGCACACACTTCATCCAGGAGGACAGCCCCGACGAGATCGGCGCGGCGCTCGCCGAGTGGCGCGCCACGTTCTGACGCGCGGTGCCGAACCGCCGATTCGGCCGACCACCTCGACATCGGGGAAGCTGATCGCCGTGGACCGCACGCCGTACGACGACGCTCACGAGATGTTCCGGGCCTCGTTCCGGACGTTCCTCGACCGCGAGGTCGTCCCGCACCACGAGCGATGGGAACGAGAGGGCATCGTCGACCGAGACCTGTACCGGCGCGCGGGCGAGGCCGGGTTCCTGGGCTTCGCTGCGCCGGCCGAGTACGGCGGCGGTGACGCACCCGACTTCAGGTTCAACATGGTCGTGCTCGAGGAGCTGTGCGACGCCGACGTGCTCGCCTCGGGCTTCGGCATCACGCTCCACAACGACGTCTGCCTCCCCTACTTCCTCGCCGGCGACGACGAGCAACGCGCCCGGTGGCTGCCCGGCATCTGCTCGGGCGAGCTCGTGACTGCGATCGCCATGACCGAGCCCGGCATCGGCTCCGACCTGGCGTCCATGACGACCACGGCGATCCGTGACGGCGACGACTACGTCGTGAACGGCGCCAAGACGTTCATCACGAACGGCATCGTGAGCGACGTGGTGATCGTGGCGTGCAAGACCGATCCGAGCCAGCAGCACCGCGGCATGAGCCTGCTCGTCATCGAGAAGGACCGCGACGGCTTCACAATTGGTCGCAACCTCGACAAGCTGGGCCTCCACGCACAGGACACGGCCGAGCTGTTCTTCTCCGACGTCAGGGTCCCCGTCGAGAACCGGCTCGGCGACGAGGGCACCGGCTTCGTCCAGCTCGTCTCGAAACTGCCGCAGGAGCGCCTCTCGCTCGCCGCCGCCGGTCTCGCCCACGCCGAGTCGGCGTTCGGCCGGACCCTCGAGTACGTGAAGGAGCGTCAGGCGTTCGGGCGACCGATCGGCTCGTTCCAGAACAGCCGGTTCAAGCTCGCCGAGATGCGCACCGAACTCGACATCGGCTGGGCGTTCGTCGACCGCCAGATCGAGCAACTCAACGCCGGAACCCTCAGCGCCGAGGACGCCGCCGAGAGCAAGTGGTGGTGCACCGAGCTGCAGCAGCGGGTCCTCGACACCTGCCTGCAGCTGCACGGGGGGTACGGCTACATGAACGAGTACTCGATCGCCCGCGCCTACGCCGACGGACGGGTGCAGACGATCTACGGCGGCACGACCGAGATCATGAAGGAGATCATCGGCAAGTCCCTCGGCGTGTAGGGCGACAGCGGAGGGAGTGCCGCTTCGTCGGTGCCGGCTGCGAGACTCGTGGCCGTGCTGCACACACATGACTACTTCGTCTCGTCCGACGGCCTCCAGCTCTTCCGGCAGGCGTGGCTCCCCGACGGCGACCCGCGCGGCGTCGTCCTCGTGATCCATGGCCTGGGTGAGCACTCGGGCCGCTACGGGCACGTGGCCGACCGCCTCGCCGGGGCCGGCTACGCGGTGCATGCGCTCGACCATCGCGGCCACGGCAAGTCGAACGGCAAGCGGGCCTTCGTGAAGCGGTACGACGAGTTGATGACCGATCTGGCCCAGTTCCGGCGGATGGTCGAGGAACAGCACCCCGAGCTGCCGCTCGTCGTGCTCGGCCACAGCATGGGCGGCAACCTGGCGGTCGGGCACGTCCTCGACCACCAGGACGGGGTGGCGGGTCTGGCCCTCAGCGGCGCGGCGCTGAAGGCGGGCGACGACCTCTCGGGTCCGCAGATCACGATCTTCAAGGCGATCGCCAGGGTGGTGCCCGGCTTCCGCCCGCAGGCCCTCAGCGCCGACGCGATCAGCCGCGACCCGGCGGTGGTCGCGGCATACCGTGACGATCCGCTCGTGTTCACCGGCAAGATCTCGGCCGGTCTCGGCGCCGCGCTCCTCGAATCGATGGACCGATTCCCGGCGCGCTACGGCGAGCTGCGGCTCCCGGTCCTGATCATGCACGGCACCGAGGACCAGCTCACCCCGATCGAGGGCTCCCGGGAGCTCGAGCGGCTGGCCACCAACGCCCACGTGACGAGCCACTACTTCGAGGGCCTCTACCACGAGATCTTCAACGAACCCGAGCAGGCGGAGGTGCTGGACGACCTGGTCGAATGGTTGGACGGCGTGACCGGCTGAGGCGACCGGCAGCCGGGGCTCCCACATCGGCCCGGTCAGAACGGGACCGAGTGCCCTAGGCGGCCCGAAAGCGCTTACATACGCTCGAATTGATGCTGAGCCCAGACCGTTCGATTCCCGCGTCCCAACCCTTGCGCCGCTGGCCCGTGGTGGTCGGCGCGGTCCTCATCCAACTCTGCCTCGGAGCGATCTACGCGTGGTCGGTGTTCACGCCCGACCTCAAGGACTCCGGATGGAGCAACGTCGAGACGCAGTTCGTGTTCTCGACCGGCTTGGCGAGCTTCGCGATCGTGATGGTGCTCGCCGGACGGAACCTCGAGAAGCTCGGCCCCCGCAAGCTGGCCGTGGCAGGCGGTCTCACCCTCGGCGTCGGGTACGCGATCGCGTCGATCGGGGGCGGTGACAGCTTCTGGCCGGTGCTGCTCGGTATCGGCCTCGTCGGCGGCTCCGGCATCGGGCTCGGCTACGTCGTCCCGATCGCCGTCGGCATGCGGTGGTTCCCCGATCACAAGGGCGCGATCACCGGCCTGGCGGTCGCCGGGTTCGGGTTCGGTGCGCTCGGCTGGATCAAGATCGCCGGCTCGTGGGGCGGCCTGATCGACGAGATCGGGCTCGGCTCGACGTTCTTCGCCTACGGCGTCGCGTTCGCGACGATCGTGCTGCTGGGGTCGTTCGCGATGACCATGCCGCCCGAGGGGTGGCTGCCGCCGGGCTTCACGCCGCCCGTCGCGGCCGGCGAGGGATCGGAGGACTTCACGCCCCGCGAGATGCTGAGGATGCCACAGTTCCACCTGATGTCGCTGACGTTCGCGATGAGCGCCGGCGCCGGACTGATGGCGATCGGGCTGATGAAGCTCTACCCGCCCGAGGTGCTGACCGACAACGGCCTGTCCGAGAGCGAGGCCGACGCGATCGCCGGCACGGCGATGGCCGTCTTCTTCAGCCTCGCGAACGGTGCCGGCCGGGTGCTGTGGGGTGTCCTGAGCGACAAGCTCGGCCGCAAGCGGTCGGTGGTGACGATGGCAGCGACACAGGGCGCGTTCCTGATCCTGTTCATCCCGATGGCCTCGAACGAGTGGACGCTGTACCTGGCCGCCACGCTGATCGGCTTCAACTTCGGCGGCAACTTCGCCCTCTTCCCGGCGCTCACCGCCGACGAGTTCGGCAACAGCGCGGTCGGCAAGAACTACCCGTGGGTGTTCCTGTCGTACGGCGCCGGCGGCATCGTCTTCCCGATCCTCGGCGGCTGGCTCGGCGACACCGGCAACTTCCCCCTCGCGTTCACGATCTGCGGCGTCGGCTGCGTGGTCGGTGCGATCGCGACGGCGATGGTGTTCCCGCCGAACCACGACGAGGCGACCGAGCCGCTGAGCGTGCACGGCTTCCTGCACCACGCCCACCTCTTCGACCACGCCAAGTCGGCGTGATCGACGCCGAACGCTGACCGCGGCCGCCTCGACGGCCGCGGTCGCTGGATGCCGGGAGACCGGTACCGGTCGCGCATACTTCCCTGGTGACCGAGCCGACGCGCCGCGACCTCGAGCTCGGGTTGCTCGGCACCGGCGTCGCGGTCGTGGCCTGGGGCTCGTCGGGCGTGATCGTCAAGGCGATCGACCTGGGTGCGCTGTCGATCGGCTTCTGGCGGTTCCTCACGTACGCGCTGATCCTCGCCGTGTGGATGCGCTGGCGATCGACGCCGGTCACCCCCGCAACGCTGCGGGCGAGCTTCGCCGGCGGCGTCAGCCTCGGCGTCGACGTCGTGCTCTTCTTCACCGCCGTGAAGCTGACGAACGTCGTCAACGCGACCACGATCGGCGCACTGCAGCCCCTGGTCGTGGCGGTGTTCGCGGCGAAGCTGTTCGGCGAACGGATCCGCGGCCGCGACATCGCAGCGGCCGCCGTCGCGATCGTCGCCGTGGTGGTCATCGTCGTGGAATCGTCGGGCACCCCCGAGTGGAACGGATGGGGTGATCTCGCTGCGGTCGGCGCGCTCTTCGCATGGAGCGGGTACTTCATCTTCTCGAAGCGGTCGCGTGGCACGCTCACCTCGCAGGAGTACACGGTCGGGACCGCCGTCTGGACGGGTCTGATCTGCCTCGGCACCGGCCTCGTCGTCGGCCAGGACATGTCGTTCCCCGCGGCCGATCAGTGGGTCCCGCTCCTGGGGTTGACGTTGGGTGCCGGGCTACTCGGCCACACGGTGATGAACTGGTCGCTCGTCCGCGTCCCCCTCTGGCTGGGCTCGACGCTGACGTTGCTGATCCCCGTCGTGTCGTCACTGGCGGCGTGGATCTTCCTCGACGAGCCGCTGACCGCAGTCCAGATCGCCGCGATCTGCGTCGTGATCGCATCGCTGGCCACGATCGTGGCGACGCAGCCGACCCCCGAACCAGTTCGTGCGCCCCAGGCGCCGGCGGTCGCACCCGAGCACCCCTGAGCAGGGCGAACACCGGTCCTCGATCGTTCGGGCGTCGCCGACGCTTCCCGGTACGCTCGCTCCGTGACCGAGTCGAAGATCATCTACACGTACACCGACGAAGCCCCTGCGTTGGCCACCCACTCGTTCCTGCCCGTCATCCAGGCCTTCGCCGGTGCGGCCGGCGTCGTGGTCGAGACTCGCGACATCTCGCTGGCGGCTCGCATCCTGTCGCAGTTCCCCGACCGGCTGACCGACGAGCAGCGGGTCGCCGACGACCTCGCCGAGCTCGGTCAGCTCGCCACCACCCCCGCCGCGAACATCATCAAGCTGCCCAACATCTCGGCGTCGATCCCGCAGATGAAGGCCGCCATCGCCGAGCTGCAGTCGAAGGGGTACGCGCTCCCCGACTACCCGGACGATCCGTCCGGCCCCGAGGACGAGGACGTCAAGGCGCGCTACGACCGGGTGAAGGGCTCAGCGGTCAACCCGGTGCTACGCGAGGGCAACTCCGACCGCCGGGCGCCGAAGGCGGTCAAGGCGTACGCCCGCACGCACCCGCACCGCATGGGCGAGTGGTCGACCGACTCGACGACACACGTCGCCACGATGGGCCACGACGACTTCCGCTCGAACGAGCAGTCGATCACCACGAACGAGGCCGGCGACCTGCGGATCGAGCACGTTGCAGCCGACGGCACCGTCACCGTGCTCAAGGAGTCGATCCCTGTTCAGGCGGGCGAAGTGGTCGACGGCACGTTCATGTCGAAGCGCCATCTCGTCGAGTTCCTGGCAGAGCAGATCGACGACGCCCGCGAGCAGGGCCTCCTCTTCTCGTTGCACCTGAAGGCGACGATGATGAAGGTCTCCGACCCGATCATCTTCGGTCACGCTGTGCGGGTGTTCTTCGCCGACGTCTTCGAGCAGTTCGGCGCCGAGCTCGAGGCCGCCGGCGCCAACCCCAACAACGGGTGGGGCAACGTCCTCAACGCGATCGCGACGCTTCCCGACGACCGCCGGGCCGCGATCGAGGCCGCGATCGACGACCAGCTCACCCGCCGCCCCGACATGGCGATGGTCAACTCCGACCGCGGCATCACCAACCTCCACGTGCCGAGCGACATCATCATCGATGCCTCGATGCCGCCGATGATCCGCGACTCGGGGAAGATGTGGAACAAGGACGGCGAGCTGCAGGACTGCAAGGCGGTCATCCCGGACTCCAGCTACGCCGGCGTCTACCAGGCGGTGGTCGAGGACTGCCAGGCGCACGGCGCGTACGACCCGACGACGATGGGCTCGGTCCCCAACGTCGGCCTCATGGCGCAGAAGGCCGAGGAGTACGGCTCGCACGACAAGACGTTCGAGGCCCCCGCCGACGGCCAGATCCGCGTCGTCGACGATGGCGGCACGGCGGTGATGACGTTCGACGTCGAGCCCGGCGACATCTGGCGCATGTGCAACGTCCGCGACCTGCCGGTCCAGGATTGGGTGAAGCTGGCCGTCAACCGGGCACGAGCCACCGGTGCCACCGCGGTGTTCTGGCTCGACGCCGACCGGGCACACGACGCCCAGCTGATCGCCAAGGTCGAGCGGTACCTGCCCGCCCACGACACCGAGGGGCTCGACATCCGCATCCTGTCGCCGGTCGAGGCGACCAAGGTCTCGCTCGAGCGCATCCGGCAGGGGCTCGACACGATCTCGGTGACGGGCAACGTGCTGCGCGACTACAACACCGACCTGTTCCCGATCCTCGAGGTCGGGACGAGCGCCAAGATGCTGTCGATCGTGCCGCTGATGAACGGCGGCGGGTTGTTCGAGACCGGCGCGGGCGGCTCGGCCCCGAAGCACGTCCAGCAGTTCGCAGAGGAGAACTACCTCCGCTGGGACTCGCTGGGCGAGTTCCTGGCGCTGGCCGTCTCCTTCGAGCACCTCGCGCAGGTCACCGGCAACCAGCGGGCCCAGATCCTGGCCGACGCACTCGATGTCGCCACCGGCAGGCTCCTCGACGAGAACAGGTCGCCGGCGCGCCGTCTCGGCCAGATCGACAACCGCGGCAGCCACGCGTACCTGGCGACCTACTGGGCGCAGGCGCTCGCCGAGCAGACCGTCGACGCGGAGCTGGCGGCTGCCGTCGCCCCCGTCGCCACGGCGCTGGCCGACAACGAGGCGACGATCAACGCCGAGATGATCGGCGTGCAGGGAACGCCGACCGACGTCGGCGGGTACTACCGGCCCGACATGGCGCTCGCCGACGAGGCCATGCGGCCGAGTGCGACGTTCAACGCCATCCTGGCCTCCCTCTGACCCGAGCAACCGGCTGGGGGCTTCGTGACCGCACCCCCACAGCGGGTGATGCTCCCGCTGACCCTGCTGGTCACGATGACCGCGTCGGCGTACCAGATCTTCGTCTTCGCAGTGCTGGCCTCGCCGCTCATCGACGACCTCGACCTGTCGCGGACGCAGATCGGTGTGGTCGGCTCGATCAACACAGCCGTCGGCGCCACGACCGCACTGCTCACCGGCCCGCTGACCGATCGAATCGGCGCCCGCCGGTCGGTCGTCCTCGTGCTGGCGATCAGCGCCGTCGGCATGGCGGCCATGGGCGTCGCACCGAACGTCTGGTGGCTCGGCGTGGCCGCCGTGATCGGCGGGATCCCGCAGGGCTGGGGCAACCCGGCCACCAACGCGGTGATCTCGAGCCGGGTGCCTGCCGGCCGCCGGGGATCGGTCACGGGCATCAAGCAGTCGGGTGTCACGCTCGGCGTGTTCCTGTCCGGTGCCACGATGCCCATCATCGCCAGCACGTGGAACTGGCGCGTGTCGGTGTGGTTCTACGCCGCGCTCTTCGCGCTGATCGCCATCGTCGCCCATGCAACGCTCGACCGTGACCCCGCAGCTGCCGCGACCGCACCCACGGATCGCCGGTCGATCGATGCGCCTGCGGTACCGGGTCGAACGTCGGTCGATCGCCGCATCGTGCGGCTTGCCGCCTACGCGCTGCTGATGGGCACGGCCGGCGGAGCGGTCGGCAGGTTCTTCCCGCTCTTCGCCGAGGAGTCCGTCGGTTTCTCGCTCGAGACCGCGGGGCTGTTGACGGCACTCGCCGGTCTCCTCGGCATGGGTGTGCGGGTGCTCGTCGGCAGGTGGGCCGAGACCTGGATCGCGCCCACCCGCCTGCTCGGACTGCTCTCCGCGGTGGGCGTCGTGTACTGCCTGTCGCTCGCTGCGGCGACGCCGTCGACGAGCTGGCTGCTCTGGATCTCACCGCCGCTGAGCGCGATCGGGATCGCGGCCTGGAACGCAGTGGCGATGCTCGCGGTCATCACGTTCGTCGCCGTGTCACAGGCGGGGCGAGCGTCGGGCGTGGTGATGCTGGGCTTCCTCGGTGGCCTGACGATCTCGGCCCCGATCGCCGGCGTGGTGGTCGACCAGACCGGCGACTACCGGCCGGTCTGGTTGATCGCCGCCGCCCTCGCAGCGGCCGCTGCCGCGCTGATGCTCGTGACGACGCCGTCGGACGACGCCGAGCACGTGCATCCGGAGCCGACCGTTGGGACGTAGGCCTGCGTGGGCTCCGTGACGGCACATCGCCGCATCAGACTCGTCCGATTCGGCGCGGCGAAGCCCGCCGTGGCGGTCGTGGCCGGGCTCCCCTCGACGCCTCCGCGCACGACCCGATCCTCCTCACCGACCACCAGCCGACGCCGGACGTCGGTCCGTACGCCGGCACGCAGACGGCGCCCCGGTGACGCTCAGGTGTCGGCGGCGGCTCGGTCCTGCGCGACCGCGTCGTACTGCTCGTAGTCGGTGGCGGTGTCGTCGGCGAACTCGAACTCCATCAGACCCGCCTCGCCCCACTTCTTGCGGAGGTAGCCGTCGTTGGCGTCGAGCAGGCCCAGCTTGCGCGTGTTGGGCACCAGCTTGGCGAAGAAGCCGCGCTGGAACGACGCCTGCGGGCTGAGCTCGAGGTTGCCGGCCGCTTCGAGCAGGTAGGGCACCACCGCCTCGACATCGACACCCAGCCGTTCCCAGACCTCGGGCGTCGTCGAACGGCTGCGGGAGCGGAGGGTGTTGTCGAGCATGAACTCCTGCCGCTCCTTGAGCTCGGCCTCGCTGAGATGCTCGTAGTACTCGCCGAGGCTGATGATGCCGAACGCGACGTGGCGTGCCTCGTCGGCCATGACGTAGCGCAGCAACTTCCTCAGGAGCGGCTCCTCGGTGCGGCGGAGCATGTCACCGAAGGCGGCGAGCGCCAGGCTCTCGATCACGATCTGCATGCCGAGGTAGGCGATGTCCCACCGGGAGTCCTCGAGCAGCGCCATGATCTGGGCGTCGAGGAACGGGTTCATCGGGTAGGCCTCGCCGAGCTTCTCGTGCAGGTACTTCGCGAACACCTCGGTGTGGCGGGCCTCGTCCATGGTCTGGGTCGAGGCGTAGTACTTGGCGTCGATCCACGGCACCGTCTCGACGATCTTGGCCGCCGTCATCATCGCACCCTGCTCGCCGTGCATGAACTGGCTGAGCGAGGCCTTGAGGAACTCGATGCCCGCCTGCGTCAGCTCCTTCTCACCCCACGACGAGATCGGCGAGCCGGGGATCGTGGTCGCCTCGGCCACGATCCGCTGCACGCCGCTCGGCCGCTCGGTGACCAACCGCTCGGGATCGACGTCGATGCTCCAGTCGAGGTCGGTGACGCTGTTCCACTGCGACGCCATCGCCTTGTTGTAGAGCGTGACGAGCTGCGCGCGATCGCGGTCGTAGTTCCACGTCATGATCCGCTCGGCGTGGTCGGTGATGTGACGGATGCTCTCGTCCATCTCGGTGCGGCTGGGGGCCTCGGCGATGCTCATGACGCGCTCGACTCCTTGTAGAGGGCAAGCAACACGCTAGGCCAGCGCCGCTGCGACCGACGAGATCAACGACGAGACGCGCCGATCAGGGCTCCCATCCGGCGAACGTATCGATCATGAGCCGGACGAACCGGCTCGACACCAACGCCCACACCCGTGCGGCTCACGGCTCCCACCCGGCGAACGTGTCGATCATGAGCCGGACGTCGTCACCCAGCGGGTAGAGGATCGGGCAGGTGCAACCGTTGGCCATGTACTCGGCGACCTTCTTGCGGCACTCGTCGGCGGTACCGGCCGCGCAGATCATCTGCACGATGTCGTCGGGCACCAGCTTCGACGCCTCGACGACCTGCTCGTGCGTGGCCGGCCAGGTGAGCACCTTGTGGACCTCGTCGAGCAGCGACTCGGGCACACCCGACGCCTTCATGATGTGTGGCTGCTGACCGAGGTACTGGGTGACCAGCAGTCGTGCGCCGTCGAGCGCGGCCTGGCGGTCCTCGTCGACCGAGCAGACGACGAGCTGTGGGCGGTCGAGGTCGTCGACGGTCCTGCCCGCCTTGGCGGCCCCGGCCGCGAGGTGCTCGAGCGCGCGCCGGTTGTAGTCCGGCGAGACGAGGTAGTTGAGCACGACCCCGTCGGCGATCTCGCCGGTCAGCTCCATCATCTGCATGCCGGTCGCACCGATGTAGATCGGCACGTCCTTGGGTCGTCGCTCCTGGTGGACGTAGTCGAGCTCGACGCCGTCGAGATGGACGTGGACACCGTCGATCGTGACCGTCTCGTTGCCGAGCAGGGCTCGAACCGCGTCGACGACCTCGCGCATGACGGTCAACGGCCGGGCGCGCTCGATGCCGACCTTCGCCGCCAACGGATCCCACCACGCGCCGAGACCGCAGATGATGCGGCCAGGTGCCAGGTCGTCCAACGTCGAGAACATCGAGGCGAGTCGTGCAGCGTTCCGGCTCCAGATGTCGATCACGCCCGACCCGACCTTGATCGACTCGGTGCTGGCCGCGAACGCCGCCATCGGCACGCTCGCCTCGCGGACCAGGCGGGAGTCGGCCTGCCAGACCGCCTCGAAACCCCGCTCCTCGGCGTACTGGGTGTAGGCCATCGCGTCGCGGATGGGGTGAGCATCTTGCAGGTACAGGGCGAGTCGGGTCATGGCATGTCCTCCAGTCGCTGGAACAGTCGCTCGGCAGCCTCGGCGGCCTTGGCGCGGATCTCGGTGGCGTCGACCCTGGTCGGCAACCCGTCCTCGAGGACGACGTCGCCGTCGATCTCGATGCGCAGCGGTCGAACACCCGGGCTGAACGCCAGTCGCCATGGGTCCATCGGCTCGTAGGACCACGTGACGCGGTCGTCGCCGGCCTCGGGGAAGAGGCGCCTGTTGACGTCGAGCATCGCCCACACCGGATCTGGAGTGGATCGCACATCGTGCTCGCGCAGCCTCGCGTACGCGACGCGGAACTCGTCGAGCATGTCCGCTCCGATGCCGTCGGTGCCGAGCGCGATCGGGTTGGCGAACCGCGTGGGGCGGGCGTAGCCGACCGCGTTGTTCATGTTGGAGCGGGGGTTGTGGACGATGGTGCCGGCGAGGCCGTGATCGTCCGCGAGGTGGACGCCGTGGATGAGCAGCCACCGGTCGTCGGCGAGATGGCGGAGGCGGTCGGCGGCGCCGGCATCGTCGGCGCCCTCGGCGACGTGAATGTGGACGCCGACGCCGAAACGCGTCGCGAGATCGGCGGCACGCTCGAGCGTGTCGTCGGTGCAGGTGAACGCGGCGTGCACGCCGACGTAGCCCCGACCGCCCTCGCTCAGGAAGCGTTCGTTCTCGGCGAGCCCGCGGCGCGCACCGTCGGCGCCGTGCCGGTCGGTCACGCCGTAGCTGCACGACACGCGAACGCCCACCTCGGCGCAGGCGTCGGCGATGATGCCCAGCGAACCGTCGATCGCGCTCGGCGACTCGTGGTGGTCGATGATCGCGGTGCAGCCCCGCTCGAGCGCCTCGAGCGCGCCGAGCTTGGCCGACCAGTGGATCGTGTCGGCGTCGAGGGCCCGGTCGAGCCGCCACCACACCTGTTCGAGGATCTCGATGAACGACGTCGGGGTGCGCGGCGGCGCGGGCATGCCACGGGCGAGCGCCGAGTACAGGTGGTGGTGGGCGCACACCATCCCCGTCGTCTGGTCGGGCCGCAGCTCGGGAGGCTCGGTCATGGTGCCAGTGCAGCGAGCACACGGTCGGGGGTCAAGGGGAACGTGTCGAACCAGACGCCGGTGGCGTCGTGCAGCGCGGCGATGACGGCCGGTGCATACGTCATGTAGGGCATCTCGGCCATGCCTCTCGCCCCCCACGGCCCACGCGGGTCGGCGAGCTCGAGCACGACGCTGTCGATCCGCTCGGGTGCGTCGCCGATGCCCGGGATGAGGTACCCGCTCAGCCGCGGGTTGAGCACCCGGCCCTGCTCGACGAGGAGCCGCTCGCTGAGCACGTAGCCGTGCGCCTGCACCACTGCGCCCTCGACCTGGCCAACCACCGACTGCGGGTTGATGGCACGGCCGACGTCGTGTGTGCTGACCACCCGGTCGACCACGATGTGCCCGGTGCCCCGGTCGACGGTGAGCTCGACCGCCTGGGCGACGTAGCCGTAGCTGAAGTTCGGCACGCACTCCCCCGTGTCGGGGTCGAGCGGCTCGGTCGGCGGCGGCACGAACCGGAAGTGGCCGACGGCCGGCCGGTGGCCCTCGCGCCACGACTTCTCCGCCTCCTCGGCGGCGCCGAGGATCGAGTTGCCCGACATGAACGTCAGACGTGAGGCCGACGCCGAACCCGCGTCACCCGACGACGACGTGTCGGAGAACCGGCCGTGCACGTGCTCGAACGGCACACCCGTCGCATCGGCGGCCATCTGCACGATGGCGGTGTGCGCACCCTGCCCGACGTCGGCGCCGGCGTGGAACACCTCGGCCGAAGCCGGCCGGTCGGCGTCGTCGGCCCCGTGGAGCACGATCCGAGCCTCGCACCGCTCGGGGAACCCGAACGAGAACCCCACGTTCTTGAACGCACACGCGAAGCCCCGGCCCCGAGCGAGCTCGCTGCTGGCGGGCGCCAGCGTGGCGAACGGCGAGAAGCCCTCGGCCGGCGCGAGCGGCTGATCGAACGCAGCCTCGCTCGCGCAGCGGTCGATGACCTCGGGCAGCGTGACCCCCGCCGGCATGACGGTCTGAGTGATCCCGATGCTGCCGTCGCGCAGGGCGTTGCGGCGGCGGATCTCGACGGGGTCGATGCCGAGCTGCTCGGCGAGCTTGTTCATCTGCGACTCGGCGACGAAGGCCGCTTGCGGGCCGCCGAATCCGCGGAACGCCCCGCCGGGGACCGTGGTCGTGTACACGGCGTGGCTGTCGATCCGGGCGTTCGGCACCTCGTACGGACCGGCCTGCCCGAGATGGCAGTTCCCCAAGACCTTGTTGGTCGTGTAGTTGTACGCACCGGCGTCGAGCCAGGCCTCGCTCTCGACGGCGACGATCCTGCCGTCGGCGTCGGCGCCCCACTTGGCCCTGATGCGGCCACGGTGGCGCTTGTGGTGGCCGACGATCGATTCCTCACGCGACCAGTGCGCGGCGATCGGCCGTCGCTCGCCGCGCTCGGCGAGTCGCCACGCCGCGAGCGCGAGCACGATCTGGAGCGACATGTCCTCGCGGCCGCCGAAGGCCCCGCCGATCGCGGGATAGATCACCCGCACCTGTTCGGCGGGGAGGTCGAGCGCGTGGGCGATCTGCTCTTGATCCTCGTGGGTCCACTGCCCGGCCACCTCGACCGTGACCCGTTCGTCGTCGTCGATGTACGCGACGCCCGCCTCGGGCTGCAGGAACGCGTGCTCCTGGTGCGGCAGCTCGTAGGTCGCCTCGACGACGGCGACGGCACGGGCCCACCCCGCCTCCATCGACCCCTTCCGGATCTTGTACGTGTGGTACTCGTTCGTCGGCTTGCCGTTGTGTGCGTGCACGAGCGGGGCATCGGGCGCCAGCGCGGCGTCGATGTCGGCCACGACAGGCAGGTCGTCCCACGTGGCGTCGATGGCCGCCGCCGCGGCATCGGCCTGCTCGGCGGTCTCGGCGACGACGAGCGCGAGGTGGTCCGCCTCCCAGCGGCTGACGTCGCACGGCACCTCGCTGCGGCCGGTGTGGTCGACCGTGATGAAGACCGGTTGGTCGAACATCGTCAGCCCGTACTCGTTGACGGGAACGTCGGCCCCGGTCAGGACGGCGACGACGCCGGGCATCTGCTCGGCGGCGGCGGCGTCGAGCGAGACGAGGCGGGCGTGCGGGCGGGCGGTGAAGACGGCCTTCGCGACGAGGGCGCCGGCCGGCGCCCGATCACCCGGATAGTCGGCCGCGCCGACCACCTTGTCGTACGCATCGACGCGAGCCGGCGCAGCGCCGATCGTCACGCTTCGCTCCCCCGCTCGGCTGCTGCTGTCACCGCGACCTCGATCGACTTGTAGCCCGTGCAGCGGCAGAGGTTGCCCGCCAGGCCGGCTCGCACCTGGTCGAGCGTCGGCTCGGGCACCTCGTCGAGGAGGGTCGCCGACGAGACCAGCAGTCCGGGTGTGCAGAAGCCGCACTGCACGGCGCCGGCGTCGACGAACGCTGCCTGGACGGCGTGCAGCCTGCCGTCGGTGCCGAGCCCCTCGACGGTGCGGATCTCGCACCCGTGCGCACGGGCGGCGGGCACCAGACAGCTCATCACCACGGCGCCGTCGAGCCGGACCGCGCACGCCCCGCACTCCCCCTCGGCACAGCCTTCCTTGACCCCCGTCGCTCCGGCGCGATCGCGGAGCCATTCGAGCAGCGTGACACCGACCGCACCGGCGGCCTCGACGCGATCGCCGTTCACGCTCGCCACGATCGGCTCGTCGGTCGTGCGCGAGACGGCTTCGTCGGCCGGCGGGTACCGACCGTCGAACCCCGGCGTCCACAGCAACGGGGGGTCGTGCGGCCAACACCGGTCGACCTCGTCGGCAGCGATCGCCTCCAGCGCGCGCCGTGTCATCGTGCGAACGAGGTCGAGCCGGTACGTGGCCGGTGCTCGGAGATCGTCGATCGGCGACGCGGCGGCCACGGCGGCCGAGACGGCCTCGTCGATGGTGCCGTCGTCCAACGGGCGGCCCGCCAGCGCCTCCTCGACGCCGGGCACGAGGACGACCGTCGGCGCCACCGAGCCGAGCGCCAGGGTTGCGCCGCCCACCGCGCCGTCGTCGCCGAGCTCGACCACGGCCGTCAGATGGACGACCGAGATCGCCTGGGCGCGGCGGAGGCCGGCCTTGACGAAGATGCCACGCTGCCGAGCCGTCATCGCCGGGAACGTGACCGCCGTGACCATCTCGTTCGGGGCCAGACCCGTGGAGCGGAACCCGGTGATGAAGTCCTCGACCGGCATGCTGCGGGTCCCGTCGACGGAGGCCAACTCGACGGACGCGCCGAGTGCGAGCAACGGCGAGATCGTGTCGTTCGCCGGGCTGGCGGTGACGACGTTGCCGACGACGGTGGCACGGTTGCGGAGCTGGGGTGATCCGACCTCCCAGCACGCCTGGGCGAGCGGCAACGCGTCGCGGCGGCAGGCGGCGCTCGCCACGACCTGGTTGTGGGTGACGAGGGCACCGAGCCGGACGATCCCGTCCTCGACGCCGATCGTGGCGAGTTGCGACAGCCGGCTGACGTCGATCAGCACGTCGGTCTCCGCGTGCTCGCCGCGGTCGAGCTCGACGAGGAGGTCGGAGCCGCCGGCGACGATGCGGGCGCGGCCTCGCAGATCGTCGAGCAGGGTCAATGCGCCCGCCAGCGTCGACGGGGATTCGTAGCGAGACACCCGGGTCGGTGCCCGCTGGACGTCGTGCAGCGTTGTCATGGGTGCGCCTCGAACGCTACAGCGGCGGGGGCCGGTCAGGCGGATACAGGTGTCAGCGGCTCGCGTCCCGCGAGGATCTCGACGACGTTGCGGGCGGCCAGCTCGGCCATCGCCGAGCGGGTCTCGATCGTGGCCGAACCCAGGTGCGGGACGAGCACGACGTTGTCGAGCCCGAGCAGGTCGGGGTGGACGTCGGGCTCGTGCTCGAACACGTCGAGTGCAGCCCCCGCGATGCGACCGTCACGGAGCGCGGTGGCGAGCGCCGCCTCGTCGACGATCGGCCCCCGCGCGGTGTTGACGAGAAACGCCGTCTCCTGCATGCGATCGAGCGCGGCCGCGTCGATGAGGTGATGGGTAGCGTCGGAGTACGGGCAGTTCAACGACACGACATCGCTGGTCTCGAGCAGCTCGTGCAGCCCGACGAGGCGGGCGCCGAGCCGCTCCTCGGTCGCCGCGTCGACCGCCCGACGGTTGTGGTAGGCGATGGTCATCCCGAACGCCCGAGCGCGATCCGCGAGCGCCTCACCGATCGCCCCCATGCCGATCACCCCGAGCTGCCGCCCTTGCAGGCCGCTGCCGAGCATCATGAACATCCCCCACTGCCAGGGAGTTCCCGCCCGGATCAGACGCTCACCCTCGCCGAGGCGTCGTGTGACCATCAGCGTCAGCGCCATCGCGAGGTCGGCCGTGGCGTCGGTGAGCACGCCCGGCGTGTTCGTGACCACGACACCGCGCTCCCGGCAGGCGGCCACGTCGATGTTGTTGTAGCCGACCGCGACGTTCGCGACGACGCGCAGCCCCGGCCCGGCAGCGAGGAACGCGTCGTCGACCCGATCGGTGAGCAGGGTGACCGCGGCGTCCGCGGTCGCGAGTTGCCGATCACGGACGTCGTCCGGGATGGGCTCGTCGGCGTCCCACGCCCACACCTCGCCCGCCCGGCGGAGCACGTCGAGGCCGGCCTCGGGGATGCGGCCGGTGACCACGATCCGGCTCATGCGGCGTCCACCCAGTCGGCCAGACGGCCGAGCCCCTCGCCGATGTCGTCGACCGAGATCCCCGAATACGCCAGCCGGACGTAGTGCTCGGTCTCGTCGGGTGCGGCGGTGCCGAAGTGGTGGCGGGTGCAGAACGAGACGCCGGTCTCGTGCAGGGCGGCGGTGGCGAACTCGGTCACCGAGCCGAACCCGAGCCGCTGGACCGCCTCGGTGACGTTGGGGAACACGTAGAACGTGGCCTCGGGCCGGGAGCAACGTACGCCGGGCACGGCCGCGAGCCCGGCCACGGTGGCGTCGCGACGTCGCTCGAGCTCGCTCAGCAGGGCCTCGGATCCGGACGGGTCGCGCAGCGCCTCGACCCCGGCTTCCTGCACGAAGTGGGTCGTGCAGGACTCGTCGTTGGTGTTGAGCTTGGCGATCTGCTCGGCGATCGCGACCGGGGCCACCGCGCAGCCGAGCCGCCACCCGGTCATCGCGAACTTCTTCGAGAATGTGTAGAGGATGACCGTGCGCTCCTGCATGCCGGGGAGCGACGCGATCGAGGTCGAGGTGCCCGAGTAGCGCATCTCGAAGTACGCCTCGTCGGACAGCACGGCGAGATCGTGCTCGACGGCGAGACGAGCGATCTCGTCGCGTTCGTCGGCACTGCTCTCGCAGCCGAGCGGGTTCTGGAGGTCGTTGTAGATCAGCAGGCGCGCTCGGGGGGCGAGCTCGCGGAGTCGGTCGAGGTCGATCGCGAAGCCCGCCTCCGTCTCGGCGTAGCCGTAGGGCAGCGGCGTGCCGCCGTGATACTCGATCTGGCTCTCGTAGATCGGGTACCCGGGGTTGGGATACAGCACGCCGTCACTCGGGTTCATCAGCGTCTGGATGAACTTGGTGATCACCGGCTTGCCACCCGGCTGCACCACGACGTTCGAGGTGTCGACACGCATGCTCCTCGCTCGGCCGATGTCGTCCGCGAGCGCCTCTCGCAAGGCGGGGATGCCCGGTGCCGGGCAGTAGCCGGTCTTGCCGTCGGCGACCGCGCGGTGCATCGCGTCGACGATGTTGGCCGGGGTCGGCAGGTTCATGTCACCGAGGTGGAACGGGAAGACCCGGTTGCCCCGAGCCGCCCAGTCGGCCGCCGCCTGCGACACGGTGAAAGCCGTCTCGGTTCCCAGTCGTTCGAGTCGTTCGGCCAGTTGCACGGTTCCCTCCCCCGGGGATCATCGCCCGATCGAACGGACGAGCGGCTCGACGACCGTACCAACCGCCGCCGCTGTTCCGCAATGCAGAACCGTTCCGCGATACGGAACGGGATCGAGATCGACGTTGCGGTCGCGAGGTCAGCGGCCGGCGGCGATGCGCACGCGCTGGAGCGTGCGGACGCGGGCGGACGCGATGTCGGCCGCGAGCGCCTGCCAGGCCTCCTCCGCGGTGGCTGCCTCGGCCGCCGCGACCGACACCTCGCCGTCGTAGCGCTCGGCCTCTGCGATCCAGACCGGCTCGACACGGAGGAGCCGGCCGTCGAGCCCGCGAACGTGGTTCTCGCGGAAGTCGAGCGTCGTCCGCCAGCCGGCCCGTTCGAGGTGGCGCCGATCGGCCGGCTGCAGCACCGCGCCGTGCTGGCGGGACCGCTGACTGGGACGGCGGACGCTGGAAGGCATTGCGACCATTCTGATCGAGCGCGCCTGTGGAACGTCAGCCCCCAAAACGTGTGAATTGGCGTGTGGATTACCTGGGGAAGGCTGCGTCAACCTGTGGGTTCCGCGACGAAGACCGGGATCAGGCGATCGGTCTTCGCCTGGTACTCCGCGTAGTTCGGGAAGACCTCGACGGCTCGGTCGAACCAGGCCTGACGCTCGTCGCCCGTGACCTCGCGGGCGACGAACGACGCCGGCTCGGGACCGTCCTGGATCGTGACGCCGGGGTCGGCCACGAGGTTGGCGTACCACCCCGGGTTGCTCGGCGCCCCGCCCTTGGAGGCGACCAGCGCGTAGTCGCCGCCGTGCTCGACGCGCATCAGCGCGATCTTGCGGACCTTCCCCGACCGGTGGCCGCGCATCGTGACGACGATGATCGGGATGCCGGTGTCGCGCAGCGTGTTGGCCCGTGTGCCGCCGGACGCCTCGTACTCGGCGACCTGGTCACGGACCCAGTCCCACGCGCTCGGCTCGTACTCACCCTCGATCTGCATCGCACCAGTGTACGAGCCGTGCGCCGCCGGCTGCGGGGCCGAGGTTACGGTGTGGGCATGGCCGATGTCTTCCACCTCGCGCTCGAACGCGGCGATCTGCAGGACGCTGCCGTCGCCATCCTGCCCGGGGACCCGGGGCGCGTCGGCAAGATCGCCGAGCGGTTCGACGGCCAGACGCAGCTCGCCGCGAACCGCGAGTACACGAGCGCGCTGGGCCACGCCGGCGACGCGCGGGTCGTCGTGTGTTCGACCGGCATCGGTGGACCGTCGACGTCGATCGCCGTCGAAGAGCTCGCACAGCTGGGCGTCCGGACCTTCCTGCGCGTCGGCACCACCGGCGCGATCCGGTCCGACATCGACATCGCCGACGTGATCGTCACCACGGGCGCGGTCCGCCTCGACGGAGCCAGCCAGCACTTCGCCCCGCTCGAGTACCCCGCCGTCGCCTCGCACGACTGCACCACCGCGCTCGTCGCTGCGGCACGCAACACCGGCGTCACGGCACATGTCGGCATCACGGTGTCATCCGACACCTTCTACCCGGGCCAAGAGCGATACGACACGGTCTCGGGGTTCGTTCCCCGGCATCTGCGCGGGAGCCGCGACGAGTGGGCGGCCCTGCACGTCCTCAACTACGAGATGGAGGGGGCGACACTGTTCACGATGTGCGCCGCCAACGGCTGGCGGGCCGGCATGGTCAGCGGTGTGCTCGTCAACCGGACCGTGCAGGAGATCCCCGACGAGGCGACCCACGACCAGGTCGAAGACGCCGCCGTCCGCGTGGTCGTCGAAGCCGCCCGCACCCTCGCCGCGGGCTGAGACGCCCCACTCTCCGACCCGGACGACAGCGGTCGGCCGTGCGGGCGAACCCGATCCGGCTCGGCCGTGTTGTGGGACCGCGTCGCACGGCCGAGGTGGGTGAGCGTCGAAGCGGCGGCGCCAAGGGCGGCAGAGCGGAGACGGCAACTCGGTCAGGCCAAGCCGGTCATCTTGCCCCACTCGACCGCGCTCGCACGGGCGAGGAGGCGAGGAGCGCGCCAGTTCTCTGCGAGAACTGGTTCGCAGCCGAGCTCCCGCAGGGCCGGAGCCAATGGCTCGGCCACGTGCGTGGCCCGTTGCAGCTAGCGCCAGGCGAGGTTCTCGGCCTGGTTGCGGGGCACTTCGACCCAGGTGCGCCCCGGTTGGAGGCGGATCTCGTTGAGGTCGTCGATGTTGTCGTACAGGCCGAACGGGCTCGTCGGCTCGAACCGCAACCACACGCCGAGGTGGAACGTGCCGCCGGTGAACACGACGACGGGGTTCGAGCCGAGCACCTGGGCGTCGGGGTTGCCGTCGAAGACGTTCCGCCCGTAGTCGGCCAGCATCACGACGACGTTGTCGGTCCACACCGGGACGACGTCGTCACCGTCCTCGGTGGTGTGCTCACGACCGTTCTGCTCGCGGAAGTAGCGGCCCGACTCGGGGTCGTACTCCCAGCGCACCTCGGTCGAGTCGAGGGTGATCTCGATGATCGTGGCCGGATCGCCGGTGAGCTCTTCACCGGGGCGCAGGTACGAGAACAGGAGCGGGGGCCGGCCGGCCTCGTCGGTGGTCTGGGCCCAGAGCACCTCGGTGCTCGAGAAGAGGTTGTTCGCATCACGTCGTCCCGGTCGGCGGTAGTAGCCGCTCGAGAAGACGGCGTTCAGGTCGACGAGATCGGACTCGCGCACCGCACGGGTCACCGCCGGGTTGCCGCCGCTCCATGCGAACAGCGGCCGGTCGAGCGCCCGCAGCAGCTCGATGTCCTGGGCCCGTCCCGAGCGGATCGGCCCGACCGGGTCGTTGCCCTCGGAGTGGTAGATCGCAGCGAGCCGGGTGACGTTGTCGTTGATGATCTGCTCGATCACGAGGTCGGCGCGGTTGAGTCCGGACTGCGGGATGACCGACTGCGGCGCGTTGGTGATCTTGACCACCAGCGCCGGGCGGTCGGGCACCTCGGACGGGTCCGAGATCGGCTCGCCCGTGAGCGGCATGCGCGGGACGTCGGGAATCGTCGTGCTGGGCGCCGGGGGCAACGTCGTCGTGCTCGTCGTCGGAGGCAACGTGGTCGTGGTGGACGTGCTGGTCGACGTCGGCGGCACCGTCGGCTCGGTGCTGGATGCGACGGCCTCGTCCTCACCCCCCGAGCAGGCGGGGGCGAGCAGGGCGATGGCGACGAGCGAGCCCGTCAGGATGGGGGTTCGGTTCACAGTTCTCTCAGGAGTGCGATTCGCTCTTCGAGCGGCGGGTGTGTGTTGAACAGTCGATGCGTGCCGCCCAATCGACCGCGGTCGCCCACTCCGCTCATCGGCTGTTCGATCCACAAGTGTGCCGTAGCGGTGGACGCAGAATGCGTCACCGTCGTGTCTTCCTGGAGCTTTTCGAGCGCCGAGATGAGCCCGGGCGGGTATCGCGTCATCTGGCAGGCGCTGACGTCGGCGAGGGTCTCACGTTGGCGCGAGATCGCGGCCTGCATCACCTTGGCGATGATCGGGGCGAGGATCAGCAGGGCGAAGCCGACCAGCGCGAGCGGGTTGTTGTGGTTGCCACGGTCACCCGAGCGCCGGACGCGGCCGCCGTTCCACCACATCGCGCGGATCGCGATGTCGCTGATCAGCGCGACCGCGCCGACCATGGTGACGGCGAGCGTCGAGATCAGGATGTCGTAGTTGCGGATGTGACTGAGCTCGTGGGCGACGACGCCCTCGAGCTCGACGCGGTTCAGCTTCTCGAGCAGGCCGGTGGTGACGGCGATCGACGCATGCTTGGGGTTGCGACCCGTGGCGAACGCGTTGGGTGCCGGGTCGTCGACGATGTACACGCCCGGCTTCGGAAGGCCGCTCGCGATGCACAGCCCCTCGACGAGATTGTGGAGACGGGCGTACTCCTGCGGGTCGGCGGGCCTCGCCCGGCTGACAGCGAGGGCGATCGCATCGGACTTCCAGTAGCTGCCGAACGCGACGACGCCGCCGATGACGAGTGCGACGATCGTGACCGGGATGCCGCCGCCGAACGCCAAGCCGAACGCGGCGCCGACGAGGCCGACGACGACGACGAAGCCGACGACCAGCAGGACACTACGCCGCTTGTTGGATTGGATGAGCTCGTACATGCCGGGGGGTCAGCGACGACTCAGAACTCGACCGTCGGGGCCGAGCGGGCGGCCTCGTCGGCCTCGAAGTACTCACGGCGCTCGAACTTGAGCATCCGGGCGAAGTACATCGTCGGGAACTGCTGGAGCTTGTTGTTGTAGCCCAGCACGCTGTCGTTGTAGAACTGCCGCGCGTAGGCCACCCGCCCCTCGGTCGCCGTCAGCTCCTCCTGCAGCGCCAGGAAGTTCTGGTTGGCCTTGAGGTCGGGATACGCCTCGCCGAGCGCGAACAGCTGTCGCAGCGTGCCGGTCAGCATGTTCTCGGCCTGGGCCTGCGCGGCGGGCGTGTCGGGCGCCTCGACGGCGGCGTTGCGGGCCCGGATGACCGCGTCGAGCGTCTCCTTCTCGTGGGCGGCGTAGCCCTTGACGGTCTCGACGAGGTTGGGGATCAGGTTGAGGCGGCGCTTGAGCTGCACGTCGATCTGCGACCACGCGTTCTCGATCTGGTTCCGGCGGCGAATGAGTCCGTTGTAGGCGCTGATCAGGTATGCAGCAAGCACGACCAGCACGATCACCAGGATGATGACGATCCACATAGGGCGCCCAGTGTACGGGGCCGACCCGGCGTGTTGGCCGATGCTCGGCGCGCGGCGTCCGCTACATCACCAGCTGGTCGTAGATCGCCACGTACTCGGCGGCGAGCCGTGACATCGCGAAGTCGTCGGCCCGCCGCGTGCCGTGCGCGACGAGCTGCGCGGCGAGCGTTCGGTCCTGGAGGACCCGGCGGAGCGCTGTCGCCAAGGCTTCGACGTCGCCCGGTGGGACGAGCACCGCATCGACGCCGTCGGTCGCCACGTTGCGGTAGCCGTCGAGCGCACTGGCGACGACCGGTGTGCCGGCCGCCATCGCCTCGATCAGCACCACCCCGAACGACTCGCCGTGCAACGACGGGGCACAGAAGACGGACGCCCCGCGCAGGCGCGCCACCTTGTCGGCTTCGGAGATGCGTCCGAGCCATTCGAGCCGGCGGTCGTCGCCGTACTCGTCGCGCAGCCGAGCGGTATCGGGGCCGTCACCTGCCACCCAGCAGGTCACATCGAGGTCGAGGGTGCGCAGCGCCGCCAGCAGCACGTCGAGCCCCTTGCGCTCCTCGTGACGGCCGAGGAAGAAGATCGCCGGCCGGTCGTGCTGCTGCGGTCGTGCGGCCCGGATCTCGGTCGTCTCGACCCCGTTGAACAGCTTCTCGTACTCGCCGCCGAGATACCCCTGCACCAGCGCCAGAGCGTCCTTCGAGACGACGACCTTGTGGTCGATGCGGTCGAGCAGCCGTCTCAGCATCGGCGCGAGGATGCGGTAGCTGCTCGATCGTCCCGCCGCGTGGAACGTACCGACGATCGGCGCGGTGTGGAGCGTGACGGTCGTGATCGCCGGACCCGGTGCGAGCGGCTCGTGCACGTGCAGGACGTCGAAGCCCTCGTCGCGGAGGACGCGGGCGGTCCGCAGTGCCGCGGACGGATCGGGCGCGACCGGCGCCACCGAGCCGTTGGCGGCGGTCGGCAGGCTGTCGCCGAGCGGCGTGACGAAGGGTTCGGGCGGGGGGCCGTCGCAGGGACCGAGCACCCGGACCTCGTGGCCGGCGCGCCGCAGCTCGCGGGCGAGGCCGAGCACCTGGGCCTGCACGCCGCCGGGGATCGACAGGCTGTACGGGCACACCATCCCGACGCGGAAGCTCACGGCTGCGACCGTAACGCAGTCATCGACTCCACGATGCGGGCCGGTCGACGGAGCCCGGCCGACGCGGTTCAGACCAGAGCGGCGTCGGGCTGCCCGAAGCGCCGGTCGAGCTCGGCCGCCTCCAGGGGGTGCGAGAGCAGGTAGCCCTGCCCGAGGTCACAGCCGTAGCGGCGGAGCTCACGCAGTTGCAGGGTCGTCTCGATGCCCTCGGCGACCGTGAGCAGGTCGAGCGACTCGGCGGTCTGCAGGATCGTTCTCGCCAGCGTGTTGCCGCGCGGGTCGCGACCGAACTCCTCGATCGACTGCCGGTCGATCTTCAGCAGGTCGACCGGGTGTCGCTGCAGGTAGCTCAGCGAGCAGTAGCCGGCGCCGAAGTCGTCGACGGCGAACCTGAACCCGATCTCGCGGAGGCGGCGGACCGTCTCGGTCGCCCGATCCCCTTCGTCGACCAGCACGGTCTCGGTGATCTCGAAGATGACGACGCTCGGGTCGACGTGGTGGCGGTCGACGATCGCGGCGACGCGGTCGACGAAGTCCGCCTGCCGGATCTGGACGGCCGAGATGTTCACGCTGAGGTAGAGGTTGGGGCGCCAGCGCGCCGCCTGGGCCAGCGCCTGTTCGAGGACCCAGTAGCCGATCGGGACGATCAGGCCCGACCGCTCGGCGATCGGCACGAACTCACCGGCCGGCACGTCGCCGTGCTCGGGGTGGTGCCAGCGGATCAGCGCCTCGGCGCCCGTGACCTGACCACTTCGCATGTCGACGAACGGCATGTACACCAATCGCAGCTGCTGCTTGTCGAGGGCTTCGCCGAGCTCGCCGCGGTACTCGAGATGCTTCGTCGCGACGAGCCGCATCGCCGGATCGAAGATCCGGATCTGCCCCTTGCCGGCGCGCTTGGCCTCGTACATGGCGATGTCGGCGTCTCGCAGCAGGCTGGTGGTCGACATGCCGGGTGTTGCAACCGCGACGCCCACGCTGGCCAGCACGGCGACGTCGTACCCGGCGATCGAGACCGGCTCGCGGAGGTTGTCGAGGAGCCGCTCAGCGACGTCGATGGCGCGCTCGATGCCACCGCGGTCCTCGAGCAGGATCGCGAACTCGTCGCCGCCGAGCCGTGCGGCGGTGTCACCGCTGCCGGCCGCCCGGCGGATCCGGTCGGCGACGGTCTTGAGCACCTGGTCGCCGACGCCGTGCCCCAGCACGTCGTTGACGGACTTGAAGTCGTCGAGGTCGACGAAGAGCACCACGACCGGGTCGGCCTCGGGCCGTGCGACGCGGAGCGCGTGGTCCATCCGGTCGAGGAACAGCGCCCGGTTCGCGAGACCGGTCAGCTCGTCGTGGAAGGCACGGTGGCTGAGCTGGCGCTCGAGGTTGCGCTGCTCGGTGACGTCGCGGAACGTGGCGACGATGCCGTCGACGGCCGAGCCGCCCACCAGGTTGGCGACGACCACGTCGGCCTTGCGCTCCTGGCCGTCGGCGTGCACCACGGTGGCCTCGAACTCGACGGTGCCGCCGTGACCGAAGTCGACGAGGCGGGCGAGTTGCCGGCCGGCGCTGTCGCGCTCGTCCGGCGTGATGATCTCGACGAGGTGGCGTCCGGCCCAACTCTCGGGGTCGTAGCCGAGCGTGGCGCGGAGACCCGGGCTCGCATAGCTCACCCGGCCGTCCTGGTCGGTCAGCAGCACGACGTCGCTCGAGTGCTCGACCATCGCCGCCAGGCGATCGTGGCCCCGCTGCTCGGTGAGCAGGCGGACCTGATCGACGAGTCGCCACATACGGGCCAGCGCCAGCACGATGACGCTCACCGTCGCGAGCGAGACGACGAGGAACGACGACGTCGACGACAGGCCGGTCGCCAACATCAGGATCAAAGCCCCGAGTGGCACCAGCGCCGCGACGAGGAGCCCGAAGATCTGCGACCAATGGACCCGGACCGGACCGCCGGTGTCGACGATCACGACCCGCAGCGACGGCAGCGTGACGAGCACGGCGAACAGGATCGGCCCGACCATCGGCGCGGCCGCCGCGAGCGAGGACGGCTCGAAGTCGCCCTCGTACGAGACCCAACCGGCCGCGGCGTGCCCCGCGCCGAGCGAGGCGAAGGCCAAGGTCATCATCTCGAAGACCGGGCTGCTCCCGTCGCCGGCCGACACGCGACGTGCGGCGAGGAAGGCGAGCAGTCCGTCCAGCAGCGGCAGGATCCAGATCCACGCCGCGACCTCGAGCGGGAATCCCTCGTCCTCGATCCAGGGACCCGTGATGCCGAGCCAGATCAGGGCGGTCAGGGCGATCGCGTAGATGATCGGCTCGGAGCCGGCGAGCAGGTCGCGGGAGTGGCGCTGATCCGACGTGATGCTCGCGACTCCGACGAAGAGCGCAGGATACGCGAGCAACCCGACCGCATGGAACCCACCTGGGAACGACCAGGGCTCGGTCCCGTACCACTCTGCGGAGCCGACCGCTGTGGCTGCGGTCATCAGCACGAAGCCGACGGCGACCAGGGCCCATGGCACCGGCCGCACCGGCTTGCTGACCACGATCATCGTGAAGACTGCGAGCGCGGCGAGTGCCGGGGCAGCTGCGAGCAGCCATTCCGCCGCCCGGCTCGGGGGCGCGAGAACGTATGCCACGACGAGTGCCGCGCCTACCAGCGCGACACCCAGGGGCGCGACCCGTGAGCGGTTCATCAGCTGTTCATCGGCTCCCGGGCGATGCGGGTTGAGTTCGGTCCGCTCGACCCGTGTTCTCCCGGGCCGATCCCGACCCGTCGGTCCGATCCGGCGACCGGCTCACTCGTATCCGGGGTCCGACGGCCAGTTGGGCTGGAACAGGTGCCACTGCTGCGGTGACCGCCTGATCAGCCCCTCCAGCTCGCGCGCCAGCGCCTGGGTGACGTGGGCGACGTCGGCCCGCAGCCCCTCACCGCTCCGCTCGGCAGCGACCGGGGGGCGGACCAACCCGAAGTGCCCGTCGGTCCGCTCGGTGAAGTAGACTGCCGTCGGGAGCAGCGGCGCACCCGTCCGCAGAGCGAGCGTCGCCGGCCCGGCGGGCAGCGTCGTCACCTCCCCGAAGAACTCGACCTCGACACCCGTTCGCTGGATGTCACGGTCGCACAGGAGGCACACGATGTCGTTGCGCCGAAGTGCGCGCAGCACCTCGCGGCCTGCGTCGGGACCGAGGGCGACGACGTTCATGCCGAGGGCGGCTCGCAACTCGGCGAACCACTCGAACAGCTCGGGTGGTTCGATCTCCTCGACCACGACCGTGAGACCGTGGCCCCGATCGGCGAGCCAGCGGCCGGCCCACTCCCACCCCCCGAGGTGGGGCAACGCCAGGATCGCACCGTTGCCGAGCTCGAGCGCGTCGAGCACGTGCTGGTAGCCATCAGAGCGCATCCCCCGATCGACCATGCGGACCGGCAGGTGCGGCAAGCGGAAGCTCTCGAGCCAATAGCGCGTGTACGAATCGAACGCCTCCTGCGCGGCCCGCCGGAGGCGGATCCCCCCGAGGGTCGGGTCGACCCGTCGGAGGTGACGCGTGATCATGGCCCGGCGCTCGGGGCTGGCGACGTTGGCACCGAGCCCGATCGTCGGCGCGATCCCCTGCGCGGCGAATCCCGGCAGGCCCCGTGCCGCGAGCGCAGCCAGACGGTACCCACCCATGGTGACGGCGTCGGTCAGGTCACGACCTCGCGACCGCGGCGCCGCCGACGGCGTCACTCCTGGCGCCGTGGCACCCGCTCCCGCAACGGCACCCGCGTGCGCCGGCGCTCGGTGCGCGCCTCTCGCCGGGTCTCACGACGCTCGCGTCGGAGGTCGATCCGCGCCTGGGTCACGGGCGCGACCGCAGCCTGCCGCCAGACCTTGACGAACCGCTGGATCGCCGTGATCGAGATCAGGATCAACATCCCCCACATGATCCACACGAGTGCGCCGTCGAGCCACGGCTCGATGAACAGGCCGACGCAGATGACGACGATGCGCTCGGCGCGTTCCATCAACCCGCCCTTCGCGTCGAGACCGAGCGATTCGGCCTTGGCGCGCTGATAGGAGATGACCGACGACACCGCGGACACGGCGAACGGCAGCACGGCGAGCCGCGGATCCTCGGTCTCGGCGAAGTAGTACGCGATGCCGCCGAGCAGCAGCGCGTCAGTGATCCGGTCGACCGTCGAGTCGAAGAAGGCACCTCGCTGGCTCGCTGCCTCGGAGGCCTTGGCGAGGGCTCCGTCGAGGAGGTCGGGCAGCGCGGCGAGGATGACCAGCACGAGCCCGAGCCGGAGCCTGCCGGCGCCGACGGCGACAGCGGCGGCGGCCCCGACGACGAGGCCCACGACCGTCAGATGGTCGGGCGTCAGCTTGGTCTTGCGCAGGGCCGCACCGAGGGGCTTGACCGCAGCGTCGACCGGCGCCCTGAACTTGCCGTCGAACACGTCAGTCACCCGGTGGGCGTCCGGCCCACCGCTCGGGGTTGTCCTCGACGAGGTGCTGGACGACGTGGCCGTCGACCGCGTCGACGAGGACGAGCCCACGGCGCGTCGGCGGCTCGTCGGCCGAGTAGCAGAGCACCCGCCACGTCGGTCGGCTGCGGAGCCCGTGCCACACCTGCTGAGCCGACGCGTGGCCCACCGGGAAGCCGATCGCCCGCTGCGCCTCGACCAGTGCCTGCTTCTCGTCGACGCGCATGCGCCAACCCGACGAGATGTTGATCGCTCCGGCGGCCCCGAGGAGCACGGCAGCCCACGCGGTGCCACCGTTCACGAGCGCCGACGAGTCGCGGCTCGTCAGGTAGACGAGCAGGCAGATCGCCGCCAGGCCGAGGTAGATCGCGCCGGGGATCCGACGGCGGGAGTTGTCGGGGAACTGGTAGGCGCCGACGAACTCGGAGGGCACCAGGTCGTCGGGGAGCTCGTCGCGAATGTCATCGGACGATGACACGACCTCGTCGGCCGACGAGGCGCCACCGTCGGACGGCGACACGTCGTCGGACGGCGACACGTCGTCACGAGCGACGGGATCGGGAGCAGTCATGACGCGGCCAGCCTACTGGCCCGGCCAGGCACTCCGAATCCGTTGCGCGGTGTCGTCCAGCGGTTCCGGCAGTGTCCGCGTGTTCGCGATGGCGGTCATGAAGTTCGAGTCGCCGGTCCAGCGCGGCACCACGTGCACGTGCAGGTGCTCGCTCACCGACCCGCCGGCGGGACGGCCGAGGTTCAGCCCGACGTTGACACCTTCGGGCCGATAGGTGGCCTTGATGGCGCGCACGGCATCGGTCACGGTCGCCCACAGCTCTGTCGCCTCGTCGTGGTCGAGCTGCTCCAGGTCGCCGATCTCGCGGTACGGCAGCACGAGGAGGTGGCCGGTGCTGTACGGGTACGCGTTGAGGATCGCGAAGCAACGGTGGCCGCGGTGGACGATGTTGGCCTCGTCGTCGCTGAGTCCCGACGAGAGGATCCGGCTGAAGACGCTCCCCTGGTCCGGATCGGGCGGCGTCGGCTCGATCGAGCTGACGTAGCTCGCACGCCAGCCGTTCCAGAGGCGTTCGAGCATCAGGGAGCGAAGACCTGGCTGTGGGCCGCAGCGAGCTCGTCGGTGAACCGGGCGATGAAGTCGGCCACCCCGACGCCTCGCTCGACCTCTCCTCCGCGCGGGTTCACCCCCACGGTGTCGGCCGCGACGTCGTCGTCGCCGACGACGAGGATGTAGGGCAGCTTCTCGAGCTTCGACGCGCGGATCCGCTTGCCCAGCGCGTCGCCGGCGCCGATCACGTCGACGCGCGCACCGGCGTCGGCCAGCCGCTCGGCGACCTTCTCGGCGTACTCCTCGTGGGCGGTGGCGACCGGTAGCACGCGTACCTGCAGCGGTGCCAGCCACGTGGGGAAGTTGCCCGCGTAGTGCTCGATCAGCACCCCGAAGAACCGTTCGATCGATCCGAAGAGCGCGCGGTGCAGCATGATCGGCCGGTGCCGGTCGTTGTCGGCGCCGACGTACTCGAGATCGAAGCGCTCGGGCAGCTGGAAGTCGGCCTGGATGGTCGACAGCTGCCACGACCGCCCGATCGCGTCGCGGACGTCGATGTCGATCTTCGGGCCGTAGAACGCGGCGTCGCCCTCCTTGACGTCGTACTCGAGCCCGTGGCGCTCGAGCGCCGAGGCCAACGCCGCGGTCGCGCGCTCCCAGATCTGGTCGGACCCGACGTACTTGTCGGGATCCTTGGTCGAGAGGTTGAAGGTGAAGTCCTGGAACCCGAACGCCCGCAGCACCGACAGCACGAAGTCGAGCAGCGACGCGATCTCGTCCGCGAGCTGGTCCTCGGTGCAGTAGATGTGGCTGTCGTCCTGCGTGAAGCCGCGGATCCGCATCAGCCCGTGCAGCGTGCCGGCCCGCTCGTAGCGGTAGACGTTGCCGAGCTCGAACAAGCGCAGCGGCAGCTCGCGATAGCTGCGCTGCCGGCTCTTGAAGATCAGGCAGTGGATCGGACAGTTCATCGGCTTCATGTAGTAGGTGCCGTTGTCCATCTCCATCGGTGGGTACATCCCGTCGGCGTACCAGTCGAGGTGCCCGGAGGTCTCGAACACGCCCGACTTGGCGAGGTGCGGGGTGTACACGAACTCGTAGCCGCCGTGCTCGTGCCGGTCGCGGCTGTAGTCCTCCATGAGCTTGCGCACGATGGCGCCCTTCGGGTGCCAGACGGCGAGCCCGCCACCGAGCTCGCTCGGGAAGCTGAGCAGGTCGAGCTCGGTCGCCAGCTTGCGGTGGTCGCGCTTCGCGGCTTCCTCGAGCCGGTGGAGGTGCTCGGCGAGGGCCTGCTTGGACTCCCACGCGGTACCGTAGATGCGCTGCAGCATCGGGCCGTGCTCGTTGCCGCGCCAGTAGGCCCCGGCCACCTTCTGCAGCTTGAAGTGACCGAGGCGGCCGGTGGTGGGCACGTGTGGCCCGACGCACATGTCGATGAACTCGTCGGTGTTGCGGTAGGCGCTGATGGTGCCGCCGTCGCCGACTTCGCCCGCGTCCTCGGCGTCGGCGTCGGCCGACTCGACGCGTTCGATGATCTCGACCTTGTAGGGCTGGTCGGCGAACACGTCCTTGGCCTCGGCCATCGACATCTCGCTGCGCACGAACGGCTGGTTGGCCTTGACGATCTCGCGCATCTCGGCCTCGATCGCGACGAGGTCGTCGTCGCTGAAGGTCGCGCCGCCAGGCAGGTCGAAGTCGTAGTAGAAGCCGTTCTCGATCGCCGGACCGATCGAGAACTTCGCACCTGGAAAGAGCCTGGTGACCGCCTGCGCCATGACGTGCGCCGTCGAGTGACGGAGCACGTGACGGCCCGAATCGGTGTCACCGGTGATGATCGCCACGGTGCCGCCGTCGGGCAGCTCACGCGTCAGGTCGGTCTCCTCGCCGTCGACGGTGGCCGCGACGGCGGCCTTCGCGAGCCGCTTGCCGATCGATGCCGCGAGATCGAGCGCCGTCGACCCCGACGGCAGCTCGCGCTCGGATCCGTCGGGGAGGGAGATGGAGATGTTCGACATGACTCGAAAAGTCTACGACGCCGACCGCCGTGCCGACGCGACGTTTGTCGCTGCACGGCCGCCCCGGCTCGCAGCACGCGGCCTGGTCGCCGGCCGCTGCGGATCGAGCGGCGAGCCGGCGTCGATGTCGGTTCACTACGGTCGACGCATGCACATCCGCCCGGAGCTCGCTCTGTTCGCGTTGCTCGTCGCATCGTCGTGTGGCGGGAACGGGGCCGGTGACGCCGCTGATCTCACCGCCGAGGAGACCGACTGCCCTGCACTGGTCACGTGGTTCGACGCGCAGCAGCAGTTCCTCGACGACGTCGGCGACCGGTCCGTGGCCGAGCTCGGGGCAGGGTCCGATGCGGTGCGGAACGCCGGCGTGCGACTCGGCGCCCTGCTGCTCGAGGCCAGCCGCGAGGCCGCTGCGTTCGACTGCGAGGAGGCCCTGTCGGTCGGCGCCGAACCTCGGTGCCGGCAGATCGCACAGCTCCGTGCCGGGGGCGACGGCGGACAGCGGTTGCTGGCCGAGCTCACGGCCGAGTGCGCGTGACGCAGACGGGTCAGCCCGCGGCGACGAGTGCCCGGTCAGGCGCGGGGTCGTGGTGCTCGGAGACGGAGCCGACCTGGGAGTGGACGACCTCCTCGGCCTCGGATTGCCCGGCGTAGACGTTCTTGTAGATCTGGCCGGTCATCTCGCGGATCTCGAACATGACCTCGTCCATCATCGATCGCCAGGCCAGATGCTCGGGCCCGCGGCCCTCGTACCGCTCGGGCCGGATCGGGCGGCCGATCTCGATCGTGCACGAACGCCTCAGCTTCGGCATCTTCGCATCGGGCGGTTGGATCTCGTCGGTCCCGGTGATGCCGACCGGGTACACGGGGCAGCCGATCTTCATGGCGAGCCGTGCGGCTCCGGTGCGCGCCTTGTACAGGTACCCGTCACGGCTGCGGGTGCCCTCGGGGAAGATCCCGAACAGCTCGCCGCGCCGGAGGACCTGTTCGGCGGTGTCGAGGGCGGCCTGGCTCTTGCTGCCCCCGGAGCGATCGATGGGGATCATGCCCAACGCCGGGAAGAGGTACTTCGTCTTCCAGTCGTCGAGGTACTCGGCCTTGCCGACGAAGCTGATGTTGCGCGGCAGCGTCAGCATCAGGAACGCCGAGTCGAGGAAGCTGATGTGGTTCGGGCAGAGGATGGCCGGACCGTCGTCGGGGAGCCGCTCGTATCCCGACTGCTCGATCGTCCACAGCTTCGTCGCGAGAGGACGGGCCACGGCGCGGGTGCGCGACTGCAGCTTGTTGGCGCCGGCACCACTCGTCATGGAAGCAACTGTACGGCAGGGCCGGGAGGCTGTGGGTGACGAATCATGGAAATCCGGTGAACGGCCGGTTTCAGGACCGATCGAGCACCACCCCGAGCAGGTCGGCCGCAGCACGCGTCGACTCACCGCGTGCGGCCGCGGCGTCGACGGCCGCCACGGCCCCGGGCGAGTCGAGATCGTCGTCGAGCCGCTCGCGTACCTCGTCGATGAGATCGACCGGCGCTCCGTCGGCCGCTGCTCGCCACGCGGCGAGACGCTCCTGATTGCGCGCCATCAGACCGTCGTCCCACTCCCATTCCGTCCGGTAGTGGTGCTCGATCAATCCGAGGCGGATGGTCATCGGGTCCCATTCGGTTCGGAGGCGATCGACGAACACGAGGTTGCCGAGGCTCTTCGACATCTTCTCGCCGTCCATGCTGATCAGCGCGGTGTGCATCCAGTGCTTGACGAAGGGTTCGCCGGTCGCCGCCTCGGACTGGGCGCGCTCGCACTCGTGATGCGGGAAGATCAGATCGGCGCCGCCGCCGTGCAGGTCGATGGTCGTTCCCAGCTCGCGCAGCGCCAGCGCGCTGCACTCGATGTGCCAGCCGGGCCGGCCGGGGCCCCACATCGTGTCCCAGGAGGGCTCGTCGGACTCGGAGGGATGCCAGAGCACGAAGTCGAGCGGCGAGCGCTTGTTGGGATCGTCAACCTTGCCGCCGCGCTGCCGTGCGAAGTCGAGCATCTCGGCCTCGGTGTAGTTGCTCAGGCTGCCGAACGAGTCGTACTTCGTCACGTCGAAGTAGACCGATCCGCCCGACTCGTACGCGTAGCCGCGGTCGAGCACCATGCCGATGAACCCGCGGATGTCGGCGATGGCGGACGACGCACGAGGCGTCGACGCGACGGGGAGTGCGTTGAGCGCCTCCATGTCGCGCTCGAATCGCGCCTCCTCGGCCGCCGCGAGATCGAGGTAGTGCACGCCGAGCTCGCGTGCCTTGGCGAACAGCGGGTCGTCGACGTCGGTGACGTTGCGGACGCACAGCACGTCGTGGCCCTTGTCGATGAGGTGCCGCTTGAGCACGTCGTAGGAGATGAACGTCGCAGCGTGTCCGAGGTGCGTGGCGTCGTACGGCGTGATCCCGCAGATGTACATGTGCACGAGCTCGCCGGCCTCGAACGGGACGACGGCGCGCCGGGCGGTGTCGTACAGGCGCAGGGTCGACATGCTCAGGCGTCAACCGCGAGCGGGTCGCGTTTGATTCCCGTGAGCTTGGGGGCGACGCGCGTCTTGTACCTGACGTTGAGCTGCAGGAGCACGGCGGTGAACGCCTCGATCGCCGTCGCGTTGGAGAGCTCGCCGGCGTCGAGCGGCCGGCAGCCGGGGATGTGCGCCACGATCTCGCTGATCGTTCGTACGGCCGCCGGGTCGTCGCCGCAGATCAGGACGTCGGACTCGATCGGTTCGCCGATGTGACCGAGCTCGGTCGCCGGCAGGTGGTGGAACGCTGCGACGACGTTGCTGCCGGGCACCGCAGCCTGCACATGTGCGGTCACGCTGCCACGTGGCGGGACGAGCGGCTGGAACTCGCGGCCGACCCGCACGAGCGCGTTGGCCATGCTGACCACGATCTTGCCGCGCAGCGCATCCTCGTGGTCCTGTGCCATGGTGGCCGCCGAGTCCCACGGGGTGGCGATGACGACGATCTCGCACTCCGCCGCAGCCGCGTTGTCGCCGTAGCCGAGCAGTTCGCCGATCTCGGGATACTGCTCGACGAATGCGTCTCGACGCTCCATCGCGCGGTACTTCGAGCGCGACCCGATCATCGACGCATAGCCCACGCTGGCCAGCCGGGCGGCCAGCGCGCTCCCAGCCGGTCCGCTGCCGCCGATCACACCGATGCGCATGTGTCGAGCCTTGCACATCGCCCGGCGGAGGTCCGCACCCGCTGCCGGGACGGTCCCGGCCCGGAACGACGGGGCCGGACGGGAAGGCCGCCGCACCCCGCGTGGGCGGCTACGTTCGGCACGCATGGGATTGCTCGACGGCAAGAAGATCGTCATCACCGGCGTGTTGACGGATGCATCGCTGGCGTTCGGCGTGGCGCGGATCGCGCTCGACGAAGGTGCCGACATCGTGCTCACCGGTGCCGGCCGTGCGCTCAGCCTCACGCGCCGCACCGCCCGCAAGCTCGGGCAGTCGAACGGCCAGGACATCGACGTGTTCGAGTTCGACGTCACCGTGCCCGACCACGTCCAGAGCGTGCACGACGCCGTCGCGTCGAAGTGGGGGCGCGTCGACGGCGTGCTGCACGCGATCGGGTTCGCGCCCGAGTCGTGCCTGGGTGACGGCTTCATGGACGCCCCCTGGGAGGACGTGGCGGTCGCGATGCACGTCTCGACCTACTCGCTCAAGACGCTGGCCGACGCCTTCGTGCCGTTGATGGATCAGGGCGGATCGATCGTCGGCCTCGACTTCGACAACCAGCAGGCGTGGCCCGCGTACAACTGGATGGGCGTCGCGAAGTCGGCACTGCAGAGCCTGTCGAGGTACCTCGCGAAAGAGCTCGGCCCTCAACAGATCCGGTGCAATCTCGTCGCAGCCGGCCCGATCAAGACGATGGCGGCGAAGTCGATCCCCGGCTTCCAGCTCTTCGAGGACACGTGGGACGGCCGGGCCCCGCTCGGCTGGGACGTCCAGAACGCCGAGCCCGTCGCCCGGGCCTGCGTGGCGCTGCTGTCGGACTGGTTCCCGGCCACGACCGGCGAGATCGTCCACGTCGACGGCGGCTACCACGCCGTCGGTGCCTGAGGCGGACGGGTACTCACACGCCACGCAAGCCGACGAGTTCAGCTGCCGCTGCGATCCTCGCTTGCGTACGAGCCCACCAGAACGGTGCTGCGGAGCCAGTCTCTGATCACGGCTGCTGCGGTGCGGCTGGTGATCGAGGAGACGGCGTCGAAGGCGTGCTGGGCGCCGTAGACCGGGACGAGCTCGACGGATCGGCCGGCCGCTCGCAGCGCGTCCGCGAACTGCTGCCCCTCCCCGATCGGCACGAGCGTGTCGTGCGTGCCGTGGACGAGCAGCATCGGCGGGCTCTCGTCGTGGATCCGGTCGAGGGGTGACACGGCCCGGTATCGGTCCCCTGCGTCGTCGACCGTCTCGAGCATGACCTCGTCGCGGATCTTGTGCCAGTGCGCCCGCATGCGATTGCGGTTCGCCATGTCGTAGACGCCGTAGATGCCGACGCACGCGTCGACCTGCTCCGCCTCGTCGGTGGCGGTGAGCGCCGCCATTGCGGCCAGGTGCCCTCCGGCCGAACCGCCGCCGATCACGACGGTCGACGCAGTCGCCGGCCCGCCGAGGAACTCCGCCCGGGCCCACCGCACTGCGTCGCGAATCGTCTCGATCTGGTGCTCGACAGAGACCTTCGGCGTGAACGGGTACCGCACCGACGCGACGACCCACCCGTCCAGCGCCAGCGCATGATAGAGGTCGCGTGCCTGGCGTTGCGGCTCGCCGCCCGTCCAGCCGCCGCCATGGACGTAGACGAACAGCCGCTCGGGGCGCTCGGACCGCACCGAACTCGCACGGATCACGTCGACGGGGCGGGCGCCGGGGCGGTCGACGCGGTGGTGCTCGTCGACGCCGTCGGGCGTCGTGATCGGTACGCCGGTGAGCAACGCCCGACCGCGCCCACGGGGGACCCCGCCGACGACCCGACGCCGGAGCCGCCACACGCCGATCCAGCCCCGGACGATCGCCCAGACCAGCAGCAACGCCGACGCGACGAGTACGGCACGCCCGAACCGCCCGACGGCGAGATCGGCGCCACCCATCGCCACGCCCAGCGAGAGCACCGCGACGTGGATCAGGAGCACCAGCGGCGCCAGTTCGGCCACCACCATCGCCGGCAACCACATCGGCGAGTACCGCCGGGTCGGGTCGCCGACCGGCTTGGCCGCGTTCCACGTGAGCGGCAGGCCGACGAGCGCGCCGGCCAGCAGCACCATGGCGCCGAGCGTCGACATGACCACATGCTGACACGGCCACCGTCCACTCCTCGACCGGGGCTGGCTCTCGCCACCTCCGCACAGCCATGCCGTAGGGTCGCCACGTGTCCGGCTCCGACGTCCTGACGGTCGCAGTGTGCATCGTCGGCTACGCGCTGATCTGCCGTCGCGTCTCGGCGTGGTGGGTCACGATGCCGATCGTCTTCGTCGCACTGGGCGTGGCCACCGATGCCCTCGAGATCGTCGAGCTCGACATCGCGATCGACGAGGTGGCGATCCTCGCCGAGGTCACGCTCGCCGTGATCCTGTTCGCCGACGCCGTGCGGATGAACGTCAACGAGCTGCGGCGCGGCGCCGAGCTGCCGCTGCGGCTGCTGCTGATCGGGCTGCCGCTCACCGTGGCGATGTCGACGGTGATGACGTGGTGGCTGCTCGGGACGACCTTCTGGGCCGCAGCGCTCATCGCGGCCGTGCTCGCCCCGACCGACGCCGCCGTGGGCGAGGCGGTCGTCGCCGACCCGTCCGTGCCGCAACGCATCCGGCAGGCGCTCAACGTCGAGGCCGGACTCAACGACGGTCTGATCGTGCCGGCATTCGTGCTGTTCGCCGAGCTGACACTCGACGAGACCCGGAGCGGCAGCGAGTGGGCCGAGTTCGTGATCCGCCAGGTCGGCGGGGGCCTCGTGGCGGGTGTGGTCGCAGGCGGTCTGGGCGCGTACGTCCTGGGGCTCGCCATGCGGGCGGGGTGGACCGAGGGCGTGTACTCGCAGGTCGGCACGTTGGCGCTGGCCGTCGCGACGTTCGTCGCCGCCACCGAGCTCGACGTCAACGCGTTCATCGCCGCCTTCGTCGCGGGGCTCGCCTTCGGCACGATCCTCGACGACGAGACCGCCGACCACCTCGACGAGTACACCGCCGACTCGGGCGCGCTGCTGGCGATGGTGGCGTTCTTCGTGTTCGGCAACCTGTTCGTGATCGACGCGTTCGATTCGACGCGCTGGCAGGTGCTCGTGTGCGCGGCGTTGGCACTGACCGCCGGTCGCATGATCCCGGTGGCGATCGCCACGTCGTTCACGGGCCTGCAACGACCGACGGTGGCGTTCCTCGGCTGGTTCGGCCCGCGTGGCCTGGCGTCGATCGTGTTCGGCGTGCTGCTCCTCGAAGAGGAGCTCCCCGACGCCGACGACCTCTTCGGCGTCATCACGCTCACCGTCTTGGCCAGCATCGTGCTGCACGGTCTGTCGGCATCGCCGGGAGCGGCCGCCTACGGCCGCTGGTACGCGCGGCACGAGGCGATCCCGATGCCCGAGAGCGAACCGACCATCGATCGCCGCCTCCGGCGATAGGTGCCGATCGCGTGCGCCCCGCCGTTCGCGGTGGGCGGCGCGTCGGTAGGGTCGACGCGGTGAACCGACTCGCCGCCGAGACCTCCCCTTATCTCCGCCAGCATCGCGACAACCCGGTCGACTGGTACCCGTGGGGCGACGAGGCGTTCGCGGCCGCCCGCGAGCGCGACGTGCCGGTGCTGCTGTCGGTCGGCTACTCGGCCTGCCACTGGTGTCACGTCATGGCGCACGAGTCGTTCGAGGACGACGAGGTCGCGGCCGTGATGAACGACAGGTTCGTCAACGTCAAGGTCGACCGCGAGGAGCGACCAGACGTCGACGCGGTCTACATGGACGCCGTGCAAGCCTTGACGGGCCGCGGCGGATGGCCGATGACCGTCGCGATGGACGCGGACGGTCGGCCGTTCTGGGGCGGCACGTACTTCCCCAAGGAGTCGTTCCTGAAGCTGCTCGCCGCGCTCGACGACGTGTGGCGCAACCGGCGCGGCGAGCTCGAGCAGAACGCGACGGCGCTCGTCGAGGCGATCGGGCGCAGCGCGACCACGACACCCCAGTCCGACATCCCACCGATCGACCTGATCAACGACACGCTCGGCAAGGTCGCGGGCGCCTTCGACAGCGAGTGGGGCGGGTTCGGACAGGCGCCGAAGTTCCCGTCGACGCACCATCTCGAGTTGATCCTCCGGGCTTACATGACCACCGGCGCCGACGACGCCAAGACCGTGCTCGTCACGTCGCTCGACGCCATGGCGTCGGGAGGCATGTACGACCACATCGGCGGTGGGTTCGCCCGCTACTCGGTCGATCGCGAGTGGCTCGTCCCGCACTTCGAGAAGATGCTCTACGACCAGGCGCTGCTCGTGCAGATCTACCGGCAGGCCCACTCGGTGCTCGGCCTCCCCCACTACCGGCAGATCGTCGACGAGACGATCGGGTACGTCCTGCGAGACCTGCGCCATCCCGACGGCGGCTTCTTCTCGGCCGAGGACGCCGATTCGCCCGACGAGCACGGCCACGGCGTCGAAGGGCTGTTCCACACCTGGACCCCCGACGAGGTCCGGGCCGCACTCGCCGGCATGGACGACGAGGCGATCGAGCTCACGCTGGGGTGGTTCGACATCACCGAGGGCGGCAACTTCGAGGGGCGCTCGATCCCGAATCGGATCGGGCATCGGGCGCAGCTCCGCCGGCCCCCGGTCATCGAGGAGGCACGCCAACGGCTGTTCGCCACGCGTGAACGCCGGCGGCGCCCCGGTCTCGACGACAAGGTGCTGACCGAGTGGAACGCGATGTTCCTCAGCGCGCTCGCCGACGCCGCTGCGGTGCTCCGCCGCGAGGATTGGAAGGCGGCCGCGATCGCCAACGGCGAGTTCCTCGTGCGTGAGCTCCGCGGGCCGGACGGCCGCTGGTTCCGTTCCTGGCAGGCCGACGGGCAGCCCCGGGCCCGCCACGCGGCGCTCGCAGCCGATCACGCGGCGCTCGTCGAGGCGTTCGTCCGCCTCGCCGAGCTCAGCGGTGAGGCGCGGTGGATCGACGCCGCGAGGCAGACCGCCGACACGATGCTCGACTGGTTCTGGGACCCCGAGCAGGGCGGTCTGTTCACCACCGCAGAGGACGCCGAGGCGCTGGTCGTCCGGCAGAAGGACCTCCACGACGGCGCCACCCCGTCGGCGAACTCGTCGGCCGCTCGCGGGCTCCAGCGTCTGGCGGCGTTGACCGGCGAGCAGCGGTACCGCAACCACGCCGATCGCATCCTCCAGCTGCTCGGCACCGTCGTCGAACAGCTGCCCGGTGGCACGTCGAACGCCCTGATCGCGCTCGAGCAACGACACCGGGGCCCCACCGAGCTGGCGATCGTCGGCGACATGCCGATGCTCGTCCGCCTCGCCCAGTCCGTGTGGCGACCCGACCTCGTGTTGGCCTGGGGCGAGCCCTACGACTCGCCGCTGTGGGAGAGTCGCGTCGAGGGCAAGGCCTACCTCTGCCGCGACCATGTGTGCGAAGCGCCGGTCGACACCGTCGAGGCGCTGTTCGAGCAGCTGACCGGTCAGCCGGCGCCCGAGGACCTCACCAGCCGCCTCGGTGGATGATCTCGCCGGTCCGGCGTCGGGGACGGGCGGCGCTGCGGCCCTTGCGTTCCGGCTCGTCGGCGGGGTGACCGAGTGCGATCGCGCCGAGCAGGCCGAGCCGCTCGGGAACGCCGAGTGAACGCCGGAGCTCGTCCTCGCCGCGGAACACGCCGAAGAAGAGCGCGCCGAGACCACGGTCCTCGGCAGCCAGCAACAGCGTCATGACCGCCATCGACGCGTCGATGGTCCAGTACGGCGCCGGCCATGCTTCGGGCCCGGCGCCGAGGCCGGTCGAGGCCTTGTCGGGCTCGGCGTACCGGTCGACGTAGGCCTGCGGATCGGCGAACGGCAGCAGGACCGCGGGCGCATTGAGCAGCCGCTGCCAGGCGAACTGCGTCCGGCGCGAGGCGGGCAGCGTGATGTCCCAGAACCGGGCGGTCTGCGCACCTTCGAGAGCGACGATGTGCCAGCCCTGAGTCTTGCCGGCGCTCGGCGCACGGCTGGCGAGATCGACGAGATGCTCGAGCAACCCCTCGGTGATCGGCTCGGCGGTGAACGCCCGAGTCATCCGCCGAGACCGCACCACGTCCGAGAACTCCGCCATCACCCCAGTATCACCGAACGTGCGAGGGTCCCGTGCCCACATCACCCGGAGGTCAAGGACCGCGCCCATCCGCCGCGCAGACGTGCCCGAGCCAGAGTCGCGACCCCAGCTTGCTGAGACGGGATCGATGTCGTCGAGCACAAGGCGCGACGAACCCGAGTTGCCTCGCGGCAACGAGCGGTGAGGCGCAACGCAGTGATCGGCGAGATCGGCCCGTCTCAGCGGCGGCCGAGTTTGACGAGGTCTTCGGCCATCGTCCAGCCGTAGACGATCATCGCGTCGCCGGCGGCCTGGTCGACCGACTCGAACATCTCGACCACGTCGGCGTCGAGCGCGTCGGGTTTGGACGACTCGAAGTCGAGGAAGCCGGACTGCCCGTTCTTGGCCACGAAGGTCTGCGCCTCGTACTTGGCGTCGACGCCGAACCGCTTGGCGAGGCGCCGCCCCCAGGCACGCTCCTCGCCGACGGCACGGACACCCGGTGACGGCGTGACCTCGTCGAGCTTGTCGAACGCCTCGACGGCATCGGCCGTGACGAATCGGGAACCCACCACGACATCCTCGTCCGGGAAGGCCATCAGCGCCCGGTGATACGCCTCGTGCATGAGCCCGCGCAGCACGGTGTCGCGCTTCGAATGACGGCGCACGCTGAGCATTCCGATGAGCACGCAGGGTGTTCCACCGATCCGCTCGAGCGTCGAGAACATGTAGCCGTGCAGCTTCTCACCGATCCGGGCGGTGGTGACGAGCACCCAGTCTTCCTTCGCCTTGGAGATGGCGCCGATGTCGAACGCTCCCTCGATCGAGCCCATCTCGTCGAGGTCGGCATCGGTCAGTGAAACGGCGTCATTGGTGAAGACTTCGAGCGGCATATCCCCTCTCCCGGACGATTCGGACCTACATTCTGCCACCGATTCCGTCGCCTTTCACAAACGGAAGAAGCTCGAGGGGCTCGGCCCGAACAGCCCTACACGCTGGCTCGAGCCGCTCGGATGCCCGATCGCTCGTCGCGACGTCCGGTGGGCGAGCGTCGAAGCCGCCGCGGAGACGGCGAGCTCGGGAGGCGTCGCTGCCGGTTGATCGACGAGTACCCGAGCGCAGCAGGACCGGGTTCCCCGGTCCGGTCCCCACGTTCGCCACCACCGAGTTGCGCCCATTCGGACCGAACGGAGCGAGCGCAGCGAGCGAGTGAGGCCGATGTCCGGCCGAGCTACAACAACACCGCGTCGTGGCCGAACGCCACCCGCAGTTCGCCCACCGCCCGGTCGATGTCGACCCGGAACTCGTCGGCGAGGCGCAGGATCTTGCCGTTGCCGATGTCGACCTGCACGACCGAATCGCCGGGATGGTCGCGCAGGATCCGCTTCAGTCGCTGGATCTTCAACTCGTCGAGCGTGTGGGCCGGCAGGCGCAGGCGCAGGGGCGGCGCGGGACCGTCGGACAGCCCGCTCAGCACCTGGACGTCCTGGGCGATGAGCCCGAACCGTGACTCGTCGCGCTTGTCGAGGCGGCCCCTGACGGCGACGATGATGTCGTCTTCGAGCTTGTGGCCCTGCTCCTGCAGCGTCCGCGGGAACACGGTGACCTCGATCGACGACTCGAGGTCCTCGAGCACGAAGACCGCCATCTGGTCGCCCTTCTTGGTGAACTTCCGGGCGAGGTTGGTGATGACGCCGCCGACCTTGACCTGGGCGCCGTCCTCCATGTCCTGCAGATCGATCAGCGCGTGCTCGACCTGCCGCTTCAGCGCGGTCTCGACGCCGAACAGCGGGTGGTCCGAGACGTAGAGGCCGAGCATCTCCTTCTCGTTCTTGAGCTTGTCGCTCTTGTCGAACTCGATCTCGGGCACGGGGAGCCGCTCGTCGAAGCCGTTCGATGCACCGTCGCCGCCCTCGTCCTCGGTGTCTCCCCAGTCGCCGAAGAGGCTCATCACACCGCGATCGCGCTCGCGCCTCCGTTCGATCGTGGTGTCGAGGATCTGTTCGAACGCGGCGAGCAGCCCCCGGCGCGGATGGCCGAGCTGGTCGAACGCGCCCGCCTTGATGAGCGACTCGACGGTGCGCTTGTTCAGCACCTGTTCGGGCACCCGCTCGGCGAAGTCGTAGAACGACTCGTACGAGCCGTTCTCGGCCCGCTCGGCGAGCAGCTGCTCGACGAGACCCTCCCCCACGTTGCGCACGGCTGAGAGCCCGAACGTGATGGCCCCCGGGCTACCGACGGAGAGGCCGACCTCGTCGGGCACGTCGGCGGCGGGAATCGCGGCGAAGTTCGTCACCGACCGGTTGATGTCGGGCGTGAGAACCTTGATACCGGCCGACCGGCAGTCGGACAGGTAGACGGCCGCCTTGTCGAGGTTGCTCTTGACGCTGGTCAACAGGCACGCGAAGTACTCGACCGGGTAGTGCGCCTTGAGGTAGGCGGTCTGGTACGTCACGAGGCCGTACCCGAACGTGTGGCTCTTGTTGAACGCGTAGTCGGCGAACTTCTCGATGATGTCGAACAGCTGCCGGCCGAGGTCCTTGCCGTACCCGGTGCGCTCGACGCCGGCCTCGAACGCGTCGCGTTCCTTGGCCATCATCTCGCGGATCTTCTTGCCGCACGCCTTGCGGAGGTTGTCGGCCTCGGCCAACGAGTAGCCCGCGAACTTCTGGGCGACGCGCATCACGCTCTCCTGGTAGATCATCAGGCCGAACGTGTCGTCGAGGACCTCCTGGGCGTCGTCGTGGAAGTACTCGACCGGCTTGCGACCGTTCTTGCGGTCGGCGTAGTCGTAGTGCATGTTGACGCTCATCGGGCCGGGCCGGTACAGCGCGAGCACAGCCGAGACGTCCTCGAAGCTGTTGGGCGCCATCGCCTTGAGCAGCTGCCGCATCGGTGGCGACTCGAGCTGGAACACGCCGATCGTGTCGCCGCGTGACAGCAGGTCGAACGTCCGCTGGTCATCGAGCGAGACGGCATCGATGTCGAACGCCGGATCGCGCGACGCCCTGATCATCTCTTGCGCGTCGGAGATGACGTCGAGGTTGCGCAGGCCGAGGAAGTCCATCTTGAGGAGCCCGAGCTCTTCGACGCCGTGCATCTCGTACTGGGTGACGACGGGGGCATCCTCCGGGTCCTGACCGGACTCGGGCTTGCGCTGGATCGGCAGGTAATGGGTGACCGGCTCCTTGGTGATGACCACCGCCGCGGCGTGGATGCCGTCGGAGCGCTTCAGCCCCTCGAGGCCCTTGGCGACGTCGACGACCTTCTTGACGTCGGTGTCGGTGTCGTACATCGCCCGCAGGTCGCTGGCCGCCTTGTAGCCGTCGGCGTACTTCTCGCTCTGCTCGAAGCAGTACTTGAGCGGCGTGTCGCGGCCCATCACGAGTGGTGGCATCGCCTTCGCGATCTTGTCGCCGACGCCATAGGGGTAGCCGAGCACCCGCGCTGCGTCGCGCACCGCGTTGCGAGCCTTGATGGTGCCGAACGTGATGATCTGCGCGACGTGGTCGCGGCCGTAGGCGTCGGCTGCGTAGCGGATCATCTGGTCGCGGTAGCGCGAGTCGAAGTCCATGTCGATGTCGGGCATCGAGATCCGGCTCGGGTTGAGGAACCGCTCGAACAGCAGGTCGTACTTGATCGGGTCGAGGTCGGTGATCCAGAGGCAGTACGCAACTGCACAGCCCGCCGCCGAGCCGCGTCCGGGGCCCACACGGATGTCTGCTTCGCGTGCGTACCGGATCAGGTCCCACGTGATGAGGAAGTACGACGCGAAGCCCATGTCGTTGATGACCTTGAGCTCGTACGCCACCCGCTCGACGACCGATGGCGGCAGCTCGGCGCCCCACCGCTTCTTGGCGCCCTCCCAGGTGAGGTGCTCGAGGTACTCCTTGTCGCCGGCGAATCCGGCCGGGATCGGGAAGTTCGGCAGCAGCGCGTCGCCGAACGTGATGTCGAGCTCGGCGCGCTCGGCGACCCACAGCGTGTTGTCGCACGCCTCGGGCACCTCGCGGAACAGGTAGCGCATCTCCTGCGCCGACTTGAGGTAGTGCTCCTCGCCCTCGAACTTGAAGCGCTTCGGGTCGGAGATCAGCGCCCCGGTCTGCACGCAGAGGAGCGCGTCGTGGGACTCGTGGTCCTCGCGGTGGGTGTAGTGGCTGTCGTTGGTGGCGAGCAGCGGTGCGCCGATCTGCTCGGCGATCTCGACCAGCTTCGGGTTGGTGTCGCGCTGGGCCTGCAGGCCGTGATCCTGCAGCTCGACGAACAGGTTGTCCTTGCCGAAGATCTCCTGCAGCCTGCCGGCCTTCTCGAACGCACCCTTCTCGTCGCCGTTGAGCAGCGCCTGCAGCACGTGGCCGCCGAGGCACCCGGTGGTGGCGATCAGGCCGTCGGAGTACTTCTCGAGCAGCTCCCAGTCCATGCGCGGCTTGTAGTAGTAGCCCTCGAGGAAGGCGAGGCTGCTGAGCTGGATCAGGTTGCGGTAGCCGACCTCGTTCTCGGCCAGGAGCGTGAGGTGGTAGTAGAGCTTCTTGCCGCCCTCGGTGTCGCCGCCCGAGTCGTCGACGCGGCCTCGGCGGGTGGGCCGTTCGGACCGGTGGTCGTGGGCCATGTACGCCTCGGTGCCGATGATCGGCTTGATGCCCTGCTTCTGGCACTCCGTGTAGAACTCGAGGGTGCCGTACATGTTGCCGTGGTCGGTCATGCCGATCGCCGGCTGCCCGTCGGCCACCGCCTTCGCCACCATCTCGTCGAGCCGGGCCGCCCCGTCCAGCATCGAGAACTCGGTGTGGACGTGGAGGTGGGTGAACGAGTCGGCGGTCATCGAGGGGCGGGTTCGCGAATCACAAGAGCGTGATTCGCGAACCTACCAGACTCGCGAGCGTCGCGATCCAGCCCCCGTTTCGCAACGCGTGAGCTTCTTGCGCACATAGGCCGCAAGAAGCTCACGCGTTCCGCGCCCCGCGACGACGAGCACGAGCCGCTCGTGCTCTCCGAGAGCGACTGCGACGCCCTCCGCCGCGATCGAGCGTGGGGGTCATCGTGGCTCGGTTGTGCCTCCCGCGGTCGGCAGCCGAACGGGCGGTCACGGATCCTCAGCGAGCTTCGGCAACGGCGTTTCACGTTGTGTCAGACACAACCTGAATCCGGGCGAGCCACTGGAAGAAGAGGTGGGCGGCGGCGACGCAGGTGAGGTCGCGGATCGAGCCGTCGGCGACCATCGAGCGGAGCTCGGCGACGGAGAAGGACCCGTTGACCAGGCCGTGCTCCTCGGGTTCGGGCGACCGCTCCCCCGGCGTGAGGTCGGTCGCGAGGAAGATGTGTACCGACTGGCCCGAGTACCCGTAGGCCTGGAAGAAGGTGCCGAGTGGGGTCCAGGTGGCGGCCCGGAGGCCGGTCTCCTCGGCGAGCTCGCCGGCCGCGATCTCCTCGGGGTGGGCGTCGGCGTTCGTCTCCCACATGCCCTGCGGGAACTCCCAGTACCGTCCGCCGACCGGGTAGCGGTACTGCTCGACGAGGTGCAGGCGCTCGCCGTCGAAGGGCACGATCAGGGAGTAGTCGTGCTTGTCGACGACGCCGTAGATCCCCTCGTGGCCGTCGGCCCGGCGGATTCGATCTTCACGGACCGTCATCCACCGGTTGCGATAGACGACCTCCGAGGAGAGCTGCTCGATCTCGTCCGCCATCGCCGGAACTCTGTCACACCCCCTCGCCAGGATGGGCGCATGAACGACGAGACTGCGCTTGTTGCCGGCGGGGGGATCGGCTCCGTCGAGCGGTCCGATGCCGGCGAGGGCACGTCCGAGGACGTGCCTGCCGTCGTCGATGGTTCGCGGGAGTGGTCGACGAGCGTCTCGGGCCGGCTCGTCGCCCGGTTGCGGCCGCCGCTGTGCTCGATGCACGGTCACACCCCGCTGCGGAGAATGCCGCCATGAGCAGCGCACCCGTCTCCGTGATGGCGGCCGTCGACACGATCGACATCTCGGCCGCCGACGCCGCGACGTGCGAGCGGGTCCTCGGCGACCTGCAGCTGGTGCAGGGGTGGAAGGACGCAGTCGAGGCGGTCACGACGTCACGGCTGGCCACCCTGCACGAGACGGCCGGCGGGGCGGCACCCGCCGATCTGCACACGAAGTGCGGTGGCGTGTCGGCGGCCGAGGGGAAACGACGTGAGCGGCGGTCGAAAGCGATCGAGCAGGCTCCCTCGTTCGGCGACGCGCTGGGCTCGGGTTCGATCGGCGCCGAGCACGTCGATGCGTTGGCCAACGCCACCACCAAGCTCGACGACGAGGTGAAGGACGCACTCATCGATGCCGAGGAGGAACTGCTCGCCGAGGCGCAGTCGATGTCGCCCGAGCAGTTCGGCCGGTCATGCCGCGATCGCGCCCGGCGGTTGGAGAAGGACCAGGGGCTCGAGCGCAACCGGCGCCAGCGACGCGACACCTTCCTGTCGCGCAAGCTGAACCCGGCGACCGGGATGATCGAGGGCCGGTTCTCGTTGCACCCCGAGCTGGGCAACCAGATCTTCGGTGCCGTCGACCGCGAGGTCGCGGCGACGATCAAAGCCGGCGAGCAGCGCGGTGACGCCGACTTCGTGGAGCGGCGGTTCGACCGCAACCGGCTCGCGGCCGAAGCGCTCGGCACGCTCGTGGCAGGCGGCCATCAACAGGCGCGGCCCTTGGAGGCCGACATCACGCTGATCGTCGACGCTCACACCGAGACCACCGGCGAGCTGCACGAGCAGTCGGTGTGCGAGACCTCAGACGGTGCGGCGATCCCGCCGGCCTCGGTGCGGCGGCTGGTGTGCCAGGGACGGGTGACGCCGGTGATCGTCGGCTCGAACGGTGTGGCACTCGCCGCCGGGCGCACGATCCG